>JAEEGK010000575.1_pt1 | contig 91552 bp, 86 predicted proteins | sample 8958771 | NCBI WGS metagenome assembly JAEEGK01 (sample SAMN16246547, study PRJNA631951) | gut metagenome | biome: gut microbiome; feature: rumen; material: SC-attached | host: Bos | place: Iran: Karaj | collected 2018-10
CGGAGCCGCTTTAAATTTATTACTGATCGGTATATTTCTTAATGAACTCCATAACATCGCCGACAGTCTGAATTCCTTCAAGCTCCTCGGGATCGAGTTCCATGTTGTACTCCTCTTCAAAAGCCATAACAAGTTCAAGTAAATCCAAAGAATCTACTCCAAGATCATCCTTAAAAGATGTATCCTCCGTGATTTCAACATCATCAATATTCAACTGCTCTCTGATAATATCAATAATCCTGTCTAACATTTAAATCTCCTTCTTGTATATCTATACTATTCAAGCAAAGTATAGGTTGTCTGTTTTTGTTTGTCAATAACCATATATGTCGTATATATCATCAGTATATACACCCGGCTGTTTGTAAATAATTAACGGTTTAAGTACCGTCATTCGAGAGCGCCCGCCTCTGACAGCCTCGATAAGAACCATGTTCGGTTCCTTGTCCACAAAGGGATATACAAGCTGCATGCGCTTAGGCTCAAGCTTGTATTTCTTAAGTGTTTCAAATATTTCGGCAAGTCTGAACGGCCTGTGTACCAGAAACAGGCTTCCTCCCGGCTTCAAAAGCGCCGCAGAGCTTCTTGCCACATCATCGAATGTACAAAGCACCTCGTGCCTTGCAATGGCCATAGCATCCTTAGGATTCTTAAGGCCGTGTTCCCCAATCATGTACGGCGGATTACACGTAATTGCGTCAAAAGAAGACTTCTGAAACAATGTGTCCGCTTCTTTAATGTCCCCAACAACCACCTCGATTTTCTCATTAAGATTATTAAGTGCCACACTCCGCATAGCCATATCTGCAGAGTCCTCCTGAATTTCAAGAGCACTTATATGTGAAGCCTCGGTCTTGGCGGTAAGCAGTATCGGTATAATACCTGTTCCCGTACCAAGGTCCAGAAGCTTACTGTCTTTCTTAACGTGCACAAATCCCGAAAGAAGCACCGCATCCATCCCGAAACAGAATCTGCCGGGGTCCTGGATAATCTTTAGATTGTTTCTTTCCAAATCGTCTATGCGCTCGTTATCTTTAAGTAAAACTTCCAAGATTAATTCTCCAAGCCCTCAAGTTCGCGCTTTTCTTCCTCGGTAAGCTCAATCTTCTTGGGTCTGCGCCTTTTAAAGGTAAGCTCTTCGGGCTTATACTCTCTTAACTCTTTCTCATCGTTCTCTTCAACAATTACTTTAACAAGCTGGCGAAGAACGTTCACGGACTGAACCTGACCCTTGCGGTTCTCGGCGTTAATGGTAACCTCGTCACCGACATTGGGAAGGTTTCTGTTAAGCTCTTCATAAGTCTCCTGCTCGTTCTTAAGGCAGCACATAAGTCTGCCGCATACGCCCGAAATCTTGGTGGCGTTAAGGGAAAGGTTCTGCTCCTTGGCCATCTTGATGGATACGGGCTGGAAGTCGGCCATGTAAGTATTGCAGCAAAGCGGACGTCCGCAGATACCGATACCGCCGCGAAGCTTGGCCTCATCTCTGACGCCTACCTGACGCATCTCGATACGGGTATGGAATACAGCGGCAAGGTCTTTAACAAGTTCTCTGAAGTCTACACGACCGTCGCTGAAATAGTAAAACAAAATCTTGTTGTTATCAAAAGTATACTCGGCATTGATGAGCTTCATGGGAAGATTTCTCTTCTCAATCTTTTCCTTACAAATCGGGAGGGCTTCTTTCTCCTTGCGGCGATTGGTGGCCTCTCTCTCATCATCGGCCTTGGTGGCTACGCGGATAACATCCTTAAGGGGAGGAATAATCTTATCGTCCTCGACCTCGCACACACCAAGCACTACGGTGCCGTACTCAAGACCTCTTGCGGTCTCGACGATTACGTGATCGTCTCTTTTAATATCAAGGTTACCGGGGGCAAAATAATAAACCTTTCCTGCCTCACGGAAACGTACTCCTACTACTTTAGTCATCTATATCTCCTGTATGGTTAAAAATAGCAATTCCATGGTAAGTTCAAAGTTAACGTTGGCGGTGAGTCTTCTCTTGGCAACCTCAATCGCCTCGAGCGCCCGCGTAATGTCGGAATACGACGCACGCTCCGCCACCTTTTTAATATACTGTATTTCCTCCTTAAAAATCAAGATGTCCGTGTCCGGTGCCGATTTAAGGAGCAAAATGTCCCTAAACCACACTGTCAGGATATCGAGGAAATCATTAATATCGTTCTTAATCGATACGGCTTTCTTAACAAAAGGAGAAATGTCCGCAACATCTGCGCCGTGCAGATTCTTAAGCAAAGAAAGGGCATCCCTTCTCATATTGTCAAAGTCGTCGTTATCGGCCAGGAGTCTAGCCTTACCGATATTGCCTCTGGAAAAAGCAACACACACGTCAGCCCTGTAATCGGGCACTTTCACCTCTTCCATAAGATACTTCTTCACAAGGTCGTCCGCAACAGGCTTCATATTAAGAAGCACGGCACGGCTCAAAATCGTCGGAAGAAGCTCCTCTGCATTCGTAACAAGAAGAATAATCACCGCATACTCCGGTGGCTCCTCAAAGGTCTTAAGAAGCGCATTCTGCGCCTGCTGATTCATCTTCTCGGCTTCATCTATTATATAAATCTTTTTACGACCCCCATAAGGGCGTATGTTGACGTCTCCGTTAACCTGGGTACGAATGTCATCGACGCCTATTATATTGGGCTTCTCGTGAGTTACAAATATCACGTCGGGGTTATTGTCGGAAAATGTCTGAGAACAGCTGTGACACTTGCAGCAAGGCACTTCCCCCTCGGACTCACATAAAAGAGCACCCGCGAAAATCTTTGAAATAAACTTTTTTCCCGAGTACTTCTCTCCGCACAGTATATATGCATGCGATACTTTATTCTGTTTAATGGCCGTTTCAAAATGCTCCCTGATAAGGTCCTGGCCGATTATATCGTTAAAATTAGGCATCCCCTCAACCCTTAGGTGAATATGTCAAGGATAAGCCCCCTGATGTCACCTATCTTTTGAAGTATCGTAATGTTGTCTTTCTGTTCTTTCATAAGTTCCTGCGCAAGCTCGTCAAGTGTCTCGTCCACAAGCCTTATGATTCCGTATACTCTGTGTCGACCCTTTCTGTCTAAGAAATTCTCTCTGGAAAAAGAATGGGACCTCGACACAATTTCATTCATGAAGTCCTTAATCAGACTTCTGTATTTGCGCATGTCCTTAATATCTTTCTTCTTAGAAATGCGCTCGCCCTGCATGGTGATTTCTTCCATAAGAGTACTGAGGCGGGCCTGTAAATCCTCCTCAGAAATCTTACTCATGAGCATGAACTTAAATTCTTCACTTGTCTCCGGGACTTTTGTGGGGTCGTATACCTGACCGGCTCCCGTAATCTGGTTGATTTTAATGTCCATAGGCTACTCCGAAAACACTACATGTTATCAGCGATATAATCCTCTATTTCCTTAAGACAGTCTTTCAATTCGTTGTTGTAGAATCGTCTTGTGATTCCCGCTTCTTCAATCTTAATATCGGAAAAATCTGCGGAATCCGCAAGATACCTGCGACACATTTCTTCGTACTTGGGGTGCTGCTGTTTCTTTTCCCTGTTAAGGGCACGCTGTAATCTGATGCCGTCGTCAAGGTCCACAAGCACGGGAATGATGGAGTCTCGTCCGTAGTACTCGCATATCTTTAAGTAAGACTCTATTGTACCGATGGTGATGTAATTGGTTGATTTTAAATCGATTTGGCCATCGTCCGCGGTGAAATATCTCCAAGGTCCATGTACGGTCTCGTAGCAACGGTCCTCGATAATCTTGCCCGCTTCCTTCAATTTCTGAAAGCCGGCCTCGTCGGTAAAGTGATACTCATGGCCGTCCTTCTCGCCCCCGCGAATCGGTCTTGTGGTGTATGACACGATGGTCTTAAAAGAAAACGTGTTTTTTCTTAAAAGCTCCTTGAATATAGTATCCTTGCCTGTGGAGCTCTTCCCCATAATATAGACAATCTTACCCAATTATTTAATCCTCGACCTGATTCTTTCTGTCTTAGTAAGCTTATTAAGTCTTAACGATTCCATAGTGGAAACGTACTTGTCCGCAGCGGTAACCACCCAGGCTTCCTTGCACTTGGGAATATGTCTGAGTGTAAGGGGCCACATGTGGGAGCTGATAATGTTCTTTTGCCTGTCGGTGAGCGTGTACTCTGCCATGGCGTTCTTAAGAGCCACGCCGGGATGGTAGAATCCGTGCAGGTTCTTAAGCCCTCTGTGCTCGTCGTCGTGCCAGTCATACAGGAAATAATCGTGAAGAAGCGCGCCTCTTACGAGGTCTTCCTTGTTACACTTAAGTCTCAATTTCTTGGTAATCCACATGCTTGCGTAAGCTACCTTCATGGAATGCTTCATAACCGAGACGTTCGAGTGCTGGATGTTCTTGGCACTGCTCTTAAAGTTATCGGAACGTAATATGTCACCGCCGTATTTGCGGATATCTTTTCTGATGTCTTGTCTGTGATTTCTGTTCTTACTCATACCTAAATATCATATCATAATTTCGTTAACGGGGACAAATATTATCCCAAGGAATCTCTTAAGATTCCGTCAACAATTTCAAAAGCCTCCGCTTTGGTCTCATACGGATAAATCTTATAATACGGATTACCCGTAAGCATAGCCGACAGCTCGCACTTCGACTTTCTGTACAAAAGAAAGCAGGGCTTATTCAGTTTCTCCGCATAAGCAAGCTCATATCCCACGCCAAGCGACGGCGAAGTACACTCCGCTATTACCGCATCGCACTCTTTAAGCCAGTTAGTGTCCTGCTCATAAATTAGCGCATCCTTGTCGCGCCCGTTCTCAAGCAGGCTTAATGACAAGTCACCGATGTGCTCGGTAAGGACTATGTCGGTTTCTTTTATATGCGCAATGATTTCTTTGTACAATTCCGCATCGTCGCGGCCGCCGCGAATGGAGCCGGCGAAATAGATTTTCTTGTTCATATTGTAACCTTCACTAGAAAAAGGCCCAAGCCACAAGCGCTCAGGCCTTTTAATTCACTTAATTAGATGTTCAACAACTCGCTGTACTCTTTAAGAGCGCCGTCGGTCTCGTGAGCAAGAACTTTCTTGGCAAGGACTTTACCAAGCTGAACGCCTTCCTGGTCGAAGGAGTTAACGTTCCAAGTGAAGCCCTGGAACATAATCTTGTTCTCGAAGTGTGAAAGGAGTGCGCCCAACGCTTCGGGAGTAAGGGACTCGCCGATGATGATGCTTGAAGGTCTGCATCCTGCGAAGTTCTTGTTCTTGTTGTCATCGTCTTTACCGCAGGCAAAAGCAACAATCTGAGCGGCAACGTTAGCGCAAAGCTTCTGCTGGCTGGTGCTGCCCTGAATGTCTACATCGGTGCCGATCTGGCTGTTCTTGAAGCCGATGAACTGAAGCGGAATAATGTCTGTTCCCTGATGCAATAACTGGTAGAAAGAATGCTGGCCGTTGGTACCGGGCTCACCGAAGATGATGGGGCCTGTTACGTAGTTAACGGGCTCGCCGAAACGGTTAACGGACTTACCGTTAGATTCCATATCAGCCTGCTGAAGGTGTGCGGGGAAACGGCTGAGTGCCTGTGAGTAAGGAAGCACTGCGGTAGCGCCAAAGCCTAAGATATTTCTTTCATATACGCCGATTAATGCATCGAGCATAGCGGGATTCTTGCGAAGGTCTGCGTTCTTGGCAAGCTTGTCTTCTTCAGCCGCACCGTTTAAGAAACGAGCGAATACTTCGGGTCCGAAAGCAAGAGACAATACTGCTCCGCCTACAGCTGAAGTTGAAGAGAAACGTCCGCCGATATAATCATCCATAAAGAAAGCTGCGAGGTAATCGGAGCTCTTTGCAAGAGGTGAAGTCTCGCTGGTAACCGCTACCATGTGCTTGGAAGCGTCGAGACCTGCGTTCTTGAGAGCGTCCTTAACGAATGCTTCGTTGGTAAGAGTCTCAAGTGTGGTACCGGACTTGGATACCAATACGAAAAGTGAATGAGCAACATCTACGCTGTTAAGTACTGCTGCCGCATCGTCGGGGTCAACGTTGGAGATGAACTTAGCTTCCATCTTGAAGTTGCCGGTCTTCTTGGCCCAGTTTTCAAGAGCAAGGTACATAGCGCGGGGACCTAAGTCACTTCCGCCGATACCGATCTGAACTACTGTGGTGAACTTCTCGCCCTTAGCGTTGGCAATTGCACCGCTGTGTACCTTCTCAGCGAACTCTGCAATTTTCTTCTGCTCGCCTACGTAGAACTCTCTCTTGTCTACGCCGTCAGCCACAACCTTGTCACCGAGCATGCCTCTGGTAAGCTGGTGAAGCACGAGTCTCTTCTCGCCTGTGTTGATAACTTCGCCGTTGTATAAAGCTTTGAACTTTTCGGTAAGCTCAGCTTCCCCCGCAAGTTCTTCGAGAACTTTTAATACATCCTCGTCAACAGCCTTAGCCGCATAGTTAAAAGAAAGACCGCATGCCATGGGCACACTGTATTCCTTAACTCTCTTGGCTCCCGCCTCACCGCTCATAGCGGCCTTAAGATTAACCTTACCGGTTGAAGCAAGCTTCTTATAGCTTGCAAGAGTGTCTAAATTATTCCATGAAACCATTATATTTCCTCCATTAGTTAATAATGTATTTCCGCAAATTTTCGTACGCCTTTATGATAATCGATTTGCTCTTTCTTTTCAAGAAGAAGCAATTACAGCTCTATGTCAAGCTCAACCGGGCAGTGGTCGGAACCGTAGATTTCGTTGTGAATCGACGCACCCGTAATCTTGTCCTTAATATCATCGGAAACGATAAAGTAGTCGATACGCCAGCCCGCGTTCTTTTCACGCGCGTGGAAGCGGTAAGACCACCAGGAGTAAGCGTCCTTTAAATCGGGATAGAGATATCTGAAGGAATCCACATACCCGCTCGCAAGAAGGTCGGTCATCTTGCCGCGCTCCTCATCGGTAAAGCCTGCATTGCGACGGTTGGTCTTAGGGTTTTTTAAGTCAATCTCCTGATGCGCCACGTTAAGGTCGCCACAGAAAATCACCGGCTTCTTTTTCTTCAATCCATTAATATAGGCAAGGAAATCATCTTCCCACTTCATACGGTAGTCGAGACGGCGAAGCTCGTCCTGAGAATTGGGCGTATAGCAGGTTATGAAAAAGAAATTGTCATACTCAAGCGTAATAACTCTGCCTTCGTGGTCGTGCTCGTCGACACCGATGCCGTATGCGACGCTGATCGGCTCGTGCTTGGTAAAGATTGCGGTGCCGGAGTATCCTTTCTTTTCCGCGTAGTTCCAGTAACCCTTGTAGCCTTCGGGAAGTTCTAAGTCTATCTGACCCTCCTGAAGCTTCGTCTCCTGCAGGCAAAAGAAATCTGCCGAAGCCTCCTTAAAGAAATCCGCAAACCCCTTATCTACGCAGGCGCGAAGGCCGTTTACGTTCCAAGATATCATTTTCAAGGCAATTTCCTCCAAATATGTTCTTTTTTCGTAGTGATGTTTGGACATAATTATACCATCACTTTAATGATTTTGTGCTATAATGTGAAACTGAAATTGTTAACCCGTTTAGTTTGAGAAAGAGGTATAGCTATGCATTTTAAACCCAGTGGAATTTGTGCAATCGGAATAGATTTCGAAGTTGTAGACGATCGCGTATATGACGTTCGTTTCACCGGCGGATGCGACGGTAACCATAAAGGCCTTGCGGCATTGATTGAAGGTATGCCCGTTCAGGAAGCAATCGACAGACTTTCAGGCATCACCTGCGGTCCCCGCAGCACTTCCTGCCCCGACCAGCTTGCAAGAGCTTTACAAGAATATTCATCCAAGAAGGCAGTTTAATGAGTAAGAAAATTGTTTTGACGGGTGGCGGTACCGCGGGTCATGTTACCCCCAACATCGCGCTTATCCCCGAGCTTAAGAAAGCGGGATACGAGATAAGCTACATCGGTTCCAAGGACGGTATAGAGAAGCGCCTTATCGAAGACTACGACATTCCTTACTACGGAGTGTCCACCGGTAAGTTCCGCAGATACTTCGACCTTAAGAACTTTACGGATCCATTCAGAATCATTTACGGATTTGCGGAGGCCAAGTCAATCCTTAAGGAGATTCAGCCCGATATCGTGTTTTCCAAGGGCGGTTTCGTGAGCGTTCCCATTGTAAGAGCTGCTCATGCACTTAAGATTCCCTGCATCATCCACGAATCCGACATCACGCCGGGACTTGCCAATAAATTGTGCATTCCCACAGCCGTGAAGATATGCTGTAACTTCCCCGAGACCATGCACTATGTTCCCGCGGACAAGGGCGTTCTTACAGGCACTCCCATCAGAGAAGAGTTGACCGAAGGTGTTCGCAAGAAAGGCCTCGACCTCTGCGGATTCCATGAGTTTAAGCCCGTGCTCCTCATAATCGGCGGCAGCCAGGGCTCAAGACTTGTTAATGAATGTGTCCGTCAGAGCCTTCCCGCACTTCTTAAGGATTTCCAGATTATCCACTTATGTGGTAAGGGTAACCTCGACGAAAGCCTTAATGACACCTTAGGCTACAAGCAGTTTGAATATTTAAAAGAAGACTTAAAGGATGCTTTTGCCGCATCCGACGTAGTAATTTCCCGCGCCGGCGCCAATGCCATCTGTGAATTGCTGGCGCTCCACAAGCCTAACCTCTTAATTCCGCTTGATGCGGGCAGCCGAGGCGACCAGATATTGAATGCAGATTCTTTTGCCGCTCAGGGATTCTCAATGGTCCTTGCGGAGAAAGACATGACTCCCGAGACTCTTACATCATCCGTTCAGGAGCTCTTCTGCAACCGCCAGTCCTACATCGAGGCCATGACCAAGTCGGGCCAGATGCAACCGATTCTTACCATCGTAAGTCTCATAGAAAAGTACAAAAAAACAGAGTAAATTTACGAATCGCAAAATGATATGTGTAACAGCTGTCATTTTGCGATTTTGTTTCCATTTAGTTTATTCACTTCCCACCGTATTTGGTGTACACTTTATGTACATTATAAAGAGGAGGTGAAATTGTGATTAAACTCAAAGATGTTATATGGGGTGAAGTTGATTTAATCGATGAATTCACTCTTTCGGAGGACGCAGACAGTACTGGTTCGGATGATGAAACTAACGGTGGCTATGGAAACACTATTATGATGTGTTGTGGTCGCTTAATCGACCCGCTAAAAATGACTTGCAATTAGCTAATTATTTAACAAAGGAGATTATTAATTATGATTAAACTTAAAGATGTTGTATTTGGAGACATTGATTTAACAGTTGACGACACAGACAAAGATGAACCCAAGTACGAATACGATCCCAATATTGGTATTATCGTTGTTGCTATGTGCTGTGGTGGCGGACATCCCGTAGGTAACGACCCCAGCCCTTGGCGTCCTTGATTTTCGATTATCCTAAGAGAGGTACAGAATTATGGTTAAACTTAAAGATGTTGTATGGGGCGAAGTCAACTTAGTCGATGAGAGCCTTTTGGTATACGACAGCAACGCTGACACAAGTGGAAAGGGCGAGACAATCGTTATGTGCTGCGGCGGTGGCGGTCATAATACCGGTGGGCCGGCAGGTATGATTTCCACATTTTGCTCAAGACCATAAATAATTAAACGTCAATCAACAAAGCACGAAAGAAGCCAACGCTTCCTTTCGTGCTTTTATTTTAATCATAAATTGCAAAAAGATATCTTTCTACCAATATTTTGCGAGTTTGTTTCCATTTACTTTATACACTTTTTCCTGTATGCAGATTACAATATAGATACCATAAAAAAGGAGGTACATTGAGATGATTAAACTCAAAGATGTTGTTTGGGGCGATGTTGATCTTGGGGAAGAAAGCCTTCTGCCTAATGATAACAGTTCCGATACCGAGGGAAAGGGCGAAGTAATCGTTATGTGCTGCGGTGGTGGCGGCGGTGGCGGTTCCATTCCGAGCAATGTTATTATCGTAGCTTGCCCGCGCATATGTCCTTTCGTATAACATCACACAAATCAATTCCAAAGGCGCGAATGTGGTAACACTTCATGTTCGCGCTTTAATCATGAATGGGGTATCTTTACATGAAATTAATAAGACACATGTTTGTCCGGAAAATCGGCAACATCAATAACCAATATATTATAGCCAACACTCTGACTGCTTTTGTCGGAGTGCTTTACGAAGAAGAGAAGAATATCGTACTCAGATGGATGAAGGAAGATAATATCGAGCCCAAGTCCGACAAAGAAAAAGATTTATACAAATTGTTAGATGAAAACAAATTCCTGGTCGAATGCGACGCTGCTGAAGAAAAAATTGTGGAAAGCATGCTGGCTTCCGGCCGCGCTTATCACGCCAAGAGAGCGAAGGAGTCACGTCGTCTGATTTTGGCCCTCACTTATATGTGCAATTTTGCTTGTCCTTATTGCTTCGAAAAAGAAAACTGCAGCGAAAAGGGCAATGTTATTACCAAAGATCAAATAGACCGTGTTTTTGAATTAAACCAAGGAAATATAGAGAATATAGAACTTTTCGGTGGCGAGCCTCTGCTTCCTTTTACCAAGGATATCATTGAATACATTTTTGAAAAGGCTCCCAACGAAACGTATAACGTCACCACTAACGGATACTACCTGGACGAATTCATACCTTTACTTAAAACCGTCAAAGTATCCCGTATATCCATAACACTGGACGGAAAAGCCGAGAACCATAATAAGACCAGAAAGCTAAAATCCGGCGGCGGCACATACGACAAAATCGTTAAGAATATCGAAACAGCCCTTGAAAATGATCTGACAATCAATATCCGAATGAATCTCACGATGGAGAACAAGGACGAAGGAATTGCTCTGAGAGAAGAATTCAAAAAGAAGTTTGCCGATTATTATGCTAATCACAAGCTTTTGTTTGACCTGCAAACAGTCTTCCAGCAGGACGAATCTGTAAAGACTCAGATTTACATGGAAACTCTCTACAACATACCGAAGAAAGAAGGCAATATAGTATCCAACAATATCGCCATCCTTTCCGGTTATCCCCTCATTCGTAATCTCATGACGGCCAAGGATAACTTTTCTCCCAAGTACTGTACCTGCGATTCCGAAGAAAGCATGTATATCTACGATGCGTACGGCGACATGTACTCTTGCCCTGTTGCGCTTGGCAACAAGGACGCGACTATCGGCACCTACTATCCCGAGTATTCGCTCAAAAAAGAAAGCATGCTTAACCGTAACATCGAAAGCGTTCCCGAGTGCAGAGCATGCATCAATAAGTTCATTTGCGGCGGTGGTTGCGCCAATCAGATTGTCAAAGGCGATGAGACAATCCTTAAGCCCAACTGCAGTTATATGAATACCCAAATGGATCATCTTATTGAATTCGCCAGACGGGAGCTAAATAAACAATGTCAAGCTACTTAATCTTAGCAGACCTGGAAGGCATCTACGGTGTAGAAGACCTTAACGATATACCAAGAAATAAAGAACTGCTCTTGGTGCAGCTTAAAAGAACCATCGATTGCATCAAGACAATCAAAGACTCCGTCGTCAAAGTTTGTCTGATTCACGGCGACGGACAAATGGACGTTGAAGGAGATATTTTAAATCTCGGTGCAGACTACTACGGGGGCGGCATCAAATCCATCTTAAATCCCAAGTCTGCTGCCGATTACGCCATACTTATAGGCTTTCACAGCAAGACCGCAGGCGCAGGGGTATTCCCACACTCCTTCAAGCCCGAGATTTCGCGCGTCATCACCGACGACAAGGAAATCGGCGAAGTATATCTCTTCTCCAAATTCTTCAAGCTCCACGGCACCAAAGTCCTCTTTGTCTCCGGCGAAGGTTTCTTTGACGATGAAATATTATTCGAGGGCACCAAGACTCACTACATAAGCAGCGACGTTAATTACGAAGACGCGCTTCTTTCGGCATTAAACGCTGACCCTTCCGAAGTAAAAAGCTTTGTGACCGACGACGAGATTCAGCTATACCTGAACAACTCCGACTATTACGGCCTCATCGACAGCGCTTTGTATTCCAAAGAAAAGAAATGCTATGAATTCGCTTCAGTGCAGAACTTCTTTGAGAACATCATCGACCTCTGCATCGAAATCAACAGAACCTCGGCAATAATCAGGCGTACCAACCTGGCCTTTGCCAAAGAAATAAGCCGTCTCGTCAAATCCGGCCAAGCCGAAATGCCTGACATCGAACTTCTTAACAAAGACATCTTTCTGTTTAATGAATTCGAGCGCGAGATGGTAATGAATCTGCTTAAAACAGCTACTAAATAAATTTACGGGGCGACATCAGTCGCCCCGCTTCTTTATTATTCTCCCCACATGTTTTTATACTCGTATTGTACCCAAGGATCCTCAATTTCTTTCCATGCTACGGTGTGTTTAGCCATTTCCATATATTCAGCCGTTAATTCTTTCCACTCGTTATAGCTTACTTCTTTATCATTGAATTCATAATAGTCTTTTGCATCAAAGATTCCGTCTTCATTTCCGTCATAAAGAGCCCATGTACACTTTATTTCCCCTTCACCGTTTTCGTCCAAAACAATGTATTGATAATTTGTGTGCGCCGGGGCACCCCCGTCTCTTTGATATATTATTCCCTTGTGGCCATTCCAATTCAATAGCTTTTCGTATGAAGATCCCTCATATACTACTTTATTGTTTTCTTTATCTATAACATATATGCTTGCATGAGAAAGATATGCATCTTCTTCTGTTTCATCACCGCATACATCCGCGGTGGAATAGAATACGGGTTTAAACTCAAACACCTCTCCTAACCTCGTAACCCTGCCTTTATACAAGACATCATCCGTGTACGGCTTTCCCCATATCCACGATTCTCGCTCGCCTACCAACAGATTTTCAAAAATCTTATCTATATCATATCCTTGCCTTTTGAGTTCTGCCTTGCACTTCTCAATAAAATCTTCTTCCTCACGGCACACCATAATATTATCGGGAATGTCCGACACCGCCACGGCATCATATGCCATGTTTTTAACACTTTCCGGCGCACCGTTATAAAACTCCAGTAACCAAATATGTTTATCGCCTACAGTCATCCTTTGCATTAAAGTACCAAAAACGTCGGAATCGGTCATTCCTGCATCTTTCATTTTTTCGACAATATTACTTTCTTTTCCGAAATCTCGCTTATAGCGCCATTCAAGATAATCTTTAAAAGGCTCTGATTCATATGAATATATCGATTTTGTCGTATCGTCAATCTGACACAAATCTTCTCCCCAGGAGGCTGCACTGTTACTGCCAATATGCTGAATGTATCCCCCTTCATAAAGGTTATATCTGCTTCTGGCCGAATATTCATAATCATAAACAGTTTGTACACCCTCAGGAGTTTCTTCAACTATATACCCCCAAAGAAGCGCAACATCCAAATCTATATGGAAATGATATAAATCCCCCTTATCTGTCTTAATAATAGTTCGATCAATAATAGACGGTTTGCCATTATAATCAGGGATATATTCTCTCATCTCTTCCAACAGCTTATCTGAGGTCTCTTGAGCATATACCTCTACACTATCCCCAAAATAAATCTTCTGCCCTTTGTATAGGTCGATTAATTGCTCTTCCCTTAATGTTTTATCAGATTGCAATTCATCAATATACAACCAATCAATTCTATATGCGATATTATAATTATTTTCTAAATCTGCAACTTGCTTATCGTATTCCTCTTCGCTGATCTCATTCCGGTCGACATCGTAATAATGTGAATCCAAGAATACGCTTTCATCGCTTGGTTCATCGTTCTTTATAACCAACACGTTTTTTATGCCTTTTGTTTCGCCAAAAGAAAGCTCTTTGAGTCTTCTGCAAGAAACCATTGCTCCATCAACTTCAATATCCCAAATATAATACTTGTAGTCCTCTGTTTCAGGGTCATATATGCCATACCATTCATCTCTTATAATGTCAGGTGCGCTTTTTTGAGCTACATAATCACTGTAATCAAATTCCTCAATTTTCTTGGCTGTCTTATAATCGTCATTGACTTCATATATCGAGAAATAAGTGTAGTGGCCGCTTCCGCCTTCCATTGCAATGACTATTTCCATTCTGCCGTCTTGATTAAAGTCGGCAAGTGTAAAGTAATATCTATCAAGTTGGTACGATTCAAGTCCTGCGATAAACTCACTTATAACCGACTCTGCTACTTCAATTTGCGCCTTCAGTTTTTCTTCTTCTGACAGTTCAACCGGTACAGATTCTTCCGATACTATCGGCTTCTTGCCCGTTTTTTCTTTTTCCTGCTCAATGCTCTCCGCCACTTTATCGGTGTTTACAAAATTCACCGATTCAACGTTCTCAGTTTTTCCACAACCGCTAAAAAGCAAAGCTATCATTAATACAACGGTTATCTTTTTAACCATATCCCCTAAAGTCAGCACCCTCAAAGGGGCGCCGACATGTTCATCCTTCCTGCAATATTTGTTCGTAGAGTTCCAGGCCAAAGCTCGACAGTTCGGGCTCGTGCCTGATCATTCTAAATGTTCTGGTACCGTTCTCCAGGCGCTCGGCGCTTAGGAAGACGGAGTCGGGGCTTTCGGCGCCACCACATTCTTCGTACATGCGGCGAGCGAAGGTCATTAGGTGCGTAACCGTCATAACCTTGATGCCCGATTCCTTTAAGGCCTTAACGATGTCGTAGGCGATTGCGGAGCCTTCTTTTTCCGTAGTAGTCGCGAAAGATTCGTTGAGAAGGACGAGGGAGCCGGGAGTGACGTTCTCGACTATCTTGCCCATGCGCTTTAATTCTTCGTCGAGCTTGCCGCTGTTCATGGCGCTGTCTTCGCGGCGGGTGAAGTGGGTGAAGATGTTCTTGAAAAGCCCGCTCTTGAACTCTTCCGCAGCCACAAACATACCGCACTGCATCATAATCTGCGCCAAGCCCACACTTCTTAAGAACGTGGACTTACCGCCCTGATTGGCGCCGGTGATAACCGCGAGGGTCTTGCCGTCGAGGTTGTCGGTGTTGCCGACGGTGTCGCAGTGCTGGCTCATGGCCATGGAGGCTTCCTTGAGGTTCTTAAATTCCAAGGTGGTAAAAGAACCTACCTCGGGGAAGCAATATCCTACGCGGAACCGCTTCATTTCGTTCTTGATATTGATTGCGCCGAAATAAAAACCGGTTTCAAAGCGCAGTCTGTCGATAAAGCTGCCGTATTCGTTGATGGTGTTCTTAAGACAGGTCATTACGAAGGATACTGATTCTTTTTCCAGTTTCTGAGCGTCTTCCTCGAGGGGCTGATTGCCTATAATCGGTATCGTGTATTTCTTAAGCCTGCTAATCTGACCGCGAAGCTTGGCCATGATACCGTAGGGGTTTCTGTAAGCTTCAACCTTACATTTGAACTCATCAAGCTTAATGTCGGTGAACTTAAGACCGTCAGCCACGCCCACGTCAATGACTATGGTCGGGTTAATCTGCTCGTAATAGCCACGCTTAACCTCTTTAATCTTCGTGTCGGCAAAGAACGAGAGGTCATCTAGCACCTGTCTCAGATTCTCGGCCTTCTCTTCCGAAAACTCTTCATTGATTCTCTTGTTAAGTTCTGTCAATCCACGCGATTTTAAGCCTTCCTCGTATTCTGCAAAGAGCTGCTTAATATCTTTCATCGCGTCGTATAAAAGCTTCAGAACCTCGATATCCGTGGTGAGTCCGCCGCCGGATTCTTTGGATTCGTTGCGCTTTTTGTTGCGCCCTTTCTTTTCCCATTCGGAGATGGTCTGCTGGCAGATTACGAAGAGCTTGACTATGAAGGTCTCGTGCTGCAGGCAGTCTTTCATGATTTCGTGCCTGTAAGCGATTTCTTCTTCCGTAAGGGCAACAGCCATAACACGCTTAACTATCAGCGACAGGTTATCGTATTCGCGTTGCGTGTTATAGTTGGTTCCGAGGCCTAACACCGAATCTTTTCTTGCTACGCGGAATAGTATGTCGAGCCCCAGGTCCTTCACTATCTCGTTCCAGTCAAGGTACGCTTCGGAGTCACTGTGATTACGATTCTGATAAAGTAAATTTACATTCATGCCAGTCTCTCCTTTATCTGCTCGTAAGTGAGTCCGTATTTGACCGTCAAAGCGTTGGTGCCCACGTATTCGCGCGCCGCTTTTCTGGCGATTTTAAAGGTTCTGTTGAGGTTCTCGTCAAGTTCGGCTGTAAGGCTTACAACAGCTCCGTCAGCCTCCGACAATTCATTTAAATGCGTAACATATGCACCCTTCGCGCCCTCACCGATAAGGTATTTGAGCACTTTCTCGCCCATCACGCAGGCGTCAAGGTGCGCCGCGGTGGTGAAAAGCTCGTTGATTACAATAAATGCGTTGTGCTCGCGCTTCTCCATGATAGGCTTAAGTCGCTCCAGCTCATCCACAAGCTTGCCTCGTCCCGTAGCATTACTCTCTTCCACCGAGAAATGAGTAAGAAGCGTCCCGAAGAACGGAAGCGTCGCCTTAGTCGCGGGCACATCAAGCCCCATCTTGTAAAAGAAAACGAGCTGCCCGAGACTTCTTGCAAAAGTAGTCTTACCGCCCTGGTTCGGTCCCGTCACTACGAAGAAGCTCTCGCCTTCTTTCAACTCAGCATCATTGGGCACTACAGCGTTCTCACTTTCACTATACGCGCATGCAAGTGCCAAATCGTAAAGTCCGTTTACCGAGAACTTGTCTCCCTCGGTCCGACCGGCTGTGAAGCGGAGTCCTTGCTTTTGCATACGTTCCATGAATCGGTAGTAAGCGGTATAATATGTCACTTCTTTTTTCAAAAGAAGAATCTCTTCGCGCACATAATCCTTGGCATTAAGAAGAAACGCCTCGGCCCACTCAGCGAAGGCTTTGTTCTTCTTCATGAGCATCTTGGCGGTCTCATACTCGATGTCGGACGTCTCAACACCGTTTAAATAGGGGTTCCTGAAGGTGGCGTCCTTACAATTGAAGTGTTCCCCGAGAGCATCCTGATAAGCGCCCTTGCCGGAGCCTTCGGTTATCACGAATTTGTCTCGAGTGTATGTAATCTTAACCCTGAAGCCCACGAGCTCGTCGTAGAGAGCGTAGACTGTTTCTTTGTAGCTCTTATACTCTTCCGTGCCCGTATACTCATCTATGAAGGCCATAAGCCTCTTCATTCCTTCGGACTCAAAGCCCATGGGAGGAAGTTTTTCTTTTAACAACTCTACTGCCGCGAGGTACGCATGAACTTCTCTTATGTACCACACGCACTGCTGTAGGCTTATGTCGAACTTCTCTTTCTTTTCCTTGCAGTCGGCCCACTCGTCAAGAATGTCCTGAAAACACGAAAAGATTTCTGCCACACCTTCTTTCTTGATGTCGGCAAAAATCTCCCTGCGATATTCCGCCTCCTCGGCATCGGCAGGGAAAAGATCGTAAAGTTTCTTCACGTCGTCTCCCAGTCCCGCCGTTACGAGCCGGATTATTCTGTCGATGTTTAAGTCCGAAATAAGCGCATAAGGCACCTTCACGGACAGCTTTTCATCGTCTTTGACCAATATGCTGAACATTGTAACCCCCTTGTTGTCCCCGCCGAATTATTTATCAAGTCCGTCCATTATCTCTTCCGCAATCCTGTACCAGTGCTGCGTGGTGTTTTCAAGGAAGAAATAATGCAGGACGTAAAAGAACAAAACCACCAAAATCACAAGTGACACCGCAAACGACACAACCGTCTTAAGCGCCACAAACGCCAGATACAGCGCAAACAGCTCGCATATCGCGGTCAGCAAAAGAACAATCAGATGTATCAGCCTCTCGTGCTGCAGCCATCTAAGCTTCTCAAGATGTCTGGTGAGAAGCCTCTGTGATGCGCCGTACTCCGCCAGTTCCTTATAAACCGCCGCTTCATGCTCGGCACAGAACTTACGCATTTTGATTCCGTACTTGTCTTTGTTATCCATAGTGTTTCCTCTTTACTATCACTATATATTATTGTGAATATTCGACAGTATATTTGTCAATCCATATATAACAATATTAATAATTGTTAAGAACTCGCTAATTCGTTTTTGATAGTATGATACTGCCTATACTTTCCGTTTGAAAAGGATTTCGAATTTGTCAAGGAGGAACAAGCATGGTAGGTATAAACGGTTATTCAAAAGGTAACAACAACTTAGACGCCGTACATACCGACAACGCCAAGCGTGCAGGAGGCGTAAAGGCAAAAAACGGCGAAGGCAAACTCTCTAAAAAAGCGGCAGATTTTCTTGCTAAGTTAAGAGAAGAAAGACCCGACTTCGACTTTCAGGTTGCAAGCGGTAAGGACTTAAGAGCTCTTGCCACCGATACCGACAAAGAGTATTCGGTAATCTTTGATGCAGAAGAACTCGAGAAAATGGCTGATGACGAGAGTTATGCCAAAGAAAAACTCGGCCACTTAGACACGATTGTGGAGATGTCCGACAAGATTACCAAGGACACAGGCTTCGCATCGCTTTTGGGTGAAAACGCAACAGGCAATTTCTATGCCGACCTAATCAGCTTCTCTGTTAAGGATAGCGGAGAAATAACGATTTTCGCGGATATTAAGAAAGCTGCCGAAGAAAAGGCTGAACAAGCTAAAGCCACAGACACAGAAAAACCCGAGAAGAAATCCTTAAAAGAACGTGACATACGCGAAAAAGATGATGCAGAGAAACCTTTCAAGCCCATTAAAGTTGAGGCTCTTTCAGTGGAAGATTTCCTTGCAAAGCTTCGTAACATCGCTTAAATAATAGGCACCAAAGGTCGGAGGACGATGGCTACCATCGGTCTCCGACCTTTTTTCTGCCATTCTTACATCTTCTTAACGTAATCTATCAATGTCATCGCGTCGTTGATTACCTTCTCTTCACCGGTCCGCTTAAATCCGCACTTCTCGTACAAGTGGCAGTTACCGGGCTCCTGAAGTATTGTGTCAAGGCGCCATTCTTTGGCCTCCGGGAACATCTTGAAAATCTTATGGATTGCAGCCTGAGCAATGCCTTTTCCCTGATACTTGGGATCCACAAATATGGGCGAAATCCAAAAGATATCATCTTCGCCGGTCCTGTGACCTATATTTACCGCTCCGACGCGAGCCCCCTGATATGTGATGAAGTAATACTTTCTGTTATTCATCTCTTCTCTTGCTTTAAGCTTCTCAATCGGCTCTATCGCAGGCGAACCCTCGTCATGATACTTCTCATACAGCGGCATGAAGCTTCTTATCTGCATCTCGTGAAGGATTTCTATCTCCTGCGACTTAATCGGGTCAATCTTAACCATTCTGTAGACGTCGGTAATGACCTTGTCGGGGAGCTTAAAGAATTCTTTTATCTCCCTTGCAACATCCGCAGGCTCACGATTAGTATTGTCAATCTTTATGTAGTTCTTAAAAGGAATCTCTCCGTCTCTGCTGACGATTCGGTACTTGGTCTCCTCTCTGAGCATACGCTCCTCGGATACCTGAACGTCACGCTTGGACGCTTTATTTTTCAGACGGTTCTCAGACTTGTTGCGCTCAAGTCTCACTGCCTGATCCGCCACAAGCTCCACGTAATATACCGTTCCACCTGTTGCCTCGAACTTGTCGGTCACATACTTAACATAGTCCCAGTCACTTTGCTCATCAAACGCCCACATGTAAGTAAATATCATACCCACGTTATCGCTTTTGATGAACTCATCAAAGACCACATCTCTGAGTTTATTTACCGCCGCGCCGTTAAAATATCCCCAGATTTCAATAACAGGTTCAATCGTCATATGATTGTGAAATAGTCTGAAATCCGTGATTTTCATAAGCTCCTGGCCGACCGTCATCTTGCCGACGGCTCCGCTTCCGATAATTATAATTAAATCCATAGCCCAACTCCTTTTCTTTGGCTAAAAAAATAACCACTTACCTTTCAAGATAAGTGGTCTTAATAAACTGCTTGTTAAGATAGCTTACTGCTCTTGTCCGGTTGAAATCACGATATACAAAAATAGCAATCCATATAAATATGCATTGCATAAGATTCGTAATATCTGTTTTCAATCGAAAACTTCTGCATCAAGCTACTCCTTTCATCGATGATGGTTTCAATATACACGGGTAAATTTCACTTGTCAACGATTGTTTGAGGCTAAATGCCGGAAGACTTCCTCTGATAGTCCCGGGAGCGAAGACTATCATTGAGGAATGTTTTAGAAGGAATGTGGCGGGCTATGGCTATATGCTCCCATATTTTACTTTATATTCTATATCGAAGAGCTTACGTACCCGTACTAAAGGAGTCTTGCGACGGCTCCTTTAGTCGGGCCACATATATTTGAATCTCCCCGGATAAATAAAAGTACTACGTTAGTTAGGGTCTACCCTTTCCTGTTAAAAGAATACGAATAATGTCACTTACAAATCCTATGTCCATTGTGTAATACATACTGTTCAATCCTCCTCCATTTTTCTTCGGGCTGTGCACTGTTCGCCCGAGTCCACTTAACCGATTAAGCAATTTTGGGCCCTTCCCCTTTACCTACATTTACTATAGCCCGCCTGCTTCCAACTTCTCAAGTGTAATGTTGTGAGTAGGCTTTTTTTGTTACGAAACCCGTAAATTCGTAAATATTTATGCAAAAATCGGAGGCCTAAGCCTCCGAAATCATTTCAATTCTTACATTCATGCAGCCGTCTTTGTATATCCATTCACAGCTTCCGTCATACTTCTCGACCGTCTCACGAATCTTACCTATTCCAAGCCCATGACCCGGTTGTTTCTTGTCCGAAACCAGGTTGGCGTCGCTTTGCGCGGCTGAATTTCTCATATCGATAAAGACATGATTCTTGTAGTGTGATATCTCCAGATCAAACTGCTTCCTTCCGCTCACCTTGTTAAAAGCTTCCGCCACATTATCTGTAAGGTTAGACATTAAGATACTCATGTCAACGTAGTCAATCGGCATATTATCGGGAAATCTTCCCACCGCGGTATATTCAAAAGTCTCGTCGTTTTTAAACTCCTGAATCAGCTTGTTGACAAAAATATCAGCTACCCTGTTGTTGGTATTAACGTATTTGATGAAGTCGTACTTGCCGTAAATACCGTCTATATAATCAGCTACGGCTGTGTCGCCGCTTTCTTTGGCCAGATTGCCTATCATCAGAAGATGGTTCTTAAAATCGTGCCTGAAGCTTCGAAGCTCTCCCTCGCTCTCGAGGAGGAAGTCCACATGACGTCTGTTTAACTCGATTATCCTGTTCTGGTACTCGTTGCGCTCCTGCATGAGCGTCAGTTTGTTACGCTGATACATGCTCCAGACAGAAATCAATATGAACATCGCTGCTATGATGACGCTTAAAAATCCCGCATACAGAAGCAGCCGATTATTAGGCTGTTCCGTAAAAAGAAACTGCATTATTCCCACCCACAAAAAGGCCATGAGCGAGATTATTGGAATGCTTAGGTTAATCTTCACATCATCCCTAAAAATCATCTCATGTATTTCTTTGCGATGATTTCTTACGCAAAATGCCAGCAATGCAAGAACGGGTATCGACACTGCATCTCTCCATCCGTACCCCGTGGCCGGCGGACAGTTCATAAATATCAGTATGTTGTTAATGGTGAGGTCAATAACCGCAACTACGCTGATTGAAAGCATCGAAATCGATACTTTGATACCGATTCGCCCGGCAAAAAACACAACCGGGAAAAGAATAAACCATATAAGCTTATATACGCTCAGCATGTCTCCCCTATAAGACACCACAATCGGCATTATAACCAACGGGAAAAGAAAGACTAAATGCGCGTATAGTTTCTTAAACAGCTGAAAGCCCAAAATAAAGCGAAAAATGATATAGATTTTTAAAGACTCAATGATGCCCCATGCGTAAATCATGAGAAGGCCCTTCATCAGTACACCGCCTTTCTGCGACAGTATTCAGAGAATCGATCTTTGAATGCGCGATAATACTTGTCGGATATTTTGAGGCGTTCTTTGCCCACAAGCGCGCACTTGCCACCGTCTTGTGCACTGTCGATTTTATCAACATACGCAAGGTTGACTATCGTGCTTCTGTGAATCCTGCAAAAATCGTACCCGGCCAGTTTCTCTTCTATAGCTGACATACTCTCTCTGTGGAGCTTGGAATTATCATCTTCCAGAATGAGCTTGGCGTAGACACCTTCTGCCGTCACAAATCTTATGTTCTTAACGGCAATCCCCGCAAGATATACATCACTTTCGCTTCGCATCTCCAGAGCTTTCTGAAGCATTCTTGGAAGTGCCGACGCAATGTCTTCTTTCTGTACAAACCCCATTACATTGAGGCCAAAAGAATCCATCACGTAATCCGTATATCCCGACACAAAAATGATAATTATGTCAAGTCTGTTTTCTTCGATATAGTTTTTGAGCGATATACCGTTTTCATCACCCATTTCTATATCGAGAAGGAGAATGTCCACGCGGCTGAGTAGCTTTTTGACCGCCTTAACCGACTCAAATTCGCAGATACCGAAAGATATGTCAGAACGGTCTCGCACCTTCTCACATACTTTTCGAATATCATCCCTATAACTTTTATTGTCGTCACATATCGCCACATTCATTAAATATATACAGCCTCCCGATTATGTACGATTAACAGTGTATCACACTGTTCGTGTGTGAATCAATCGTACTTTATTGCGACAAAAAATAACGGTTAGGCGGTAACGTTCTCTGAATATATTCTTAGCATAAAAACACCGCCGAAGATTTCTCTCCGGCGGTGCGGTTTCTTTGGCCCAATTAATGGATATACTGGCTGATATTCTCGGGTGTAATAGGTACGAAAGGTACCCATACATACTTAAGGTCTTCTGTCGCTCCGTCAAGGGTGGATACAGATTTACCTTTGGCGAGGGTTACGGCGCTTTCTATAGCCGCTTCACCCTGCTTGGCGGTATCCTGTAAAACAGTCATATAAAGGTCACCGCTTCTGATGGCGTCGCATCCGCCTGCGGTAGCATCAATACCTGCAACAAGAACCTTTTTGGTATCGTATCCGTTATCTTTAAGCCATTCGATGGCACCAAGCGCCATAGGGTCGTTATTGGCAATAATGCAGTCAAACGGCTGTCCTGTTATCTTAAACTGGTCCAGTCTGCTGTATGCTACCGTATCGGACCAGTCAGCATAGTCGGCAAATACGATATTGGCTTTGACGCCCTGATCCATGAAGAAGTACTTAACTGCGTTGGTACGCTGGGGTACGGCTGCGTGGCCTCTCTGGCCTTCCAGGATGATTACGTTAAGACTTGAGGGCTTGCCGAGACCGTTCCAGATATACTCAGCCTGGAATCGACCCGCGTCCTGCTCGTAGGAGCCTACGTAAACATATTTGTCGGCCTTGAGGTAGTCGGCACTGGGCTCGTTGTTAATAAAGACTATCGGTACGTCTCCTGCCGCAATTTCCATCTGAAGAATGGTCGATGCATCTGCAAGACGGCATATGATTGCATCGTACTTGTCTGCGGCTGCTTTTTCCACCTGCTGCTTCTGTACGCTCGGGTCGCCCGCGCAGTAGACGATATCAAGAGTGATTCCCATGGATGAAGCCTTCTGAGTCATAGCATCCACCAAAGTGATAAGGAATGTATCTGTATCGTCGTGAAGCGTCATTAAGATTCTGGTGCCGCCACCGCCTCCCGACGCACTGCCGGAGCCGCCGCAGCCTGTAAGAGTAAACGCAAGGAGCGTCATAGCTATAACTATTATCAATGATTTTCTAATAATATTCTTCATATCTGACTTCCTCCTTCCCGCTTAAATCCTGAACTGATTTACGTATGAGGTCAGCATCTCGGAAGTCTTGGCGAGTTCGTGAGAGTTGTCCGCTACGTCATGGCTGTTTCTGGTGATGCTGTTGGCCTGTTCAACCATCTGCTTACTGGTCTCAAGTATCTCATCGGTACTTGCAGCCTGCTCTTCGGAAATGGCCGCTACACTGGTCGCAACATCGTCAACCTTCTGCACATCCTGAATCATCAAATCAATAAGCTCGTTGGACTTCTCGATATTGTTGTAAATATGGTCGAAGGTCTCAACGGCGGAATCGATAAGTTCGCTGTTCTTTTCAATGTTCTTGGCACTGGTCTCTGCCTGTCTTACGACTCCGTTGATTGCTTCGCCTACGTCATTGATAAGCCTTGAAATATTCTCGGCACTTTGAGCCGAGTTCTGAGCCAGCTTACCGATTTCTGTTGCAACAACCGCGAATCCTTTACCGGACTCGCCCGCTCTTGCAGCCTCAATACTTGCGTTCAGCGAAAGAAGGTTGGTTTCCTCGGCAATCTCTGCGATAAGGCCGACAATCTTGGTAATTTCTTCGGACGCTTTGCCTACTTCGTTGATAGAATCTACAAGCTCATTATTGCCTTCCTTGATGGCCTGCATTGCCGTAGCAAGCTGTTCCATATCCTTCTTACCGTTACGGCTGATTTCAACGGTTTCTTTCATGCTGTTATTGGCCTGCTGTGAGTTGTCTCTTGTGTCTGCCACAACCATGGCAAGTGTCGTAGCATTCTCGGCAATCTCGTTAACGGCTACAGCCAGCTGGTCAACAGTATTGTTAAGATTCTGCATAGCTTCCGACTGAGCCTGAGAGGCTTCATACATATCCTTGGATACTCTGTCGGAGTTCTCGGATTCTTCTTTTAACTTAATGGACTCATCGTTAATGGAAGTAAGCATTCCCCGCATGGTCGCCACGAATTCGCTTACCTTCTCACTCATCAGGCCGATTTCGTCGTTGCTGTTATGGGCAACTTCGATCGTAAAGTCGCCGGCCGACATATCTGTGATATTCTTGGTAATACCGCCGATGGGAGCGATAACCTTAGATACCACAAAGTTGATGATGAGTACTATGAGCACGATTGCAACTGCACCGATTATTGCAAGCGTAATGATGAGTTTGTTGACATGTTTCATAATTGTTTTTTCGGCAACATAAGAAACAAGCACCCAGTCAGTTCCTGCTATGGTCTTAAAAGCAACCACGTTGCTGTCCATGGAAACCGAGTTGTAATTTCTCTTCTTAACCTTAACGGCGATGTCTGCCATCAGCTTGTTGCTGTCAGTGGTACTTAACTTGGTAGACACTCTTGCCGAGTCTCTGTGCGCAAGTATGGTATCGTCTGTAATATCAACAAGGAAAGAAGCCGCGTTGTCCATCTTTACTCGGGAGTTAACTATGATGCTTATCTGATCGAGAGACAGGTCGGCCGCAAACACCTTAACCTCACCGGAGCCGTCATCCAAAAGGCCCGATGCGCTTATTACGCTTGTTCCGTCAGCATCTTTATAGGTATTGCCGTACGCTATGTTTACCCTGGTAATACCCTGTTTAAACCACTCCTGAGAGGTAACGTCATTTATTACCTTGGTAGAATTCTCGGCTTTAAACACCTTGCCGCTCTTGGTGGCAATGTATGGTCCGTTCTTACAGTATGAATTGAAGCTGTAGCAAGAATCAATCATAGCCTGAAGTTCTTCGTCACTTGCTCCGCTCTTTTCTACCAAAAGTTTAACTGTGTTGAAATTCTGAAGATTTTCGTTGAGCCAGGCCTCTATATTATCTGCCTGGTTCGAAATGGATGAATTCAATTCGGATGTTGCCATAGAAATCAAGCTTCTGCTTGATAAGTAACCCGAAATGATAACCAGCACCAAGATAGCAACCACTACTGCCGGCAAAAGAAAGAGCAGCAGTTTGTTCTTTATCTTCGCGTGTTTACGTTGCGTACCGTTTTCCATAAAAGCCTCCTCCTTTACGAGCAAATGAAAAACTCTCCTCAAAAACTCCTGAAAACTCGATGATTTCCCAATACTATTAAATTGTATCCCTGCGTAATTATAAAAAAGTTATATTTGGAGGCTTTTTCGCATGAAAAAAAGCGACTCTGAGAGTAGTCTCAAAGTCGCTCTTTATTCATTGCTGTATTAGTTAATAATTATTCCTCAACAACACCGTTAGCGTCAACCTTGCAAGCGTAAACTTCTACGCCGTTAGCATCAACATAAGATAAAGCGAAAACGATGCCATCGATGCCTGAACCCTGCTCAACAAGCTTAACAGCGTCAACTAACTGCTTAACACTTGCAGAATCTGCAGCCATCTGCTCTTCGAATGCAGCTGCATAGGTAGGAGCGGTGGTCTCATCTACTTCGATGGGAAGTGCATAGGTGTAAAGTACAACGTTACCCTCAACGCTGATTGTAAGACCTTCAACAGATGCTTCCTGAGCCTTCATAGCCTGGTACTCAGCATCGTTATTAGCAAAGTACTCTTCAAGAGTAGAAGCGGTAGCTTCCTTAACTTCTTCTTCTACAGAAGCAACTTCCTCTTCTTCCTTCTCAACTACTTCTTCAACAACCTCTTCAACAGAAGCTTCTACAGATGCTTCAACAGAAGCCTCGGTGGAAGTCTCAGATACAGAAGCCTCAACAGACTCAGTCTTGCCACAAGCTGCAAGAACAAGCATGGAAGCAAGTACTACTGCTGCAAGTTTAATGTTCTTTTTCATACTCATATTCTCCTCTATTCTATATTGTGATTTCGAGAGATTGCAAAATCGTTTCTCTCCCGATTTTGATACAACAACGTTGTTTATCTTATCTTTTTGCGAATTTTTATTCAAGTAAAAATATTCACAAGATTTCGGCAGTGACGAGTATGAATTTCTTGTAATTTTACCATTGCTAAAAATGTAGTTTTGGGAACCACATCTCTTTTTTCTGAAAATTACATGCGTGGCTTTAAAGTATTCGCAAGCCTCAGCCTTTTGTGTCAAAAGCAATTAACGGTATCAGCATTTCGTCTTCTGTAACGCTTCCGTGCATAGCGGCAAGTGGCTCCTCGGCAAAGAAGATTGACAGGTCGCTAATACCTATAGCCAGATAATTGCCAAGCATGCCTGCGAACTCTTCACGAGGCTTGCCGGGGCCGAACAATTTCCTTTCAATCGCTTCCTCCATGGGCATCAGCAGAAAATCTTCCCCGAACTCTTTATTGAATTCTGCTTCAAAAAGCTTTTCTTTGCCTTCTTTGACAAAGAAATTCAGTACCCTCGGCTCAAACGCGGGGAGGCGTACGAGGCAGTCCATTATCGCCGGATAATCCTGCAACACAACCGTCCGGTTATCAAGGTGGCCGTGATCGGCAGTTACAATAAGAAGAGTGTCATCAAGTTCTTCTACGAGTTTAGCCACCTGCTCTTCCATGTTAAGCAATGCCTCATGAACTTCCGGCGCATTTGTCCCCAATTTGTGCATTAAGCCGTCGGGCTGGTTCCAGTATGCATAAATGTATTTCTGCCCGGGCTCATCACAAAGCGTTTTAATGTTGGCGCAGATTTTCTCTATCGAATCACATTGCGAATCCAAAAACGGTGCAACCGCGTATGCCTTACCACCCGCCTTATTGATTTTGTTCATGATGTTCTCATAAGGCGTATATGTCCATGCCAGGTTGTAGTCCGCCGCAGGTATCTCTGTCCCCTGAATATAGTTAAGAAACACAACTACGTTCTTATCAACCGGAGGATAGTAGCACTCCCACCCGAGCCATCCATGCTCACAAGGCTGAAGTCCCGACATAACCGAGGTTGTAGCCGCAACTGTTGTCGAAAGAAAGACCGACTTATAAATCCCTTCAAGATGTGTTCTGAAGGGTCCGCCTTCTTTTAAGTGTTTCTCAATAATAACCTTACCCATTCCATCGAGCAAAAGAACAACTACGTTCTTGTATTCTTTGTCCATAAACTTATCAAAAAGCGGAAGCGTATCACCTACCGGCTCGACACCAAACTTTTTAAGTATTGAATTTGGAAGGTTGGCTATACAGTTTTTGTAATCAGGCCATACTAATTTTTTCTTCATATATGTTTCACCCCATGATTCTTTTTACTTTTTCTTTAGTATCCATATCAGGTTGCTGCGGTATTTGCATGCGGACATAGGGTCGCTTAAGTCTTCTTTATCCCCTTTGTAACCTCTGTAAATATCAAGAATTTCAAATCCGCAGAGCTCCGCAAGAAGGAATATCTCCGAGCGATACGTCTGCCTCATAAGGAGCGGTCTGACTCGCTCGCCGATCACTTCGCCGGCTTCGTTGTACTCTTCAAATTTCCAGTTACCGTACATTTGCTGGAGATAAGGATTATAAGCAATTGCGTTATATATCTTTTCTCGATTACCGCGATTGTTGACATATTCAAGCCTGAAATAATAGTCATCCGGCGTCGTATTCATCTGCGCAGCCTGAATCGGCGGCCAGGGATTGAATGTATTGAACGTAAGAATTCCGCCGGGAAGAAGCTGTTCCGAAATGTTCATAAGCGCATCCTTTTGAAGCTGCTGCGTAGGAAGATGCATGAATCCGCTTCTTGCTATAATCGCAAGAGAATACTTTCTTCCCGAAGAAAACTTCGTCATATCCGCAGGATATATGTTTAGTTTAAGACCTTGTTCCTTAGCTTTGGCATCCGCTACCTTACACATTTCTTCAGATAAATCCGTTCCGTCAACATCTATTCCTCTCTCTGCAAGATAAAGAAGAACCGCACCCGTACCGCAAGCAATATCGACCACTCCGCCGGCACCATATTTCTTGGCAAGGTCATAGTAGAATTCCTGAAACCCTTCGTGGTTGTCTTGTCCCTCTGTATACATCACTTCGAGATATCTGTCATAATTTTCCGCAACATCTTTGTAATCATGTAAATCCATTGTTTTGTCCCTTTCTTTATTAATTCATGCCCTTGGCCAAGGCTATAAATCATCGGATTTCTTAAAGCTGAAATCCGAGATTGTATGCGGTCGCCAAATGTCTGCTTGTGCGAGTACACCAGCCGCTTGGCTCGTCGCCTAACAAAAAAACCACCTGTCTGTTACGGACAGGTGGCTAAGCTTACTGTATTACAATCACCTATTCAGTCCGACTAAACATATACGCAAATAAGACCATTATCGGTAGTGACAGTGGTCAATGTAGCGGTATGTCTATAATCGAATGAAAAACGTGCCATTGCTTTCTTTCCTTTCTGAAGGTTGTAGTTAGGATACTATCGAAAAAAGAAATTGTCAATACAATTCTCCAAATTTACAAAAAAGAACGCAGCCTCGAGAAACTCAAGACTGCGTCCACATTTGGGGTTTGATTAAAAAATCATTATCGAAGTAAATTCGAATTATTCACCGTCAGAAACGGACTCTTCTTCTTCAGAAACTTCTACGGGAGCTTCCTCTTCGGTAGCTTCTTCGGTAGCTTCTTCAGCAACTTCTTCTACAGAAGCCTCGGTCTCTTCAGTAGCTACTTCTTCAACAGATGCTTCGGTCTCTTCAGCTGCTTCTTCAACAGATGCTTCTACGGAAGTCTCTACAGATGCTTCAACAGAAGCCTCTACGGAAGTCTCGGATACGGAAGCTTCGGTCTTACCGCAAGCTGCTACCATCATTGTTGCAAGTACGATTGCTGCTAATTTAATATTCTTCTTCATAATCATTATCCTCCTAAATAGGTATTTCATTGCCACCGGGGATTCGGGCTCTAGAAACCGTTAAGGTATCTCCGACAGCAACGAAACATATAGTATGCCATATCTTAGGAATTAACAATTTACATTTTTGACAATTTTTCCTTATGATGGGACTGAATTTTCTCAATTTTAGACACTAAAAAAACAATTTCTTCCTTTGTCATCCGTAAAAATGTAAAAAAAATACACAGACCCTCGCAAAAATGCGATAGTCTGTGCTTTTCACGTGTACATATGTGCGCGAATTACGAACACTCGCAACCTATAATTATGCCTCCGCGCTCTGCGTAGAAGCCACATAAGCCTCCGGAAAGAATGCTTTTTATATCAATTTTTCCGAATTCTTCCTTCAATTTAGTCACTATTGCGGTAGAAAGCACTTCGTTTTCAACGTGACAGATTCTAATCTTGCCACCCTTAAAGCCAATCTTCTTAAACTCCGAAACAATCGTCTCAATAAGTTTCTTCTCACCGCGACACTTGGCAACAGGCTCGATGGTGCCTTCTTTGCTGGCAGTGCCGAGAATCCTTATGTTCATAATTCCTACAGCCGACGCCACAATCTTACTCACACGACCGTTCTGAGCAAGATTGTGAAGGGAGCGCAGGCCGAAGAATAATCTTAACTTGTCTCTGTATCCGTTTATAACCGAGCTTACTTCCTCAAAAGTCTTGCCGGAGTTCTTAAGCTCTACTATCTTTTCAATTATCAACACCTCACCGGGGCCGGTGGACAAAGAATCCACAACGCACACCTTAGCTTCGGGGTGATTCTCAATATACTGATCTCTTGCAACACAAGCGCTGTTATAAGTTCCCGACAAACCGCTTGTAATCGTTACGACATAAACCTCATCGGCGCCTTCAAAAGCCTCAAGCCAAGCCTGTGTGGAGGGACACGCTGTCGACGATTTGCCGTGATGTGAATAAAAATAATCCAGCATTTCGTGCAGATTAAGACTCTTATCATCTACGTAAGTGCGCTCTTCCGTAGACAATGTGAGCGGAACCGTCTCAAATTCGATACCGGGATAATCCTTCAAATCGCATGCCGAATCTGCGATAATTTTAACCATTTCTCTTCCTTCTTCCAACTGATTTTATCCAATGTAGTTTTCAATACTGCGTGTATTGTATCACACGACCACGTGTTAAGGAACAACTTTATGAAATTTTTATACTTCCAAATTGCAGCAAAAGAAGCCGCACTGACAGAGCGACTTCTTTTGCGTTTCCATTATTAATGATTATCATACCTTGTACTTCTCGTACTTCATTCCTTTTTCTTTGGCCATCTTCCTGTTATCTTCCATGGGCATCGGCTTACCGAAGTAATAACCCTGCGCCTTTTCGCAGCCGATTTTTCGCAGGAATTCATAATGGTCGATTGTCTCTACGCCTTCGCAAAGAGGAATAATACCCATTCCGCGGGCACCATCCACAATATAGTTCATAAGAGTCCCTGTCTTGGTATTGTGGTCGTAGCTTCTTAAGAAGACCATATCAAGCTTAAGAACGTCGAAAGAATACTCCGTGAGAGAGTTAAGCGACGAATATCCGCTTCCGAAATCATCAAGCCATATCTGGTAGCCGAGATTTCTCATCTTAACGCATTCACTCTTAATGTGGCCCACATTGTCATTCATGGCACTCTCGGTAATCTCAATATCGAGCATCTCACGAGGCACATTATATTTCTTTCGGGTTTCTTCTATTATCGTCGCGATATCACAAAGTTCGAAATCAAGTCTGGAAATATTAATTGAAGCCGGCACCACCGCCTCACCGCTTTCGATTATTCTGTTGTAATCCCTGCACACCTGCTCCAGCACGCACCGGTCTATTTTGTGAATCAGATGGAATTGCTCCAGCGTCTCTATAAACTCACCGGGCGAAAGAATGCCGAACTTCGGATCGACCCATCTGACAAGAGCCTCATATCCGCAGATTTCTCCTGTTCGAACTCTGATAACCGGCTGATAATATACCTTTATATAGTCATTCTCGATTGCCTCGTCTACGTGGTCCACCACATACTGCTGCTTACGAAGCTTCTCGCGTAACATCTCATCGTATACACAATAGAAGACATCGTGCCTTCCCTTAATACTGTTACAGGCAAGACGTGCATGGTCACAGGCCAAGCCGATTTCAGCAACGCGCCAGTCCATGTAATAAATTCCCGCCTTGATTCTTACGCGCTTTGCGCTGTCCTCCGATTGAAGCAATCTCTTATATACCGCTTCGGTCTTCGTGATAACCTCTTCCTTGGGAATCTTGGTACATACCACAAAGTGGTCGTCGGAAAATCGAGAAGCAATCTCGTCCCTGAATTCTTCTTTTATTATCTTTGCAAGGTCACACAGTAGCTCATCGCCCAAGCGGAAGCCGTTTCTTTCGTTAAACAGTTTAAAATTCGGGATATCGAAATGAATTATAGATATCTGCTTTCCGCGTTCTTTGGGCGAAACCAGAAGCCGCTGAACGCTTTGATAGAAGAATGACATGTTGTAAAGACCCGTTAACGGATCCGTTTCGTGATTCATGGACAGAATCTCAGCCTCGGCATAAGAATTCCTGCTGCGGTTAAAGTATTCGTTTCTGTCTACGTCCACAATGAACACGTAGAAAAAGCTCTTTCCGTTTTCTCCGTGCATCAGGTGCCCGAAGTCCTCGATGTAACGAGTATCACCTTTCTTGGTGACAATCCGGTACCTGACATAGTCATGTCGCCTCTCGCCGAACATAGTCTGCGCCTGAATCTGGTTCTGTATCTTATTGTAGTCTTCGGGATGCACCATACCGGCAAAAGAATGGTTTGTATATTCCAGAAACTCTTCGTAAGTCTCACAACCATACATACGAATTACATTTTCATCGGCAAAAAGAATCTCATCGTTTCCGCCGTTTTCGTAGATAAAGAAACCTCCCGGGAGCCCTGTCGGGATCTCCCCGTTTTTACTCTTACGTCCCATAAGATTTTTCCTTCCTAGGAAACCATTCTAACACGAAGCCTGCTACAAAATTATTAAAGAAACTCCCGAGAAGATACAAGTTTCGTATCTTTTCAGGAGTTTTCTTTTTGTCTTATGAACTTTTTTGTTGGATTTAACCAAGTTCTCTGATTCTTTCTACTACGCTTACTTTGGTAAGTCCTCTGTAGGAAATCGCCGGAATCAGGAAACCGATTATTGCAAATATTGGAATCATAACCAGTACAGGTGTAACGGAGAAATGACCCGAATAGAACCAGAACATTCCTTCAATGGTCGAATTAAGTAATGGTACAAGCACAGTAGACAATACAAGTGCAATTACTCCGGCTCCGACTGTATATATCAATCCTTCGGTCACAAGCATTTCTTTAACCTGCTTACCTGTCATGCCGATTGCCTGAAGTACAGCAATCTCGTTCTTTCGCGCAATAATTCCTGCCATGACAGCGTTAATGAAGTTAAGCACGCCTACCATTCCGATAATAATCACGAGTACGCCGCCAAAAAGAGCAAACATATTTTTAAAGTCTTCAAATTCTTTTCTTTTTATCTCTTTGCTTTCGTATCCCAATTCTTCGCCGGATTCTTCAACCAGGTTGCCGATATACTGTTCTGCTGCGGCCTCATCGGCTTCGCTGTCGGTGTTAAGCGCAACAAATATGGGTGTAACATTTTCGCCAAAAACTTCCTTGGCTGTCTCTGCGCCTATAATTGCGTCTTTTCCGAACGTGCCTTTGCGAAGGCTTATCGAATAAGGGACTCCAACATATGCACACACAGTGAACTCGTGCTCAGTTACATCAATAAATTCTTCCTCAATATTTTCATCGTACATTACGCCTTCACCGGGTACCTCACCGGTTCTCTTGTCTAATGCCAATACTTGCTTGACCGTAGCATATGTAATTTTGTCGCCTACCTTGAATGCGTTCGGATCATCCTTAATATACTTAAAAGATTCGTCATCAGACAAAAGAGCGACATATCTACCGCTTTTATCGTTTAGTAAGCTGATATCACCTTCATATACCTTAAGCGATTCCGCCAAAGCAGGATTAAACGCCTCAATATAGGAACCTATATAATATCCTCCGTCTTCCTGCGGCTTTTGGTGCGGCTGTCCTCCCGGGCAGGTATCAACATATTCCTGATGTTGCGCTTCAGTTGCCTTATATACGTGATAACCTGTTATTTCGTATCCCTCTCCCCATAATGAAGGATTTGTATTTTCTTTGATGGCTTCCATCACTTCCGGACTCATAGCGCCACGTTCGCCACCCATAAACTTGAAATAGCCGGTATTACCTACCACAAAGTCGGTAGCATCCGATGCCGCAATCCACTTTTCTTTGTCAAAACCTTCCACAAACAGGTTAACCGAATTCAGTATTACCAATGCGAAGGCCAAAGAAACAAACACAAGCACGGTTTTTTTCTTGTTTCTGCCCATGTTGGCTATGGCCATTGAAATGACTTTGGCGCCTTTTGTAGTCTTTCTTTTGCGTGTAATACCGCTGCCTTCAGTATATTTAACAGCCTCTACGGGTGATACTCCTGCAGCGAGGCGTCCGGGCTTAGCGGTAGAAACTATAACTGTAAGAATTTCAAACAATGCCGATGCAACAAATATTACGGGCGAAGTGCTGATAGTCAAAGCATTGCTCGACATATTGCTCATTTTGATAATTATCGGCATAAGAATCGCGCCCAATCCAAATCCCAGCAAAAGGCCTACGGGAATTCCTATAATGCAAAGCGCAAGTGCCTGAATTCTGATGACTCTTTTAATCTGTCTTGATGTGGTGCCGATAGTTTTAAGCAGTCCGTAGAAACGTATGTCCCCGGCCACGGAAATCTGGAAAATATTATAAATAATCAGGTATCCTGTAAATATAACAAGTAGTGCAAAAGCAAGAATGCAAGCAATTGTACCGGGAGTAAATATATCCGAACCTTTCGCAAACGTATAGCCCGGATTGACTCCAAATCTTATATAATTCTCAGCATCCGACTGATTGAGGGTAAAGCCTGATTCTTCGGCAACCTTAATCAACTTACTTTCAACATCCACCGAAGATGAAAACATTACGTCAAGGTCGGTTCTTAAAGATGAGTAGCCCTTTTCAGCTACCATTTTATTGAAGTCTTCCACATATTCTTTGGTCACATTTATAAAGTGAACGGGGCACAATTGGTCAAACTCCCAATATCCTGCCAAAGTAAAGGTATCGGTTACCACTGCACTTTCGTCATATATGCCCATTATGTTAAAAGAAATCGTTACTTCTTCCCCAAGCTTAGGCTCTACTCCAAGAAGTTTTAAAGCTTCTGTGTCCATGATTACTTCTTTGCCCGAAGTGGGAAGATGGCCTTCTTTGAGCTTTATGTATGACCACTTTGTATCGTTTTCATCCATGAAACTGATTTCGGCCGAGCGCTTTGTAAAAGGAGCTTCCGCCGCAATTCCGATGACAGTTCTCTCGCCGTGTTCTTTAATCAGCTTATGAGAGGTTAACTTCTCTATCTGTTCGTCGGTAACATCCTTAAAGGTCGCATGAGCATAACCGCCAAGCTGTCTGAAGGTATTGGTCTCATATGTGGAGCTTATGGACATCAATATAGTAAATAATGTGGTAAAAAGAATAGCTGTAAGTGCAATCGCCGCGATGGCTATGATGTTTCTTCTTTTGTTGGTAAGAAGGCTTCTGATACCGATGCGGCGCACGCATTTTCTGTTATTGACACGCATCTTTCCTATCTCCCTTCAACCTTGGATACAATGTGACCGTCTTCGATTCTTATGATTCGGTCGGCAAGCTGAGCTATCTCGTCATTGTGCGTAATCATTACGATAGTCTGAGAAAACTTCTCGGCAGAAACCTTTAAAAGACTTAATACATCCTGGCCGGTCTTGGAATCGAGGTTACCGGTCGGCTCATCCGCAAGGATTATAGCCGGGCGAAAAGCAAGCGCTCTTGCGATGGCAACTCTCTGCTGCTGACCACCCGACAGCTGATTGGGAAGGGCTTCCTTTTTCTCTGAAAGGCCCAGTGTATTGATGATTTCTTCCACAAATTCCTTGTCGATTTTGGCTCCGTCAAGTTCAATCGGAAGAACTATGTTTTCGTATACGTTTAATACAGGTACAAGGTTAAACGCCTGGAAAATGAAACCGATTTTTCTTCTTCTGAAGATTGTCAGCTCCTCGTCTTTAAGCTTCGAAATGTCTTTCTGCTCTACGATTACCTCGCCTTCGGTGGGACGGTCCAAACCGCCAAGCATGTGGAGAAGTGTCGATTTACCGCTTCCCGAAGTTCCTACGATAGCAACGAACTCACCTTTCTTAACTTCAAGGTCGACGCCTCTTAACGCATTTACCTTGTTCTCTCCTTCTCCGTATATTTTCTTTAACCCTTTAGCCTCAAGTATATTCATGTGTTCTCTCCTAATTAAAAAATCTGTATGGGAAGTTCCCTTCCACATACAGATTATCTCACCCGATTCTTTCAAGAATCTTTCAAAAAGAAATTTTAATTCTGTCAGTTTTGAAAGATTCTACTCTTTTTTCAGGAAAACAGCGAATTCAGAGCCTTCTCCGGGCTTAGATGACACTTTCATGTAACCGCCCTCAAGCTTCACTATTTCTCTTGCAAGATACAGACCGATGCCGACGCCCTCCTCGTTTCTTGAAGACTCAAGACGGTTGAATCTTCCAAAAATCTTGGGGATATCCTCCTCGGAAATACCAATGCCCGTATCTTTAACCGTGATGCAGGCAAACATCTCATAATTCTTGACCGCTAACGTAATTCCGCCGCTCTGTGTATATTTTACAGCGTTGTCCACTATATTGATGAGCGCCTCAGTCGTCCACTTTCTGTCAAAAGAAGCTTTGACGTCTTCCTCCGGCAAATCTGTCTTGATATAAAGCCCCTTCTTGTCGGCCTTGCCACGCATTTCGGAGGCCACTTCGGTGACGATGGAAGAAACGCTTTCTTTGGCAGGGGTAAGACTCAGGATTCCGTTCTCGAGACGTGAAAGCTTAACCAACGCATCAATCAGAAACCTAAGCTTATCGCTCTCTCTTAAGAGCGCATCCACACATTCTTCCTGCTCGGGATTTAGGTCGGATTCTTTGAGCAGTTCGCCATGAAGCACAAGATTCGCGATGGGGGTCTTGGTCTGGTGAGAAATGTCGGCTATGAGCGTTTTAATCTTGTCTCGCTCGTTCTTAACGTTAAGCGCCGACACGCCCGAAGCTCGCAAATACTCTGTGAGCTTAGTCTCAAGGCGTGAAGTTCTTTCTTCCGAAAAGCTTTCCTGAAATGTATCGCCTTCTATGGCTTTATCAATAAGTTCTTCAACTCGGTCGAGCGTTTTCCCAGTACTGATGTGGCTCCATATGAAAAAACCGACTCCCAGCACTGCTGCCGCTATGCCTATATACAATACGATATCATTCATCATCCTTCACCCACACATACCCGATACCGTATACTGTCTTGATACGATCCTTGTCATCAAGCTTATCTCTTAAACGCTTCACCGTAACCGAAAGCGCATTCTCATCCACGTACTCCGCGCCATCGGTCCAGAGCCTGTCCACAAGTTTGCCTCGCTCCTGCGTAATGCCTTTATTGAACACTAAAATCTTTAAAAGCTTCTGCTCTATCTTACTGAGAGACACTTCCGCGCCTCGTACTTTATAAATCATTTTTTCGAAGTCAAAGTCATAGATGCCTGTGACGATTCTTTCTTTGGAATCATTGCTGCCCGCGCTTCTGAGTCGGGTATTAACTCTCGCTCTCAGCACGCTAAGTGAGAACGGCTTTGTCACATAATCGTCCGCACCCATCTCAAGGCCCTTTACCACATCAGCATCCGTATCATTCGCAGACAGCAACAGAACACCTGTCTCGGGCCGGCTTTCCTTAATCTCTTTAAGAAGCGTGAGCCCGTTTCCGTCGGGAAGGTTAATATCAAGCAGCACCAATGCCGGTGACATCAATTCAATCTGCTCCCGCGCGCTTTTAATGTTCTCACAAGACACGATATTCCTGTTTTCTTCTTTGAGCGCCTTACATAGGCCCCTGTTTAAATCGACGTCGTCTTCGACGATGATGATTTGGGTTACTTTACTCATACTGCTCCGTTTTTTATAAGTAGTATATATTGTTCCACAAGTTTACTAAGTTTGTCGAGGGAGATTGCATCACTCAAAATGCCTGTCCTTTCTCCTCGCATGAACTCCAGAAAATCTTTTTGAATACTTTTGAATTCTTCCGCAAGTGCGCTTTCGCCTGCAAGTTCAAGCATCGTAATACCGTCAAGAAGTAATGCCCTGAAAAGCTTATTAAGCGCTTCGTCGTATTCCTGTGGCTTATGAATTATCGTGCAGAATGTTTCAATTTCAGACATATTGTCGCGAATAACCTGTGTCGACTCTTCCCGAAGTTTGTTAAGATTTACGCTTTGGGGTTCTTGCTCTTTCAAATGCCCCACCATAACTGTATCTTCTATGGAGTCAAGCAATTCTTCCTCTGAAAGAACTATTTCTGTCGGCCGGCCACAACCTTCTTTGGTAGGGTTAGAAAAGTGGTATCGCCCGTTGTATTCATGAAATACTACCGCATGTTTACCGGTTATTTCAGTTCTCTTGATGCCGAGCATACACGGCTTATGGTTCTTTAAGTACTCCGGAAGGCGATATTTTTCTATCGGTTCCTCCTGTAAGCAAAAGCCCTTCGGCTTAAGATACAAATCAAACCACTTTGCTCCCTGAATCATCGGCCCCGCCAAGTACTCATCCCCTTCTTTGGCAAAAAGCCATGGAAGCCCCATCTCAAGGGCGATTTCAGTATCTTCGGTTTCTATTCCTTTTTCCTCTAAAAGCATCGCCAGCGCCGTGTAGGAGCATGACGAATTAAAGTGCATGTACTTCATAAATACCCCCTCACAAAACTATAACATCAAAAGAGTGCTTCTGACTATGCAAAAGCACTCTAAATATCCTATATTTTCGCTATCGGGTGTCTCACCACCGTTTTCAGCTTTTCGGGCGTTACCTTTCTTGCATCGCTAAGATATATTTCGTGGTGGTAGCGCGTGTCGGTAATATCGAGGCGATACCCTTGTTCCTCCATGTATCTGTGCATGGCGTCTACCGTGGCCGGCTCGTCGTCGTAGGAGCCGATATGCATGCATTGAACGCATAAACCCTCATCATATGTGAAGAATTCAACCTTCGAGAAGTCTGCTTTTTTCTTGGCAGTAGCTTCGGCCACCGCCCAGTCAAAGTCTTCCTTAGTTACGAAATCAGGCAGACGGATTACCGAAATCCATTGAAAGCTTTCTTTGTGCGTGTAATCGATTCCCGCCACACCGTCCTGCCACCAGAAACCTTCAAGCGGCGGAACCACATAGTCGAAATATCCGTCCATCTTATGGTTGCCCTTTTTGCTCATTTTGATGGTAAAAGCAATCGCATAGAGCAATCCGATTGCTGCTTTGTACTCGCCGCCTTCAGCGTTAGGGTCGCCGCTTCCACGAACCGCTATATAGTTCATCTTAGGAACCGTTACGATTTCAGGCTTTGCCTTAGGCATGTAAAATTCTTTGTATTCTTTCTTGTAATCAAATGCCATCGTTACTTAATGCTCCTCTCGCACCACCTCTTGCATTGTTCGATTCTTAATCCGGGCGGGTTGTCGCCTTGCTCAGGGTCGTTGGTGTACTGCAAAAGAAGCTCGCACGGAAATGTTGCGCATTCTCCGCAATGCATGTGGCGCTTCTCCTGACAGCATATAGCTACCGGGCACTCGCCGTGGAAGGGGTGACCGTTGGTCTCAATGCAGCCACCACAGTTGCAGGGTTCTTTGTACTCGCAGTTGTAGCAGTGAAGACCGCAACGAGTATCGATGATGATTGGTTCTAATGCGAGAATTTCCGCCTGCTTCTTTTTGCTGAAACTCTCAAGCACTATGGCGTATGCGTCATCAAGCATATTCTTAAGAAGGTCGTCGGGAACGTTTCCGTCTGCTTTGACCGAGTTCCAGTTCACTTTGTTCATATAATAGCCGGGAATTATGTCCTCGTACTCGCTGCGAAGCGCTTCGGCCTGCATGGGCTCAAGCTTCAGAGTAATGTAGTACGGCTCGTTGGTGTTGTCGTCTCGACATATAGCTGCAAACATCTTACTTCCGAGCTTGTAGCGGATCCAGTTCCATTCTCTCTGCAGGTCGCGGATTACGCCGGGCTTGTTCATCAGGTATTCGTCTATCCACTCGTATTTCATAATAATCTCTCCAAACTCTCTATCCCAAAATCTTATCTATGCTTGTAGGAAGGTGCATCATGTGATGTGATGTCATAGGTGTAAGAATCATGCCTCCGATTGTAAGCCTTCCCCAGAATACAAGGAGCCAGACCGAACGGAAATCTGTTGTCACTCCGCCTTCTTCAAGTATTCTCATAACCCATTCTTCGGGCACCATTGACTTAATCTGCTCAAGCGTGAGCGCAGAAAGAATCTGCCTTGTATTCTTGCCGACTGTAATCATGTAGTTCTTTAATTCAGCCACATTAATATCCTTGGCCCATGCAACAACCTCGTCAAATTCTAAAGCGTTACCTGTATCGGTTATTGAGGAATTGATTTTCTTTTGCCAATCCGCATTGAATATCTGATTGCCGTTCGCCATGAGAATGTTGCTGACCAAATCTTCTATTCTGTAGGTATGCCATAACTGCCAGCAAATCGGAACCGTCTTGGTTCCCGCGTAGTGAAGATCCGTGTCCCAGGTTTCTCGGGGAACAATGTCGTTTTGGTGGCCCGCGAGAACATAATCCAATACTATGTCAGCCACTGTCTTCTCCGTTCTTCCCGATACTTCCGCAGGATGAACCATGGCGTGAAGTTCCAAAGTAAGTTCCTTGATTCTATTCAAATCGTCGCTCTCAAGAGCCGTTTTAAGTTCCTCAAACTTACTATTAATTGCTTTATACATTTCCTCTTTATTCATCGCCATTCTACTCTACCCCTCCTAATTTTTCATGTACTCACCAAGAGTTGATACTTCGCAACCTTTGCTAGCGTAATATGCAAACATCTCATCCAGCTTTTTTAAGTCATAACTTGTTACACAATCTGAAATTACATGTACCTTATATCCTGCTTTAGCCAGATTATAGCTTGTGGATTTAACACATCCGGTGGCGTCTGCGCCGGCAATGTAGAATTCGGTCATTCCGAATTGCTCTATGTAACCTGAAAATGCTTCGCTCGTCAGCGCACTTGCTTGAGACTTTTCAAATATATTATCCGAAACAATCTTAATCTCGGGAACCAATTCTGCCCCTTTTGTGCCCGGTTTGAATGTCCTTGTCTTTTCTGACAGATTGTAGTGCTTGATATATATAACGTGCATTTCTTTGGCCATTGCCCAATCAATCGCTTTATTAACCTGCTCTATAATCGTCTTATAATTCTTCGTAATATCATTCTGAAGGTCTATTACGACCAACGCTGTATTTGTCATTTCTGCTCTCCTTCATATCTTCTTGCTATCTCGGAGGTAATCTGATAAAGCTTTTCCCTGACTCGCTGCGGTTCCAAAACTGTCACCTTGTCTCTGCAGGAAAGCATCCAGGCTATCAACCCCTCATCATCGGCATACTCGTGCTCAAACAGCAGGCTGCCGTCTTCCGTTTCGGTAAAAGAATCCACTCCGTACTCCTCCACAAGCTGCCATTTCATCGAAGAATCAAATAAGGCCTTTACCCGGTCTTTAGTGGGAAATACCTTCTCGCTCGACATATCCGGCAGAGGAACCTCTCTGTTTCCTTCATATGATGTAGCATGCGTGATACCGTCCATACGATTCAGCTTAAACAATCTGAAGTCGTTTCGCAGAAGACAATAACCGTATACATACCAGCTGGTCCACTTGAAAATCAGATAATATGGTTCGATTTCCCTTTCAGTATCACCGTTCGGAGAATAATAACTGAATCTGATGGTCTTCTTTAAACTTATGGCATCCTGTATTGTCTCTATCTTGGGAGCAAGAGACTCACGATACCATGATGACAAATCAATCAGAATGGAATCTCTTCCGCTGATAAACTCAGACGACCCCGCCTGAATCTTCTCCATCAGCTGCCCGTAATACCCGCTTCCGCTTACACTGTCAAGGCTCCTTAAGCCCGCAAGAATCATCTGCATGTCCCGCGATGTAAGAAGCGTCTTGTCCATGCGGTAGCCATCCATTATGCTGATTCCACCGCCAAAGCCCTGTGCCGTTACTATCGGAATACCTGCTTTACACAAATCCTCTATATCTCTGTTTATTGTTCTTCTGGAGACCTCAAACTGTTCCGCAAGTTCGGGAGCGGTCACTTGGTCTTTTTGCAAAAGAACGGATAGTATGCCTATTAATCGATCGATTTTCATATTCTTACGCTCCGAATATATGATACTAATTATAACATGTCATATGTGTGTCATGTTTTACAAAATAAAAAATCACACGCCTGCGACAATTGCAAACGTGTGATTTATAAACCGTTATGAATGAATTCTCTGAAGTACCGAACATACCTCGCTTTCGATATCGCGTAAGTACTTAATTCTTCCTACAGTATTAGCTACTTCCTCCTCGCCGCGCCTGATTTCTTCGGGCACGGAACCTTCCATACCGAGCGCCCTCCTGATGTTGTACTCGAGCCACTCTATCCATGTATAGGCTATTCCGTACAATTTGTCATAGGATCTGAAACCATTGTCGTAAGCACCGAGATAGCCTCTGAAGAATGCCTCAAGGTTTTCTTTATCAAATTTCTGCGTAACTGTGCCTGCCCACTGAAGTGCGAGATTTAAAACCGAGGAAATAGGATTGCTGTAATCCAGACACTCAAGGTCGATGGCATAGGCCTTGCCTTCGTGCCACATGATGTTCTTGGGATCCATGTCATCGTTGCTGATGACACGCATGGAAGGCAGGCTCTTGCGAGCTTCATTGAGTTTATTTTGCGAAGTTTCCAGCAACTCTATATTGTCAGCGAGAAGTTTCTCGATTGGACTACCTTGGTCCTTTGCAGTCTTGAGGTATGCTTTAAAATCTATGTTGCTAAGTTCGGGCTCTTCCGGCTCGACTTTCCGAGACTCTATAGCGTGAATGCGGCCGAGTAACTCGCCCGCCTGAAGGCACTGCTCCTTACGTATATCGTTAAAATCCGTAATACTGCCTTCCTGCCACTTGAAAACATAGTAGTATTGTCCGTCGCTCTCGATCATTTTCTTGCCGTCAAAAGAAAGTGCGGGCACAATCGGCAGGTTATTCTCTTCAAGGATTCGCTCGAAGTGCTCTGCCTTGGCATAGTTGTCCATAACTCCCGGACGCTTCATAATCTCGGGATTGAGGCATTTTACAGCGTAGGTACCTGTGGTAGTCTCGACTCTGTACATCTTGTGCATGAGACCGCCGGAGACAGGTGCGATATCAGCTGTCATCTCGCCGAGTCCGCAGATTTGAACAAGTTTATTCAGTTTGTTGTTCATTGATTCTGTTGTTTGCATATGTTCTTGCGTCGTCCTACTCAGCGCTGATTTCTCGCAGCATGTATGTGGCATATTTCTTGCTTTCTTCTTCGTTGTACGTACCGGTCTTACCCTTGGCATACTCTTCCATCGCTTCTTGTATGAGTGCATGGTATTCCCGTGGAAGATTCTTAAGTGCCCACTCTCCGCCTTCTTTTTTCGAAAGGACAAAGCTTTCCCGCTTATACGCAAGCACTCTGGCAAGGTTCAAAATAATATACATAGGATTGTCTATAATGTCGTCTTCAGCTTCCGCAATGTCGTTCCAAATCGAATCCATGTAGTCGGCCTTCGGTACTTCTCCGAAAACATCGTCAATACACTCACCGCAAAGGCACTTGCCACGCTTTTTGATAATCGTGAAGTGTGCAGCAAGGTCTGCATCGGCTCCGTTCATCTTCTTGACGTAGTCCTCAGGATTGTCCTTGTACCAGCCGATATGCATAGCCGAGAAATGTAGCTCAAAGGGCGTAGGATATACAAACGGATTGCACACTGCTTTGGTTACAATACTCATCTCAATTCCCTTAGTGGGAGCTTCTGCGTTAAGAGCTACGACCATGTCCATGAATTTTCTTTTGACATCATCGGGCATGGGCGAGTTGACCACTACTATAAGGTCGATGTCGCTCTTGTCGGGATTGAAACATCCCATGACGGCTGAGCCGTGAAGGTAGATACCGACCAGATTGTCTTTTAGTATTTCCTGAGACTGCTCTACGAATTTAGTGGTAACCTTGTAAAGCTTGCTGTTGTGAAGCTCTAACACTTCTTTGCAGGGCTTTATAGGCTCACCGGCAGCAATTCTTTCTTCCACCATGTCCCTAATCTTCGCACACCATATATCGGTCTTCGAAATATCCTCGCAGTAGTCTTCTAATATGCTGTCGCACTCCTTCAGCGCAGCATCATATTGTTCCTGAGTCAGTTCACCGGAAGCGTATGCGGCGTCAAGCTCGTCTCTGTCATCAATCTTGACATCTCCCTCGGGAGTGAAAATCACATCAAGATATTTATCAATGTATGTCGCTATACCATACTCGTCGTACTCGATTCCTTCGGTAATGTCCACGTAATAAATGGACGGCTGATATCTCTTGTCGGCAGGTATCGGATAATTGTGCCTCTCTGCGCCATGCTTCCCATCGGGAAAGTACATAATTGTGATAACTCTGTTGGTGTCATCAGGCACAAGTTCAAGCCAGGACATGCCTGCCCCTGTCACCTGAATCCTGCCGGCCTTGGGCGTCTCCCAATAGTTTTCCTCGCCGTCGGTCATCTTAATAAGACAAGCCGTTCCGCGGAACAACTCGTCATCTATTCTCATCTGATAATACGGATAGTAAGAAAACCCCCATCCGTCGCGATTTAAACGCTTGTGTTTCATGAATTATATACCCCTATATCAATGTGCTCAAAGCTAACTCCGGCCTCACTTACATCAATTAAAAGCCATGAAGCCCCTTCGAGTCCTGTGGCTGAAACGGAGACCACGTTTTCTTTGACAAAATTGCGATGACAGTGGCCGATTACAACGAGGTCATATTTCTGCACTGCTTCACTCTTGCATGCCTCGTCGAATGTGCCATTCTTTAAGGATGATAACTGCAAATAGGGATACTGCGCCTGAATATCCGAAAAAAGAAAGTGCGTAAAAAGAAGCTTTCTTCCGTCAGTCTCGATTTCATAAAACAGCGGCATCTGCTTTATAAACTGCATCTGCTCCGCTGTGACCTTAGCCCGTGCTCCATCGTAGTATTCACGCAAATACTCAACATCGGGGTCGATATCGACTCCGTTTGCAAGATAAAGCTCACAGTTACCCTTTATACAGGTTATTCCGCTGTCCTGTATCAGCTTCAGGCATTCTATCTCTTCATTGCCACGCTGGAAAATGTCGCCGAGAAATACCGTCTTATCTACATTCTTATCTTTAATCTGTTCAAGGACTTCTTTCAGTGCTTTAAGATTTCCGTGAACATCGGAAAATACTGCTGTTTTCATACCTTACCCCAACTATTCTCATTAATAATTAAGTGTTTGATTTAACAAAATCAGCTATAAGTTTCGCAGTTTCCGCTTCCGACTGATTGGTGTTGTCGATAAAAAGCGGGAACTTTCCTTTGTTTCTTCTGAACCACTTGTTAATCTCAACGTGAGGCATAATCTTTTCGTCCGATGTAAAGCCACGCTCGGCGGGTCTTGCTTTAAGTCTTCTTATAATTTCCTCGTCAGCGGGACAAAGGACAGTAAAATAAGTGCTCTCGATGCACTCCGGAACCTCAGCGATTGTGTAGTAATCCTGAGGATTAATGCAGGATACGAATACCATGTCCTTGCCACCGGCCATCTCTACGGCTCTTGCAAGAGTGTCATCTTTGTATTTGTACTCGTGGTCGGTTCCTGCGTAGTCCCACCAATTTAAACCCACTTCGTCATTGTCGATGCATGCGTATTTGTCTGAGTCAAGCAACTGATTCAGCGCATCTTTCATAGTTGATTTACCGGATCCGCAACAACCGGTAATAATAAATAATTTCATACCATTCTCCTCAATTTTTCTTTTTATATACTCGGTATATTATCATTTCGATGAAAAAGAAAGCAACGGCTCCCGCCAAAACAGCCAGCGTAAAAAGGAAAAAAATCGCCGCGCCAAGCCCCGACCAGCCGGGTATGGCGTCTACAATCAGCATTCCTATCCCATAGTACAAAATGCAAAAGCAGGGGATTACCCAGTAACTATGCCTGCCGATGCGCTCCCTTAACCATACAAACGCTGTCCATTCTACAAACATAAGCAGCCACAAAAACACAAACCACCCCAATAAATCACTGAGATTGTTACCGGTAAGCAGCGAATATAGATAAAAAATTACAAACGCCGCAAGGCAGACCATCAATCTTATCATGCTTGTTCTTTTGGTAATCATACCGTCACCCCCTATTCATCCTATGCAAATGCTTCGCTTACTTTTCTGCCCTGAGTGCATGGGTAGTGCCCCAAGTGCCGATTTCTTCCACCTTCGAAAAGCCTGCTGCCAGAAGTATTTTCTTTTCATGCTCTGTCGTCATGGGCGTATCGTAATGATAGAAAATGCCTTCGGGCAGATTCTGTTCTTTTCTGAGTCGCAGCAGTTCACGTCTGAAGAAAGCTTCCTGATCATCCGTGTCGCAATAATAATCCGTCAGGACAAAGTATCCACCCGGCTTTAATGCTTTCCAAAGCTTATTATACAACGGAAGCTTCTCTTCTTCCGAAAAATGGTGCAACGATTCTACCGAAACCGCCGCATCGAAAGCCTCTTCGCCAAACGGCACATCAAAGTAAGATCCGCAGATAGTCGTAATCTTTTTGTCAGGCAATTTTTCTTTAAGCGCACTAAGCATAGCCTCGGTAAGGTCGATTCCCGTAACCTCTGCAGTCGGATTGCTCTTAAAGAACGCTTCAAGTTCCAATCCGGTTCCGCAACCAAGATCCAAAACCTTGGTATTCTCTGTTTTCGGAAGCATTGATGCCGTAAACGCATAAAACTCCGAATCTTCTTCAACATACTGCCTCATGTGTTCATCATAACCCTCTACACGGGCAGTAAAAAAATCATCCATTCTCTCTAACATAGTAATCTTTTCTCCTATAAGAAACGGCCGGACCCAAGCCCGGCCGATATCAGTTTTATTCAGCATTGTTACTCTTAAAAAGTTATATTTCAGCAAGTCTTTGGTTCCTAAGAATCCTCTGAATGCTTTTCTCCGACAAAGAAAAAACCTTAGCAAGTTCACGAAGTCCCATTCCGCCTTTGTAAGTCTTATAAATTCTTTCGTTGCGTTCTCTAAAGAATACCTTAGCGGAGGTGGTGCTGCCCCACTCCTGTTTTTCCTTGCATGGAATATATATCAATTTTCCGTCTACATATTGCTGAATCGTTTCTATTAATTCCTGAGGCAGTACATTCTCTGCCTTAATATAGCTCATATTGCTCCTCCTAATTTATTCCTTTAGGATTCATCTGAGCTTACGATTCATTTATTTAAGCCCAGACTACTGAGCGTTAACTAATTTGATGGTCATATAATTGCTCCTCTACTGTCAAACAACGTATTTTACTTGATTATATGCGAACAAAGCGCAACTTTCAACCTTAAGAACGGTTATAAACAAAGTTGCGCCACGCATTACTTTAGTTTTGTCCGATGCCTGCATACGGTATCGATTCGATAAGGCTCTGAGTGGCATCTTCAATATCTTCGTAGTCAAGTTCTTCACCCTCACGCGCACAGCACTCAAACTCATCAACTATGTTTTCTATCAATACCATGTCAATAAACAGCGACAGCTTTTCGAGCATTTCTTTCGGAATGTCCGTTTCGGTTTTGTAGCCCTGCAACTGAAGGTCGAAACACTGCTGCATGAGCGCAAAGCGTTTGTCCGGGTCTGTTTCCTGCCTTGTCCAGCCTTCGTTGTGAATCCATAGATTGGCAAGATCGAACATGTACCAGCAGTTCATGCAGTTGTCAAAGTCGAATACTGTAATCGCGCCCGTTTCCATATCGATATGGTAGTTGCCATCGCTGTAATCAAAATGCACCAAACCATAGCAACCTTTGTCTTTCGGGAGCGTATCGAATTTCTCCAAACGCTCTGCAATAGCCTTCTTCAATTCACTGTATTCATCCGGAATCAGCCCGTCTATATACGTCATATTGTACTTTTCGAAGTAATCCGGACGGGAATGAATCGGCACGTATTCTTTAGACAGCCTGTGAATTGCACCTAAAGCTTTGCCGGTGTTATAGAAATATTCGCTGAGCGGTGCTCCTTCCCTATAGCGGTAGCCGTTATCCGCAAGCAGCATCCCTTTGGCAAAAGAAAACAGACTGACAAAAGCTTCTTTTCCGTCTGCTTCCGCACGTTCCACCAATCTGCCATTAACGGACGGAATTACATCCGCAACAGGCGCTCCGTTCTCAGCCAAAAAGCGCACAAACTCCGTTTCCGCAAGATAATCGTTCTCGTCTCGATCTTCGAGCTCGGAGATTCGAAGAACATATTTCTTTTCCCCATTATGGCTGACAATTACAATCCGGTTCCGACCGCCTTCATGGTCGGATACCGGAGTAAATGTGTGGCCTTCCAAAGTATATAGTTTCTTCGCTTGTTCAAGAATTCGATTCAATCAAATATCTCCCTTGTACCATTTATTATTGCGCCATATATGCATATAGCGTTACCCACTTGTTTTCTTCTCCGACGTTACCTACCTTGAATGCCGGTACACTCTTGGAAGCTGACAGCACATACCTGCCGTTAGCAAGCTTGTGCTGATTTAATACCTTATATCCGGCTTGCATAACCTCCGATTCCGGCGCGCACCCCAATACGCGCAGGGCATAAACAATCTGATGTGCCCCGATTTTGATGGGATCGGGAGGATAGAACGTGCTAAGCATTACATCCACCATGGGCGTCTTCATATCGTCTGTACGGTAGAAGATGTTTCTTTTGGTGAAATAATGCGTAAGCGCCTCTTCGCACTCCGTCTTGTATCCATGTAAATGTAGCTCTGTCGCCAGCAGTAAATGTTCCACAGTATACCGTGCACAGCTCTTATGAGGTTTCTTTGGATTATTAATCTTCTTGTTAGTACTGATGCACCCAAATCCGCCGTCGTCTTTTATGAGCTTAAGAACAGAATCTATCTCACTCTTAACTATATCTTCACTATAATACCCTAACTTTACGAGATTTCTAAGAAGAAGCGGCTCACCGCAGAGCATCTTAAAACCTGTGCTTTCAATAAGTGAGAACACTTCGTCGTCGATATCTTTTCCGATGTCGTCCCTTGTCAGTCCCCACTCAGCAAAAGCAAGGATTGCATCATACTTATCCCACGGCTTATCTTTCTTTAACTTCTTAAGTCCCCGCTCGTATACTTTGCTGCTGAGCAGTTCTTTTTTACATGCAATTACTCTTTCATCGTCATCAGGCAGCCTTTCAAACTCCTTCAACGTTCTGAGCCTTACCTCCGGATTTATTTCTTCCAAAAGCCAATCCAAAATGTTTTGATCCATTCGCATCGCCCTCTTAATCACTTCTTCTTTACAGGAATCCAGATTGCGCTGTGATAATCCGGAGAGCTCGGATCTGCGTCACCATACCACTCAATGTTCGCACGACCCGGGAACTCAAAGTCGGGATTACCCGGCATCCACTCCTTAAAAATCTTTGTGTTTACGTCCTGAAGCGCCTTAGGACAAGGACCGTAACAATCGAAAATAGCCCAGTCAAAGTCAGGAAGTTCATAAACTGTCATGCCTTCAGGAACTTCGCCACCCTTGTAAACGCCTGCAACGATATAGGTAAACTTGCCTTCCCCAACATCATCAACACATACTCCGTATTCACCGATGTTGTTATCTACAATTGCCTTCTCAATGGCGTTTGCAGGTGCGTTTCCCTTCCAGACATTATTAGCATATTTATCTCTTATCTCATCCCAGAACTTAGGAATCTCTATATACGACGTTTCTCCGTCAAAAACCCTTGCAAAACCAATTACCTTAAATCCGACCATGGTTTTAATTTTGTAATCCATCTTATTACCTCCGTGAATAGAAATCTCAATTTTCAGAGGAAGAAATGGCTTAATCGGTGCGCCTTCCCGCACCTGCGAAGGGCTCACACCATGAAAACGTGAAAAAGCTTTTGTAAAGCTCTCGGGTGTTTCATAGCAGTAACGAAAGGCAATATCGATGATTTTATCATCAGTTTCCTGAAGGTCCGATGCCGCGCGGTACAGTCTGCGGTTTCTGATATACTCAGCAATTCCGTACCCGGTCATCACCGCGAATCCCTTCTGAAAAAAGAACGAAGACATAAACACCTCATCGGCAACATCCTGCGCACTGATGTTATCTTCCAGATGCTCTTCCATGTAATCAATTGCCTTCCTAATACATGTAAGCCACTCCATTTGTCCCACTCCTTCCCTTTGATGATTCCATTCTATGCGGAGCCGTAAAAGAAATCCTGTCCATTTATGTTCGGTTTTGTCCGGGTATTTATCATATTCCATAAACCGCCACGCCGACTATAGCCGCGAGGCATATAAGTCCGATAGGTGACAAGCCTTTTTTAACTACTTTCCTTGATCCAAAATATATCACTGCGAGTCCACAAGTAATGAGAATCGCGGTAATGTCCACACGGCTCTCTGCCTTAACATAGCAATTGCCGAGAATCATATATACGCCCGTTGCAAGAATTACACCGATAACACAAGGTTTAAGTCCACGCAATGTCGCCTGCATGTATGGGTTCTTAAGGAGGCTCTTTGCAAGAACCATTATAAAAAGAATAATAAGAAACGCAGGCAACATGACCGCCGTCGTGGCAATAACAGCCCCAAGCAAACCACCTTTATTGCTGCCTACATAAGTGGCAAGATTCACCATAATAGGGCCCGGCGTGCTTTCACTGACAGCTATCATGTAAGAAAGCATCTCATCATCCAGCCATCCGTGTGCTAACACCACGTCTCTGATAAGCGGTATCGCAGCATATGCTCCGCCAAAAGAAAACAGACCGACTTCCAAAAATCCTATCAAAAGGTCCAAGTATATCATGCCTGCCCCTCCTTTCTACGTCCTTTTTCCGCAAGAAAGAAGGCGACACTGACAAGCGCTGCCGTAAGCATCACCAATATCGATGATACATGCAGTTTCAGCACATTTATAAGCATTATCACAGCAAAAGAAGCCAAAAGAATACCTATCTGCAACGGTTTCTTTTTCATCTTCTTAATCATCTTAATTGCCGCATCAAGAATCAGTATGCCAACCGCTATCTTGATACCTTGAAACGCGTGCGCAATCCATGTAATCTCCAAAAATCCTTCCAGAAACATGGATATTGCAAAGATTATAACAAACGAAGGTAACGCCACTCCAAGAGTCGCAAGAATTGCACCCGGAAGCTTACCTTTCTTATAACCTACATACGTGGCGCAGTTAATCGCTATCGGCCCGGGAGTCGATTCGGCGATTACCGTTATATTCATCATTTCGTCATGTGTAATCCAGTTTTTCTGTTCCACGCAGATGTTCTCAATAATTGAGAGCATCGCATACCCTCCGCCGAAGGTAAATAATCCAATCTTGGCATAGGTTAAAAATAGTTCCATAAGTATGGGCATGTAGGCACCTTCTTTTACAATTTAATTGCCGAAGCAAGCTTCTTACCGCATAAATAGCATCATACTGCCTCAACCCCGTGAAAGTGAAACAACCGTCTCGACATGCGTTGTGTGCGGGAACTGGTCCACCGGGCGAACGCGCTTAAGCTCGTAGCCGTTTTGCAAAAGAAACTTTAAGTCGCGAGCCAAGGTTGCGGGATCGCAGGATACATAAACGACACGCTCGGGCTTTACGGATACGATTGTATCGAGTAGCTTTTGGTCGCAGCCTTTGCGCGGCGGGTCGACCACTATAATGTCGGGGGTGGGCAGATTAGAAGCTACGTCTTCCGAAGCTCCCACGAAAAATTCTGCATTTTTAATGCCGTTAAGCTCAGCATTAACGCGTGCATCGGCAATGGCTTCGGGCACAATTTCCACACCGTAAACCGCCCTTGCGCCGGATGCAAGGTACAAAGAAATCGTACCGATTCCGCAATATAAATCCCAGAGGACTTCCGAACCGGTAAGACCGGCATATTCCTTCGCCAGGTCATATAGTTTGCGGGTCTGCTCTGGATTGACCTGGTAGAAGGACAACGGAGAAATACGGAACTTAACGTCTCCGATGTAATCCTCTATATAAAGCTCGCCATACACAGGCACACATTTGTCGCCCATGATAACGTTGGTGTTCTTTTTATTGATGTTAAGGCTCAGACTCTTGAGCTCGTAGCCTTCTTTGGCCACGACTGCCTTAAGCGTCTCTGTAAGCACTTCGCTGTGGGGCAGAGAATCGCCGTTCACAACGATGCACACCATGAACTCCTTACTGGTGAAGCCGGTGCGGGTAAAGATATGGCGCACGAGTCCTGTTCCTGTTTCCTCATTGTAGGGGGCAATCTTATAATCGTTTAAAAACTTCTGAACCGCCCCAAGCACAGGCTCGTTAAGCGCCGCCTGAATAGTGCACTCGGTATTGGCTACTACATCGTGGGAATGTCTGCGATAGAAGCCCACAACAGCCTTGCCCTCCTTATCGGTTCCGACAGGAAACTGAGCCTTGTTGCGATAGAAAAAAGGCGTATCAGCTCCCACAATCGTCTCCATGGGCGGGTTCTCGATGCCACCGATACGGGTTAAGCAGTTATAAACCTTCTCCTGCTTGTACTCAAGCTGCTTCTTGTAGTCCATGTGCTGGAAAGTGCAGCCACCGCACTTACGCGCCACCGCACATTTAGCCTCAACGCGAAAAGACGAAGGCTCCAAAAGCTTAGCCGCAAAAGCATACGCGTAAGCCTTCTTAACCTTCGTGATATGTGCAAGTACCTTGTCGCCGGGAAGCGCATCAGTCACGAAAACCGTCATTCCGTCTTCGGTATGGCCGATGCCTTCTCCTTCCGAGCCAAGGTCAGTTATGATAATCTCTAATTCCTGATTTTTGGTAAGCAAATCTACTCCTATTCTTCCTGCTTGGTCGCACGCAGATTGGACTCAAAGAGCCTGTTAAATCCAAGCCAGCCCTGCTCTGTCGTTGCCCCGAGTATTTCTTTGAATGTCTCCATCTTGGCATCAAGATCGTCCGCGAAGTTAAGCGCAACCGCCTCTATAAGTGCGGGTTTCTTGGGTGAACCAAACTCAAGCTTTCCGTGATGCGCTAAGATACAGTGCTTCAATTCGTTTAAAAGTGACTTCGGGAATCCGTCGATTAAAGCGGCCTTCTCGCCTACCATCTCGGCGCCCATTACGATGTGGCCGAGGAGATTTCCCTCATCGGTGTAATCATTCTCCGGGAAAGAAGAAATCTCGTACACCTTACCGATATCGTGAAGAAGCGCTGCGGACACAACCAAATCCTTCTTAAGCATAGGATACTTGGCCGCATAATATCTGCAGAGATTGGCAACCGATACGGTATGCTCCAAGAGTCCGCCTACAAAGCAGTGATGCACGCTCTTAGCCGCACTCGCCTGCTTGAAACGCTTGATAAATGCCTCATCCTTAACAAAGAACTCATCAAGAAGCGCCTTCAAATAGTGATTGGAGATATCTCCCACATATCCGAGAAGCTCCTTGTACATTTCATCAATATCGCGCTCACTCACAGGGAGGTAGTCTCTCGGGTCGTACTCGCCTTCGCCTGCGACGCGCGTTCTTTTGATACTAACCTGCAAGGCACCGTTAAAAGAAGACACCTCGCCCACTATATCAACATAATCAAGGGCGTCAAAGTCGCAGATTCCCGCGCTTCCGACATCCCAGATCTTACAATCAATTGAACCTGTCTTGTCCTGTAAAATAACGTTATCGTAAGGCTTACCGTTCTTGGTAACCGCCGAATTTTTCTGCTTGCAGAGGTAAATCCCCGCAACATGATCCCCTTCTCTAAACTCCTGAATGTACTTCATATATCCTCCTAAATCTACTTTTTAACTTCACTGAAGCTGACCTCAAGGTCAATCTGCTTGTATACGCCTTGTGAGCTTCTGAATACTCTGATGGTCTCTGTATCGCCCTGTTTGAATCCGCGCAAAAGAATAAGATAGTCGCTAAACTTATTGATTCTCGTGATGGGCGTTCCGACTATTATATCACCGCTTTGGATACCTGCGCGCATGGCCGGTGAATCCATTTCGACAGAAAGAACAAACACTCCTTCCGGCGCTCCCGTAGAAACCATTGCCGCAGGAACATCGTCACCGGTAATACCCATATAAACCGTATCAAGGCCGTTCATCATTCTTTCGAGCGGTTTCTTAAGCTCGGTAATTCCGTATGCACAGATAAGATTTCTGGTATCGGAAACCGAGTGAGTGGTATCGATTATTCCGAGGACTTCTCCCTTAAGATTAATGAGCACTCCCGTAGCGGATGAGCTGCCGTAGATATTGGTATAAAGCTGCTTGTAAACACTGTCCGTAAGATTAAGCTTATTGGAGTTCGAGGTAATAATACCGTAATTAACCGATCTGTACACACCAAGCGGACTGCCTACGGCAATTATGGGCATGCCGACGATGCTGTAGCTGGTAGACGAACCGAGTGGCGCCATTCTGATGGTCTCTCTCGTAACCTCGTTGATATCATCTTCCAGAACACCGATTACACATAAATCTGTGGTCGTATCATAAGCAGCTATAGTTGCTCTCGCCGACACACCGTTACAGAATGTAACCAGAATGTCGTTGCTGCCCTTAACCATAGAATACTTGGTGGTAATAAAAAGCTCTGTCTCATTGCTCTCGGTGATAACACCCGACAGCTCACTCTCTCTTACGTATGCGTTATTGAATATATCCGTATTGTCCTTAACCGGTGTGACCCTTACTATAAAACGCTGAGCGTTAACCGCCACATCGGAAAGAGTCTTGTACATGCTCTGATAATCATCAAGCGAAAACTTAACGTCTGAAATAAGCGCTTTAATCTCTTCCTCATCAAGCTGCGTCCCTTCCGGTATCTCCGGAGCGGGATCGGTGGATGTAAGAATCATATCCTCAGGCGTCATCTCTTCTTCCACAGTCTCCTCGGGAAAAGAAATCACAACGGGCTCAACCTTAACCTCTTCTTCCTTCTCATTACCGGAGATTCTGTCGATGACAAAGGGTGCAAGAAGCGCAAAAGTAACACACGCAACCAAACCGAATACCACCGCGGAAATAGCGGCAACCATCGTGTTACGCATGAGTTTCTTACGATTTATCGGGCGAGATTTTATCTCTTCACGCATAAAGACGAATTCGTCTTTTTCCTGAGTCTCGCTTTCTAATTTTTTGAGTTCGTCGTCAGTCATGTAAGCCCTCCAAAAGCCTCTTATAAAGAGTATATCCGCGCCGCCCTTTATTGTAAAGAGCGGTGTCGTATGGTAGAATAATGGGGAATTTAGAGTATTGTACCGAGGTTTTTATGAACGAAAAAGTTTTATCCACACTTGAATATACAACCATAATCAAAATGCTTGAAGATCATGCGGATTCCGCTCCCGGCAAGAAGCTTTGTCGTGAGCTTCTTCCCATGACCGGGCTTTCCGATATCGAGGAAGCCCAGCTTCAGACTGCCGATGCTCTTTCTCGCCTTTTTAAGAAAGGCAGCATCACTTTCGGCTCCAATAAAGACCTGGGCTTTGCCATCAAATCTTTGGAAATCGGCTCGTCACTTACGGCAGCCGAGCTTCTTTCTTTTGCAGGATTCTTAAGAAATGTAGGACGAGTTAAGTCTTGGGGCGTTCGCGAGAAGGAGGATGAGACTCCCGATTCGCTCGACGACTACTTCAATCTGCTTGAGCCCCTCACCAGAACCGCAGACGAAATCAGCCGTTGCATTCTGTCCGAGGAAGGCGAGATTGCAGACGATGCAAGCCCCACTCTTAAGTCCATCAGAAAGGCCATGCAGCAGGCAAGCGAGAAGATTCATTCCGAGCTTAACTCCATGGTTAACGGCTCGCTTCGCACATACCTTCAGGACGCTGTCGTTACTATGCGTAACGGGCGTTATTGTATTCCCGTTAAGAGCGAATACAAGGGTCAGGTATCCGGTATGGTGCACGACCAGTCGTCTTCGGGTTCCACTTTCTTTATCGAGCCTGCCAAGGTTGTTGAGCTTAACAATAAGATTCGCGAGTTAGAGCTTGATGAGCAGAAAGAAATCGCTGTCATCCTTGCGACCCTTTCGGCTTCTCTTTCCGAGCATACGGTTCAGCTTAAGACCGATGCCGAGTTTATGACGAAGCTAGACTTTATATTTGCCAAGGCCCGCCTCGCAATGGATCAGAAAGCTTCAAGACCTGTATTCAACACAGATCATTACATAAATATCCGCAAGGGACGTCACCCCCTTCTTGATAAAAAGAAAGTGGTACCCATCGATGTTCCTCTCGGCAAGGACTATGATCTTTTGGTTATTACGGGTCCCAACACCGGCGGTAAGACGGTTACTCTTAAGACCGTCGGCCTCTTTACCCTCATGGGTCAGGCAGGTCTTCACATTCCCGCAGGAGATTTGTCGGAGCTTTCGGTATTCGATGAAGTGTTTGCGGACATAGGTGATGAGCAGAGCATTGAACAGAGCCTTTCAACTTTCTCTTCTCACATGAAGAGTATTGTAAATATCTTAGACAAAGCAGACTCGAATTCTCTTTGTCTTTTTGACGAACTTGGTGCCGGTACCGATCCTACCGAAGGTGCGGCTCTTGCTATCGCGATACTTAGCTTCTTACACGACAGAGGCATTCGCACCATGGCTACCACTCATTACAGCGAGCTTAAGATATTTGCGCTCTCCACTGACTTTGTAGAGAATGCTTGCTGTGAGTTTGATGTGGAGACACTTTCTCCTACTTACAGATTATTGATTGGTATTCCGGGCAAGAGTAATGCTTTTGCCATTTCATCCAAGCTCGGACTTTCCGGCGACATTATCGAGGCCGCCAAGCGTCAGATTACGGATGAATCAGAACGTTTCGAAGATGTTATTGCCGACCTTGAGAATACAAGAGTTTCTATCGAGAAGGATAAGCTTTACATCGAAGAACAGAAAGCTTTGGTAGAGCGTGAGCGCGCCGAGCTCAAGGAAAAGACCGACCGTCTCAATGAGTCGCGCGACAAGATTCTTAAGAACGCCAATGAAGAAGCTCGCGACATCTTAGCTGAGGCCAAGGAATTTGCCGACGAAGCAATTCGCGCCATCCAGAAAAGCGGCGGCGCTGTATCTCTTAAGGACCTTGAGGCCAGAAGACAGGGACTTCGCGATAAGGTTAATGACAAAAACTCCAAGCTTTCCATCAAGAAAGAAGCTGCAGCGAACTCCGGCGTCAATCCCAAAGACTTACACCTCGGCGACAAAGTTAAGATTGTATCCATGGGTCTTACGGGAACTGTCAGCTCACTTCCCGATGCCAAGGGTAACTTATATGTTCAGTGCGGAATCATCCGCTCTCAGAGTAATGTTAAAGATTTAAGACTTGTTCAGGAAGAAACCATCACCGCTCCCGGCCTTACCAAGAAAAGTTCAGGTAGCGGTAACATCAAAATGTCTAAGTCAATGTCCATTTCCTATGAGTGCAACCTTATAGGTAAGACTGTTGACGAAGCGCTTGCTATCCTCGACAAGTACCTTGATGATGCATATTTGTCACATATTCCCAGTGTTCGTATCGTCCATGGTAAGGGCACGGGCGCATTAAGAAACGCTGTTACTTCTTTTGTTAAAAAGTGCAAGTATGTTAAGTCATACAGAGCCGGCGAACACGGTGAAGGCGACGCGGGCGTAACTATCGTTGAGTTCAAATAATATATCCCGAAGGGAGTTAATATATGCTTACCAGACAAAGAATCCTGATAGTCGATGACGACCCCAGCATTTCAGACCTTGTGTCTCTTTATCTTATCAAGGAACAATACGATACCAAGATTGCAGCAGACGGCGAGACTGCCCTTGCGTGCTTTGAAGACTTCGATCCTTCTTTGATTATTCTGGATCTGATGCTTCCCGGCATAGACGGTTACGGTGTGTGCCGCGAAATTCGTACCAAGTCCAAGGTTCCGATTATTATTCTTTCGGCCAAAGGAGACACCTTCGATAAAGTTCTCGCACTCGAAATGGGCGCCGATGACTACATGGAGAAGCCCTTTGATACCAAGGAACTTGTGGCAAGAGTCAAGGCCGTCTTAAGACGCACCTCCGTCTACTCAGCTCCCGAGACCGAAAGCAAAGATGTTGAGAGAGTTATCTATCCGGGCCTTACCATCAACATCACCGAATACAACGTTACGTATAATGACGAGTTCGTAGAAATGCCTCCCAAGGAAATCGAACTTCTTTACATACTTGCCAAGAATCCCAATCACGTTTTCACCAGAGAGCAGCTTCTTGACAAAGTATGGGGCTATGACTACGTAGGCGACTCACGTACCGTCGACGTTCATATCAAACGTATCAGAGAAAAGATTAAAGACCACGATGTGTGGAGCATTGCCACCATCTGGGGTGTAGGATACAAATTTATACTTAAAGACGGTCCCAAGATCTGACTTTATAATAAGGAATAATCGTGAAAAGAACACTGTATCTCAAATTTTTGATGGCGTACTTAATATTCGGTGTTTTCGGCTTTATCATTGTCAGTTCTTTTGTGTCTGCCAACACCTATCAGACCTTCCTCAAGGAAAAAGCCGACTCCTACTACAGAGAAGCCAATCTCATCGCCAATACCTATGCGTCCGACCTCTATCAGAGCACCAGAACCCTTGAAGAGGTTAAGCAGCAGATTGATGATTTGGACACTTTTTTGAATGCCGAAATATGGATTATCAACCCTTCGGGCCGTATGATTCTAAGCTCCCGCCTTCCGATTAACGTCGATGAAGCGATAGTAATTGAGGGCTTTGATTCCACCATTATGGGTAAGTCCAACTACACTACCGGCACTTTCTTTAATTCTTTCAGCGAAGAAATGTTAAGTGTGTTCTCACCCATCGTTGCCGATTACAAGGTTAAAGGTTACGTGGTGATTCATGCTTCCATGCACGATATCATGATGCTTAGCGACAGGTACCTGCGGGTATGTTATCTGCTCCTTGTTATTTTGTTTGCGCTGTCACTTATCATTTTGTTCTTTTTCACCATTATGGTATACAGGCCGCTTAAGAAAATTACTCACGCGACCGAGCAATACGCGCTTGGCAATATGCATTACGAATTTACGCTAGACAGCGATGACGAGATGGGCTACCTGGGCGCCTCTCTTTCCTATATGGCCAGCCAGATTGCCCGCTCCGAAGATAATCAAAAGAAATTTATCGCGAATGTCTCTCACGACTTCCGTTCCCCGCTTACATCCATCCGCGGCTATCTGGAAGCGATGCTCGACGGCACTATTCCGCCTGAGATGCACGAGAAGTACATAGGCATAGTGTTAAGTGAGACCGAAAGACTTACCAAGCTTACGAACAGCCTTCTTTCGCTGAATAACTTAAATATGGCGGGTGTGGTACTCGACATGAGCGACTTCGACATTAACAAGGTTATTCGTAATACGGCGGCTTCTTTTGAAGGAACATGTAAGAACAAACAGATTAGTATCAATCTTATTCTTACCGGCGAAGAGCTTACGGTTCACGCAGACGAGACCAAGATTCAGCAGGTTCTTTATAACCTCTTGGATAATGCGATTAAGTTCTCGCATCACAATTCGACCATTACTATTGAAACCACCGAGAAGCACTCAAAGGTGTTTGTTTCCGTCAAGGATCAGGGAATCGGTATTCCCAAGGAAGACCAGAAGCTTGTATTCGACCGCTTCTACAAGTCAGACCTTTCCCGTGGCCGTGACAAGAAAGGTACCGGCTTAGGCCTCTCGATAGTCAAAGAAATCATCATGGCTCACAACGAGCACATCAACGTTATCTCCACCGAGGGAGTCGGAACAGAGTTTGTGTTCTCGCTTGCCAAGGTTGATGACGAATAAATACAGGCAATATAAGAGCGCCCCGTTTCGTAATGAACGAGGCGCTTATTTTTATTTCCAGTCCAATCTGTGAAGATGTCCTTCGGTTTCCATACCTGTGAAGCCTTGCTGTCTTAATGCTTCGTACAGCACGATTGCTACGCTGTTTGAAAGGTTAAGCGAGCGAATCTTGGGAAGCATCGGAATCCTGATGCACTGCTCTTCATGTTCTACCAATATCTCCTCGGGTATTCCCGCAGATTCTTTGCCAAACATAATGTAGTCATCGGGGCCGAACTCCACATCGGTGTAGGAATGCTTGGCCTTGGTGGTGGCGTACCATATCTTGGCACCGGGATTCTTTTTACAAAAATCTTCGTAGTTGATGTACGTAGATACATCGAGATGTTCCCAGTAATCCATGCCGGCGCGTTTGATGGACTTCTCATCAAGTCTGAAGCCGAGAGGCTCAATTAAGTGAAGAGATGTGTCCGTTGCCACGCAGGTACGACCGATATTGCCTGTATTGGCGGGTATTTCAGGTTCATGTAGTACTATATGCATTATCTGCCCTGCTCCTTGCGAAGCTTCTCAACAAAGCGTGCAAGTCTTTCCATGGCGATTTTAAGATGGTCCAAAGAATATGCGTAGGATATACGCAGGAAGCCCTCACCGCAGTCTCCGAAAGCAGTTCCGGGAACGGCCGCAACCTTCTCTTCCTCAAGGAATCTCGTGGCAAACTCATCACTTGTCATTCCGAATTCCTTAACACAGGGAAATACATAAAATGCGCCGTAAGGCTCAAAGCACTCAAGTCCCATCTTTTTAAATGCGTCAAGAAGAAAGCGTCTTCTCTGGTCGTATGCATCACGCATCTTAGCGATGTCATCATCACCGTTCTTAATAGCCTCAATAGCGGCATACTGGCTGGTGGTAGGTGCACACATGATACAAAACTGGTGAACCTTGGTCATCTGGGAAATAACTTCCTTAGGGCCGCATGCGTATCCGAGTCTCCAACCGGTCATAGCGTAAGCCTTGGAGAAACCGTTGATAAGAATGGTACGCTCCTTCATGCCGGGAAGGGAAGCGATTGATACGTGCTTGCCCTTGTAGGTAAGCTCTGCATAAATTTCATCGGACATTACGAAGATGTCCTTCTCTACACAGACCTTGGCAATTGCAACAAGGTCGCTTTCTTCCATGATGGCACCTGTAGGGTTATTGGGGAAGGGAAGTATCAAGACTCTGGTCTTGTCTGTAATAGCATCCCTGAGTTCCTGCTCGGTTAATCTGAATTCATTCTCGGCCTTAAGCTCGATAATTACAGGCTTACCGCCCGCAATAACGGTACAAGGCTCGTAGGATACGTATGAAGGCTGAGGAATAAGCACCTCGTCGCCGGGATTAAGCATAGCGCGAAGTCCCACATCGATACCTTCGGAACCGCCTACCGTAATAAGCATTTCGGTATTGGGGTCGTATGATACGTTGTATTTTCTTTCAAGATACTTGCTAATCTCCTGCCTTAACTGAATAAGACCCGAGTTAGAAGTGTAAATTGTCTTACCCTTTTCAAGGGAATAGATGCCCTCATCTCTTATATGCCAGGGTGTGTCAAAATCAGGCTCGCCCACACCGAGGGAGATAGCATCTTTCATTTCATGAACTATGTCGAAAAACTTACGAATACCCGAGGGCTTAAGCTTAACGACTTCTTCCGACAGAGGTATTCTCATAATGTAATTTTCTCCCTTTCGTCAACTTTCTTAGCACCGATAATGGTGCCGTGGTCTTTGTATTTCTTAAGAACAAAGTGGGTTGAAGTACTGATAACGGTTTCAAGTGTGGAAAGCTTATCGGATACGAAAAGCGATACTTCCTTAAGAGTCTTTCCTTCAAGCGAAACCAAAAGGTCAAAACCACCTGAAATCAAATATACAGCATTAACTTCGGGATACTTGTAGATGCGCTCTGCGATATTGTCAAAGCCCTGTCCTCTCTGAGGTGTAACCTTAACTTCGATAAGTGCGCTTACTTTTTCAATAGATGTCTTGTCCCAGTCAATAAGGGTATGGTATCCGCAAATGATACCTTCTTCCTCCATAGCCTTTAACTCATTGGCAACGTCTATCTCGCTGTAGCCTAAGATTACTGCGAGCTCCTTAATATCAATACGTGAATTCTTCTCGATAACATTTAAAATTTTCTCTCTCATGTTCAGTCTCCTTTATATTACTTTATAAAGTTCGTCCGTCTTGGCAGGCTCCAAGAATCTTCGCATTTCTCCGTTAATGAGTACCCTGTCGTTATTGTCGGTGCATTTGCCGATAATCGTGGCCTCTATGCCTGCCGCCTGTAAGTCCATTACAAGGCGGTTGCCGTCCTCGGCTGTCATCAGCATACTGCCACCCGACATAAGCTCGTAGGGATTGATGTCAAAGAAATTGCAAATCTCAACCGTCTCCTGCTTAACGGGTATCTTACGTAAGTCTATCAAAAGTCCAACGCCAGAGCTTTCTGCAAGTTCCCAAAGGGCTCCGAATACTCCTCCCTCGGTAACATCATGCATCGCAGTCACGCCGGACTTAACGGCGGGTGCGGCCTCAGGTGCCACAGATAAGAACTTGTCGAAATTCTTACTGTCGTATATGAGTTTGGGCGGAAACTTCTTTAAAAGCTCCGCTTCTTTTGCTTTGGCCAGGATGGAAGTGCCTTCTAAGCCTATCCACTTGGTGATTACTACGTCGTTGCCGGGCTTGGCTCCTGCGGTACTGATGAATGCGTCTTCGCGTACCTTACCGACTGCTGTCAGCGCAAGAATGGGCTTCGTCACCGCAGCGGTAATCTCCGTGTGTCCGCCCATTATCTGTATATTGAGAGCCTTGCAGGATTCATCCAAATCCTTCATGATGGCTTTAATGTCTTCTTCTTCGGTATTAATCGGCAGAAGTGCCGTAACAAGAATTCCTATGGGAGTCGCTCCGCTTGCCGCAAGGTCGTTAACTGCGACATTGACTGCGTAAAGACCGGTATCCTCTGTGGTAGCGGTAACAGGGTCAGAAGAAAGTACCATAACTTCATCGTCCCCTAATTTAACGCAAGCGCAGTCTTCCCCAACACCTGCTCCGATGAGGACCTCACTGCGCTTACTGCCTGTTTTCTTCAGTATGGACCGTTTAAGGACGTTTTCCGGTACTTTACCTATCTTCACGCTTTTACTCCCGTTTCGTTGTCTTAGATAAAATAAGATGTTACAATTGGAATGACCATACACAGTACTAAAATCGCGACAAGTACTATGGTGAAGATACGTCTGTTTTTCTTATTAAAAAAATTCATAATGTAAGTTCCTTTAAATACATTTCTAATGGAGAAAATTATAGTCTATGTATTGGAAAATTGCAAGTTTACTGATATTCGCAATATTCGGAGCCTGGACCTTGTACGAATCCAAGTCCAGAGCCCGCAAAATGGAGAAAAAAGAAGACGCTTTCTGGGAGCGTGAACTTCTGGCCGACTCTGTAAGACGCAAGCCCATCGACGGTCTTAAATATATTAAAATTCCCGAGGACCTTCCCACCGAGCTGCTTTCGGACAATCCCGAGATGATAAGTATTCTTACTACCATAGACGGACTTAGAAAAGACAAAATCCTTAACCTTACCGGCTATACCAACACTGACTTAAAGATGGAATACGGTGCCGCGAACCTTACGGATTTGTCCCGCTTTGACGGTAACTTTACCACCCTTATCACTACTTTTCAGAAGTGGGCAGACCTTCTTTTGGAGGCAGGTTACGAGAATGAAGCAGTGTCGCTTATGGAGTATATCGTTGAAAATGACGGGGATATAGGTAAGACATACAGGCTTCTTGCCCGCCACTATCTTGATAACGGCGAGCCTTCCAAGCTTGATGTCCTCATAGAACGCGCCGGCGCACTTAAGTCTCTTAACAGACCTTACATAGTCGAGTCCATCGAGGCTTTGAGGTCCTGATTTTTCTTTTATTATTATCTAAGATATCTTATAATTGTTATATAGATATTTGCATTGGGGGAACGTGGCTTATACCCGTACTCCGCATTAAATTATCGGAGGTTACAACATGAAACTCAACAAAAAACGTACCTGCCTTATCGGCTTTGCCTTCTTTGGCATTCTGCTCCTGTGGCAGGTATACGATTCCTGGTGTCCCACCTTTTTGACGGATATTTTTGCACGCAGAATGTACGGAATGTCTTCTGCCCAGTTAAAGGCGAGTGACCCTTCCACCATTTTGAATGTTCAGTGGATAGTCGGAATTATTATGGCGTGTGACAATCTTGCGGCGCTCATTCTTTTACCCATATTCGGTAATCTGTCTGACAAGACCAAGAGTCCTATCGGCAAAAGAATGCCTTACATCCTTACCGGTACATTTGTCGCAGCTGTGGCATTTCCTTTTATCCCTTTGTTCTTCCATAAGAATAACATTGTCGGCATGGTAATCATGATGGGTATCGTACTCATGTTTATGATGATGTATCGTAACCCTGCGGTTGCGCTTATGCCCGACATTACTCCCAAGCCTTTGAGAGCCAAGGCCAACGGTATCATCAATATCATGGGTTACCTCGGCGGCGCGGCTGCTACTGTTCTCGGAATCTTCTTAAAGCTTTCCGATTACATCAACGCAGCTGATGAGGCAAGAAAAGTCTGGACCATTGAAATTCCTTTCCTGATTGCTTCCGTGCTGATGGTTATTTCCGCACTCGTTCTTTTCTTCACTATTAAGGAGAATAAGCTTGAAGAAGAATTGAAGCCCGAGATGGAAGAAGGCGAGCGCCTGGCCGCTATCGAGACTCCCGTCGACGACGACAAGCCTATGTCGGCTGCCAACAAGAAGATGCTTCTTGCTATCCTCGGCGCTGAGTTCTTATGGTTCATGGCTGATAACGCTATCGGAACTTATATCGGTAACTACGTAATTTATTACTTGCAGTCTTCATCCGGTAAGACCATGATTCTTACCATCCTCGGCGGCCTTGCTTCGGTTATCGGTTTTGCTACCGCAGGTTCAATCGCTGATAAGATTGGTCGTAAGTGGACCATTTCAATCGGTCTCGGAATCACGGTTCTTGGCTACATCGTAATGCTCTTTGCGAAGCCTACGGGTGTTGTGGTCGGTGTTAACGGCGAGTTCAGCTTCCCTGTAATCCTCTTTGTGGTATGGGCTATCAAGGGATTCGGTATGGCACTTGTTCATAACTGTTCTTTCCCGATGGTTGTGGAACTTTGTTCCTCTGCAAAGATCGGCAAGTTCACCGGTTACTACTACGCAGCCAGCATGTCGGCTCAGACAGTTACACCTATCCTTCTCGGTCTTGTATTCATGGCCACAAGCGCATGGGGTGTGCTTCCCATCTATGCAGGCATCCTGATGATCTTAAGCTTCACGGTATTTACCGCACTTGTTAAGAACATTAAGGCCTGCAAGGTTGCCAATGCCAAGGGTCTTGAAGCTTTGGGCGACGATTAATAAGATATGTAATACACGGCGGCACCCCGTAATGGGATGCCGCTTTTTTATTGTTTACGTTCTGTCTTGCTTGATAAAAAAACAATTATGGATTATCTTATTAATACAGACATTATTCTCAAAAAAGGGGGAATACCTATGATTAGTGAACAAAATGTCCACGATATTGTAAATTCGCAGAAGTTGTTTTTTTCCTCAGGAAAAACTCTTGATATTAAGTTTAGGCTCGCTCAGTTAAAGTCCCTGAAAAAAGCTGTTGAGAGTCATGAAGGAGCTCTCGTCTCGGCACTCAATAAAGATCTGGGAAGACAAAAAGTCGAAGCATATATTTGTGATGTAGGCATAGTCATCGCCGAAATCAACGAAGCTATTCATCATTTACGCAAGTGGAGTCGTACCGAGGTTCATTTCAGCGGTATGATATGCTTTCCGAGCCTTTTTACAAGAGTATATAAAATGCCTTATGGTGTTTCTTTGATTATGAGTCCGTATAACTTTCCTTTTACACTTTCTCTCGGTGTGCTCGTAGCCGCTATCTCAGGCGGAAATACGGCAGTGATAAAGGCAAGTTCCAAGACTCCCAATTGCACGCAGGCGTTGCAGGACTTAATTGCAGATACGTTTCCTCCCGAATACATTACCGTCATCGCAGGCGGGCATGATGTCGCTGACATGTGTCTTAACGAATGCTTTGATAAGATTTTCTATACAGGCTCCACCAAGGTCGGCAAGCATGTTTTGGAATGCGCATCTAAGTATCTTACTTCAACAGCCTTGGAACTCGGTGGTGAAAACGGTAACTGGTGCATCATCAGAAAGGATGCTAACGTCAAGGACGCCGCTCGCAAACTCGCCTTCTTTAAAATGTTCAACAGCGGACAGGTATGTATAAACGTCAATCAGGTTGCCGTGGCCAAAGAAATTGCTAAGGAATTTATAGATGAATTCAAAAAAGCCGTAATCTCTCAGATTGGCGAGCACGCTTGCTTGAACCCTGAATACGCTTGCTTGGTAAATGATTCCGCATACGAAAAGTGCGCTCGCGAAGCTGAAGAGTACAGAGACCGAATAGTTTTCGGCGGGGAAGGTTGTCCGGAGACGCGTAAATATTCTCCTACGCTTATCTATCCTGTTGATATCAACGAGCCGATAGTACAGCATGAACTTTTCTGCCCGCTTCTGCCTGTCGTTCCTTTTGAGGATGAAAAGATTGATGATTTACTTGCCACCATCAGTACGCGTGAGCATGGGCTTTCTTTGTACCTCTTTACAAGTGATATTAAATGGGCCAAGAAAACCATGGGACAGATGCAATACGGCAACGGCGGCATCAACGAAGTCTGCATGCAGATTACCGTCAAAGGCGTTCCTTTCAACGGCACCGGCCACTCCGGCATGGGCGCTTACCACGGTGAATGGGGCTTCAGGGAGTTTACCCATCCTTCTACGGTGCTCATGGGCTCAAGGCACTTCAATACAAGTTTGAGAGAACATCCTTACGAAGGCACAAAATTTAATAAGTACAAGTTCTTTAAGTTTATAGAGAAATAGTAAAAGGCTCGGGACACAAAGCATCCCGGGCCTTCTTTTTACGAATCGTTATTTTATTTTCATGTTTTCTTTCAGATATATAGAAACTCGCGAATCTATGATTTTGGCCACTTCTTCGGCGGTTTTTTCACCTTTGAAAAATGCACCGGCCTCTTCCTCGATGATTCCTACAACCGTTTCGTCATAGAGTAAATTGGCACCCGATGAAAGAATAAGATTCTTTACTTTCGTAACTTCTTCTTTCGTTATCGGGCCGAGGTCCACTGTATCATTGGAATACCAGCCTTGGATATTTTCTTTGGCAAGAAGTTTCTCAGACAACCGGTCGAATGCTTTCATTGATGCAGGAATTGAATATTCTATTTCCGCCTGATATTCGTCGGTTAAAAACTTACGCACAAACTGCCATGCGGCTTCCGAATTCTTTGATTTGTTTGAGATAGCCAATACATAGTTTCTCGGAACAATATAACCCTTCAGCCCGCTGTTGTTGGGATATCCGACAACAGAAGCCTCACCCTTAAATACATTCTTTCCAAATACAAAAAGGTCTTCACCGCTATACACCTCAGCCATATAGAAGAGGGCGCTTTCCTCATTGTAAGCCCGGGTTTCTTTCACATCGTATTCGTAGTCTTCTCTATCATGCTCGTAGTCGTCGCCGTATTCTTTTAACAGCTCTAAAAATTCAACAAATTCTTCCGTATTAAAGTTACAGGTTCCGTCACTTAAAGAGAAAAATGCGTTATTCTCCATCGCGAGGAAATTACTGATAATCTCATCGCGAAACGCATTGTAAAACGGGCGTGCGTCAGGGTGCGCTTTGAGAACGTTGTCAAAGGCACTGTAAGTCCAATTGTCAGTGCCACTGCACAAGTCTTCTTTGGCCAACATCGTTCTGATATAAAAGTTAGGAATTATCGTATACATTTTTCCGTCATAAGAACATGCTTCTTTGAGTGACGGGAAAATGTCTTCGGCATCTATTTCAGGGTCCTTGTCTAAAAGGTCGTTAAGCGGCAAAAAAACGCCTTTGGAAACATATTTGTTTATGTTGTAATTTCCTCTGAGGCTGCTGCTTTCAGCCACTATTATATCCGGCGCGTTATCGGCAAGCAGGTCCTTATCAAACTCATTTATCGGCGAAAGAAGGTCACCCGAGCCTTCCTCTTCTTTGTATTCCTTAACCGCGTAAAAATATGAGTCGCTGCTGCTGTTTAGTTCACCTATAAAAGATTCAAAATCAGAAAAAGTTATGCCAAGACAGGCAACGTTTACTTCTTCTTTGTCCTTAACTTCTTCGGGCGGAATCTTGATTGCCTTTATCAATTGGCATTCGACATCGTTGCTACAGACTCCCACCGTTGCGTAAAAATCACCGTTTTCCTCTGCGAATATCTCGCTTACGTTACCGCCCCAGTATAATCCGGAATACTCAATATTACAGATTTCAACAGGCGCTTCCTTGCCCGGGGTATAACCCATCAGACTCTTGTTATCCAAAAACAATAATTCATTGTCAACCGTTCCTGAGAATATTTCATATTGGTTTCCTGCTATATTTGACAGGCCTTCTATTGTTTTTTCTTCTTCCAGCGTCATGGGGTTAATATATACATATTCAGTTATCCCCTCTTCTCCCGGATAAGTTGCTACAATGCTGCCCGAACCGCCTTTGCCTATCCATTCGTATCCGGTCAGAGCTTTCCTGACCGTCTTATCATTAATGTAGTCCCAGGAAACAACGGCGTCATAACCGATAAGAACAAACCTGCCCTCGGTATAAAATCCACCGTAATAGTATCCGTCCACGGGAATCTCTGCTTTCTTTTGCCCGGATTTATCGTATACGCCTATAAATTCCTCGTAACAATAATCTTCCGTTTCTTCAAATTCCTTACCTCTTCCGTAGTAAATGGCCACAGCGTCTGTACAATTTATCATGTCATTTATGCTGTAATCCCAATCGTCTTCATCAGACAACTTGTCATACAACTTAACGTTCCCACCATCTTTGTCACAATAACCCCATGCCAAAAGTCTCGCATAGTTGTCGTCTTCTTTGATGTCCTTATAGCACCAAAAAAACAAACCGCTTTCGCCTACCTCAATATCTCCCACGGTATAATCTTCATACTCGGTGGGGAGCGAAACGGTTACTTTCCTGCTCTTGTAAACCGCTTCTTTATTGACAGTATTTAAAACCGGTTCTTCTTTTTTGCCTGCGCACCCGCATAATAGCAACAATGTAACTATAATGAAAAACAGTGCTTTTTTCATATTCTCAACCCCACCCATTTTTGCCATATTGTGCAATTAATTTGTCTATGTACCTTGATGCCTCATTTCTGGTCATTTTTTCAAGCTCATACGGGCAATCGACACGATACTGCTCTATGAGCCGCTTTATTTTCTCTATCTGGAAAGGTCTTATGGGACTCTCCCTTTTTATCTGATATATAAGTTTCTTTGGTTCAAAAGACTCGGGATATTTTGTCTCAAAATTCTTTTTCAGGCATTGGAACAATTGGGAAGTTGCCAGTGCGTCATTGTAAGCTCTGTGTGCCTGAAGCGGGATGCCGTAGTGCTCGCACATGGCGGTGAGTTTCTTGCTTTCAAGCTCGGGATGGCACGCTCTGGATATTTTGAGTGTGTCGACTCCATCCTTTTCAAATGTGAGTCCCAGATTCACCGCAGCATGCTTCACAAAAGAAAAATCAAACATAATCCTGTGGCCCACCAAGGGCAAGTCCTCGCAGAACTCAATAAGGTGCGGTATCACTTCTGCTGCCTCGGGTGCGTTACACAGGTCTGCCTCGGTGATACCGGTAAGTTCAATGGTTTTTTCCTCGAGTTTTCGACCGGGGCACAAAAATTCGGAGAAGTTATCCACAACTTCCCCGTTTATAACCTTAACAGCGCCGATTTCTATTATTTTGTCAAGCTTGGGACTTAAGCCCGTAGTCTCTAAATCAAGTGATACGTATGAATTCATTGTTCCTTCTTAAAAGTGGGGCAGATATCTTTAAGATAACATTCCGAGCATTTAGGCCTGGGGGCTTTGCAGATGGTGCGGCCCAAAGCAATAAACCAATGGTTGATATACAGCCAGTAGTCCTTGTCCACAACCCTCATAAGAGCAAACTCCGCCTTTACGGGGTCATCTGTTTTGACAAGACCCAGCTTATTGGATATGCGTAATACGTGAGTGTCGACAACTACCGACGGCTCCCTGAAAATGTTGCCGCGGATAACGTTGGCGGTCTTGCGTCCTACGCCCGGAAGGCTAGTGAGTGACTCAATGTCAGAAGGCACTTCACCCCCGAAACGATCACACAGAGCGCGTGAGCAGCCTATGATGTTCTTGGCCTTATTATGATAAAAGCCCACCGAATGAATAATATCCTCAAGTTCGAGAAGATCTGCTGAAGCCAAATCCGCCACTGTCGGATATCTCTTAAACAATACCTTGGTGACTTCATTGACCCTGGCGTCTGTGCACTGGGCGCTCATGATGGTGGCAACCAGAAGCTGCCACGCATCATCGTGATTTAAATAGCATGTAAGGTCACGCCCATATTCTTTTTCCATTCGGTCAAAGATTTCTTGTATATATTTCTTCATTGTTAGTCCAGTTTCATTATAAATTGAAGGATACGCTTAGCGGGTGCTTCAAGGTCCTTTCTCTTAAGCAGACCTTTCTCCATAGCGGCTTTTACTCTGTCAGGGAAGCCTGTAGCCATCTTTACGTCTTCGCCGGCAAGGATTTCTTTGTAGTGCTCGCTTCTGTTCCACCAGTCGGAAATGACGATGCCGTTGTAGCCCCATTCGCCGCGAAGGATGCCTGTAATAAGATCATGGCACTCAGCAGCTCTGTAGCCATTAATGGTGTTGTAGGCGGTCATGATAGACCAAGGGTCGGATTCTTTGACTGCTATTTCGAAGCCCTTTAAGTAAATCTCGCGAAGAGCTCTCTCTGATACTCTGGAGTCGCAGTGTTTTCTGTTTGTTTCTTTGTTATTGCATGCAAAGTGTTTGATACATGCGCTTACACCGTTCTTCTGCACTCCACGTACGACCGCTGCCGCAAACTTACCCGAAAGAAGGGGATCCTCCGAATAATACTCAAAGTTACGTCCGTTCATGGGGTTTCTGTGAATATTAAGTGCGGGTGCAAGCCACATGCCGAGGTTGTTTTCTTTTAACTCCTGTCCTACGGCATCGCCCAGTTCTTCTAAAAGCGCATCGTTCCAAGTGGATGCAAGAAGTGTAGCGCAAGGCCATGCGGTAGTGTATACACCTATCTCGGGAGCAAGACGCACGCCTGCAGGTCCGTCGGCTGTCATGATGGAAGGAATGCCGTATTCGGGAAGATTACCGATTCCCCATGTATTGGCAACGCCCGTGTTAGGCTGGCCGCCAAGAAGATGTATAAGTTCATCGTCGGAAAGCTGCTTAACAAATTCATCAAGGGTAATCTTGCCTTCAAACACATCTATGAAAGGACGCTTGCCGTTGAAAGGCTTAAAGAGACCGTACTGGTCGCGACCTCTTGAAGCGGGCACGATACACTCTTCGGTACCGGGTTTCATCTTCTTGATGCCGCACTCGTCCATATTGCGATGTTTGCCCTTGGGAAGCTTCTCAAATGAACCGTCTGCCAAAAGTCTTTCTTTTAAATCTACGGAATTAAGCTTTTCGCTTAACTGCTCGGTAACAGTGTCCTTGGATATCTTAACGGTATAGTCAAGCTCGAGAGCTTCTCTTACGGAACTGCCCACATAAAGCTTGTACTCGCCCTTTTCAAGTACCCACGCCGACTTTTTAATCTTGCCTAAATCGTCGTAGGAAGCCATCTTATTGATGTCGATTTCAAAAGAAAGTGTTCTGGTCTCGCCGGGCTCAAGTTCCTTGGTCTTAGCGTATGCCAAAAGAACGCGCGCGGGCTTACTGATCTTACCCTGAGGAGCCTCGAAGTATACCTGAACAACTTCCTTACCGGGCACCTTACCGATGTCGGTAACCTGCACGAAAAGATTAAGCTTGTTATCATCTTCCCATACATCGCTGGTCTGGATGCTGAAATCGGTGTAAGAAAGACCGTAGCCGAAAGGATATACCACCTTCTTATCTGCACCGGGAACAGTCTCAAAATATCTGTAACCTACGAATATATCTTCTGTGTAATCTACATAGTCAAACGAATCATGGAAGTGCTCGGTGGAAGGATAGTCAGTGAGCTTCTCCGCGAATGTATCGGGAAGTTTACCCGAAGGATTGGCAAGTCCGAGTAATATTCTTGCAGCCGCAAGTCCGCCTTCCATGCCGCCTTGCCATGCGAGAAGAGCTGCGCCGATTTTCTTGTCCTTCTTAATCCATGTGGTATCTACAATACCGCCTACGTTAAGAAGCACTACAACCTTGTCAAAAGCACCTGTTACAGCCTTGATAAGTCTCTTCTCAGCTGCGGATAAATAGAAGTCTCCGTCGGGGAACAATCTGCCGGAACGCTTGGGCATGGACTCGTAATTAGGGTCTCCTTCGCCCCAGGGATTGTATTCATTGTTGCACTCAATGTCGGAACGGTCCCAGCCTTCGCCTGAGAAACGGCTGATAGAAATAACAGCTACTTCACTGACTGCTGCCGCATCCTTTAACAGGTTCTCGGGAAGCTTAGGCTCTTCGAGCATGCCGGGCGCAATGCCCTTCCTGTACTGCTCTTCAACGTTAGCTTTGTAGAAAGAATTAAGCGGTTCGAAACTTTCGGTAAGTCCTACTTCCTTAAGTCCTTCATAGATGTTACGAATGTACTTGGTAAATACATCACCGCTTCCGCCGCCGCCTTTAACATAGTCAAAAGTGCCCTTACCGAAAAGCGCAAGCTTGGTGCCTTTCTTAAGGGGAAGAAGGTTGTCTTCATTTTTAAGAAGTACCATTCCTTCCTCGGCTGCTTTAAGTGATAATGCAATGTGCTCATCCGAGCAGGTTACTCTTCCGTTTTCGTAAAGAGGAAGGTTAGGCTGATACAAGTGTCTTACCCATTTTTTCATACTGTCTTTTCTCCCAATACTTTAATAGTTTTTATAATTCATAAGGTCCGTCGCCGATTTCAACTACGTAAAACTCGGCAGTTAAACCTGTTTTCTCTGTGTATTCACGGCCTACGTTCTCAATGAAGGCATCAATGTTTTCATTCTTAACGATTGAAACGGTGCATCCGCCGAAACCGCCGCCTGTGATACGTGAGCCCACTACTCCGGGCTGCTTCCACGCAGAATCTACGAGAACATCAATTTCTTTACAGGATACTTCGTAGTCGTCGCGAAGAGAAATGTGGCTCTGATTCATAAGCTCACCAAAGTGCTTAATGTCTCCGGCTGCAAGAGCTTTAACCGCCTCTATGGTGCGCTGGTTCTCGTATACCGCATGCTTGGCACGCTTCTTACATACAGGGTCTTTGATGACATCCGCATGCTTGTCATATTCTTCGTTGGTGAGGTCGCCGAGAGTCTTGATATCGCAAACTGTCTGAAGGTCTTTAAGCGCCTGTTCACTTTCGTTTCTTCTGTCGTTGTAAGCAGAATCCACAAGATGGTGCTTAACCTTGGAATTGGTGATAACAATCTTGGCATCGGGCATCTTAACGGACGCATACTCATAATTGAGGGTAGCGCAGTCAAGGAAAATAGCGTGGTCCTTCTTACCCATGGAAGATGCGAACTGGTCCATGATACCGCAGTTCATACCGTTGAACTTATTCTCTGAAAACTGTCCGATGAGCGCAAGGTCAACGTTGGAAATATCAAAACCGTAGAGGCTTCTTAACGTAAATCCCGTAAGCACTTCAATAGATGCGGACGAGGAAAGTCCCGAGCTGTTGGGGATATTACCGTTAAACAAAATATCAAAGCCGTGGTCAAGCTTCATTCCCTTCTGAGCGAAAGCCCAGATTACGCCTGCGGGATATGCTGCCCATCTAAGTTCCTTGGAGGGCTTTAATTCATCGTTCAAATCTATGCTGATGACTCCGCTTGTGGGAATGTTCATAGAATAGAAATTAACGACCTTGTCCGTTCTTTCCCTGACCGCTGCATATGTACCGATTGTCAGCGCGCAGGGAAATACGTGTCCTCCGTTATAGTCTGTGTGCTCGCCTATAAGATTCACTCTTCCGGGGGCAAAGAAAAATCTTAATCCGTCGGAAGCTCCGTAAATCTTGGCGAATTCCTGTGTTAATGTTTGTCTCATAACCTTCTCTTCTTCTCCTTTATTTAAAGCATCGCAAGCATTTCAACCGCTGCTTGTCTGGTGCCTTCATAATCTATATCTTCTATTCGATCCTGCATTTTTTCAAAGACAGCTTCAAGCCTGTCATCGAAATTGTAGATGCTAATCGCAGAAATAATGTCCTTGGCGCCGTCGTAGTCAAAGTCGTCCGCGGCATAGAACAGGCTTCTCATGGATTGTCTTACCGCTTCTCTGTCCAAAGGTTTTCTTTTGACAATGGGAGCTTCTTCCTGAACACTGAAGGATCTTAAATCCATAATAATCTTGTCGATTTCCTCATTGAGCGAAGGAAGCTTTTCGTGGATAGCCTGTATGTCTCTCTTGTGGCCGAGGCGCTCAAGTTCGAGGGCTTTCTCGCTGAGAGACAGCGCTCCGAGCATCTTGGAGGTAGACTTAAGAGAGTGTACCTCTATCGTGAATCTACCTACATCCTCTACCTCGGCAAGCTGGTCGATGGAGTCTTTCTTGTCCCTGATGGAAGCCGAAAAATCCTTAATGAGGGAATTGTACATATCGGCATTACCGTTTGTATACGTAAGTCCCGTCGTAACGTCGATGTACTTAAAGCCGCCGAACTTATTGCCTGTCTGCGTGGAATCATTGGTATATTCAATGGTAGTAACCGTAACCTTCTCGGGCGGAAGCCATTTCTTAAGGCATGCTTCAAGAAGACCTATCTCTACAGGCTTCGGAAGGAAATCGTTCATGCCCGCACTCTTAAAGAGTGCTTCCACACCTTCGATTGTATTGGCAGAAAGCGCAATAATCGGCACGCTTCTGTGATATGCATCATCATATCCGCGGATAGCCTTCGTCGTCTCGACTCCGTCCATGCCGGGCATCATGTGATCCATAAAAATAATATCGTACTTGGTCTTATTGATAAGTCGAATCGCCTCTGTTCCCGAGCCTGCTGTATCCGTGGCAAGTCCATAAGGCTTAAGTAATCCCTGCGAAACCTTTAAGTTAATATCATTATCATCAACTATGAGCGCTCTCGCACCTGCGATGCTGATGGTTTCCTTGGTCTCCGTCTTGCTTAATTCACCGGTGATGCCCTCGCCGTTGAATACATCGGCGATGCCCTTGTACCATACCGGCTTCTTAACGTAGAGCGTATTGTGGTCGTATACGACTTCCTTGGTGGAATCAATAAAATCGACAAAGGTGATACCTAAGTCCCTAAGCTCGGATACGTCCTTAATCTGAATAAATTTGCTGTGCTCAAGGAAAAGATGCGTAAATTTCTTTTTACCGTCTTCTACGAATATCTCGCCGATATTGCCGAGGGATACGTGGCCGACTCCCAGCTTATCAAGGAGGTGGGAAACGACAGCTTCCTCGTCCTTGTTGGGTATGTAAAGAGCGACGTATTTGTCCTCGGGAGAGTTGATCTTGCAGGCTTCATCAGCGCACAGAATCGGGAGTGAAAGGGTAAAAGAAAAGCTCGTGCCTTCACCTTCTTTGGAATCGACTATGATGCGTCCGTCCATTCGCTCCACAAGCGCTTTGCCTATGGTGAGACCGATTCCGAGACCGCCCTCATCACGAGATGCTGTGTTATTCTCCTGTTCGTAAGGAAGAAAGATTCTGCTGATAATATCTTCAGACATGCCCTTACCGGTGTCCGACACCACAAAAGTAAGTTTGCAGGTCTCATCATCCGCTTTACCAAATACGGAAAGGGTTATATTTCCTTCTTTGGTGAATTTGTCTGCGTTGGAAAGAAGGTGCACAAGAACCTGCTTGATGCGGGTGGCATCTCCCTTCATGATTGCGGGAAGACCGGGGTCGGCATCCACTAAAAAGTGAACGTTCTTGTCTCCGATATTGATCCTCGCAATGGAGGTGACTTCGTTAATCAGTTCATTGATTTCAAAAGGGGCATTGTTAATAGATATGTTACCGTCGAGCATGCTTTCGTAATCCAGTATGCTGTTGATGGTCATAAGAAGATTTCTCGTGGCGGTCTGCATATCGCTTAAGTGCTCGCGCTCCTCCGAGTCCTTGACCTGACTTAACAGCATATTGGCTATTCCCATGATTGCATTCATGGGCGTACGAATTTCGTGGCTCATATTGGCCATGTAAAGTCTTCTGTTATCCTGGTTAAACTCCGATTTCTTTCCTCGTTTAAACATAGAGATACCTTCCTTTACTTGTAATCCCCCGAAATGTATCGCTAGTTAGATGATGATGAAAAATGTACGTTATTGGCTGCACTGCAAATTGCGTAGGACATGCATGCCACCATTATAAGGTGCTGAGTGAACATGGTGCTCACAATACCGTTAACCGCAGCTGCCTCTATATTGGTCTTTTCCTCTCCGGAATAAGCGGCAGTCACAATTGCGGAAGCAAGAAGATTCCTAAACTGTCTTCCGACCCCGAAATTGCCAAGCCCCCTCACCGACTTAAGAGTATCGCTTACCTCCCTCACGTCGCTTATATAGTTCTGAAGGTCTTCAGGCTTAACAACCATAGCGATTGTCGCAAGCGTTCCGAGAGATCTGTCGCCAAAAGAAATCTTTGCTTTCTTAAGTATCTTCTCGACTTCGATTACCTTATCGCATCTTTCCTCGGCAGTTCCGGGGAAAAGGCTCAAAACACAAGCTACAGTCTGAGCGTTGTTATTGATAACGAATTTCTTTTTAAGTATGTCGAAGCACTCTTCGCTGTCATTGACAATGTCTTCAACGCTCTTATCGGTAAGCGCCATGAGTGTACAACCGACGATGTCTTCGTATGAGGTCAGGAAAGGATGCTTCTTTCTGAGACCTTTATATATCGCGTTAACCCTCTCAATGGTGTCCTCGTGATGAACGTTCTGAACGTATTTAAATACTATTGATGCCGGAACTCCGAAGAAATCTGAGCCGGAGCAAATCTTTCTGAGTGTGTTGTAAAGCTCGTTAATCTTCTGAGCCGCATAGTCGGGGTCTGAGCTTTCCGCAACTGCTGCCGCCGCAACTTCTTTGGCCAGAGTGCTCTTGATGTTTACAAATCCGGAAGAGTGTCTGCTGATGAGCTTTTTGGCTTCTTTGAGCCTGTCTTCGTCGATCTTGGCATCGCTTCCCAGAAGTGAAGCCGCATACGATGATGCTGCGTAGTAACCGTCAAGCTTATAGACCTTCTTGGCGGTCGTAAAATCGTCAATAAATCTGCTTGTTAACTTGTTAAGTGTCTCGTTCATACCTTATACCCTGTACCTTTCATTTTCTCATATTCCCCTTACATTCCTATTATACGGTCAGAATCCGCGCACCTCAATCACTTCGCCCGTGAAACAGTCGTAAGTAAGGATGCTCATGAAGTCCCCTAGGCTGTAATGGCTGTCCTTATTAATGAGTATATTTTCCCCATGCATATAGTCGCCGTTATACGATATCTTGAGAGTCTCCGTGTTGCTTAATTGGTAAAAGAAAGGTTCTTCGTTTAAATCATTTCCGTGAACCTTCGTAAGTTCTCCGTTCTTGTATATCCACTTGCCGCCGGCTCTATATTCCTCTTCGGTCATGCCAAGTTTAACAAGAGATGCGTAATAGTCCGTCTCAGCTCTTTCCGTGTAATCGCCTTCGAGACTTATTACCGCGAGCACGTCTTTAGACTGCGATAACATGGAAATGTATTCTTCGTACAATTCTGCGCTTTTAAGCTCGTGAATTGCCTTGGCGCTGTAATACCACTCAAGGTCCTTGTCCCATTGCCAATATCTTGAATCTCCGCGATGGTCGGTAAAAGAATACCGCTCTGAGAGATACTGCTCAAAATATTCGGCCATCTTTCTGGCGCCATATGCGTTACTGTGGCCGCTGTCGATTAAGTCATTGTCGTAGTCAAAGTTTATTTCTGCTCTGATCTTATTGAAGTCGATGACGGGTATGCCGTTGGACTGTCCGTATTCTGCTACAGAATCCGCAACTCCCTGCTCATCTTCCGTCATGTATCCGGGCGCGAAATAAAGTACCAGGTCGAAGCCTTTCTTGGCCGAAAGAGCCTTGAGGTCTTCAAGCCACTTCGTCTGACCCGCATCAAGCGGAACCGGGAAAGGTGCTCCGTCGGCATAAGGCGGCACTCCCTGACCGTTCTTAACCCACGTCATGTATTCTCCGCGTCCGTAGTAATTAGGGGCACGAAGCTCAAAATCATCTTTCTCAAGTTCTTTGTATCTGCTGTGTATTATCGGGAAGCGAAAGAGGTAGTCCAACCAGCTTTTTTTGTCCGCGCCTTCGGTAATCAGCTGAAGCGAATTGACGCTCGGCTTCATGGAAAGCATGTTGCGATACTCATTGCCGATTATCTGCTGCTTGTCGTACAAAATGTCATGGGCTTCCACAAATACCACTTTGGGAGACTGTGTCTTAAGGAGTTCTTTTAAATGGTGGTATCCCGAAATTCTGTCCTGAGATGACACCGCAATGTCAAACGCCGCGATACCGAGGTCTTCCCAGTAATAGGCGGGATATGACCCGAAATAGCACAGACTCGAGCCAAGAAACGCCACATCCACAAGGTTATCTTCCGTCTCGTATAACTGAGTCAGCGAAGAAATCTTGTCTCCGGACGTGTCCTTCCAGCTAAGCGGTCCGTACACCGCCGCCAGACACAAATTTGCAATTATTACGAAGCCTACGGCTGCGATTATCTTGGTAATTCTTGATTTCATACTTTCCCGCTATTAAAAGTCAAAATAGATAAATTTATTGGATGCAAATTCTGCACCGTACTCACCGAATACAATTATCGCTATCAGCAAAAGAACGAATACTGCCCACCTGAAAACCATGTTCTGCTTAAACAGGAACTCTCCGATATCGAGCTGCTGCTTGTACCTGACTATCGATACAAAAAGAAGCAATACCAGTGATGCAAACAGTATTCCCACTTCAAAATGATTGAGTCCCCAGTTATAAAGGCTGTCGTTAAAGATTACCCAGGGGTTCCACTTGGTAAACATTCTGAGGATATACTTAAGCGCAAGTTTAAGTGAGCCCGCGCGGAAAAAGATAAGTGCGAAGCTGACCAAAAGGTTGGTTCCGAGAACTTTTCCGAAACGGTAGCTGAACACGTTCTTTTGCACTTTAAGCTTGTCGTCTATCCAATCTCTTAAAGGCTTAACAATGTCGGCGATAATCTGATAAACACCGTGAATGCCGCCCCACACAACGTACTTCCACGAAGCTCCGTGCCAGAGGCCGCTTATCAGGAAGGTAACCATGATGTTTCTGTACTTGGTTATCTTGCCGCGACGGTTACCGCCCAAAGGAATGTAGATGTAATCTCTGAACCACGTAGTCAGGGAAATGTGCCATCTGCGCCAGAAATCCGCAATACTTGTGGCAAAAAGAGGCGTGTTGAAATTCTCCATAAGGTCGATACCGATTATCCTGGCCGCGCCAATTGCAACTGCGGAATATCCGGCAAAATCGGCGTATATCTGAACCGAGAATCCTAACATCGCAATGAAAGTCTCAATCGTACCGGCCGCGTATATATCGCTGTGAACCGCATCGACAAAAATCGCTATTCTGTCCGCGATTACCATCTTAACGAACAATCCCCAAAGCATCATGCCAAGACCCGAAACCACTCCCTTGTAGCTCCAAAGCCTTCTTTTGCCAAGGTCGTCTATCTGCTTGATAAGCTTACCGCTTCTCTCGATAGGTCCCGCCACAAGCTGAGGAAAAAAGCTTACGAACAACGCGTACTTAAAGAAGTTTCTCTCCGCTTGCGAGTCGCCGCGATACACATCAACGACGTATCCGATAGCCTGGAACGTGTAAAAAGAAATTCCGACGGGAAGCAGGAAGTCAAAGGGCTTATCGACAGCCCGAATGCCCGCAAGACTCAACACCTTATTCAAATTCAAGAAGAAAAAGTCAAGATACTTAAAAGTAAAGAGCACCGCAAGATTCACTACGATTGCAGATATCAGCCAGAACTTCTTTCCTGAAGTCTCGGTCGCCCTGCCAATCAGCAGTCCCGCTATGTAAGTCACGACTGTGGTAAAGAGTATCAGAACTATATATTTGGGATTCCAACACATGTAAAAGAAGTAGCTGGCCACAAGCAGCCAGTACATCTTGGCCTTTTTGGGAATCACTATATATAAAAGCATTACTATGGGAAAGAATGCGAAAAATTGTACGGAATTAAAAAGCATCGTTACGTTCCTTTCTTCTAACAATTTTAGTATATGAAACGACGCTTCGCAACTTAAAAAAGTCGCAATTCTGTAATAAAAAAGCTCTGAAATCACAGACTTCAGAGCATGATAAAGCGGGTGATGGGAATCGAACCCACGTATCCAGCTTGGAAGGCTGGTGTTCTACCATTGAACTACACCCGCGTAATAAAATATGGCTTGTATCTCACAACAAGCCATATTCTATAATAGTTAAATGTGTTTGTCAATTCGTTTTATCCAAGTTCCGAAAGAGATTTGTCGAGCTCTCCCCACTCGTCCATAAGAGTAAGAAGATTCTCTTCCGCGGCGTCAATTTCGCCTTGAATTTCGGTAAGCTTTGAGTAGTTGGAAGCGTACGCGGGATTCTGAAGTTCGTCTTTTTTGGCCGCGATGGTATCTTCCAGGCCGGCTATCTGCTCCTCTAACTTCTCCATTTTCTTTTGAATCTTGGAGCGTTCTTTGCCGGGGTTGTTGTAGGCGTTCTGAGAGGACTTGGGCTGCTCGGTTACGGTTTCCTGCTTCTTGGATGCGCCAAAGTCAATCTTGGAATCGTTACCGCCGTTACGCTTCTCTTCGTACTCTTCGTAGCCGAAGTTATAGGTCTTAACTCCGTCAGAAGTGAATTCAAGGAGTCTTGATGCAACCTTCTTAACAAAGTATCTGTCATGAGATACAAATATTACGGAACCTGCGAAGTCCTTGAGCATGCTCTCAAGCGTTTCCTTGCCGACAATATCCATGTGGTTCGTAGGCTCGTCGAGGATTAAGAAGTTGGGACCGGTCTTAAATATCTTACAAAGCGCCAGGCGGACTCTCTCGCCTCCCGAAAGCATACTTACCTGCTTAAATACATCGTCGCCTCGAAGGAGAAAGGCTCCGAGGTCGCTTCTTACCTCTGTCTCGGTAAGATTGGGGAACATGTCCCAGTAATCGTCTATAACAGTCTTGTCGGATGTGTACTGGGCCATCTGCTGGTCGAAATATCCGACATCGACGTTCACACCGTACTTAAACTCGCCGGAAAGCGGCTCAACCGTTCCCACAAGCGTCTTAAGAAACGTAGACTTACCGATACCGTTGCCGCCGATAATGCCGATTTTCTCGCCCTTCTTCATGTCGAGATTGACGGTTTCAAGGAGCTTGTCGTAACCGATTCCGAGATCCTTTACAAACAACACATCCTTACCGGTTTCACGTAGCGGTACAAAAGAAGCCTTAAAACTCTTGGTGTCGTATCTGTCGGGAGCTTCGACTATCTCCATGTGCTCAATTGCTTTAAGCTTCGAGCGTGCGGTCGCAACCTTGGTAGGTGTGTTCTTCCACTGCTCAACCCAGTCACGCAGACGCTTAATCTCTTTCTGCTGGGCTTCGTAGTCTTTCTTTTGCTTCTCGTAGGCTTCTTTCTTAAGCTCGATGAACTTGGTGTAGTTGCCGCTGTAGCGTGTCATCTTGCCGTACTCGATTTCATATACGGTCTCGACGATGTTATCAAGGAACATTCGGTCATGAGACACGAGCACGATGGCGCGGGGGTAGTCCTTTAAGTATCCTTCAAGCCACTCAACCGTCTCGATATCAAGGTGGTTGGTAGGCTCGTCGAGAAGAAGTATATCGGGCTTCTCCAAAAGAAGTTTTACAAAAGCAATTTTGGTACGCTGGCCTCCCGAGAAATCTGAGAGGGGCTTCTTCTTATCCTCGTCGGTAAAGCCGAATTTCTTGAGGACGATTTCGTATTCTTTTTCATAATAATAGCCGCCTATGTAGTTAAACTGCTCCTGTAGGCGGGTATATTGCTCGAGTAACTTCTCTGAGTGGTCGGTCTGCATGCGGGTTACCATATCATCCATGGTCCGCTGCATGGCGCGAATCGGCTCAAATACCTTCTTAACCTCTGTTTCAAGAGTGACGGTATCGTCGGCAAAGGCCATCTGCTTAAGGTAGCCGATCTGAGGATTGCCGGTCTTGGCAATGTAGATGTCCTCGTCGGAGTCACGCTTGGCAAGGTCCACCTCACCCGTGATGAGCTTAAGAAGGGTGGTCTTACCGCAACCGTTTCGGCCTACGACCGCTATTTTTTCTCTGTTGTTCTTTATCTCAAAATTGATGCCGGAGAGTATGGTATCCCCACCATACATAACCGCACCGTTATGAATCTGGTAAATCATTTGTAAATCTCCATAAATAACCCAATTACCGAATTAATTATCGCTCGGTTCTAAGTACGACACCCGAAACCGGCGGAAGCGTTATAACAAGCGAACCTCCGTCGAGATTGTGAATTCTTCTGTCTATCGAGTATCCTTCGCGTGTCGAAAGAATAATCTGCTCCAAGCGTTCCGAAACGGGAGCCGCCTGCCATACGGGTACCGTAAATGTTCTCTCGGCTTCGTCTCTGTTGATGATAACAACTACGCAGGTGTCTCTTGAAAATCTTGCATAAGAAAGTGCATAGTTCTCCGAAAGAAGCTTAACAAGCGAACCGCTCTTTAATTCGAAATTTTCTTTGTGAATGCGTATCATTTCCCTGTGAAAGCCGATAAGCTGCTTATCTTCATTGCCCCAGGGGTATGTACGTCTGTTGTCGGGATCTGTGAAGCCGGCAAGGCCTGCTTCGTCACCATAGTAAATGGTGGGCGCGCCTATCCAAGTCATCTGCATGATGACTGCAAGACGCATTACTGCTTTATCGGCGCCTTCGCTTGCCGCAGCGGCACCGAGTGTTCCTATACGACCTACCTTGCCCGTAGTTCTGGTAAGGAATCTTGAGTGGTCATGATTGGACAGCTGATTCATTGCAACCAGTTTAGAAGGTGCAAAGAACTTGTTGCCCGCATATAACATCGTGTCAAAGAAAGCGCCTGCGTTGCCGAGAAGATCGCCTCGGAACTCATCGCTGTGCTTCTGCATACCGGTTAAGAACCAGGTTACAGGCTCCATGAAAGCGTCGTAGTTCATGACAGAGTCCCACTCCTGACCGTTTAACCAGCTCTTGGGGTCACCATAGTGCTCGGCCAGAATAAGAGCTTCGGGATTGGCAGACTTAACCGCGCTTCTGAATCTCTTAAAGAACTCGTGGTTAAACTCGGGCGAATGACCCAAGTCTGCAGCAACGTCAAGTCTCCAGCCATCTGCGTTGAAAGGCTCGGAAACCCACTTGGCGGCGATTTCGATTATTTTATCATAAAGATTCTTACTGCCCTCATAATTAAGCTTCGGGAGGGTATCATAGCCCCACCATCCGTCATAACTGCCGTTATAAGGCCAGCCTTCTTTGTTCCTGAAGTCAAAGTAGTCTCTGTAAGGGCTGGTCTCGGACACATATGCGCCCTTGGCATAGCCTTCGCTGTCTTCATATATACGTTCTCTGTCGAGCCACTTGTTGAATGAACCGCAGTGGTTGAATACGCCGTCAAGGATAACCTTAATGCCCTTTTCGTGAGCAAGGCGCACAAGCTCGCAGAATAAAGCATCAGAGGCCTCGAGGTTCTCATGGGCTGATACTCTTATCTGGTACTTGGTGGCGTGTTTGTTGTCGGTGTCGCCGTCCTTAAGGCACTCGCCGCCGTCCACAACAATCTTACCGAAGTGAGGGTCGATGTGCTCGTAGTCCTGCGTATCGTATTTGTGATTGGAAGGCGAAACAAATAGAGGGTTGAAATAGATTGCATCTATTCCCAAATCCTTAAGGTAATCAAGCTTATTTATAACACCCTGAAGGTCGCCGCCGTAGAATTCCTTGGTACCGTCTATGGCAGGAACCTTATACCAGTCTTCAATCTTCTGAACAGGGCCGCCTACATAATAGTACTCGCCCGTCTCAATGTCATTCGAAGGATCGCCGTTGCAGAAACGTTCAGTGTAGATCTGGTACATAACAGCGCCCTTGGCCCAGTCCGGAGTGTGGAATCCGGGCACGATAAAGAAGGGATTTCTGGACTCACTGTCTCTTGAAACTCCCGCACTGTCGTAGATGTAGTGAAGTCTTCCGACTCTGACTTTGAAATAATAAGGGATTTCTTTGTCCGAAAGGGTGATGGTGCATGAGTAAAAGTCAAACCACTTGTTGCTGCTCGTAACCGTCATAGGATGAACTTCGTCCTGCACCACAAGTGATACCTCATCCACATTGTCTATAGCCGTCCTGAAAGAAACCGTCACCTCGGAAAAAGGAGCCGGCTCAGGGGGATTTAAATAATTGGCCGTGGTATCGGCATAGAGCGCCTTCTTGATAAAGATAGGTCGCATTGTGTTGATGTACCACAGATTATGTTCTGTTTTATCGTTAAACTGATGATTCATCTTCTTACCCTAATATATCCTAACAATGATGCCGTGATGCCAGCCTCGCATCCTGCAGCATAAGGTATTCAAAAACTTTGATATCCCATCATACTACTTAATAGTTAACGCATCATGTTATCGCCCGCATAACCATACTTTATAAGTACTAGAAACATTATATCAGTTTATATATATTTTTGAATAGTAAAACAGACAGTAGAGGTCTACTGTCTGTCTTAGAGAAGGTATTTCTTCTTATGGGGTATAGCAAAAAACTATATAATGTATTGGGGGGTTACAAGAAGTATAATATCAGAGGTCCCCCTTTTTGCAAATGCTCACCATTCACAAAATATATAAATTCGGACAGTATTTTTTGTGAATATTTCACAAAGCCTATTTGACTATATTAAACAAAGCCTCGAATTCTTCTCTGTTCACTTTTTCTTTTTCAATCAAAAGCTCCGCACAGGCCTTTAAAACACCCATATGCTCGCGAATGACTTTCTCGGCTTCTTTGTAGCATTTGTCGATGATTGCCTTGACTTCTCTGTCAATCTCACCTGCAACAACTTCGGAATGATTCTTGGCATGAGCGAGGTCGCGACCGATGAATACTTCATCCTCGTCCTCATCCTCGTAGCAGATAACGCCGATGTTGTCGGACATACCGTACTTGGTAACCATCTTACGCGCAAGCTTGGTGGCGCGCTTGATATCGTTGGAAGCGCCGGTGGTGATATCGCCAAAGGTAATGGCCTCTGCGATTCTGCCACCGAGGAGAGTCATAATCTCCTGTTCCATACGGCTCTTTGTGTAGTGAATATCGTCGTGCTCGGGAATAGGCATGGTGTAACCTGCCGCACCGGGGCCTGTAGGGATAACCGAAATGGTATATACAGGGTCGGTATCGGGAAGCACGTGGAACAAAATCGCATGACCCGCTTCGTGGTATGCGGTAATCTTCTTGTCTTTGTCTGAAATAATCTTGCTCTTCTTCTCTACGCCGATTCCGACTTTGACAAAAGAATCCTTAATATCCTGCTGGGTAATAAAGGCTCTGTCGTCCTTGGCAGCCGCAATGGCCGATTCGTTAAGAAGGTTCTCAAGATCAGCGCCGGTAAAGCCTGCTGTGGTAGCGGCAATTCCGTGAAGGTCAACGTCGTCACCGAGAGGCTTGTTCTTGGCATGAATCTGTAATATCTCTTCACGTCCGCCCACATCCGGAACTCCGACAGCAATCTTACGGTCGAATCGTCCGGGACGAAGAATAGCGGGATCGAGTATATCTACACGGTTGGTAGCCGCAAGAACGATAATACCTGAGTTCTCCTTAAATCCGTCCATTTCAACAAGGAGCTGGTTAAGGGTCTGCTCTCTTTCATCGTGGCCGCCACCCATACCGGTACCGCGGCGTCTTGCAACTGCGTCTATCTCGTCGATGAATACCATACAAGGTGAGTTCTTCTTGGCTTCTTCGAATAAGTCTCTTACACGGGAAGCACCCACACCTACGAACATTTCAACAAAGTCTGAGCCGGAAATGCTAAAGAAAGGAACTTCCGCCTCACCTGCAATAGCCTTGGCAAGAAGTGTCTTACCTGTTCCGGGAGGTCCCTCGAGAAGTACACCCTTGGGGATACGCGCACCGACTTTGATAAACTTGGCGGGGTTCTTAAGAAACTCTACTATCTCGTCGAGTTCTTCCTTTTCTTCTTTGAGGCCTGCTACGTCCTTAAGCTTGATAGGGTTGTCATCGCCTACGTACATTCTGGCGCGGGACTTGCCGAAATTCATCATCTTGGCATTCTGACCGCCACCGCTCTGCGATGTCATAACCACAAACAGGAACACTCCTATTATAAGGATAACAAGCACCGGAAGAGCATACGATAAGAACCAGTTCTCTCTGGGAATGTCCTCTACGTATAACTTAACGCCTGTTTTACTTATTTCTTCTTCAAAAGAAATTACATCCGTAACAAATAACTGCTTGGCAGTGTTGTTGTTAAATTTAACTTCTACCGCGCCTGTTCTGTTCTCCGCGTTGGGATTGATTATTACCTCGCTTACAAACTTATCGGAAATATCCTTCATAAGCTGGTCTTTAGTGTAATAATCCCTCGGTCTTTGCACAAAAGAAAGGAATATGGCAAAGGCCAGAAGCGCAAGCATCAGGGCAAAAGAAACCCGATACCCCTGTGTTTTTTTTCTCAAAATTAAATCCTCTGTCTTTCTTTATTTGAATACAACCTCTCCGATATAAGGAAGGTTTCTGTATACCTGATCGTAGTCAAGGCCGTAACCTACTACGAACACATCAGGGATCTTAAATCCCGTATAATCAACGTTAACGTCCACCACTCGACGGTCGGGCTTGTCAAGAAGGGTGCAAAGCTTGAGGCTTGCGGGCTTTCTGTCCTTAAGCATCTCAAGAAGGTAGCTTAATGTACGACCTGAGTCCACGATATCCTCTACAACAAGAACGTCCTTGCCGATAAGGGGCTCGTCAAGGTCCTTAACAATCTTTACAACGCCACTGGACTTGGTATCTCCGCCGTAGCTTGAAACAGACATAAAGTCAAGGGAAACGGGAAGGTTAATACGCTTAGCAAGCTCGCACATAAAGAAACTTCCGCCCTTAAGTACGCATACAAGGTGAACGGTCTTACCTGCATAATCCTTGGTAATCTGGTCGCCTATTTCCTGAATTCTCTTATCAACCTCTTCCTCTGTCAAAAGAACCTTTACTTCATGATCCAACATCTCTTAATCCTCCTTCAAAACGGTAATCCTTATAACCCGTTTTGTCTCTTTAGTTACTTTGTAATTTTCACTAATCCGATATCCCACAACCCACAGAACATCGCTTCCGCATGCAATTACAGGCACGCTGTCGCGAACTCCCGCAGGTATCTTTACATCAATCATGTAGTCTTTGAGTTTCTTGGTGCCGCCGCCTGAAGTAACGGAAATTGTGTCCCCCGTTCTTCTGCTTCTCATCACCAAAATATCCTTTATTTTACCATAATCAAAGCATTTAGTATACTTTAATTTCCCATAGTCAAAGCCTTCGCTGTTATCGAAAACTTCGGCCTTAACCGTATATCCCGATGCCTTGAACGAACTACCGTCCGGAACGATCTCTGTCTCGCTTAAACTCTCCGAAACAATGCCCTCGCGAGTCAAAGTCAAAGTGTCGTAAGATGAAACCGCTGTGATGTTGTAAGGAAGATTAACGCTCTTCGTACCGCTCTTATTAAGAAGCGATAAAATATCATTCAAATGAACGTGCGTAATATCTCTGTTACCCGGAACTAACGTATCAATGGCCTGCTTAATAAGCATACTCTGCAGGTATTCATCCATTGTTAAAATCTTACGGGCGTCCAAAGAAACCTTTGTCTCAGTCTCGCTCACGCACGCGTCCCTATAGCATTCCTCGCATCGCTTAAGGGCAAACTCATACAGCCCCGACAGCTGCTCGGCCGTCTCAAACATATGAAGCGTAGCGCCTCCGTTAATACTGTCCTCAAGTGCCGGAAGTATATTATTGCGGATACGATTACGCGCATAATCATCGGTTAGATTGGAAGCGTCGGTACAGAACTTAACTCCCTCAGCCGCCAGGAACTCTTCAATCTCCGCCCTTGTGGTAAAAAGAAGAGGTCTAATAATATTATCACGCTTGGCAGGAATAGAGATAAGTCCCTTGATACCTGTACCCCGCGCAAGATTAAACAGCATAGTCTCGGCTCTGTCGTTGCAATTGTGCGCTACCGCAATCTTGGTCGCACCGACTTCGTCAAGGACCGACTCAAAAGCCTCATATCTGGCCTTTCTGCCGGCGTCCTCGGTACCGATCTTTAATTCCCGTGACAACGCCTTAATATCGACCTTACGAAGGAAGAACGGGATGCCCCGCTCCTTGCAAAGCGCCTCAACATATAAAGCTTCCGAATCCGCCTCGGGTCTTAAACAATGATTAACATGAACAACATACAAAGAAAGTGACATTTTCACTTTTAAAGAATTCAGCAAAAGAAGGAGCGCCACTGAATCCGCTCCGCCCGATACACCCATGACAACCTTATCGCCCGGTTGAATAAGTGTCTTGTCCTTAATGAATTTCTCTGCTTTCGTAATAAAAATGTCTGTCTTCATTAAATGCTATTATGCCACTGTAATCATAAATATAAAACACCTTCCGTCAAATAATCAACGGAAGGTAACAATTTTGTATGAATTATAAACAGATTTTAATTATCTGCTTCAAGAATAATCTCATCCTTGTACACAAGACCGAGTCTTTCCTTGGCCAAATCTTCCACGTACTGCTTGGTCTGAGTGTATTTTCTGTATTCTTCTATCTCTTCGCTGCGTCTCTCCTGCTCTTCAATCTGCTCAACCAGATATTTCTCGCGCTTCTCGTAGGCGGCTTTCTTGTCTCTTAATTCGTTACTCTTGAATAAAACGACAAGGACAATCATAGCCACTACGGCGGTTACAAGAAACATCCCACCAAAATTGACTGAGCGGCGACGCATTTTCATCTTACGTCTTGCCATCAGTTGATCCCCGTTTACATAATTCTGTTAACATAATTATAATATGTCAAAATTAACTATTCGTCAACACCCAATGAAAAGCGATTATTTAGAGATATTTGAAGAGTTCTCCCGCGGTTTCTTTTTTGACGGTCTCCTGAATATCTAGTACTTCCGCCTTAACTTCCTTATTGCCAAAAGAAATCGCAATGACATCCCCCACCTTAACCTCGGTAGACGCCTTGGCTACCTTGCCGTTGATGGTCACACGTCCGTTATCGCATGCCTCATTGGCTACGGTTCTTCTTTTGATAAGCCTTGATACCTTTAAATACTTGTCCAATCTCATTACAGTGAGTTCCTTTCAATGTTAATAACAAAAAAATAGGGCTACTCAATGAGTAGCCCCGAATTTACCTAAGCGGATTATTTGCCGTTAACTAAATCCTTTAAAGCCTTGCCTGCGCTGAACTTAGGAGCCTTGGAAGCCTTAATCTTCATCTCGGCACCGGTCTGAGGGTTACGTCCGGTTCTAGCTGCTCTCTTGGTAACTTCGAAAGTACCAAAGCCAACTAACTGAACCTTTCCGCCCTTCTTTAATTCCTTACCAACTACTTCTGTGAAAGCCTTAACAGCCTTCTCAGCATCCTTCTTGGTTAATCCTGCGGAAGCAGCAATAGCATCAACTAATTCTGTCTTGTTCATTGAGAACTCCTCCTCTTATAATGAGTCTTTTTAGTTACGCTCTCCTTGGGAAAACGTCTATAATAGTTATATAGTTTTTTGTTATCTTTGTCAAGGAAAAATGCCCATTTTTCAAGGTTTTCACGACTTTTTTATAATTTTTTTGCGATATTTTTTTGGCGGTAATTTTATAAAATATCTCTAAATAATTAACGAAAAATTATTAACTAATTCGCACCCTTATTTTTTGTTACTAATTACCCGAAACGTTACCTGAAACCGAATTGTTTCCGCTTACGGTCTTAGTGGTTTCCTTTTTCTCTTCTTTCTCCGGAGCCATGTTTTCAAAGCTGTAATATACATTTTCAGCCGTATTCTCTATGTTGACGTTGTAGGATCTGGAGATGTAACCGTTTTTGTGAAGAGAAATAACGTGGGAGCCAGATACCTTTTTGATGGAAATGGGCGAAATGCCCATATAGTTGCCGTCAAAAGAAACCTCCACGCCCGTAGGTGAAGATATGACGATAAAGAATCCGTCGGTCTTGTCCTCTTCTTTTTCCTCCTTGGCACTTTCTTTTTGCTCAAGAGTAACGGGAAGAGTCGCCTGAGGCTCCGCCACCTTAAAATATCTTGAAAGAGTCTCGTATCCTTTGGCCGAAACCACAACCTTATGAAGGCCGTAAGTGTACTCATGAAGTCTGGAATGGTCTATCAGCGCACCATCCACATAAACTTCCGCATTATCGGGAGTTACGGTAAAAAGAACCTTACCGGTCTTAACCACTTCCACCTCGATATCGCTTACGTCCAGAACGCTTTTTTCGTTTCTCGAAATAGTAACTTTTCTGGTGACTTCAGTATTTCCTTTGACAAAAGAAATGGTATGCTCACCTTCCGGAAGGGTAATCTCCATGCCTTTTATGATGTGAATGCTGAAGTCTTTGCCGACTGTTAAAGTACCTCCCACCAGGTCATCATCACCCCTGAGTGTCAGGGTGCCGTGACCTTTTTTGACGGTAATCGCATATACTTCGTTGTTCTCACCTACTATGGTAAGAACGTCTTCGGGCTTGATATCTCTTACGGTTTCTTTGGACTCACCGCCCATAAGAATGGTGCCCTCCGTAAGCTTATAGGACTCACTTCTGTACTTAAGGACCTTGGCTCCGGAATCTACAGAGAAGCCGGAAGTGTCTTCCATCACCAGTGATGCCTTGGATTCCCGTAAAGAGACAAGGAGCTTCTTGCTCTTTAAGAAGGTGATGTCAACAAGATAGCCTTCTTTGACCTGGTCAAGGGATATAGCGGAACCGTATTTGTCCGCATATGAGGTAATGGAGTCATAAACCAGCGTGTAATACTTCTGCAATTCGTAATTGTAAAAAGAAATTGTACCGTTAACCTTGCTGACTGTGGTAACTATGCAGGTATCCGCAGAATCGTACTCGCCGGGTCTGGGAGCCTCGAAAGCAGCCTGGGCCTCGGCTGATGTCATGGTATCGGATGCGGAAGCGGTTTTTGTCGATGGCCATTCGCAGCCCGAGAAAGCTGCACACATTATTAAGCTTAAGAATAAAGCGATTATTCTTTTTTTCACGTTTCTCCCCTTATTTGAGGCTGTCGATTCGGGACAGCAAATATTCTTTGGTATTCTTGGAAGAATCATCCAGAACC
>JAEEGK010000576.1_pt1 | contig 91332 bp, 75 predicted proteins | sample 8958771 | NCBI WGS metagenome assembly JAEEGK01 (sample SAMN16246547, study PRJNA631951) | gut metagenome | biome: gut microbiome; feature: rumen; material: SC-attached | host: Bos | place: Iran: Karaj | collected 2018-10
TTTTCACTTATTCTTTATTCCGTTCCCTTTGTGGTGTGCTCACCCCAAAAAGTGACTAACACCCTTTGTATTAAATTATGAATAAAATGCCAGTGGCCATAGTGGAGAGGCAATACCCGTTCCCATTCCGAACACGGAAGTCAAGCTCTCTAACGTCGATGATACTGGGGGTAACCCGGGAAAGTAGATAGCTGCTGGCTTTTTTTTGTTTAAATTTTACATCTATACACCAACGCCGCAAATTGCAGTAACGGTACCGACAAAGGTCCGCCTGTAGGGCGGACACAGAATCGCTCGAGAGTGGGTAAGTAACGCTCTTATCGGAGAGCCGTTAAAAAGAATGCGACGAGCATTCTTTAGGCTCATCCGCTAAACCGCGGGAGAAAGATTTATCTTTCTGCTGCTGGCTTTTTTTATTTAACAATTTTTCCAGGGGGCGTTACGGTGAGTTGTTCCATCTTATAATTTCCTCCTCCTTAATTATTTTTCTCTTCACAAAGTGGGCTATTTTGTTGTATAATATAGTATTAAAGCCAAGTTTTTTTGATTTTTTTATTTTTGTTTTAGGATTTGAAAGTGAGGAAAATTACTGACAAAATAAGGGAGAAAAAAAGGCTCTGGCTGTCCCGCGGATTATTATTTATATCTCTTTTTCTTTTATTCGCGCTTGTTTCCTGCGAAATTTTTAATCAGTCGACTCGATGGTATTTAAGATATTATAGCGAAAATGCGTTACTTGGAAGGATAGAAGTCGAAGAACCTGCGGGTTCATATTCGGGTATTACATGCATCGAAAGTAACGATGATAAAACTGTTACTCTGTATATGATAAATCCGGAAGGATATGACTTATTTTTGCCGGAAGGGGGCGACATACCTGCAATAAATTTTGATGATCCCAGGTTGAATGATCTGCCTCAAAACGGGGATATTATTTTCCGGCAGGACAGTAATGATAAAAGCCTTTGTACTCTTACATTTAAAAAGAATTTTCTTGAATGCCTGGATAACGGAATTTTTTCTGAACTGGATTCTGACAATAATCCGACCGGCCGCGTTCAGAAAAATATTTCTTGTACAATAACTCTTTCTAATGGTTTTACAATGGTAGAACCTTTTCATCTTTCACTTTATGTAAATTCACTGCCGCCACGGATTCAGGGGGCTATGTTTCAGAAGGTGGATGATAAATATGTAGTATGCTTTAATATTCCAGATATTCATAACACTGTTCACGAAAAGGATACAAAGGATTTAACAGTTGGAGGCGAGCATTTTAAGATTGATTTTTCTTCTTCTAATCCTGTTATAAGGGATATGGATGGAAATATTGCACAAAATCTTACTACGACAAATCCGGGAAGCGATCTGGTAGATATCGACGGTGCAACTACAGCATTTATTTCTCTTAGCGGCTGTACTCAGTTTTATTATTACACAGACATCAGACCGGAAGATTCAAGTGATGAAATAAAATATAAAATCACACTTACTGATGATTATAAATTTACAAAAGAAGTAACTGTTTCAAGCCAGATGGCAAAGCTTGAAAAACCTACTATAGATCTGAATCAAAGTACAGATTATTATGTTCGTTCGACTGATGGTAAATATGATTTAACTATCAATCATTCAGGTCAGGCAACATATAAGGATGTAGATGGAAACTTTCAGACAAAGTATTGTTCTTCTCCTGTGATTGAATATAAAATTTTTACTAAAGATGATACTCTTGTAAAAAGTGGTAGTGGTCGGGCTCCGGTAAAAGTTCCTTTAAACAAGGGAAAATACTATGTAGAGGCTTATGCTCAGGCACCAGGATTCGCAGATAGCAATAAAAATGATGGTTTTGGATCGACACAATCTAGATTATTTATATTCTATAGTAATGAAAAGTATTATGTAGATGAGAAAAAAGGAAACAGCAGTAATAATGCATCTTCTAACTATCCGCTTGAAACAATATCACAGGCCCTTAATATGATTCAAAGCGAAGTAAGTGCTGACCTAATAAAAGATCCCGGAATACAACAATATAAAATAATCCTTTTAAGCGATATAGAAACTACATCTGATAGTTTATTAATAAAGCATGCTGTAGAGTTAGATGGAAACAATCATAAAATTGATGCAAAAGGAAATACTGGAAGTGCATTAGAAATAATCATGGAAAAGGATAAACGTGTGATTATTAAAAACCTTACTATTACAGGGGCTGTTTGTGATGATGACACAACAGGGGCATTAAATATAACGGCATCCAATCCTCAGGGAAGAAACTCATTCTTTGTTTTGGAAAATTGTACAATAAGCGGGAATACCGGTTACGGTGTATATGGTATTAATAACGTTCCTTATTTTGTGATTGCAGGAAATACTCAGATTATAAATAATAAAGATACAGAGAATAAGAGTACAAATATATATATCCCAAATGGAAAGCAGATAGTTATAGGAGAATATGGTTTTCTTCCATTTTCCGGACGCATCGGTTTTACAACACAAAACCCTCCTGAAACAGGAAAACCAATCCAAATTACAACACATTTTAAAGATGGTGCTGTATCAGGACTTTCACCTTATACCTCTTTTATTCCGGATAACCCTGAAGGTTCTGTTTTATATAAGAGCGAAGACGGCGAAGTTTATTATTCTTCATGCGTTTCTTCTTTTGAAATATATAACGGCGAAGAACTGATTGTTTCTACAGGTGGAACAGAAGAATTTACTGCGGGTGGAACGAACGGCACAATCACCGTCAGTGTTCAGAATGAAAAATCTAACGATATAACATCACAGTGTAGTTTTGGCGGGCATATGATTATGTATATGTCTGGTGTATTGAATAACTCTGGTCCACAGGGAAATTCTACAAATTACTATTATACTGCAAACGGTAACAAGGTTACTCTTAAAAGTACTTTAACAGAAAAGGGTGCGGGTTACGCATTGTTTATTCAGGTTACATATAAGGGCGTTACTTACGATGCTCTTCTTCCGTTTAAAATAAAATAGGAGTATGGGATGAAAATCAAAAGAAATTTTTGGGTTTTTAGTTTTATTTTATTATGCGCAGGTTTTGTTTATTTTTCTTGTTCTAATATTTCTTCTCCGTCTCAGGATGATGTTCCTGAGGGTAAGGCAAGGCTTTTGGGAAAGTTAGCGCTTCCGGAAACTGAAGGTGCTGTTCCGGGCGAAATTGCAGCTTTGATTAATTCGACTTGTGATGATATAGATTCCGGCGAAGATGGCCTTTCGAATGGAAGAGCGGCAACTTATACAATTCCTAATGTAAATGATACATCAAAATATGAATACTATGTAAGAGCAGTTTGTGGAAATACAGTGGTAGAAGATGCAGAGTGGACTGGTAACGGCTCAGATAAATCATTTTCGATGCAGCTTGATTATGGAAGCTGGGATGTAGAAGCGGGTGTAAGGGATAAAGCCACAAATAAAAGCATTTACAGTTCTACAGAGCAGGTTGATTTACCCGACGGTGGTCCAAAAACTTACAGTAAGAGCTTTGTGGCAAGACCAAATCAGAGTGATATAGGTTATATTAATCTTGAAATGAATCGTCAGGCTGATTATGGTATAAAGTTTGTAAAACTTACTCTTCTTAATGGTAATGCTACAAATTGGAGCAATTCTTTTTCCGATGAAGATGAAATATTATTTCCGGCACAAGGTAGTGGTGGAGAGTTTAAGATTGGTGGACAGACGTATTCAATAAATTCGGGTACATATACAATAAGAATAGATTTTTTTAATGATAGTAATCTTAGTGTTGGCTCTACTAAGAGTGATGCATTGGCTGATATTACAAATGGAAATGCAGTTCTTGTTTACAGTACGGTTCAGACAATAAATATTTATGATTATCTTGTGACAAGCCGTTGGATTACAAGTAGTGAGCTTAATCTTCAAGATAATCCGATTCAATCAACTGGTACTTTTGTTTTATCAAATGATTTAATCGAAAACTTTACCCTTACAAACATCTGTGTTTCTTCTAATGGTAAAGATTCTAATATGGGTACTGTTTATAATCCGTATAAGACACTCAACAAAGCAATGTCTTATATAAATGAGCGCGGAGCTATCACAAAAGATTTTACAGTTCTTATAAGCGGTGACGTAGAATGTAATACAGAAATCAGTCTTGATTCTGGAAAAGCAAAGTCTCTTACAATAAAGGGAAAAAGCGGAAATAACGAAAACGATAAGCTCAACGGGGCAACTAAAGGCCGTGTTTTAACAATTAATACAACTATCCCAATCACAATAGAAAATTTAACAATCACCGGGGGAGATGCAGGATCAACTCCTGGTGGTGGTATTTTGATAGATAAAAGTGGTGCTACAGTAATTCTTGGTGATGGAGCAAAAATATCCGGAAATAAGGCGCAAAACGGCGGTGGTATCTGTGTTCAAGTTGGAGCAAGTCTTTTTATGCATGGGACTGCCCTTGTAGGCGATTCGACTAATTCAAAAGCTACAGGAGATACTTTAGGTACAGGTTGTTCTAACTATGCCGGTTATACTGGTGGTGGTATTTATAACAATGGTAATGTTTATCTTGGCTATAGTGGAATGAATAATGGAACCCCTGTAGCAGATAGTCTTTCTGGTGGTGTTAGACGAAATTTTTCTGGTCTGGGTGCAGCTGGAATAGAGAATATGACTGCCAGTACCCTTAAAATTAATTCAGGATATGTTTCATATAATGTTACAAAGCAGAGTACAAATGTTGGGAATCCTGGAGGTGGAATCAGGGTTTATCAGTCAAAGCTTGAACTTTCTGGTGGAGAGATAAGTTATAACGAAGCTGATGCCGGAGGGGGAATCGAAGCTGCATCTAAAGCGGATATAACAATTTCTGGCGGAAAAATAGCAGAAAATACATCCAGAACCGGTTTTGGTGGAGCAATAGATGTAAGTGTAAGTAATTCAGAAGCCGATACGGCAAAAGTATATTTAAATAGTACCTTTTCTATTCCTTATGGTGTAAATGGAAGTAAAAGTGCCGGAAAGAATGATATTTATTTAAATAAACTTAGTTCAACCCGTTATGCTACGCTCTATGTTACAGGTGATTTGAATCCACCTAACGGTGTAACTACTGTTGCAACAATCACAATGTCGGGATGGAAGCGAAACAAAAAGTTCCTCGAAAAAAGTGGTAACCTTTCTGCTCTTACAGAAACAATTATTTCAAAATTTTCTTTTACAGATTCTGACTGGGGTAAACAGCTTGCAGATTCAAATGCAGCTGCAGTAATTACTTCTCCGGTTTATGTGGCAGGGACAGAAGTAACTGATAATACACGACCAAGTGGATTTGGAAAGGGAATTACAAAGGAAAACGGTGCACTTGGAACTAAAAGTAAACCGTTTAGTACAATAAAAGAAGCGCTTGAAGTTTTTGAAGATTCCTCTAAACCTGCAGAAATAACAATTGCAGGTACTGTGACTGGGGCTCAGACTATAGGTGGATCTGGTGTAACAATTAAGGCAAATGCAGTTACAATCAAAGGATATAAGGCAAGTGGAGCAACAAGCAGTAGTGCAGCATTAAATGGAGGGGGAAGTACAAGCAGTTATAAGGTTGTTCTTACAGTAAATACGTCTAGTGCATCGTTTCCTGTAACGATTCAGGATCTTACAATAAAAGGTGGTTATTCAATTGACAGTGGTGCGGGTCTTGTAATTACAAAAGGGACAGTGACCCTTACAAATGGTTCAATTATTACAGGAAATACATGTACAAATTCCGGTGGTGGCGTATATGTAGGCTCAAACGGAACTCTTTTTATGAATGGTACTTCATTAATAGGAGATAGTGCGTCTTCTACTTCAGTTGCCGGTTCTTCAAGTTATGCAAATAAAGCAGGAGAAGGAGCTGGTATTTACAATGCCGGAGGAAGAGTTTATATAGGCTGTGACGCAAATGGTTCTACAGAAAATGGTTATGCTATTACGGCTGGTTATGGAATTAGAAGAAATTATGCTACATCAAAGGGTGGTGGTTACTACACCACAGGAAGTGGAATTTTAAAAATTGCGGGTGGTGCAATTTCTTATAATCAGGCTGCCTCAAGTGGAGGGGGACTTTACATTTACTCAAATACTAGTGCAATTGTAGATATTTCTGGTGGGACCTTTGAAGGAAATAAAGCAGTTACTGGTGGATATATTTATAACGGCGGAACACTTACTATGACAGGTGGTACTGTCGGTGGAAGTTCATCAACTTATCAGAACACTGCGACATCATACGGTGGGGCTGTTTATCAGAATGGAACATTTAATTTAAGCGGTAGTGCGAACCTTTATTTTTCTGGAAATACAGCAGGAACAAATGATGTTTATCAGGCTGCAAGTACAAAATATATAACAGTTAATGACACTCTTAACGGTAGCAGTAAGATTGCAACTATAACTCCATATACAAAGGAGCGTGGAAAACAGGTTCTTGTGGCAGACGGAACAAAAGTAGAAAAGATTACTTCTGGAATTGCAGGGTGTTTTGCTGTTAGCGATGCTGAATGGTCTGTTACAGATCATAGTAATGTTGGAAAAATCGATGCAGAGCTTTGGGTTTCGGGTACCGGTTATGCAAGTACGAGCGGTGTTGGCTCCGGAAGTGATTCAAATATTGGAACAAAGAGTAAACCGTTTAGTTCAATAAAAACAGCTGCCGAACATTGCTGGGCGAGTGACAAAGATTTTACAATCCATATTTCCGGAATGATAACTGGATCAACACAGGAGCTTCCTGCAACAGATACAACTAATGGTAAAACTCTTGCAAATAAAATAACTCTTACAGGCTTTACGGGAAACACAAAAGATGGAATTAACCGCGGACTTGCAAACAGCGATGCAGTTTCTGGCGGCAGCGCGCTTATAATTAATTTTGTAGGCTTTGTTGATATAACAAACCTTAAGTTTACAGGTGGTAACACTTCTGGTAATGGTGGCGGAATTTGTGTAAATGGACCTTCTTCATGGAACGGTAGTTTTGCAGCATGTCCTAGAGTTAACCTTAAAAGCGGAGTTCTTGTTCAAGGTAATAAGGCTGTTTACGGAGGTGGAGCTTCCTGCTATCATGGGGTACTATGTCTTTCTGGAACTGCTACAATTGGGAATGATGAAGCACAAGACCGTTCAGCAGCTAACACGGCCTTATCAACTGGTATAAATATTGCGACAGACAGAGGTGGAGGAATTTACAATGATAATGCCAATTTGTATCTTGGCGGAGTCTGGGGACCTGGTCTTTCAACAGGAGGTGGAATAAGTAGTAGTAGTCTTACAAAGGGAGTATACGCAAATATTTGTACAACTTCTTCTACAAATTCAACTGAGAAAAATAGAGCTGCAGGAGGCATTTATAATTATGGTTCTTTTTATATGATGTCTGGAAATGTCAGTTATAACTATGGAGTTGCTACTGGTGGTGTTTATTCGTACACTGGCGGTAGTACATGTTTTTCTATGACAGGTGGTACAATACATAAAAATGCGGGCTCTGGAGTTTATAATGCTTCTAGTAGTTACTTTTATATGGGGGGCTCAGCCTGCATTGGTGATGGTAGTACAAAAAGTGTTGCACAATCAACTGACTGTTCGAATAATAAAGGTGGTTTGATTAATGCCGGACATGCCTGGCTTGGCTATTCTTTAAAAAATACAAAATCAAAATTAACAGGCGGTATTTATAGAAATTACAGAAGCGATAGCAGTCAAAATTCTGGAGGGGCCGGAATTGTAAATACCGGTACTTTGCATTTCAACAGCGGAACAATTGCATATAATTATCTTTATGCAAGTCAAAGTTCAGGGACAGGTGGTGCCGGTATTTTTTCTACTTCGACTGTTTATATGGAGGGAGATTCCAGCGACAGCTATGCATGTATAACCAATAATGTGTCTAATCAGGCAGGTGGCGGTATTGGTTTGAATGGATCAGATGCCAAATTGTTTATGTACGGATATGCTCTTATTGGAAAGTCATCAGATGCTCCTCCAGAAAATACAAGCACAGGTGGTATAAATAAGGCTTCAAGAGGTGGCGGTATAGCTGCTTTTAATGGTGCAAGTCTCTATTTCGGTTATAGTGCTTATACAAGTCGCGATGAAAATACAACTGCGTCACTTGATAATGGTGGTGTTTACTTTAACTACGCTACAACAAATGGTGGTGGGATTTACTGTCAGGGTTCTGAAGGAAAAGAAGTAAATGTTTATATGGCTTCCGGAAAAATAATGGCCAACAAAGCTTATTATTCTAATGGGGGAACAACTTATGGCCACGGAGGTGGTATCTGGGCAAATACATATTGTGACATTTATATGGCAGGTGGACAGATTTCTAAAAACAGTGCCATGAATTATGGCGGTGGAGTTTATGCTACCGGTAATTTATTTATGTATGGAAAAGCACTTATTGGAGATACGGGTACAAGTGTTGCAACAAGCAGTTCTTACGGAAATATTGCTCAAGCTGGTGGTGGTGTATTTGTAAAGGGAGCGAGTGCTTGTCTTTATATGGGTAACGTTGGATTTGATGGTAGTGGAAATCTCTCGGGTGGAACCTATGATGACGGTTATGGAATTTTACATAATTATGCCAGTGGAGATGCTTCTGATATTACTAGTGATAATCCTACAGGCTTTGGAGGAGGTGTTTATTTTGAAGGCAGTACCTGGTATATTAGCGCAGGTATCATCGGCTATAATCTTTCCAAGAAAGGTGGCGGTGCTACTGTAAAATTTACAAATGGTATGAGTAGTGGATTCTGGAGTGAAATGGGTAGTGATGCACATATAATTGGAAATCGTGCAGCAAACGGAGCAGGTTTGTATATTTATAAATATCAAATTAATGGATCTGATATCGTTTACATGGATATTTCAGGTGATATAAGTTCAAATGACGCTGCGAGTGACAGTGGAAATGGTGGTGGTATTTATAGCCATTGGGCGGCAATATCAGTTTCTGGCAGTAATGCAAAAATAAATTCTAACAAAGCATATAATGGAGGCGGAATCTTCTCATGTGTTGATGGCTCTGAACTACAGGGTGAGATTGCTAGTGCTAAATTAAGTGATAATGCTCAGATTTCGAATAACGAGGCATTATATTATGGTGGAGGCGTATATCTTCAGGGTGGTGGTCTTGAGATGAAAAACGCAAGCATACAATATAATACGTTAAAAAATAGTTCTGGCAAAGGTGGAGCTGTTTGGTTGTCTGATGGTACGAAGTTTAGCATAGGCGGTACGATTGCTATGACGCCTAAACAGGGTAATGCAGGAACTTCAGGACATAATGACATCTTTACTCCAAACACACGTGCAGTAACTATACCAAGCCCTAGTACACTTTCTATAACCGGACAAATATATATTACACTTACAAACAACGCTGATACAACAGGACAATATGAAGTTGTTGGTCAATATTGGGAAGGCACCCAACCAAACCTGCCAACAAATACATTTTATTTGACGACTGGTTCGGCTTATTATAGTACAAAGAAAATTGGAAACAAAGGGCTGCTTGTAAATAAATAATTATCTAGATAGTCTTTACTTAAACCAGTCTTCCACCAGGAGGTCGCTGACTTTCTGGATGGATTCGAAGTGTTTTGTGTTGTGTGTGACTAAAACCATGTGATTTGCAAGGGCAATGGCGGCTATCATGCTGTCAGAAAAGGGAACAGCTCTACTTATCCGTTCTGCAATTTTTTTGATTACATTAAATTCTGCGTTTTGTTTTATTAATTCAGAAACAATATTTGAATCTAAAAGATAATGAGGTTCTTTATCATTGTAATCATCATAATTATTTATTAATCGTCAAATACTCCATCAAAAACATGACTTTCGTATGTGTCGGGTGAATGATCCCTTACGTCGAATATTCTGTCGATTTCTTCGTCGGTGAGAGTGTCGTCTACTTTTTTGCGGAATTCGACAGTAGATTTGTTTTTGACTTCTGATTTTTTATACTTCGAAATAGTTGGCATAGACATCCTCCTGGCATATGAGTTTTGAAATAATTGTAGATTAATCAATTTTTATAATCAAGTTAAAATAGCTATATTAAAACGGGGTTTTAGGGGTGGAACCCCTAGGAGAAGGGGTAGCGAAAGCCATTTATGGCTGGAGCGAGGGGAAGGCATTCCCCTCTTCCTTTTTGAAATATTTGAGTTATAATATTCCAAAAGGAGTATCTATGAGTAAATATCTTGAAAAGGCGGAAAAAATAAGGGCGATTGTGGAGCCGCATCATAATTGTGCGCAGTCGGTGCTCATGGCTTTATCTGAGGCAACCGGGATGGATGATAAAACTGCATACAATTTTGCTGCGAATTTTGGCGGAGGGATGAAGTGTGGAAGTGTTTGCGGGGCTATCACCGGGGCTTTAATGGCTATGGGGCTTTGTGGTAAGGCTGATCCCGCTGATGTTAAAGCTTTGTTCAATGAGTTCAAAAAAAATCACGAGGATAAAATCAACTGTTTTGAGCTTTTAGAAATAAACAAGAGGGAAGGCGGCGATAAAAAAGCTCACTGCGATGCCCTCGTTTATGAATGTGTAAAACTTGCAGAGGATATTTTAAATAAATAATTTTTTTTAAGCGTTTAGATTTATTTGGAAGCCGGGATTCTTTCCTGTGACGATTTTTGTTCCGGGGGAATCTCGGGTTCTTTTTTTATGTCAAAGGCTTTTTTAAGAAGAACCGGTACCAGCATAGAAGAAACAATAATCAAAAGTATTACCGAAGTAAAATATTTTGAATCTATGAGTCCCAGTCCAAGTCCCTTTGTTGTTACAATTAGGGCAACTTCGCCTCTAACCATCATACCAAGTCCTATCTGAATTGATTCTTTGTTATTGTATCCTAAGAGTCTTGAAATTCCGCTGCAGCCTATAATCTTAGAAATACATCCTACGGCTACGAATGCGAGCGAAAACCAGAGTAAATCTATCTGCATGCCAGAGATATTTGTTTTTAAGCCTATGCTTGCAAAGAAAATCGGGCTGAAGAACATGTATGAGTTGATATCGATTTTTGATTCCATGTAAGATGCATCGCTTAAGCTGCAGAGGACGATTCCTGCAATATAAGCTCCTGTGATGTCTGCAATTCCAAAAAAGTTTTCGGCACAGTAAGCAAAGATGAGTGCTACACCAAGTGCATAAATAGGAATTCTTCTTGAATGGGGATGTCTTTTGTCGTACCAGCGGAAGAATCTGTAGATTATAAAGCCTGCTACAATGGCGCATACAAAAAAGGCGAGTGTTTTTAAGATAATCTGAAGGTATCCGCCCTTTCCCGAGCTTACACCAAGTACAATTGTTAAAACTATAATACCGATTACGTCGTCGATGATTGCGGCGCTTATGATTGTCTGTCCTACATCGGTTTTAATTTTTCCGAATTCCTTTAAAACTGCTACCGAAATGCTTACTGAAGTTGCAGTTAAAATTGTTCCAATAAAGACGCATTTAAAAAATTCAGGTGTACCAAAGCCGCTGAATCCCCAGAAGCAGAAGCCTAGAAGTGTTCCCATAACTAAAGGCACTAAAACTCCGCATAAAGCTATGACTGTTGCTTTTGGCCCCGATTTGATGAGCTGTTTTAAATTTGTTCCAAGCCCTGCCGAAAACATAATCAGTATTACACCTATTTCGCTCATGTATGAAATAAACTGATTAGCTTCTGCAAAGACAGCGTTTGTTTCTGTTGCACCGAAATTTTTAAAGAAAGGAAGTATTTTTAAAAGAAGGCCGGCAACTATCATTCCGGCTACCTGTGGTACTCCGATTTTTTTAGAAAGTGTTCCAAAAAATTTTGCTGCTATTACAATAATTCCAACGGATAATAGTATCTGTAAAGCAATCTGTGTGTCTGGTAAAGCATCCATATTATTGTTCCCATAAAATTTTGTTATAAATAAAATTACATCATTATATTTATTAAGTAAATTTATAGCAAGTGGAGGGGGTTTTTGAGAAATTTCTTACTGTTAATATTGAAGAAAATCTTCTATACTGTACTTACAAATCAAAAATATATGAGGTATTTTTTATGAAACTAAGAAAGTTTTTTGGAGTTGTTTTATCGGCTTTTGTTTTAACCGGTTGTGCTACTACTGTAAGTTATAAGGTTGACCGTCCTGCTGATCTTGATTTGAATGGTGCCCGTTCTATTGCAATCGAAAGTGTTATTGTACCATCATATTCACGATATTCAAGCAGCGGTGATGACACTAGAGTTGCACAATATATAGAAGATACTTTAAATAGACGTATTACTTCGGGCGGATACTTCACTGTTTATACAGCCCGCGACCGTCGTGCAAATGCTGATGTTTATTTTGATGCAGAAATCATCGTTTTTGAAGTAAATGATACTTCGCGACAGGTTAGAATTGAAAATCCAAATTATGTTCCATTAAAACCTGGTGAAAAACGAGTTGAAAAGCGCGGAAGCAATATTAATACAACAGAAAAATACATCTATGAAACAAGATGGCAGAGAAAACTCCATTTTGTTATGAGGTATTCATTTGTAAATGGAATCAACGACAAGACTATTGCTACAAAGCAGTGCGAATTTACAAAGACTTCTTCTGAAGTTACAGATAAATCAGACTTGTCTACTCCACTTGATCTTCTCCGCTACGATATAAATGGTTTTGTTGATGATGTTCTTTATGCAATCCAGCCTTATCAGGAAACATGCTCTGTTACTCTTCTTGAAGATGAAACAAAGAATGATGATTTGAAACAGGCAGATAAGCTTGCAGATAAAGGTCAGCTTATAGACAGCTATAAGATTTACAAGAGAGTTTACGACGAAACAGGATACTTTGTTGCAGGATACAATGCTGCTTTGTTACAGCTCGCTTTAGGAAATCTTAGTCAGGCTAAATCAGAAATGGAAAAAGTATACAAAGCTTCTGGAGACAAGCGTGCTGCTGAATATATCGACTACATCGATAAAGAAATTCAGAGTGCACAGAGACTTAAGAGACAGGATGCTGCAAGAAGATAAACTTGAGTCGTAAAAAGGTTTTAGCTTGATAATCAGTGTTTTAACTGATTGCGGGATATTTTTATACAGTTAAAATATTCTATTATGAGTAAAGAACTTTTTTGCGTAAACGGAATTTATAGTGATGGAATGGTTTTGCAGAGAGAAGTAACAAACTGTGCTACCGGCTCTGCAGAACCATTTTCTTCTATACAACTGTCTTTTAGGGGCAAGACCTTTTCTGCTAAATCTGATGCAGATGGTAAATGGTCAATAGAATTTAATCCGGGTAAAGCCGGCGGCCCTTTTGAACTTTCAATCTCTAATCAAAACGAAAAAATCGAATATAAGGATGTTTTTGTAGGCGAAGTTTGGGTAAGCTCCGGTCAGTCTAATGCTCAGCTTCCTATGGAACGTCTTTTCTATAGCTATCCCGAAGAATTTTCTTTAAAGAAAAACGACAACATCAGAATGATTACAATGCCAATCTCTTATGCATTTGATGGCCCGAGGGACACTGTCGAAAATCCTAAATGGGTTTGTGCAAGTCCGGAAACTATGGGCTCTCTTTCGGGTACGGCATATTTTTTTGCAAAAAAGCTTTATTCAGAATTAAAGGTTCCGGTTGGAATTATTAATGCGAGTCAGGGTGGCTCTCCGGTTGAATCGTGGATGGATTATGATTCTTTTAAACAGCTTGGTAAAAAGGATTATCTTTTGCGAGCAGACAAATGGAAGAATTCAAAGCTTGTAGAAGAAACTGCAAAAAAAGCAGCTGATGCAATCGGAAAATGGTACGCAAAGGTAGAAAAAGAAGACAAGGGAATTAAAAATGCCTGGGACAAGCTTGATTATTTAAGTCTTGGTTCTGAATGGAAGGATTGCGTTATTCCAGCTGATTTTACTGATATTAAAAAAGCCGGCGTAATGTGGTTTAAAAAAGAATTTGAACTTACAGCCGAAGAATTAAAAGCTGTTCAGGGAAAGAAAGTAAATCTCTGGCTTGGAACAATCGTTGATGCAGATAAGGCTTGGGTGAACGGTGCTTTCTGCGGTGAAACTCCTTACTGCTATCCTCCAAGAAGATATTCAATTCCAACCGGTGCCCTTAAAGAAGGAAAAAACACTTTAACTGTAAGGGTTCAGAAAAATTCTTCTATTCCTGTGCGTTTTTACGAAGAAAAACCGTATTTTATCTTTACGGATGATGTTTATATTCCGCCTGTTGCATACAGAAATGTGGAAAAAGTCCCGGCAAAAAAACTTTCGGAAAAGCCAAAGGGCTTAAGGATTGATTTAAGCGGTAACTGGAAGTGTAGCGTAGGCTGCGAAGTAGAACTCCGCCCTGGCGAAATGTTTTTTGAATGGGAACCGACAGCTCTTTACAACACAATGCTTGCTCCATGCTTAAATCATTCTGTGCGCGGTGCAATCTGGTACCAGGGTGAATCGAATGCGCTAAGATATTCAGAATATAAAGAGCTTTTGTGTAAGATGATTGAACTCTGGCGCGGTAAGTTTAAATATGCTTATAAAAATATGCCTTTTGTTGTACTTCAGCTTCCTGGATGGAACGATGGAAGAAAAAATGTACAGGTTCCGGATGCGGGCTCTTGGCCACAGCTTAGAAAAGCACAGGCAGATGCAGTTTATTCTACAGAAAATGCGGGTCTTGCTGTTTTAATCGACGGTGGTGAATGGAATGATCTTCATCCGGAGAAAAAACTTACAGCCGGAACCCGTGCAGCACAGGAAGCATTGCGTCTTGCTTACGGAAAAAAATATCCTGCATCTCCAAAGGTTTTATTCTGCGAAAAAAAGAACAAGGTGTTTACAATCCGTTTTGACAGTGAAAAATCAGGTCTTTTTGCATACGAAGTAACGGACGAAAGGGCAGATTTTTCTAAACAGACAGAAAAAGTTTACGGATTTTCGTTTCTGGCAGAAAAAGGAAAAGAAAAGGTTGTTCTGGATGCAGAAGCAAAATTGATTTCTAAAAATGAAGTTGAAATTTACGAGCCTGTGGGAGCCGGAATTGATTCTGCTTCTTTGTGCGAGCTTCGTTATCTCTGGAGCGATAATCCTGATATAGTAAATCTTTATACAAAGGATGAAATTCCTGTAGGACCTTTTAATATCAGTTTATAGAATTGAGTTTACAGATTTTATAGATGGATTGTGGGTTTTAAAGGCAGACTTAATGTCTGCCTTTTTTTATTCTTTTCCGTTCCAGCAGTAAGTACAAAGCTTACAGTGATCTAATCCTGTGCTGTCGAGCATATCGTCCAAGCGGTGGAAGCGGAGTGTTGTAAAGTGAAGCTGCTTTCTGATTTCTTCTACCATCTTTTCGTATTCCGGTGTGTCAGGATCGCAGTATTTCTGTAAAATTTCTTCGCTTACGTTATCGCCTTCGAACTGTTTGATTATTCTTCTTGTGATTAAATCCATCTCGGAATTAGAACGGCTGAAGTTTAAGTATTTACATCCGTATACGAGAGGAGGGCAAGCAGGTCTGATGTGAACTTCCTTTGCTCCGTTTTTGTATAAGAAATCTGTTGTTTCTCTGAGCTGTGTTCCGCGTACGATTGAATCATCGATTAAAAGGATTTTCTTTCCGTCGATTAATGGTTTTACAGGAATGAGCTTCATGTGTGCAACTTTGTTTCTCTGTTCCTGATTAACCGGCATGAATGAGCGTGACCATGTTGGTGTGTATTTGATGAACGGACGTGTAAATGGAATACCTGATTCGTTTGAGTATCCTACTGCATGTGCAATTCCACTGTCCGGTACACCAGAAACGCTGTCCGGATGAACTGAATCTTTATCGCGCTGTGCAAGATATTTTCCGCAGTTGTAGCGCATTGTTTCTACGTTTACTCCTTCGTAACTTGCTGTAGGATATCCGTAGTAAATCCAGAGGAAGGTACAGATTTTCATCTCTTTGCCAGGCTTCTGAAGGATTTCTACTTTGTCTGCGGTGATGAGGTCTATTTCTGCAGGACCAAGCTCGTGATAATCATCGTAACCAAGGTTTGCGTATGCAAAATTTTCGAATGATGCACAGTATGCGCCTTCCTTATGACCGATCTGAATTGGTGTACGGCCGTATTTATCGCGGGCAGCATAGATTCCGTCTTTTGTTAAGATGAGCATGCTCATGGATCCTTTGATTTTTTCCTGAACAAAGTTGATTCCGTCTACGATTGATGTTTTATGATTGATAAGGGCAACAATAAGCTCTGTCTGGTTGATTTCGCCACCGCTCATTTCCAAAAAGTGTGTGTATCCGCTGTCTAAAACTTCCTGCACGAGTTCGTCTTTATTTGTAACAATTCCGACTGTTGTAATGGCAAAATCTCCAAGGTGGGAATGAACTAAAAGTGGCTGAGGTTCGTAATCACTGATACAACCAATTCCCATCTTGCCTTTCATTTCGTTTATGTCTGTTTCGAATTTTGTTCTGAATGGAGAATTCTGAATATTGTGGATTGAGCGTTCAAATTTTCCGTTATCTTTGTATACAGCAAGACCACCGCGTCTTGTTCCTAAGTGCGAGTGATAATCAACACCAAAAAAAAGATCTAAAGAACAGTCACTTTTAGAAGCAACTCCAAAAAATCCGCCCATTTTATCCTTCCTGTTTTGCCGGTTTAAGATTTGTGTTTTGCCGGTTTTTAATGTGGAATAATTTTCAGATTCCTGTTAAATATAATATGGAGTATATATTTATTTTTTAATAAATTCTATAAATTTTACTAAATTTTTTACTGCGCTTTCCGATTATATAAAGTAGAGAGGTGGTGATATGACTTCATCAGTAGGAAATTTAAGTGCTTTATCATACGAAAATATTGCTCAGACAAGTAATAACTACGGAAAGCTCTATGTCCCTGTAAGCAGATCAGCATTATTATACTCTCATTTTGAACACGTTTCTGGTGTTGCAGCAAAGGCCGGACAGACTGGAGTTTCAATTGATAAGCTCAGAATCTTAAACTCTATGATTGAACACATTGCCGACATCAAAAATCAGCCTTCACCAACAATCAAAAGCCTCGATAACGTACCCGAAAAAGATGTGAACATGCTTATGAACGCTCTTCAGAAAGAAATTCACAAAGCAATGAAGACACCGTATATTCTTTCCGGGGCAAGACCATTGAGCGGCGAACTTTTCTCTTTCCAGGTTTAAAGAGTTTTCCCGCAGGATATATAATCATCATTTTTAATCAAATCTAATCAAAATTTTTTCTCAATTTTCGGCGTCTATAATTATCTATATCTATTGAAGATAACGCAAAAAATCATTATAGTTATAATCGGTATAGAATGGGTCTTTTCGGAAAAATACGGAAGGCTTAAAGATATATAAGGAGTTTTTATGACTTTAAATGACATCAAACATGCAAAAATTAAGGCATGGATTGAAGAATGTGTTAAGATGTGTGAACCTGATGATGTTTACGTTTGTGATGGTTCTACAGCTGAATATGACCGCTTGATGAAAAAGTGTGTAGATGCAGGACTTGCAACTCCACTGGCAAAGAAACCTAACAGTTTCCTTTTCCGCTCACTTCCAAGCGATGTAGCACGCGTTGAAGGACGTACATTCATCTCTTCTGTAAAAGAAGAAGATGCTGGTCCTACAAACCACTGGATTGACCCAGTTGAATTAAAAGCAACAATGAAAGGACTTTACAAAGGATGTATGCACGGTCGTACAATGTATGTAATCCCATTCTGTATGGGTCCTCTTGGTTCACCAATCTCTAAAAACGGTATTGAATTAACAGACTCTGAATACGTTGTTTTGAACATGGACATCATGACTCGTGCCGGAAAGAAAGTTCTTGACGTAATCGGTACAGACGGTGAATTCGTTCCATGTCTCCACTCTGTTGGTAAACCATTAAACAATGGCGAAACAGACAACGGAATCTGGCCATGTGCTGATGTTGAACACAAATACATTTCACAGTTCCCTGAAGAACACCTCATCTGGTCTTACGGTTCAGGATACGGTGGAAACGCATTGCTCGGTAAAAAATGTTTTGCTCTTCGTATTGCTACTGTTTTGGCTCGCGAAGAAGGCTGGCTTGCTGAACACATGCTCATTCTTAAACTTACAAACCCACAGGGCGAAGTAAAATATGTAACAGGTGCTTTCCCATCTGCTTGTGGAAAAACAAACCTTGCTATGCTTATTCCTACAATTCCAGGATGGAAGGTAGAAACTGTAGGTGATGATATTGCATGGATGAAGTTCGGAAAAGACGGACGCCTTTATGCTATCAACCCTGAAGCTGGTTTCTTTGGTGTAGCACCAGGAACTTCAGAAGAATCAAACAAGAACGCTTTGATTTCTGCTTCTAAAAATACAATCTTTACAAACTGTGCTCTTACAGAAGACGGAGATGTTTGGTGGGAAGGAATCGGATATCCTGCTAAAGGTAAGCTCGTTGACTGGAAAGGTCAGACACGTGATGCTCTTCCAAAAGACAAATCTCCTAAGGGTGAAGAATTTGCTCATCCAAATGCACGCTTTACAGCACCTGCTAAACAGTGTCCTTGTATTGCAAACGAATGGGAAAATCCAGAAGGAGTTCCTATTTCTGCTATCCTCTTTGGTGGACGCCGCCCTTCTACTGTACCTCTCGTACATCAGGCTCGTAACTGGAACCACGGTGTATTCCTTGGATCTATCGTAGGTTCAGAAATCACTGCTGCTTCTACAATCAACGCTGCAGAAGTTGGTAAGATCCGCCGTGACCCATTTGCTATTCTTCCATTCTGTGGATATAACATGGGTGACTACTTCCAGCACTGGATTGATGTTGGTGCAAAAGCTGATCAGGACAAATTACCAAAGATCTTCTACGTTAACTGGTTCCGCAAGGACGAAAACAATGCAGATCTTCCTGGTGGATTCATGTGGCCTGGATACGGTGACAACAGCCGTGTACTCGCTTGGATCTTCGACCGCTGTGACGGAAAAGACAACTACGTTGATACACCAATCGGATTTATGCCAAAAGAAGGAGCCCTCAACACAGATGGTCTTGCAGACTACTACAAGAAGACTCTTCCAGAAATCCTCAAGGTTGATACAGAAGGATGGCTCAAAGAAGTTAAGGATGTTCGTGAAAACCACTATCCAAAATTCGGAAAGCACCTTCCTAAAGAATTATCTGCAACACTTGATGATCTTGAAAAGAGACTTAAGGCATAGTTTATACGCTTGTTTGAGTGTGAGCCCTGAGGTTTTCGAAGGGCTTGTATAAAGCAACGTATACTGAATATAGAAAAGGGATTTTACAGTGCTCTGTAAAATCCCTTTTTTGTTTTAACGCGGGTGCCGGTGGTTGTTATATACATAATGATAGTTGTTGTATTCATGGGGTGGTTGAGCCTGTCGAAACCACCGAAAAAAGCTGTTTTATATATTTAATTCAATTGTTTATTGATATATTTTTTGTAAGTCTCTTTTGTGATTATATTTGGATTACAAAGATATGAAGGTACATCTTTTGCTTCATTATTATATCGTATTTTATTATTGATTTTTGGTTCAGTTTCATTTAATAAAGCAATTGTCATTTCTACTGTTTTAGCATCAATAACTTCTGGATCTTTAAAGATGCTCATGGATTGTGTACCATTGAGTATACTTTCTATATTTTCCTGGAAACAATCTTGCCCTGTTATGAGAGGAAAATTTTTGGCAGTATATCCTGCGTCTAAAAGAGCTTTTGTTACACCGGTTGCTGTAGAATCATTGGAACAGCATACAGCATCGAGTTTCTGGCCATCAGGATGATAGTTATATTTATCTATTAAAGAAATCATGCGTTCTTCAGCGACTTTACTGGACCAGTAATATGTCTGACATGATTGTATTGAATACTGACCGGAAGGAAAAATGATTACTCCTTTTTCAATGTATAGTTTTAAAACATTCATGGCTCCATAGAAATATAAGGGTACATTAAAATCGGTTATGTCACCTGTAAAAAATTCCATATAAACAGGATTTTTTTCGGTCCTATTTTTTAGATTCAGTTTTCTTACAAGATAGTGGCCCATAAGTGCACCTGTTTTATAATTATCAAACGTTACGTAATAAGAAACTGCGGTTGAGTTTAAAATAAGTCTGTCAAAAGAGATAACTTTTATATTTTTCTTCTCTGCTATTGCAAGAACATCGGTAAGTGTATAACCGTGGACAGGTGCAATTATAAGGACAGAACAGTCATCTTCAATCATTTGTTTGATTTGTAAAATTTGAAGTTCAGGATCGTCTTCTGCAAATGTAAGATAAACTGTGTATCCATATTTTTCTAACTGTGATTTAATGTCTTCGCCAGAAAATTTCCAGCTTCCACGATTTTCCACAGGCATAGAAATACCAATTTTTTTATTCTGATTTTCTTTTTTGTCTTGAGCGCTGGTGCAAATAGTAATACAGAAAATAAAACATAAGGTTAAAAGGATTTTTTTTATCATTTATCTTCCCTGTTCTTTGTAGTTTTTGTCGATCCAGTTTTTGTAGTCGCCGCTTAGGATGTGGTTTACCCAGTCGGGGTTTTCGAGGTACCAGTCTACGGTTTCCTGGAGGCCTTCTTCGAATGTCATTTTTCTTTCCCAGCCGAGCTTTGTCTTAATCTTTGTGCAGTCGATTGCGTAGCGTTTGTCGTGGCCCGGGCGGTCTTTTACGTAAGTGATTGTCTTTTCTATTTCGGATACTGGTTTGTTCAGTGCTTTTCCTGTAAGTTCGATTACTTTGTGCAAAAGCTTGATGTTCTGCCATTCGTTTTCGCCGCCGATGTTGTATTTTTCTCCTGTAACGCCTTTATTTACGATTAGCCATACTGCGCGGTTGTGATCTTCTACATAAATCCAGTCGCGGATATTGTCGCCCTTACCGTATACAGGAAGGTTCTTTCCGTCGCGGATGTTTGCAATCATTAACGGAAGGAGCTTTTCCGGGAACTGATAAGGTCCGTAGTTGTTTGTACAGTTAGAAAGTGTAATTGGAAGACCGTATGTGTGGAAATAAGCCATTACAATGTGGTCGCTTCCAGCCTTGCTCGAAGAATATGGGCTTCTTGGGTCGTATGGAGTGTCTTCGCGGAAGTAGCCTGTTTCTCCAAGAGAGCCGTAAACTTCGTCTGTAGAGATGTGATGGAATAAAACATCATCTCGGATTGTACCGTCTTCTTTTTTCCAGTAGTTGCGGGCTACATCAAGAAGGGTAAAAGTTCCCATTACATTTGTCTTTATGAATGCTTCCGGCCCTAAGATTGAGCGGTCTACGTGGCTTTCTGCTGCAAAATGAATTATTGTATCTATGTCGTACTGTTTAAAAATGCGTTCAATCTGAACTCGGTCTGTTATATCAACCTTTTCAAAAAAATAACGCTTTCCACCAAATTCATCTTCTATATCTTTAAGGCTTTCCAGGTTTCCGGCATAAGTTAAGCAGTCAACATTTACAACATTTCCTGTGAATCCTGCATCATTAAAGAGATTTCCTTTTGCAGTTGAGTGGCCGAATAAATAATGGATAAAATTTGAACCGATAAAACCGGCTCCACCTGTAATCAAAATGTTTTGTAATTTACGCATAAAAAAACTCCGGGTAGAGATTGTTTGTAAGCCCCCGGGATTAGGTTTTCCGGTTGCCCATAAATTATATCATATTTAAAGAGAGATTTATATTATTTTCCAATCCATTTTCCGTCTTTATCAAAATAAGAGCCTGACGGATCAAAGGACGGATGATTTTTATCTTTTTCGCTTAAGACAGCATCTTTTGTAATGCCCGGAAGTACTTTTTCCCAGTCTACATTGATTGCGGGGTCGTTCCACATAAGGCCGCCTTCATCTTCCGGGTGGTAAAAATCTGTGCATTTATAAGAAAAAACGGCTGTATCGGTAAGAACGCAGAATCCGTGTGCAAATCCTTCCGGAATATAAAACATGTTCTGCTTTTCGGCATCAAGAATTACACCATGGTATTTTCCGAATGTAGGGCTTTCTTTTCTTAAATCTACGGCTACATCAAAAACTTTGCCTTCGAGTGCGCGTACAAGCTTTCCCTGTGGATGGAGCTTCTGAAAGTGTAATCCGCGGAGAACGTTTTTAACAGATTTAGACTGATTATCCTGAACGAACTTCATTGTGAGTCCTGCCTGGAAAAAATCTTTTTCGCTGTAAGTTTCTAAAAAGTATCCGCGGTTATCGCCGAAAATCTTTGGCTGGATTTCGTATAAACCTTCTATATCGCACTTTGTAAATTCAAAAGCCATATTATTTCCTTATAATCTGTAATCAGTTTAATAATCAGGGGGTGCATATTCGCACACAGTTTAGCTATTTGCTATAAATTCCAGATATTTTCCGTAATCAGTTTTATAGCCTTTTGCAAGTTCTAAAAGAGCTTCTTTTGTAAGCCATCCGTTTTTATAGGCAATTTCTTCTATACAACTTACATAAAGACCCTGACGCTTCTGGATTGTTGCAATAAAATTACTTGCCTCTAAAAGTCCGTCGTATGTACCTGTGTCGAGCCATGCCATTCCGCGTCCTAAAAGTTCAACTTTGAGTTGTTTTCGCGAAAGGTATTCATTATTCACTGCTGTGATTTCTATTTCGCCACGCGCACTTGGTTTTATTTTTTTTGCAATTTCTACAACAGAGTTATCGTAAAAATATAAGCCCGGGACTGCATAGTTTGATTTTGGCTTCTTTGGTTTTTCTTCTATTCCAAGGGCATTTCCGTTTGCATCAAATTCTACTACACCGTAAGCTGTAGGATCTTTTACATAATAACCAAAGATAACAGCACCCTTTTGTGTAGCAACTTTTTCTGCAGCCGATTTAAGTGTTTTTGTAAAGCTCTGACCGTAGAAAATATTATCACCTAAGACAAGGGCAACATCATCATTTCCTATAAATTTTTCGCCAACGATAAATGCATCTGCAAGACCGCGTGGCTGATCCTGAACGGCATATTCAAAATTCATTCCAAGCCATTTACCGTCTCCGAATAATTCTTTAAAAAGAGTTATATCACGAGGGGTAGAAATGATTAAAACTTCGCGGATTCCGCTGAGCATCAAAACCGAAAGAGGATAATAAACCATCGGCTTGTCGTAAAGTGGAAGAATCTGCTTTGATACTGCTTTTGTGATTGGATAAAGTCTTGTTCCAGAACCACCGGCTAAAATAATACCCTTCATATATTTCTCCTTATGCTTAGTCAAATACTTTTTTCTGCCATTCTTTTTCGTATTCAGAAAAATCCTGTGGAGTTTCTTCGCCTTCTGCTGTAATTGTATTTTTAATATATGGCTGAATTACTTTTGTTTTATAGCTTGCCCATCTTGCGTTGTATCTTGAATCATAACTTAAGAGTGCAGCAGGTGGGAGGTTAGAGATTGCGTGTGTGTAATAAGTTGGAAGAATTTTTTCTGTTACTTCCTGAATTGCCGAATATCCGCCTGCAATACCAAAGGAATCTGTGTCGAGGCTTAAGCCTGATTTTCTCTTTAATATGCTGTCCTGAGTTTCTGTGTGGAAGAACCATGTGATGAATTCAGATGCATTTGCAAGGTTTTCTGTTTTTTTGTAAATCCCCAGCATGAGTAAATCATCTTCTACCGGGATTTTATTGTTCTGAGAAATCCAGCGGTAATCAATATTTAAATCCTGTTCGTGAGCAATTTTAAAAAGATTGTTGCTTGTTGTATATGCAAACAAAGTTTTACCTGAAGTAATCTGGCGGTAAATAGGACTCTGAAGATATTTGAATGAAAAATCGTATTCTGTCTGAACCGATTTATTTGCCGAAGATGTCCAGTTTTTAAGAAAGTTGATAGAATCCTGGAGTCTTGTCTGATTGTATAAAATCTTTCCGTCATCAACGTAGAAATCTGTGTCAAAGAGCTTTGTCACAAGGTAAAGAAAATCGTCACTGCATGAAGGAGTAAAGCCCATCTTTGTATATGCGCCTGATTTTTTTGTTACATTAAAATTCTGCGAGATTTCTTTTATCTGATCGATCGAGAGTGTGTAGTTATCTGTTATAAGGCTGCTGTTATCTTCGGAGAAAATTACGCATGGAAGATTAAAGCTTACAGGTAAAAGATACTGTGTATTTCTTTTTTTCCCAGCTTTTAAAAGTGTGCTGTAAAAACGTGAAGAAGAAATGTTTTTTCTGTCAAAAAGATAATCAAGAGAGCGGAAGTTAGAGATGATGTCTTCTGAGTTGAGCCAGCTTCCTACAATAATATCTGGAGGTAATTCATCTTTTGCAGGTGGAAGAGCGAGGGCAGGGTTTTCTTTATAAACGATGATAACTTTACAGTCAACGTGAGTATTATTGAACAACTCCTGATACTGCGCAAATTCACTGTTGCTTGTCCAGATAACAACCCTGCTGGAATTATCTTCTTCGCACGAAGAAAAAGTGAAAATAAATAATGCCTGAATAATGAGTATTAATGATTTTAAAAATGTCTTTTTGTTCACGAAATTACATAGCCTCTGCTATATTATAAATACTTTCGTAAACTCCTTCAATCTTATCTTCATCAATACTTGAGAATGCAACGCGTAAAGTGTGTGCATCAATCTGGATAATACCGATTCCCTTTTCTTTAAGAAGCTTCTGTCTGATTACTTCTGCGTTTCCTGTCTTTACGTAAAAACTCATAAAGTATCCGGAATTGAAAGGAAGCGGTGTTAAAACTGATGATGTATGTGTGTTAACAAATTTTCTTACAGCGTCGTAGCGGCGTTTGAGCATTGTGCGTAATTCTGCCTTCTGTTTGTCGTGTGCAGGATCCATGAGGGCATGCATAACGATGCTCTGTGAAGGAGTAGATGCGCATGATACGGAAGAGCGGATTGCAGCCATGAATTTTGTTGTTAAAGCCGCATACTGAGCTTCTGTTAATCCTTTAGAAGCAAAGGTGATGAATCCTGTTCTGAATCCCCACGCAAAGTCTTCTTTTGTAGGACCGTCTGCTTTAATGGCAAGAACATTTTCGTGAAGGTCTGCAAGGTATGCGAATAAAGACTGCTTTTCGATGTTGTCTTCGTAATTTAATCCAAAGTATGCGTCGTCGCTTAAAACTAAAACCTTTTTACCGCTTTCTGCAATTGATTTTACAATGCGTACAATTTCTTTTGCTTCGTCAACTGTAGGGCTGTAGCCGCTAGGGTTCTGTGGGAAGTTTAAGATTACGCGGACTGAACCGTATTTTTTAGCATCGGCTTTCATAGCGCGTTCAAGGTCTTTAAGATTAAAGCCGTTTTCGTCGAAGCACTTAAACTGATGGAATTCTCCTCCGCAGCGTGCAGAAGCAATGAGCTCGTAGTTGTCCCAGCAAGGATCTGCGGCAAGGAGAGGATGTTTTTTATCTACAAAAAGGTCTGCAACATAAGAAAGAACTGCTGTAAGACCTGGCACAAGAACAGGTAAAGAGAATGTCTTATCCTTTAAGAGTGGATTTTTTTCTATGATTTTTTCTTTCCAGATTTTTCTGAAGTCCGGATTTCCTGCAGTTTTTGCATAAGCAACAGTCTCTTTTGGAGAAAGGCTTGGGAAAAGCTTTTTGTAGGAATCAAGTTCGATTGGAGTTCCGTTAGAAACAGCCATACCGATTGTTCCGTTTGCTAAATGAGCGTCTTTTGCTGCTTCGCCACCCTGGAAAATAATTCCGTTAGGGAAGTACAGACGTCGGCCCATTTCCGACATGAGAGAATCTGCAATACTGCCTTTTAAAGTCTTATTTAATTCTTGTGCTAATGGATTAATCATAATGATTAATTATTGTAAATATGCATATAAATGTCAAGTTTATGCAGAAAAATTGTATATTTATGCATTTCTGATATGTGACTATATTATAAGATTTATAAATATGTTATAATTTCTTTCATGGAAAACGAAATAGAATACTGTAAAAAAATTGTAGATGCCTGTAAAAAGGAAGCTGCAAAAAGACTTGTAGGACAGGATCAGCTTGTAGAAGATATTTTAACGGCCATCATCTCTGGTGGACACGTTCTTCTGGAAGGTGTACCGGGTCTTGCAAAAACTTTGACAATAAAAACTTTTTCAGAAATTTTAGGGCTGGATTTTAAGCGTATTCAGTTTACACCTGATTTACTTCCTGCCGATGTTACCGGAACTTTGATTTACGAACAGAATAAGGGGACATTCTCTGTACGAAAGGGACCGATTTTTGCAAACGTTATTCTTGCAGATGAAATTAACCGTGCGCCGGCAAAAGTTCAGTCGGCTATGCTCGAAGCAATGGAAGAGAGACAGATTACAATCGGTGAAACAACATACAAATTGCCGGACCCATTCTTTGTTCTTGCCACACAGAACCCGATTGAACAGGAAGGAACATACAATCTTCCCGAAGCCGAACTCGATCGTTTTCTTATGAAATTAATCGTGAATTATCCAACTCAGGAAGACGAAATCAACATCGTAAAAACCTGCGGAAAGGCTCCTACTGTTCCGGTTAAGAAAATCATCACTGCAGATACATTAAAGGTGATGAGGGTTTTAGCAGATAAAATTACCTGCGACGACAAGCTTGTAGAATTCATTGTTTCTATTCTTACTGTTACAAGACCGGATCCTCAAAAGTCATTCGGTTCAAAGCAGAGCTTTAACAACAGCGATATTACACATTACATACATTTTGGTGCTTCTCCTCGTGCGGGAATTGCAATGCTTCAGTGTGCAAAAGTTCACGCTCTCTTACAGGGACGCGATTTTGTTCTTCCGGAAGACATTAAATCTGTTGCGATGAATGTTCTTCGTCACAGAATTGTACTTTCTTACGAAGCTGCAGCAGATAACGTAACTGCCGACGAAATCATTTCGCGCATTCTGTCATTTATTCCAGTTCCATAAGCGGTGGTTGAATAAGCAGTTATGTACAATATCTTGTCCGATTCAGAGGATTCTCTTGTAAAAAAAGCGACCTATCTCAGAATTGTTGCCAGAGATCTGGCAGACGGCATGAAGTCGGGAAATTTCCGTTCTTTGTACCGTGGGCAGGGAATTGAATTCAGTGGTGTACGCGATTACATCCGTGGTGATGATATCCGCTCTATTGACTGGAACGTTACGGCCAGAATGGGGCGTCCTTATGTAAAGATTTTCGAAGAAGAAAGAGAACTTCAGATTTTTCTTATTGTAGACCGCTCTCTTTCCATGCAGATAGGAAGTCACGGAAAAACAAAATACGACATTGCGGCAGAAACAGCAGCACTTTTGACAATTGCGGCCGAGATGAATAACTGTCCGCTTGGAGCCGTATTCTTCGACGGAGAAATTCATTTTTCATGCAATCCACAGCTTGGTCGTGAACGAACCATGCTTGTGCTCACTCATCTGGATAAGGTTCCGGAAAACAAGGTGCAGGGGTCTGTTTTAAGTAATGCAATCAAGGGTGCGGCTAAGATGCTTACGAAGAGGTCTATGGTCATAATCCTTTCTGATTTCCGTTCCGTTGATTGGCAAAAGCCAATGGTAACGCTCGCACACGAAAACGACGTAATTGCAATCCGTATTCAGGATAAAATGGACGAAGAACTTCCACGCCTTGGTTCGGTTCCTTTTACAGACTGCGAAACAGGAGAAACAATCATACTTCCTTCCAGCGCAGAAAATTTCCAGAGGGAATGGAAGGCTCAGAACGAAAAGAGTTTAAAAGAATTTCAGGATTACTGTATGAAGCACGGTGTTTATGCTGCTACGCTGGACACAACAGGCGAGCCATTACAGTTATTAAATTCAATCTTTATGGCGGCAAAGCAGGGGTAAAGGATGGTTTACTTAAAGACAGAACAGATTTTACTTCCGCGCCAGGTTTACATTGGTGACCGAGCAGAAATTCGATGTACCTTCGAAAGCGATTCTGCAGGAATCAGGAACGGAGTTGCAGAAAAAGGTGCAATGGAACTTTCTAAAGATTGTTTTGCAGGCGAGCTTGCAAGTCTTGAATACGACATCAAAAAAATAACGATTGAATCGGGAAATTATAATCAGTATACGCTGGTCGTTACATTAAACGCATGGCACACAGGAAAAATACAGCTTCCTGATTACGATATTGGCTTTGCATTGAACTGCGAGGCCGAAACTTACATGGTAAAATTTTTGCCGGTAGAGATTGTTTCCATCACGGAGACTCAGTCAATTTCGACAATCCGCGACATGCATGCGCCTCTTCTTTTACCGGGAACTACATATAAACTTTACGGGGCAATCATCTTTTTAGTTTTGTTCATTATTCTTTTAGTAAGGCTGATTATCAAACGTCACAAGGTTTCGTTCTTCTTCAGAAACAGGCTCCTTATGTGGCGTTACAACAAAAATAAAAAGCAGACGTTCAGAGCCCTCATGAAAATCAAACAGAATACAAAAATGCCGGACAATGAGGTCTCTATGAGCCTTCAGAACATCATGCGCTCTTATCTGGAATTCCGTTTTGACTATCCTTTTACAAAAAAGGTTTCTTCGGAAATCCTCAAGAGTTTTTACGAAGCTACAAACAACATGATTTCGCAGAAGAAGGTTCCGGCCTGCATCGATATTACAGGTGTATTCATCCGTACAGACTATGTGCGCTACAGTAACGAAGTTTCTTTTGAAAGCGGCGAAAAGGAACAGCTCATAAGCCGCCTTTTAAATGCAATAGAAATACTCGAGACAGAGGAAGTTACAATTCCAGAGGAGGAAGAAAGCAATGCCTGATTTTCAGAACCCGCTTACGTTCTTACTTTTCCTCATAATTCCTCTTTTATATATTTTAAGAAAGCTCAAGCTCTTTTCAAGAATTTCTTTCCCTGCTGTTCTTTCGGACTGGGGTGGAAAGCCATTTGTGTGGGAAGGTAAAGCTCAACTCATCCTTTCTAAAATCTCTAAGGTTTGTGTAATTGCGGGCTTTGTTTTTGCAATCCTGGCCCTTTCTGATCCTGTGATTTCGCATCAGGAAAAGGTTTATACATCTCTTGGTACCGATGTTGTTTTTGTACTCGATTCAAGTCCATCGATGTCTGCAAGCGATATAAACGGATATTCCAGAATAGATGCTGCAAAAAATACGATTGTGAACATCATAAACGAAAACGATGGTATAAGGGTTGGAATTGTTGTTTTTGGAAGCGATGCCTCTGTTTTTGTACCTCCGACAACCGACCATCAGGCTGTAATTAAAAGGCTTTCGGAAATTAAAATCGGTATTCTTGGTGAAAATTCTTCTATTGGTGACGGGCTCAGTACAGCGGTTTATCACCTTGCAACTTCGAGCGCACCGAACAAATGTATAATTCTTCTTACAGACGGAGAAAATAACGGCGGAACAATTCACCCGGAAACTGCGGCAAACCTTGCAAAGTCTAAAAACATCACTATTTATGTAGTCGGAATTGGTTCTAAGGGAAACGTTCATTTTGAATACGAAGACCCTGTTGCCGGAACAATTAAATACGGTGATTATAATTCTAACTTTAATTCGGCGTCTTTAAGAAAAATTGCAAGCCTTGCAGACGGAAGATATTTTGAAGTTAAAACATCTGATGAACTGATTAAGGTTATAGATAACGTTACTAAAAAAGAAAATGTAGTTCAGAATTTTACTTACAGGATTGTAAAGGAACAGCTTTACGACAAATTCCTTTTCTGGGCAATCCTGTTTATTTCGGCAGCCTGGGTAATCAAGCGGCTGTTTTTGAACGAGATTGTGTAGGAGGAAGATATGAATTGTGAAAGACCTTATGTATTATTTGCCCTTCTTCTGATTATACCGATTATATTCATCACATTTATAAAGAACAGAAAAAACTCTGTTGCGGTAGAAAAAAATTTTTCCATTCAGGGAACAAATAACAAGAAAAAAAGATTGTTTAAGTTTGGAAAGATGACTCGCATTAAATCCGTGCTTTTTATAATTGCCTGGGCTATGCTCATCCTTTCTTATGCAAAAATATCATGGGGGACAGACCTTGTTCCTGTTCAGAAAAACGGCTCTGCTGTGAGTTTTGTTTTTGATATTTCCAACAGTATGCTTGCTAAAGACGGCCCAAGGGGCGTAACAAGATTAAGGGCAGCATCAATTTATGCAAAAAAGATGATTGGTAAGATGCAGGGAATCCCGGTTTCTGTTGTTCTTGCAAAGGGCGATGGCGTTACTGCTATTCCGATCACAGAAGATTATGCGATGATAGAATCTCTTTTAGATGTTCTTTCTCCTTCTTTGATGACGACCCCTGGTTCCAGCCTTGGAAAAGGAATTTTAAAGGCAAAAGAATCTTTCCCGGCAAATTATGCTACAGCCGGAAGAATCTGGGTTTTTACAGACGGTGAAGAAACAGATAATCATCTTAAGAATGCCCTGATTGAATGTCTTAAGTCGGGAGTGCCTGTAACAATAATCGGATTTGGAAACGAAACAGAAACAGACATCCTTGCCGGAGACGGAAAAACTCATATTAAATCGGCGCTTCGTTCACAGAAGATAAAAGAAACAATCGAAAGTGCAGTTAAGAACTTAAGCTATTTTAAGAATCAGACTCAGGTAAATTACATTGACTCGATAGAAAAAGGTTCTGCAATTACGCTTTTGTCTCAGATTTCTAAAAATGATGTTCAGACTCTTTCTTACGAAGAAAAATCTGTTCCGCGATATAAACTCTTTTTGATTCTTGCGGTAATTCTTTTTGCGGCCGGATTCGTAATCACAGAGTTTGATGTTTCAAGATTTATTCCAGAAGCCCAGCATACGGCATCCCTTGTCATCATCTTCTGTACTTTCATGCTTTTTACAGGATGTTCGTCCGATACAACAAAGATTCTTAAAGGCTCTTATGCATTTAATCAAAAACAATACAGTCATGCGGTTTCCTGCTATCTTGATGTAGCGATGAATGCTCAGGAAGAAGGAAATGCCGTTGTATACAATTTTTCGCTTTTTGATTTAGGTACGGCTTATTCAAAGCTCGAAGAAAACGAAGCGGCAATGGAAAAATATTCTCAGATTTCGGAAAACGCTCTGGATTCTGTTCGATATGCGGCTTTTTATAATGCGGGAATTATTGCACATAAAAGCGGACGGTTCGAAGAGGCAACCGAATATTTCCGTAAAGCACTGGAAATAGACAGCTCGAGCATCGAAGCAAAAATAAATATGGAACTTTCGATTCAGCAGGCAGAGGTAGAAGTTCAGCAGAAAAAGGCTCAGGCAATTCCTGCAACAGATGAAAAACCCGACAACCCTGAACTTGAAAATGCGATTTTTGAATCTATAAAGGAGAACGATAAGAATAAATGGAAAAGCAGCGAATCTACTTCAGAACAAAATCTTGCCGGCGATTACTAATCCTTCTGGCAGTTTTATCATTGTGTAATTTCTCTTTATATGCAAGGTTCATAACAAACAGCGATGTAAAAAATCTTTATTTTTCTGCTGCAGGTGGTCAGGAGCTTGTAACAAATACCGAAATAAAATTCTTTGTAGATATTCCGTACGTTTCTCCTTCGGAAGTAGAAATTATAACGCCGCCGGATCAGGAAAATGTAACGTTCACTTCTTCAAGAAGAATTCAGACAGATTTGACAAACGAAGGGACAACGGTTGAACTCTGGTTTTCGTTTTCTAAAAAAGGCAACTATCAGCTTCCGTCTGTGCCGTTAATCATTCAGGGAATCACAAGAGAAATAAAAATACGCCCTGTAACAATCAAATTTAATCCGAGGGAACAGGCTCCGGTTTTAATCGTAAAGTTTGATAACGGGACAGTCCTCACTTCGGATGCAGAATCATATGCGGAGTTCAGAAAAAAAACAGAGGATTTTTCGATTGTTGCGGGTAAAAAAATCAGGTTTACGGTGTTCATTCAGTATGGAGTTCAGCTTACGGCTTTTAACTGGGATATACCAAAGGATTCAATTTTTACTCAGACAAAAACCTATCCTATAATCGAAAATCAGGTGGCTGAATCGGGCTCGCAGGATGATTTAATTCCAGTTTCTGATTTTGAATGGATGCCGCTTGTACCTGGGAAAATGACCTTCCCTCTTATAAAACTTACCGTTACAGGCTTCAGCGGTTTTAGAAGCGAAATCAGGCTGCCCGATTTTTCTGTTGCAATTCTTGAAAATACAGACGAAGTGATTGTGCACGAAGACGGATTTTATCAGGATGCATTTACAGAAGTAAAAACAAATATTGTGGTAGAGGAAAAAGAGCCGATAACAAAAGAAATCTGCCGCGAGATTGCCCAATTAAGAATTAAAGAGAGACATTCGCTCATAAGCGATGCAAAAGCTAAAAGGATAAAGCTCGAGCAGAAATACGATTTACCTTCTACCCAGGATGAATTTAAAATCATTTATTTATATATTTCTATTTTCCTTGTAGCTGCATCTTTAGTGCTTTTTATAATCTTCTTACGAAAGAAAAAATTATTCTTTAACATCATTTTTTCTACGCTCCTTATCGTTTCGCTTTCGTATTTTATTGGAATTGTGATGAATGCAAACCGCGAGCATGCCGTTAGTATGGGTTGTACGCTTTATTCAATTCCGGAAGTTAATGCCGAATCAAAGAGCGAACTGATGCCGGGAAGTTATGTTCAGATTAAAGAAAAAAACGGCGACTGGCTTTATGTAAACCTTGGAGAAACAGGTGGCTGGTGTAAAAAAGAAAGCTTTATAATTATCAAATAAAGTGCGGAGAGAGAGATGGACATGAACGAAATCCTGCAAAAGTGGGATAAGATGAATGCTTTACAGTTAGAAAAAAACAGCAAAAAAGGTCCAAACCCTATGGACGTCTGGATGGAAAAATACGGCGTTATAGATAAGGATGAAATTGCTGCGCGCTATAAAGATAACGAAGTTTATGCAGATAAAAATCAGCTTATAAAAATGAAGCCCGAAGAAACTCTTGATTTACACGGACTTCATCAGGACGAAGCATACCGCCAGCTTGATTATTTTATTGGTGAATGCGTAAAAAAGGGTATAAAAAAAGTAATCATCATTCACGGAAAGGGCATTCATACTTCGGGAAAAGAGCCCGTTCTTGGCGAGCTTGTGCGTAAATTCATAGAAAACGATAAGAGATGTGGAATGTCGGGCCATCCTAAAAGTCAGGCAGACGGCGGATCCGGGGCTACATGGATTATTTTAAAAAATAATTAATAAATTTGCGTTATATAACTTGTAACGTGCGAAAATAATTATTATTTTATAGATATGAGTAACTACTACGATGTACTGGGCGTTCAAAAGACAGCCACCGCAGACGAAATAAAAAAAGCATACAGAACACTCGCATTTAAATATCATCCCGACAGAAATCCGGGAGACAAGGCTGCAGAAGAAAAATTCAAAGAAATAAGCACCGCATACGATGTTTTAGGTGATGAAGCTAAGCGCAGAAATTACGATTTAACCGGAAGCGCAGATACATCATCATATTCATACAACACATACCGTTCAAGTTCTACGGCATACGGTTACTCAAATCCATTCAGCGACGAAGATACCTTCTGGAGCTGGTTCGCAGGTGCACAGCAGGAAGCACAGAGACGCCAGCAGAATCAGGATTTTAATCAGAGAACATACCACTATCACTATCAGAAAAGAAATTATACAAGGTCTGAATATCTTACAATGGCAATTTCCGGGGCACTCCAGACTGTCGTTGTATTCTTCTTTTTCAGACTTTCGTTATTCATATTCCCAATCGGTCCTATCATCGCATTTTTAATAGGACTGGACGGAATTAAGAGGGTAATCCGGGGTATAAGGGGAATCTTTTCTCCAAAGAAAGGTTAAATAAAAAAATCAGGTTTCTGTACGGAAGCCTGATTTTTTTTATAAGTTTGATTATTTTTTTCGAATAGAATTAAACTTCTGCGAGGAAGTACTTTTTCTTACCGCGACGGAAGATGATTACTTTTCCTTCCAGTGCCATGTCTTTTGTAATAACCTTTGTCTCATCATTTACAACTTCGCCGTTTATAGAAACTGCATTGTTTTTGATGAATTCGCGTGCTTCACGTTTAGAAGAAGCCATGCCGTTATTAACAAGAACATCAACCAGAGGAAGTTCTTGTGTATATTTGAAAGTTGGAACACCCTTCATTCCGGTAAGGATATCTTTTACTGCAAGACCTTTAAAATCGCCTGCAAAGAGTTTTTCGCTTACAGAAACTGCATTGTCTGCTTCTTCTTTTCCGTGGATGTCTTTTACGATTTCGTATGCAAGTGTTTTCTGTGCAAGACGTTTTTCCGGAGCAGCCTGATGTTCTTCGTAAATCTTTTCGATTTCTTCTTTAGAGAGGAATGTGAATACTTTAAGATATTCCAGAACCTTAGAGTCATCAGAATTGATGAGGTACTGGTAAATTGCATAAGGTGCAGTCTTTTCTTTGTCGAGCCACAAAGCGTTTCCTTCTGACTTACCGAATTTTTTACCGGTTGCATCAAGGATGAGTGGCATTGTGAATGCGTAAGCAGGCTTGTCGAGCATTTTACGGATTAAATCTACACCAGTTGTAATGTTACCCCACTGGTCAGAACCCGCAACCTGCATGATACAATTCTTTTCCTGGAAGAGGTGAACAAAGTCAAAACCCTGTAAAAGCATGTATGAAAATTCTGCAAAGGTAATACCTGTTTCGAGTCTTCGGCGGATGATGTCTTTGTCGAGCATGTAGTTCAGGCTTATGTACTTACCGATATCGCGGAGGAAGTTTAAGAATGTGTAATCTTTTGTCCAGTCGTAGTTATCTACAAGTTCTGCAGTTGGAACAAGTCTCTTAATCTGATTTCTGATTCCTTCGATATTGTTGTTTACAGCTTCTTCGGAGATGATTTCGCGTTCTGCTGTCGGACGAGGGTCTCCGATTCTTCCTGTTGCACCACCGCACAAAAGAATAGGATGATGACCTGCGTTTGCAAGACGTTTAGCCATACAGAGAGAAGAATAGTGACCGATGTGGAGAGAATCTGCTGTAGGATCTGTTCCCCAGTAGAATGTGAATGGTTTTCCATCAAGAGTTTTCTGTAAGTCTGCTTCTTCTCCGGCTACGTCTTTAATAAGGCCGCGCCATTTTAAATCTTCGAATAAAGTCATAATAATGCCTGCTTAGAATAGTGTTTTTAGTATGTTTGTTCTGATTTTATTTCTGACGGAAGATGATTCTTCCCTTGTTCAAATCATAAGGGGAAAGAGCAACTTTTACACTGTCGCCCGGAACAATTCTGATATAATGTTTGCGCATTTTTCCAGAAAGATGTGCAAGGATAACGTGTCCGTTCTGTAATTCAACACGGAATGTAGTGTTTGGAAGTGCTTCTTTTACAATGCCTTCAACTTCAATAGCTTCTTCTTTTGCCATACAGCCTCTTTATAAAAAATGATTTAAAAAACGAAAAAAAAGTTTGTGTTTTTACGTTTTTGCATTTATATTAGTATATACAAAACATTTGACCTTGACAACATCGTCGGGGATGCGTTATTTTTTTGGGTGTTTAATTACCAGGGGGAATTATTTATGACACAAAAATTTATTGAAAAAATGAAGAATGAACTGCTCAATCAGCGAAATACAATTCTCGAGTCCCTTTCAGGACAGAGCGACGATATGCGTGAATTAGTAAAAACTGTTGAATCCGGCGACGAAGCAGACGTAGCATCTGATGCAATCGACAGAACTCTTCTTACAGCACTCGGTGCACAGGACGCAAAACGCCTTCAGCAGATAGACAGTGCTTTAGACAGAATCAGACAGAATAAATACGGACACTGTGTTGTTTGTGGAAAAGATATTCCGGAAGAAAGACTCCAGGCTTTGCCATACACACTCATGTGCATTAACTGTGCAAGCGCTCAGGAACGCAAAAACAGATAGTTTACAAACAAAATAACGGCGGGTTTGCCGATTACAATTCAACTATGTTATTACCCGGGTATACTAATTCAGTATATCCGGTTTTTTTTGCCATTTCGGCGGCGCGGTCAAAGGCACAGTCGAGCATTGCGGTAGTGTGGGCGTCGGAATTGATGCAGATTGGGACACCAAGTTCAAAAAGAAGCTCGAGGAAATACTTTGAAGGGTAGGTGTCGTCCATATTTCCTCTTCCAATGGCTCCTGTGTTGATTTCCGCAATCACTCCTGCGCGCTTGATTTCCTTTGCGGTTGCCTTTAATTCTTCTTTGTACCAGCTTTCTTTTGGATTAAAAAAGTTTATAGGTCCGTTTCTAAGCTTTATTAAATCGCAGTGGGCTATGATATCAAAGTCCCCTTTTTTAAGCATTTCTCTTTCTGAAGAAAAATAATCACATACTGCCGCGCGGCCGTCTATACTGCCGTCTGGTTTCGAATAAAAGCGGATAAGATTTTCTTTTACAATCTCGGGTTTATGATCAACTGTGAAAAAGCCTTTATCTGTGTTTATAAAATGAACGGCACCAATCAGATAATCAGGTGAAAATTCCGCATAGTCTTTTTTAGAAGGAATGGCAGTTCCGTATTGTGTGGAAGAAAAATAATCAGCTTCAAAGCCAAGATAGATTTTTATCTGTTCCGAATATTTTTCTTTAAGACGGCAGATTTCTTCTGTATAGGCTTTAATGTTTTCTGATCGGATGTGCCAGATGCTATCAAAGGGTTCATAAAATTCCGGATTGAGAGGATGCAGGCAGTGGCCCGAAAAACCGATCGCTGTAAATCCTTTTTTTATGGCAGATAAAACCATCTCTTCTGCAGAACTTTTTCCGTCGCAGAAGACCGTGTGAGTATGAAAATTACATTTTGGAGTATGCATCTTGCTTCCTTTGTATTTTAGAAAGAATCCGGGATGTAAGAGAGACACTTTCGTAAAAGAAGATTAGGTTTCTGAGGTTTTACAAGGTAACTCTTTGCTCCAAGACTCAATACTTTAACAACAATATCTTTCTGAAGACTCTGTGAATAAACAACGATTGGAGGGGCGTCGTGTTCAAGGTGGAATTTTTCCAGGATTTCGAATCCCCTTGAATCTGCAAGCATTACATCAAGAATAATCAGGTTGAATTTTCCAGGAACATAATCAACAAGAAAATCCTGACCTGTTGTATAAGGAGTACAGTTTGCACCTATTGTTTCGAAAACCGTGCGTGTAAGCATGAGGTTCTGTGTATCGCTGTCTATGATTGCTACGTTTAATACAGTTCCGTCTTTGTCTGTACCAAGTGGAATTTTTGAACTTGTATCGGCATAAAAACGGGTTTCGATTGAACTTGTTTCCGCATCAGAAACTGCAGAAGAAGTGATGATTCTGTCTGTGATTACGTCGGAAACGCTCGAAGCATAAGAAGTGTCGATGAGCGAAGAAGTGATTTTAGCAAGGTTGTCCGAAACTTCAATTCCCGAATAATTCGGATGTCCGTCGATGAGCTCTGCAATAAAATCATTAGTCGAAAGAATCCTTACGTTTTTAGTGTGAACCTTAGGACAGGATAAAATATTATCCAGAAGGAATTCGATGTTGTATCCGTCTACAAAGCTTAAGTTCAGACCCGTAAACATGATGATTATTTTTGGAGATTCAATCTGTTCATGTTCAATCATGTTTGTAAGCTTATACTGAAGGAGTGCAAGTTTTTCCCTGTTCAAGCCGTATGCAAATTCAATAAAGATTACGTTTCCGTTGTGATGGATATCTAAAACGCTTGGTGTTGTATCGAGGGTAAGAGGGATTTTTAAAATCTTACTGATGGCGTCAAAGAAGATATCGAACTGGATTGGTTTTGCAAAATATTTGATTACACCGTATTTAGCAAGAGATGCAATATTCTTACGGTCGATGGAAGGACCGGTTATGATTACCGGAATATTTATAGTGTTTATGTCGCCTGCTTTTTTTTCAAGAAAATCCATTTCGATTTCCTTATCTTCATTCATATCAAGAATTACCAGGTTTGGAAGTGTCGAAATGAGCTTTGTGTACCCGTCTCTTTTCTGCTGCGAAACTGTTACTTCAATCTGATCAAGCGAAAGTTTCTGCTTAAGGAAATCTTTGAAAAGTGTGTGGGTATCAATAATTAAAACCTTCTTCATCGTATTTAAAAGTATACAACGAACGAAAAAAAAAAGGCAATGACTTTTTTATAACTTTCTGATATATTGTATTGTCAAAGAGGTATTTACATGAAAAAAATTACTGAAAAAGTTTTATTAATTATATTTTCAATTATCATGACCCAGACTTTTTTTTCATGCAGCAGAAAGGAAGGATATGCGGCTGTCCTCTGGGCAATTCCGGAGTATCATATTCAGGACGGAGATATTGTTCCGGTTTACTCAAAATCAAACATCATTCATAAATATGTAATCGGAACTCCAGGCGGAGAAAAAATCGAAATTCCTTTATGGCAGATTACAGAACCTGCATCAAAACACAAATCAAAAAAATTATATAACAAGATAAGCGAATATAATCACAAATACGCATCTGTAAAACTCGACGGACTTCCATGCCGTAACGAAGCAAAGAACCTTGCAAAACAGGTATACCGATTAAGAAAAGGTGAAGTTGTAAAAGTTCTTCGGGCAGGACAGGGTGAGCCGGTTATGAAGGGTAAGGAAGAACTTCCGGGAGAATGGCTACGCATCTTAACAAAGGACGGAACACAGGGATGGTGTTATTCATACAATCTTAATGTTTACGACCTCGACGAACAGGGAAATCAGATTGGTGGAGAAGTTATTGCAACCGAAGACATGGCAGACGAAACATTCGAATCAATTTACGACAAGTCATGGTATCCGGAAAAATACGCAATGGTTATAGGCGGTTCAGTTGTAGATACGACAATCGTAAAGCTTGATTACGGATTTTCAATCGACACAGAAAAAGAAAAGGTTTCTATCAGCGTTCCGGAAAACAAGGATGCAAATATAAAGGCATTCAGAGATTCATGGACATATAAGGGATACGAAAAGAAGGGAAGAAATCAGTATGTTCTTACAGGACTCCCTCTTACAGTTACAGTAAGAAAAGAAAACGTAATTGCAGTAAGATACAGCGCTCCTTCTGGAAAACCACGTGATTATGTATTCATCACACTCGACGAAAAACTCGAAGATATCCTCAAGGCAGAACGCGAAAGAAGATCTTCACTTTATTCAAAGATTGTAAACAAGGGACCAAACTACGTAAGTACAAGCTACGGAAACTTAAACTTTACATCATCATACACCTTCAGCTGGACAGGATTCGACGCATTAAGCCCTGTAATCATTCCGGATGGAGTAACAGCAGGTGGTTCAGTTTCTTATAAATACGTTGTAGATAAATCTCTTGCAGAACAGTACGACGGTGTACTCACATTCAAGTTTGATGGAGCTGCAGGAAAAGAAGTAAACTTCTTATTCAAAATCGAAAGCGAAGGTTTAAGACTTGAAGATGCTTCCAACGCTACATTCATAGACGGAAGAATTACAAAGAGAAGTCCAAGCTCTGTAATTATCTACTTTAAGTCAAATTAATAAATGGCATTCATACAGTTTTCTCAAGTATCCCTGGCGTTCGGCGACAGGGATATTTTAAAAAATGTTTCCATAAATCTCCAGAAGGGTTCAAAGGTAGCCTTAACCGGTGCAAACGGAGCGGGGAAATCAACTCTTATAAAAGTTCTTGCGGGGCTTATAAAACCGGATTCAGGTAACAGGGCTGTTCAGAAAGATACAAGGATTGCATATCTTCCGCAGAGTTCACTCACACACCAGGGATGTACGCTCATAGAAGAAGCAGACAAGGCTTTTGAATTCGGCTACGAGATCCAGAAAGAAATCGACGAAATTGGAACAAAGCTCCAGGAAGAATCTGCAAATGTAGATTACCTTGTACAAAAACAGGCAGAGCTCATAGAAACCCTGGAAGAAAGCGGCTGGCATAGAAGACAGGCTGTTGCAGAATCAGTTCTTTTGGGACTCGGTTTTTTACGCTCGGATTTAGACAGAAGATGCGAAGAATTTTCGGGCGGATGGCAGATGAGGATTGCGCTTGCAAAAGTTTTGATGCAGCATCCAGATATCCTTCTTTTGGACGAACCTACAAACTATCTTGATATAGAAGCACGTAACTGGCTCGAACAGTTTTTAAAAGATTATAAGGGCGGCTTTTTACTCGTAAGTCACGACCGATATTTTCTTGATGTAACAATCAGCGAAGTATACGAACTTTTTAACGGCGAATTAAAAAGATATCCGGGAAACTTTACCCACTACGAAAAAGTTCGCGAAGTAGAATTACAGACGCTCATCCACGCATACGAACAGCAGCAGCAGGAAATAAATAAGCTCGAAGATTTTATAAACCGATTCGGCTATAAGGCAACAAAGGCGGCGCAGGCACAGGAATATCAGAAAAAGCTCGATAAGATGGTAAGGATAGAAATCCCAGAAAACTTAAAAAAAATCCACTTCAGTTTTCCGCCCGCTCCACACGCAGGACGCCTTGTTCTCCGCCTGAACAACATAACAAAAACATACGACCATAAAAAAAATGTCCTTGATAATCTTGAACTCACACTCGAAAACGGACAGAGGCTTGTAGTAGCCGGAAGAAACGGAGCGGGAAAATCTACACTCTTAAGAATAATCGCAGGAGAAGACAAAGATTTTTCCGGCGATGTAAACCCTGGAGCCGGTGTAAAAATCGGATACTTCAGTCAGGATAATGCAGAGACAATTCGTGGGACACAAACCATCTTAGAATACCTTGAATCCATTGCGCCGCTTGAACTCATCCCGAAATTACGCGACATGCTTGGTGCTTTTCTTTTCCGTGGGGACGATGTTTATAAAGCGCTCGATGTTCTTTCCGGAGGAGAAAAAAGCCGTATAGCACTTTTGCAGCTTCTTTTAAGCCCGGTAAATCTTTTAGTGCTTGATGAACCGACAAACCACCTGGACATGCATTCTAAAGACGTCCTTCTTGATGCTTTAAAAACCTTTGGCGGCACCGTTATTTTTGTAAGCCACGACCGCGGATTTATAAGCCAGCTTGCAACACATGTTCTTCACCTCGAAAACGGCACCTATAAATATTTCCCCGGCGATTATGAATATTACCTCGAGCAGATGGAAAAAGAAGGAGGGGGGGGAGGAATCCCCCTCGGCTCAGCCACAAAACCGGCTATGGTTTCGACAGACTCAACCGCCGCCGGCCTTGCGTCTTCGCCTACCCCTTCTAACGGGGGACAAATCAAACAGAACTCCGGCGCGTCATCTGGCGATAATATAACTGAAACTACACGGTCCCCCATAACGCCCCCAGAATCATCTGCGCCCACTCCATCAGCACCTCTTTCCTGGGAAGAGCAGAAAAAGCTCGAAGCAGAAAAGCGTAAGAAGGAAAAGGAAATCACAAGGCTCGAAAATCAGATTACAGAGCTCGAAGCAAAGAAAAAAGAACTCGAAAATAAAATGGCAGATCCCGCAGTTTATTCAAACGGAGAAAAGGCAAAAGCCGTTCAGCGTGAATTAAACGAAATTGTTTCTAAAATCGAAGAAGTAACCGAACAGTGGATGCTCGCAAGTGAATAATTCTTTTTCCTAAAAAAATAATCAGCCTTGAAAATTCTAATCACTAATTGAACATACTATCTAAAAGTGATATGTTTTGCACTAAGAGGTATGAATTATGGAAAAGAAGATTGTAAACAATTACGGGTCTTTTGATGTAACCTTTGTAAAATCAAAGGGTGCTACAATGTGGGCTTCTGACGGAAAGAAGTACATCGATTTTATTGCCGGTATAGGTGTTAACTGCCTTGGACACAACTATAAACCTCTCGTAAAAGCTATATCTTCTCAGGCTCGGAAACAGATTCATATTTCTAATTATTACTTTAGCGACATTGGTCTTAAGTTTGCAGATGAATTACTCGAAGTAACAGGTTTTGAAAAAGGCTACTTTGGAAATTCCGGGGCAGAAGCAAACGAAGCTGCAATCAAACTTGCAAGAAAATACGGACAGCTCAACGGTGGTGCAAAAAGAAAGACAATCGTAACACTCGAATGGTCTTTCCACGGAAGAACACTTGCAACATTGACTGCAACAGGACAGGACAGATTCCATCCGGAATGTTTTGCTCCATATCCACAAGGCTTTAAGACAATCAAGGCAAACGATTTTGACTGCCTTAAAAACGCATTTGACGACACAACAGCAGCCCTCTTTATTGAATGTATTCAGGGAGAAGGTGGTGTAAATCTTATAGATCCTGCATGGGCCCAGGCTGCCGCAGAAGCCGCAAGAAAGGCTGGTGCAATTGTTATGGCAGACGAAGTTCAGACAGGAATCGGAAGAACCGGTACCTTCCTTGCAAGCGACGCACTCGGATTTAAACCTGAGGTTGTAACACTCGCAAAAGGAATTGCAGGCGGTGTGCCGATGGGAGCATGTTTGTTCAGGGGAAAAGCAGCAGATGTTTTTGTAGCAGGTGACCATCAGTCTACATTCGCAGGAAACCCTCTTGCGTGTGCCGCAGGTTGCGTAGTAGCAGAAACTGTAAGCCAGAGCGCATTCTTAGACAGGGTTAATCATGCAGGAGATTACATAAGAGGTGCAATCTCAAGCTGGAACCTTCCGATTGTAAAGGATGTAAGGGGTAAGGGACTTATGATTGGTACTCAGATTGACCCTAAAATCAAACCTTTTGATATCGAAGTAAGATGCCTGGAAAAAGGACTTTGTACAACAACAGCCGGAACAGACGTAGTAAGGTTCCTTCCACCATTGAACATATCCGATAAAGAAATCGAAGAAGGATTGAAAATCTTTAAGGAAGTTCTGGAAGAATTCAGTAAATAAATATAAGAGGGTTTATACTTCGGTATAGACCCTTTTTTTTAAGGAGAGATAGATTGACCAATATATATTTCGTCCGACACTGTAAACCCGATTCAACCTGGGCTGATGACCGAACCCGTCCATTAACAGAAGAGGGGCTTTCCGATTCAGAAAAGGTGATGGAAGTTTTAAAAGATAAAAATATCGATGTTTTTATTTCCAGCCCTTATAAAAGAAGTTACGACACAATCAAAAAAGCAGCAGACTTTTACGGTAAAACCATTCAGACAGACGAAAGACTTCGCGAACGTAAAGCCGGAAACAACAGCAATAATTACGAAATGTTTAAAAAACGCTGGGCAGATCTTTCCTTTGCAGAAGAGGATGGTGAATCAATCGGCGAGGTACAGAAAAGAAACATCCAGGCCTTAAACGAGATTTTGCAAAATCACAAGGATAAAACAATCGCAATCGGAACTCACGGAACCGCCCTTAGCAGCATCTTGAATTATTACGACCCGTCATTCAATGCCGAAAGTTTTATGAACATAATCGATTTAATGCCCTACATAATCTGCCTCAAGTTCGACGGCCCAAATCTCATCTCTAAGGAAGAAGTTTTTTCTATATATAAAGAGTATAAGGGATAAAAAATATTTGATTTATTAAAACAATCAGGTTTATAATTTATTAAATAAAAGTTTTTAAAGGAGAAAGCTATTATGAAAAAATTGTTATTTGGTTTAGCAGCATTATTCGTGTTGCTGTCGTTTAGTGGATGTAAGCAGGACGTTTCAACTGCAATTCTGGAAGATGTCTTTTATACAAGAGTAGATCCGCATAATTATTATTATGAGACAATAAAAGCAAATTGCCCAAAAACTACAACAGTGAATAGTGGTGAAGATATCTGGCTAGTTGCTTATATTTCAGATCCTGATGCAATTGTAGATTACTTACAGATTAGTTATCTTGATAAGGTACAAAAAATCGAGATACCTGACTCACATGGTTCTTATGTTATTTATCCACCTGATTTCTGGACCGCAAATTCAACATCAAGTGTGTCAGTTAGTTTCAGACTTGTTTGTAAAGATGGAACAGTAAGTAATGGTAAAACAATAAATCTGACAATCAAAGTAAATTAATTGTTCGTAATCAACAAAAAAAGGGCTATTCAAATTGAATAGCCCTTTATAAATTTAAGTCTAAAAAATTATTTTGCAAAAATCTTTTCGAATTCGCCAAGAAGAATTGGTGTTTCGATTGAAGCATCAAGATTTGTCATGTTGCCTTTTTTGCTGTAGAAGTCGATTAAAGGAGCTGTCTGTTCCTTGTAAACTTCCATTCTGTGTTTGATTGATTCAGGTTTATCATCATCACGCTGATAGATTTCCCCACCACATTTATCACAAACGCCTTCTACTTTTGGTGGAAGAGAAATTGTGTTGTAGTTTGCACCGCAGGCACGGCATACACGGCGTGTACTCAATCTCTTGATAACGATTTCTTCAGAGATTTCGAAGTTTACGCATTTAAGTTCAAGACCAAGTCCTTCGAGCATTTCTGCCTGAGGAATTGTGCGTGGGAATCCGTCAAGAATAAATCCGTTTTTGCAGTCATCCTGAGAAAGTCTGTCTTTTACAAGTTCGAATGTTAAATCATCACTTACAAGAGAACCAGAATCTATAATTGCCTTTACCTTTACTCCAAGGGGAGTCTGTGCCTTGATGTTTGCACGGAAAATATCACCTGTAGAAATGTGCGGGATTTTGTAATCTTCTGCAACCTTAACAGCGAGGGAACCTTTGCCGGCTCCAGGGGCACCTAAGAAAATAAAATTGTTCATATATACCTCAATTCAATAAATTTATAAATAATTTTAATATGAAATTTCATCAACTTCAAGGAGAAAATGTGTATAAAACTGATTATAGTATCTTTATAATATATATGAAAAGTTACTCCCGTAAAGAACCGGGATATGCTCTGCTAAGATGACGCGCCGCATATCCCGAACCTTTACTCCGTAATTTTTCATAATTGGTATGGAGTTTAAATAATTTGTTTACAAACATATTTTTTCTTGAAGAATTGAATTTCAAAAAATTATTTATAATTTATTTCCACCCCATGGAAAACTGCTCCCGCAGCGAACCGCCAGATGCTCTGCTAAGATGACGCGCCGCATCTGGCGAACCCCTGCTCCGCAGTTTTCATAATCTTTATAGAGATTTTTCAATCAAACAATGTTTCCGTATTTTTTTATAATCGAATATAATTGATGATTTTTAGTTTCGTAATTTTTCATAATTGGTGTGGAGTTTCAATAATGAGTTTTATATACAGTTTTTTTTCTTGAAGAATCGAATTTCAAAAATTATTTATAATTCATTTCCATCCCCCCGAAGGTGAGGGCCGGGCAGAGAAGTGATGGTCGGTTTTGTAAAGAAGTGTGTGGATTTGGGAAGAGCGAAAACTTGGTGAAAAAATGTTTGTACGTCAGCCAACCCGTGTATTTTCCACGTACAAGTTGGGAATTAGAAAAATGAAAATTGCTGATTACCTTTATAAAAAAAAGCGGAGCAGGGGTTCACATTTTGCGGCGCGTCATCTTAGCAGAGCAAAATGTGGTTCGCTGCGTAAGCTTTTTTTATATACGGTAGCCTACTCTTTTTTTATTTTTTATATATTTCTATGCTACTCGCGGAGCAAAATGTGGTTCTTCACGTAAGCATTTTTTTATATACGCGAGCCAACGCCGTTTTATTCTTTTTATTTTTCCAGACGCCAGGAACGGAGTTTAATCGATCCTTCAAACACCAGAAATAAATCAACCTTTGAAAGCTCTTTTTCTGGCAGTGTCACAGTTGCCTTGTTCGAGTCTCCGTTTATTTCCGCTGTGCAGATTACAGTTCCGTTTTCCGGATTTCCCACAACGAGTTTAATTTTACCTTGGGATTTTTTGTCCGTATTGAAAATGGCTGTTTTAGCACTGGCACTTAAATCAGCGCCTTTGATGCAGATCCATGAACCGTTTTCTGTGCTGATGATTCTCTGGTCGGCGGTTACGGCTGCATTTTTAAAGCTGTGTATTGTTGCGGCAGGGATTTCTTCGTAAACGTTGAACGGCACTACAGGAGAAACGCCTGCTTTTGTTACCTTCTGAATCGGGAATGAGCCGTCTTTGTTGATTGCAAATTCGTTTATAAAAATATGTCTGTATCCAGTTTTTTCAAATCCGATTTTCTTTTCTTCTGTCTGTGCGTGATAAGCGATGTACCACTTGTTCTTAAAATTGAATATCCAGTGGTGATTGTTTCCGCCCGGTCCGTAGTAAACTTGAGGATTCAATAAAGTGTATCCCTGGTACTTGAATGGTCCAAGAGGGGAATCAGATGTCATATAAGAAATTGTTCCTGTTGGAGGAATTGTCTTGTCTCCTTCAGGACGTTTTGCAAAGTTAGAACAGTATGTGTAAACCCATTTACCATTTATCTTATTGATTCCTGAATCTTCAAAAAGCCACGGTGCATCAATCACCTGAGGAGTACCGTCAAGGCTTATCATATCATCAGAAAGCTTTGCACATCTTGCTGTCTTTGGATTTACAGGATTATCATCATGATGTCCGCCACCAAAATAGATGTATCCGGTTCCATCATCATCAACTATAACTGCAGGGTCAAAGAGCCATACGATATCTGCACAAGCCGGATCCTTTCTTGAAATGAGCGGCTTTTTAATCGGATCTTTAAAAGGTCCTGTAGGACTATCCGAGCATACAACTCCGATTCCGTTTCCTGAATCAGCAAAGTATAAAAAGAATTTATCTTTACCCTTTATCTTTTTACATACAATTGCAGGTGCCCAGGAATTTGTTGCCCATGATGCAGGCCCCTTTTTTCCGGCTACAGGGATTGTTCCGCAGTCTGTCCAGTTTACTAAATCCTTGGAAGAGTAAACGTTGAGCGAGTTGATTTTATTGTATCCGTTGTTTTCTTTTCCCATTGTAAATTCAGCCTGCTGTGTGTCGTTTGTTGCATAAACATAAACTGTGTCACCATAAACAAGCACGCACGGATCAGCATTGAATTTGTGCATGATAATAGGATTATTTTCCGAAAGTGGTTTAATTGCTTTCTGAGCCATCTGTTTTTCGAGTGGTGTTACTTCTGAACCAAAAATAAGAGTTGATGCCATAATTAATAATAGTCTCCATGTGAATAAACTAAAACTTGCGTTTTTCATTAATTAAATGTATCTTAAAAATATAAAATAGTAAAACGTTTAACAAAGAATTTACAAAAATTCTGAAAATAAAAAGGAGAATTAAAAAATGGATTTGTATGAATCTATCGGGGCGCTCAATAATCTTTGTCCTGACGAGCTTTGCCAGAGATACAATGGAAGAAAATATCCTGTTGCTGTTCATGTAAAATATCATTCAAATAACTGTAATATGGACCGCTATTTTAACATCATGCTTCCACCTGATTATGATGAATCAAAAAAATATCCTGTTTGTTATCTTCTCCATGGAATCATGTGTAATGAATTTATGTTCACAGGCGATGAAAAAAATCATGTTTCCGAAATCTTTTCCAATCTTATTGCAGAAAATAAAGCACACGAAATGATTCTTGTCTTCCCCGATATTTTTGTGCGCAAAGATAAAAATCTTGAACAGTCTTTCTGCCAGGAAGTTTTTGATGCTTATGATGACTGCCAGAACGAGCTTATAAAAGAAATCATACCATATATAGAAAGTCATTATTCTGTAGCTACAGGAAGAGAGAACCGCGCAGTTGCAGGATTTTCTATGGGCGGAAGGGAAACTATAATCACAATTCTTAATCATCCGGACTTTTTTGATTACGCTGGTGCAATTGCTCCGGCTCCGGGACTCCTTCCTTCTAAAGATAAATTTGCTGATCATCCGGGAGTATTTACAGAAGAAACTTTTAAATATCAGAAAGATGATAAAACAAAATTCCTTATGATTTGCTCCGGTGATGATGATAAGGTCGTTGTTCATTTTCCGGTAACTTATCACAAAGTGCTCGAAAAAAATAATGTAAAACATCTCTGGTTCGAAGTGCCGGGTGCAGATCATAACGATGTGGCAATCAGATCAGGTTTGTATCATTTTCTTCAGGCAGCGTTTAAATAAAGTCTGTCAGAATTTTCACGGTTAAATAATCACAAAAAATAATCAGGAGACAATATGAAAAAACAGGCATTCAATCCTTACTTACCTTCATGGGAATATATCCCCGATGGTGAACCTCATGTTTTCGGAAACAGGGTTTATATTTACGGCTCGCACGATTTTTATAACGGCACAGTTTTCTGTCCGGGCGACTATCAGTGTTATTCTGCTCCTGTTGATGATTTATCTGACTGGAAGTGGGAAGGTACTATCTATAAAAAGGGTGATGATCCTGCAAACGACGGCCGCATGGTTTTATATGCTCCGGATGTTACTCAGGGCCCGGACGGAAGATATTATCTTTATTATGTTTTAGATAAGGTCGGATTTGTTTCTGTTGCAGTCTGCAATAAGCCTGCGGGTAAATATAAATTCTACGGATACGTTCATTATAAGGATGGAACCAGACTTGGAGAAAGAAAGGGCGATATGCCTCAGTTTGATCCGGGAGTTTTAACAGAAGGAGATAAAATTTATCTTTATACAGGATTTTCCGGCCGACAGATGAAGGACAGAATCGGGGCAATGGCAACTGTTCTTGGAAAAGACATGCTTACTATAGAAGAAGAGCCTGTTGTAATTGTTCCGGGTGATGTTTATTCTCCATGCAAAAAAGCATCCGAAATTAAAACTGACTGTCCTTACAAACTCGACTCGGTAGAAAACTGGAACGCATATAAAGACCACGAATTCTTCGAAGCTCCATCCATCCGTAAGGTGGGAGATCTTTATTACTTTGTTTTCTCTTCTGCCGTAATGCACGAGCTAGCCTATGCCGTAAGTAAAAATCCTACATCTGGTTTTGAGTATAAAGGTGTAATCGTAAGTAACTGTGATATCGGAATCAGTTCATATAAAAAAGCTGATTTACCTTCGAATCACGGAGCAAATAATCACGGCGGATTTGTTCGCATCAAAGATGATTATTATATTTTCTATCACAGACACACAAACAACACCTGGTATTCAAGACAGGGCTGTGCAGAAAAAATAAAGATACTCGAAGACGGAACTATCCCTCAGGTAGAAATTACTTCGTGCGGATTAAACGGCGGACCTCTTAAAGCTGTGGGTGAGTATCCAACTTATATTGTGTGCAATCAGTTTAATCCCGAAAAGCCTGTTATGTACGTCGGTGATGCAGCTAATTCAAAAATCGTTCAGGATGGCTGTGACGGCGATAAGGAAACGGGCTACATTGCAAATATTACAGGGGGGACAGTCCTTGGATTTAAATACTTTGATTTTAAGAATGTAAAAAAGATTACACTGACTGTCCGCGGCTATGCTTCGGGTGATTATGAAGTACGAACTGACTGGAATGGTAAGACTCTTGGTAAAATCAACGTTGAATTTGCCAATTTCTTTGAAGAGCGTTCGGGCGAAGTTGATATTCCTGATGGTGTTCACGCCCTTTATTTAGTGTTCACAGGCAACGGTTCTGGGGAGCTTAAAACCATCAGATTTAACTAAAAATCCAATGATATAGGGGAATTCTCCTATGGCGAATTTGCAAAATGAAAATTACAATTAGTTAAACGTTAAACCTATATTAACGCGAAAAGTCAATAAAAGGAGGACTTTTATGAAAAAAGTAATGACAATAGTATTAACTGCACTGTTGGCATTAAGCTTGGTAGGATGTGGTAATGGATCTAAAAAACCATTAGACATCTCTGTATTTACAATTCAGAACAGAGAACAGCCTTCAGCTGATAACCCAGCTTACAAATGGATCGCTGATAACTTTGGCGTAACATTCCAGTGGGACGTTCTCGTAGGTGATAAGGATCAGAAGATTGGTCTTTACATCTCTTCAGGTGACCTTCCTGATCTCGTAGAAGTAGATTCTGAAAAATTCCAGGGTGCTGGACTTCTTAGAGACCTTAAACCTCTCTTGGAAAAATATGCTCCAAATCTTATGAAGCATTACGCTGGTGCTTGGAAGAAAATGATTTACCAGGATTCTAAAAAGGATGCTAATGGTAACGTTGTTGAAGAACACATCTACTCTCTTCCAAACTATGGTGTAGTTGATGGAATCACATCAGGTACATACTACAACCAGAATGGTTGGTGGATTCAGAAAGCAGTTCTTAAAGAATTCGGATATCCTGAGATTAAAACAATCGATCAGTATTTCGATCTTATTGAAAGCTACTACAAGAAATATCCAACAATCGATGGTATGCCTACAATCCCATTCTCAATCCTTACATATGACTGGGAAGCATTCAACCTCTGGAACCCACCTAACTTCTTAGGCGGAAATCCAAACGATGGTAACGGACACGTTGAAAAGATTGATGGTAAATACGTTTACAAAGACAACTTTGCTAGTGATGATGCAAAGAAATGGTTCAAATTGGCTAACGGATACTACAAACGTGGTTTAATTGATCCAGCTTCTTTCACAGACAACAAAGATCAGTACTATGCTAAGATCACACAGGGTCGTGTACTTGGTATGTTCATCCAGGGATGGGAATTCATGGGTCAGTATGACCAGGCTCTCTATGCTGCTGGAAAAGATGAAAGAACATATGCTCCACTTCCTGTAACATTCGAAGGTGTTGAACCAAAATATGTTGATGATGATCTTCCAAACCTCCAGAGAGGTTACGGTATCACTGTAAACTGTCCAGAAGAAAAAGCAATCCGCATCATTAAATTTATGGATGAAATGATCGAAGAAAAGAACCAGAAAGTTCTCTACTGGGGATTTGAAGGAACAGATTATCTCATCGATAAAGATGGTTCTGTAACAGGAACAAAGGGTGCTGCTTACAGAACTCAGGAAATGAGAGACAACTGGATGGATCCAAACTGGAACCAGATGAACCGTGCTATGTTCTGGCTTGATGAAGCTCCAAAATTGGAAGGAACTTTACCATCTGGATATACACGTGATATGAACGATCTCCCATGGGAATATGCAGCTAGCCAGAAGGCAGTTGATGTTGAACTCTGGAAGGCTTATGGTGTAGGTTCTTACAAAGAATTCATGCGCAAAAACCAGAAAGAAGTTAGAAACGAACCATGGTACCCACTCTGGCAGTGTAACCCTAACGCTGAAAACGGCGGTGAAGAAGAAGAAGCAAAACTTGCTCAGATCGTAATGGAAGACAACTGTGCTAGAAAGTACCTTCCAAAACTCATCATGGGTAGCGAAGCTGACTTCGAAAAGACATGGGCTGAATACACAGCTGCTTTAGCACCTGCTCTTGAAACTTGGAACAAATACTTCCAGGGACAGCTTGATCAGCGTATTAAAGCATACGGTGGAAACTAATAAGAAATAACTTTTATAAGTTATACTTAGCCTAAGTATAAGGATACATTTATGCATCCTTATACTTTACAAATGGTCCACAGAGAGCTTTGTTTTCTGTGGACTTTTTTGTTGGAAAAAAATGAGGTTGTCGGAGGTATTCCGATTATTGCATATAATTGTCGAGTAGAGCCCGGCAATCAATTCTTTTTTGGTGGATATTTTTTATGAAAAGTAAAAATGAAGCAAAGGCAAAGACAAAGGAGTTAGATCCAACAGTCCTTGCTGTAAGAAAAAATAAGTGGAACCTTTTAGGAAAGCAGAAGCTTCTTATCCTTATGTCTGTTCCATTTGTTATCTATGTAATTATTTTCAGATATGTCCCTCTCTGGGGATGGACTATGGCTTTCCAGAACTATAAACCAGCTCCTGGAAAACATGTCTGGGATCAGGAATTTGTTGGACTTAAATGGTTTATACATATTTTTAAAGATGCAGAGTTTATGCGGTCTTTAAGAAACACTGTTGGTATGAGCCTTATTACTACAGCTCTGGGATATATTACTGCTATTATTATTGCCGTATTCTTAAATGAAGTACGTCATATTGGAATTAAAAGATTTGTACAGACAGTATCATATCTTCCTCACTTCCTTTCATGGGTTATCGTTTGTGGTCTTGTTGCAAACGCTGTTTCTGTTGAGGATGGTATTATAAATAATGTATTATTAAAACTGAATATTGTAAAAGAGCCGATTCTATGGCTTTCAACACCTAAGTACTTCTGGCACATTGTAGGTTGGACCTATGTATGGAAGGAAGTAGGATGGAATACAATCGTATACCTTGGTGCTATGACAGCTATCGATCCTTGCTTATATGAAGCTGCACAGATTGACGGTTGTGGTCGTCTTAGAAAAATCTGGCACATTACATTACCTGGTATTAAGCCTACAATTATCATCATGATGATTATGTCTGCCGGACATATTCTTGATGCTAACTTTGAAATGCCATACTTGTTGCAGAATGGTTTGATTCAGGATGTTGCAGAAACAATTGATATTTATGTATTGAAATTCGGTTTCAACTTACAGAGATATGGTCTTGCAACTGCTGCCGGCATCTTTAAGAACGCCGTAAATATTCTTCTTCTTCTTATTGCTAACTGGATTGCTAAGAAGAGTGGTGAGGAGCGATTAGTATGATGAATAACGAAGCAAAAGCTGATGCTTTAGCACTTAAAAGAAAAACTAATTTAGGTAATATCATTTTTGATACAATTATCTTTATTACACTTGCATTTGTAGTAGTTGTCACTGTTTATCCGTTCTTAAACACAATTGCAATTTCTTTGAACGACGGTTATGACTCTCTTAGAGGTGGAATTACCGTATGGCCAAGAATTTTCACATGGAAGAACTATACAGACTTGTTCCAGACACCTCGTATTTTACAGGCGGGTATTATTTCTGTAACAAGAACTGTACTTCAGACTGTATTGTGTGTATTCTGTACAGCTCTTCTTGCATATACCTTAAGCCGTAAAGAATTCGTTCTTAGAAAACCCCTTACTTCTATTATTGTAATTTCTATGTATGTAAATGCCGGTTTAATCCCTGGATACATGCTTATAAAGAACCTTCACCTTATTGGTAAGTATGCTGTATACATCGTTCCTTGTCTGGTTGATGTATTCAACTTCATTCTTGTAAGAACTTATATCAATGGATTACCAGACAGCTTTGTAGAATCAGCACGTATTGACGGTGCAAACGAGTTTAGAATCTTTATGCAGATTATCATGCCACTTATTGTACCTTCTATTGCTATGATTTCTTTGTTCACTGCCGTAAACGCATGGAACAGCTGGTTCGATACATACCTTTATACTTCAAATAAACCAAAGCTTCACTCTTTGCAGTACGTATTGATGTCGTTCCTGCAGCAGAGTCAAAACCAGACGGTATCTGCATCTGATGCGGGTGCTTTGGCCGTAGCTTCGGGTAGTGGTTCGACAGCACAGGGTAAGACAACCCCAATCAGTATTCGTTCGTCAATCACAATGATTGCGACTCTCCCAATCCTCGTAGTATATCCGTTCGTTCAGAAATACTTCGTAGTCGGCATGACAATTGGTGGTGTAAAAGAGTAATCTTTTCCAAACTAAGTAAAATTTACAGGGGAAATCTTGAGGGATTTCCCCTTTTTTTTTAAGATGGAGGTTTTTTAATATGTTACGTGTTGTAAAGGTTGAACAAGGTGTGTTACAGGGGATTCCTGCAGCAGATCCACGCATTACGGTTTTTAAGGGGGTTCCTTTTGCGGCTCCTCCTGTTGGAAAGCTCAGATTTGCTCCTCCTCAGCCACCAAAAAAATGGAGAGGTGTAAAGGAATGTTATAAGTTTTCTCCAATTCCGGTTCAGCCTTCACCAAATCCTAATCCACCTCCAGAGGATATTTATTCACGTGAATGGTCTGTAGACCCGGAAATTCCTGTAAGCGAAGATTGCCTTTACCTTAACGTATGGACACCTGCAAAAAAAGCTAACGAAAAATTACCTGTTTATTTCTGGATTTTCGGTGGCGGTTGGCAGGTAGGTCACACTGCAGAGATGGAATTTGACGGTGAACGCATTGCTCGCCGTGGTATTGTAGTCGTAACAGTAAACTATCGTGTAAATATGTTTGGCTTTACAAATCATCCGGAAATTACTGCGAAATATCCTGATGCTCCGGCTAATATGGGGCTTTTAGACCAGCAGGCAGGGCTTAAGTGGGTTTATAATAACATCGAGGCCTTTGGAGGGGATAAAAGAAATATCACTATCGGCGGCCAGTCTGCCGGTGGTGGTAGTGTTCTTTTTCAGTTGTGTAATAAGGAAAGCCGTAAGTATATTAAACGTGCAGTTGTCGAAAGCGGTATTTTCTTTAATCCATTTCATAATCTTTTCCCTCATCACACTGTGGAAGATGCACACGAAATCGGTAAAAAATTCTTTGAATTCATTGGTGCTAAAAACCTTAAGGAAGCTCAGAAAATACCTACAGATGTGCTCAGAAAAAAATGGGTTGAATGGGGCGATTTCCAGAAGTCTGTAATCACCTGGGGACCTGTTTATGATGATAAATTTATTAAGGGTGATGTTTTTACCTGTCTTGAACGCGACAAACTTGATCTTCCTCCATTATTAATCGGATATACAATCGATGAATTCCTTGATGGAGAAGATGTAAAGGGTAAGCAGAAAAAGAAGCTTATAAATACGGTAGACCTTGGTATTAGAAAGGTAATCAACCTGGAAGAAAAGAACAAGAAAACCGGAAAGAATTACTTTTATAAGTTTGCAGTTCCAATCCCAGGCTGGGATAAACCGGGTGATTTCCATTCTGTAGATTTATGGTTCTTCTTCGAAACTCTTGCAAAGTGCTGGAGACCTTTTACCGGGGTGCATTACGATGTAGCCCGCCAGATTTGTGATTATCTTTGTAATTACATTAAGACAGGAGATCCAAACGGAAAGGATTTGAGCGAGCAGAAGCTTCCTGAATGGAAACCGTATTCAAACAAAGCTCCAAACGTAATGGAATTTACAACAAAATCCACCCTTAAAAAGATTCCGACTCCGGAAGAAATTAAGAAATATTTATAAAAAACAAAAAAATCGGCCCATTGAGAACTTCAAGGACCGATTTTTTTTGCCTTAGTGCCGATTTAATTTCTTTAGCATCGATTTTTTTGCTTAATTCCGATTTATTTTTATGGCACCGATTTTTTGATTTAATTATTTTTATCTTGAAAGCTTTCTGTATACTGTGCGTTTTGGAACACCTGCTTCTTCGCCAAACTGTTCTTTCTTCCATTCAGCGTATTCAGACCAGTTTCCTTCAAAGTAGCGCACTTCTGAATTGTTTTCGAATGCAAGAATATGTGTACAGATTCTGTCTAAAAACCATCGGTCATGACTTACAACAAGTGCACAGCCTGCAAAGTCTTCCAGGGCTTCTTCTAAGGCACGTACTGTTTCTACATCAAGGTCGTTTGTAGGTTCGTCGAATAAAAGAACATTTCCGCTTTCCTTGAGCATCATACCAAGGTTGAGTCGGTTTTTTTCACCGCCCGAAAGAACAGAAACTTTTTTATTCTGGTCAGGACCGTTAAAGTTGAACCATCCGCAGTAGGCATGTGCGTTTACTTCGCGTACACCACCTTCTAAGGCGCGTCCTTTTTCGTCTACGGCACCAAGTTTTACAAGGTCTCCGCCTCCACCAAGTGTTTCGTAAACTGTTTTATTTTCATCAAGGCCGGACCTCATCTGGTCTACGTATACAAGTTTTACTGTTGAACCTATTTTAATGCTTCCTGAATCAGGTTTTTCGCCACCAGGGAAGCCCGCAGCATCAACAATCATCTTAAAGAGGGTTGTTTTACCAGCACCGTTTGGTCCTACAATACCGATGATTGCACCGGCAGGAATATGAACGTTTAGGTTTTCGAATAAAAGCTTGTCTCCGAATGATTTTGTTAATCCTTCGATTTCTATTACCTGGCCGCCAAGACGTGGTCCTGCAGGAATGGAAATCTGCGTATCTTTAAGCTGTGTTTTTCCTTCCTGAGCCATCAATTCGTTATAGCGTGTGATGTGTTCCTTGTGTTTAGCCTGTCTTCCCTTTGCACCCATGTGAATCCATTCAAGCTCGCGCTGGATTTCTTTCTGGCGTAAAGATTCGTTTTTGCTTTCGAGTGCAAGTCGCTGCTGTTTCTGTTCAAGCCAGCTCGAATAGTTTCCTTTGAATGGGAATCCTTCTCCGCGGTCAAGCTCTAAAATCCAGCCTGCAACATCGTCTAAGAAGTAACGGTCGTGGGTAATTGCAATAACTGTACCAGGATAGTCGTGGAGGTGTTTTTCGAGCCATGCAACAGTTTCTGCATCAAGATGGTTTGTAGGTTCATCAAGAAGAAGGATATCAGGCTTTTGGAGTAAAAGACGACAGAGTGCAACACGACGGCGCTCCCCTCCGGAAAGAACATCTACAACCTGATCCCCAGGAGGACAGCGGAGTGCGTCCATAGCAAGTTCAAGGTTATTGTCTAAGTTCCATGCATCACAGGCATCAAGTTTTTCCTGAATTTCTGCCTGCTGTGTGCAAAGCTTATCAAAATCGGCATCCGGGTCACCGAACGCTTCGTTTATTTTATCAAATTCTGCAAGGAGGTCTGTAATCGGTTTTACACCTTCTTTTACGACTTCCATTACTGTTTTACCAGGTTCAAGATATGGTTCCTGTTCAAGGTATCCGATTGTGTATCCTGGTGCAAGGCTTGTTTCACCGGTAAAATCCTTGTCTATTCCGGCAAGAATCTTAAAAAGAGAAGATTTTCCGGCACCATTTGATCCGATTACACCGATTTTTGCACCATAGTAGTATGAAATACTTATGTCTTTTAATACAACCTTTGTTCCGTAAGCACGGCCTACACGATCCATAGTGTAAATAATCTTTTTGTCATCAAATGTTTTTGCCATAAACCTTCCTTTTTAGTCTTTATATTTCAGTTCTGTAATCAGTGTGTTTTATTACTGTTTTTTCTTTGTTGCGTTTCCACCGGCATCTGTAATCTTTTTAATGATTTCATCAGCCTGAGCGGAAGTTAAATCTTCTTTAAGTACGATTGGTGCCGAAATAAAGATATTGTTTGCTTCTGTTCCCGAAAGATCCTTTCTTATTTCGCGGATTGCAGCCACAACAGTACGCTTACTGCTTGAATCACAGATTTCGAGTGTTACCTTGTATTTTGTCTGTGGTGCAGTAGTAGCAGAAGTTGTTTCTGTTGAAGAAGATGCACTGGAAGATGATGAAGATGAAGAATCAGCTCTTGCAGGTCTTCTTATTTCTTTTCTTGGAGCAACACCGTTTGGATATGTCATCTGTACGGCTTCTACTTCCTGCTTCTGCTTAGACTTTAACAGGAGTGTATAACCTTCGTCTCTGTATACATAACCAGAAGAGTTATATGTTTCGAATCGAGGGTCTGTACGGTATGCCATGTTGTAAATATAAATTGCAGTGAACTTTGGAATACCTTTGAAGATAACGTGGTGAATCTGTCCTTCTGGGAAGTCAACATTGAGTGTAAGTCCGGTTTCCTGAGTCTGAGAATATGTGATTTCTTTAGCACAAGTCCATGCCCAGATTAAATCTGATGGATCTGCCTTGATAATCTTGAAGTGTGGGTAGTACCAGTTGTCGTATGCGAAGATAGGGTAAAGGATATTGATTGTCTTAACATCATAAGAAGTATTTTCGTTGATATATGTATTTACAATAACTTGTCCGGCTTTTACGTATACCGACTGACCCGAAACTTTACCGTAACGGATGAGGGCAACACCAATATCTACTGCCTGAATTACAGAAAGGAACTGATCGTTTTCTTTCATAGTGAGCATTTCGTTTTCGTAAGTACATGCATCTGTAATCTTTTCGATACATCCGTTTACAGCAGGATGAAGGATATCTGCAAGTTCTCTGTTATATCCGTAGAGTTCAACATAAGACTTAAGGATACCGGTTACATAGTTCAAACTGAGTGTGCTCATATCGAGTGTTGCACAGTAAGAAAGAAGCTGTTTTACGCCTTCTGGATCAGGGTAGATACAAAGGAATGCTGCAATGTTCTGAGTCATAAGGATTGAAACATCATTATCATTAATAGCTTTTGTGATGTCTCCTTCGTGAGCTCTTACATCCTGATCAAGGCTTGAGTTGAGTTTTGCAAGGTTATTGAAGTATGGAGAAGAAACATAAGTTCTCTTTTCGCTCTTCTTGAATGCAGAAGGGATTTCTTCGAGAGCCTGTGTGTATCGTCCGCGTTCACCCATTGTAGCAACATAAGCTACAGCAAGTGATTCTGTAAAGTTGTTATCGGAAAGTACTGCACGGAAGTTAGAAACTACACTGTTCTTAAATCCTGTGAGTGTCTTTTCGTATACTGCGTCGTCTGCAATAGCAAGTTCTGTAATGCTGTCGAATGTGAATTTCTTTGTGTCGTCGAATACAGCATAGTGAGCAGAAGAATCAGCAGAAGTAAAGCAGATAAATCCGTCTTTAACTTCGTTTGTAGTAAAGCTCCAGTTATAGTTTTTACCGTTAAGGATAACCCTGTTTCCATCATCACGCTGGATGTTCATGTTTCTTGCAAAGCTGTAAGGGAAGTATAAGGTTTCTACACTGTCCGGAACTTCAGCAAGAATAGAAAGACTTGAATCAGCCGAAGTACCCGAAAGTACAAAAGAAACTATAATCTCGTTAGAGAAATAGAATGTAATACTCTCGCCAGCCTTTTTTTCGTAATTCTTAAGGATGATGTCTACAGGCTTTGTTTTACCCTTTAAAACCACTTTTGCCGAATTCTGATCATCTGTAAAGAAGTTCAGACCGTTATAAGAGGCAATAAGTTTATTCTGAAGGTCCGCATTTTCGGATTCAGAATCCTGCTTTTCAAGTGTAACCTGAAGGCTTCCAATTTTTTCAATTATTGTAGAATCTGTTCTAAATTGGAGAACAAAAATGCCGATGATAATAGCAAGGTATGCTCCTGTAATGGCGATACCTCTTCTAAATGAACGCATACTCATAATGTATTAGTTTAGATAATAATTGAAGTAAATTCAACCATATAAGACCCTATAATAAGGAAATAAATGATGAAAAAACACATTAGTAAATTATTTTTGATACTGTCGCTCATGTTGATTCCATCAGTTTTAATTGCTCAGGAAAAAGAAATTTCGGTTGAGGATCAGTATTATGAAGACCTTAAAAACGAGAAAAATAAGCCCGAAAACATTGTTTTTGCAGAAAAACTGCAGGAAAAACTCATTAATGATGATGTTGACGGAGCAATCCTTCTGTTTAATTCAATCCCTGCACCACTCAAAGATGACCCCGATTTTAAGCTGATTTTAGCATCACTTTATATGTCAAAAGGTCAGTACGCAACAGCAGAAAAAATTGCGAACGAAGTGCTTGCAGTTTATCCTGATTCAACTGATGCAATCGAAATTCTTTCTTATATTGCCAAGGCAAAGGGCGACACAAAAAAGGTTGCCCAGATGAATAAAAAACTTCTTGATAAAGATCCTAACAATCCTGCTGCAAACATCATTCAGGCAGAAGATTATCTTGTAAAAAAGAAGTTTAAGCTTGCAAAAGACTGTTATACAAAGGCATTAAAAGGCGAGCCGGGAAATAAAGATGCACTTTATGGATTTGCCCTCTGTTCCTATTATCTTAACGATACAAAAACGGCAAAAACTGTTGTAGAAGAACTTTTAGAAGATGATCCTCAGAATCCTGCTGCAAACGCTTTAAGAGGCAAGCTTTATGCAGAAAATAATGAATATAAAAAAGCAACCGAAATGCTCGAAAATGCGCTCTCTTACGGCGGCCCGAACTATGATTATTATCTTGAACTTGGAATGTATTATAAGCGCAGAAATCTTACTACAAAGGCTTTAGAACAGTGGAATAATGCTGTTTCTCTTGATAAGTCTTACTTCCTTGGTTATGCATATCTTGCCGGTCTTTATGATGAATTGAATGAGTATGATAAGGCTCTTCAGAATTATTACATGGTAATCAGAACAAATCCTGATTATTATTTTGCTTATGAAGAGATTGCTCTTTTGGAATATCACAAAAATAATTTCCAGGGTGCAATTGAATATTTTGAAAAAGCTTATGCTTACAGCAAAAATTATTCTTATAAGCTGATGGTTGCGGCATGTTATTACAGACTCAAAAATCCAGTTAATGCAAAAAAGGTTTTACAGCAGGTGATGAAGGGCTTAGACCGTGACTCAATTGAATATCATGTTGTACGATTCTATCACGATTCATACAGCAAAAATGCGGAAGTTCAGATTACTCAGAAATTAAATAAGATAGATAATAGCACTAATCGCGGAAAAATGTTATTTTATATGGGTCAGTATTACGAAATCAATGGTTTTGACGAAATGGCAAAAGAATATTATGCCAAAGTAACCGCAATGCAGGCTCCGATGTTTTTTGAGTATCGCCTTGCTGAATGGGCGCTTGGAAGAAACAAATAAAATAAACTATAAGGATTTATAAATGAGTCAGACTCAAAGAGTGCTTAAATTAAACGGACGTACAATCACTTTGATTGGAACAGCGCACGTAAGTGCAGAAAGTATTACAGAAGTAAAGGAAACAATCAAAAAATTAAAGCCTGATTGTGTAGCCGTTGAACTTGACGATAAGCGTGCTGAATCCATTAAAAATCAGGATAAATATAAACAGCTTGATATTGTAAAGGTTTTAAGAAGGAATGAAGGCTTTCTTTTGATGGCAAACCTTGTTCTTGCTTCTTTCCAGCGCAGGATGGGACAGAATATCGGTGTAAAACCGGGAGACGAAATGCTTGCGGGAATTCAGACTGCAGAAGAGATGAAAATCCCTGTTGTTCTTGCCGACCGTCCTATTCAGATTACATTAAAACGCGCTTGGGCTAAAAACTCCCTCTGGGGAAAATGCAAGCTTCTTTCGGCTCTTTTAACAAGCATGTTCTCTAAGGACGAAATGACTGCCGAACAGATCGAAGAAATCAAGCAGAAGAACGAAATGGATTCTATGATGGCTGAGCTTGCAGAGTTTATGCCTGTAATCAAAAACGTTCTTATAGACGAAAGAAACCTGTATCTTGCAACAAAAATCTGGCAGTCCGATGGAAAATCTGTTGTTGCAGTTTTGGGAGCAGGACACCTTGATGGTGTAGAAGAATGTCTTAAAAAGCTTTCTGAAAAAAAGATGGGCGAAAATCTCGACGAAATCAGCGTGGTTCCAAAAAAGGGCTCCTTCGGAAAAATAATCGGATGGCTTATTCCGGCTGCGATTATCGGACTGATTATTGCGGGCTTTATCTACGGTGGAACAAAGCTTGGCTATAAGAATGTTCAGTCTTGGATTTTGTGGAACGGAATTATGGCTGCAGTCTTTACTCTGATAGGTGCTGGACATCCGCTTACAATTCTTACGGCTTTTGTAAGTGCACCGCTTTGTTCGCTTTGTCCGTTCGTGGGTACGGGTTTTGTTGTTGCAATTGTGCAGGCTTTGATCTGTAAGCCAAAGGTAAGCGATATGGAAACGCTCCAGGATGATGTTACATTTAAGGGTGTTTATAAAAACAGAATCCTGCGCGTTTTACTTTTACTGATTCTTTCGACAATTGGAAGTTCTATTGCGACGTTCGTGAGTGGAGCAGATATCATACAGAATATGTTTAGTTTATAGATGAGTATAAAAAAACGGAGCGTGTGCTCCGTTTTTTTTTGTTTGTGCATTTGGCTGGGGCTCAGCGCCGCCCCACCCGGCCCCCGCTTAGAGGTTAAAGCCCTCGCGGGCTTTGATTAGTAGCCATCACTCATTTCCCTATTAGCATCTTTCTTACAAAGTTCATCGTAGACGAGGGAGCGCTTTCTAAGTTCTTCTTTGCGTTCTTTTGGGAACGGCATGTTTCGCCAGAAGATACCGCGTACATCCTTATCAAGACGCTGAACGCCTTCGCTTTCTTTTGTCATCCACAAAATATAGTCTTCGATAAAGAACTCTTTAAGATCACCCTTTAATTTGAGCTGTTCTACGTGCTGGTAATATTGACCTGTAAGACCTTCTTCCATCCAGTAGTAAGATGCCTTTTCCTTTGCAACCTGCCATCTTAAATCGGCAACAGCAGTAAGAACTGCAATCTTTAAGTCGCGTGGATACATTGGAATGATGATTCGTCCACGGCTTGTTACGCGGTTATAGCGGTCAAAAGGTTCCCAGCAGAAGCCCCTGTCTCCATAAGTTGGAACTAAGAGAACATAAGGTACAATTCTGTTAGGCATGTTTTTATGGATTCGATGGAAAACTCCCGGGTCAATTGATTCAACCCATCTTAAAACTTCAATTACGTTTTCGCGTGTTCCTGTTCCTTTTTCGGTACAGTGGTAGAATTCGCGTGTAAAGATTGGGAACTGGTTACCGCGGCGTCCGATAGTCATCTTTGCCATCTGGCGGATTGTGTCGAACTCGGTTTTGATTGCTTCCTGGTCGGCCTGAATAACTTCTGCACCGCCGTTAGCTTCGATTTTATTTTTTACAGAATCGAATGTTCCCTTTGCTTCCTGGAATTCATTCAATGCTTTAGAAAGTTCCTTGTCGTTTTTAGAAAGACGGTGAAGCAGATCTGTGATTTCGGAAAAGAGCTTTCTCTGGATTTCTGTCATCGCACTTTTATGTGGCTCAAGTCCCATAATCGGCATGTGATCGCAGAGGGAATCAATTCTTCCCTTAAGTTCTGTTTCGATCATTGCACGTTCGTTTTCTTTTATGTTCAAGAGGTTTTCGGAACTCTGGAGTTTTCCTGAGTTTTTAGACTGAAGCTGCATAAGGCGAGACTGTTCTGCAGACATCTGCTGTTCTGCTGTCATGCTCGAAAGCTTTACCTGCTTTTTTTCATCGGTTGCAGAGTTAGTCATCTTTCCTGTAGAGATTTCGCGGAACCATTCATCAACATATAAAACAGGTTCTGCATAATCATTTTTGAAAATCATCTTAGAAAAGAATTCTTTCTGTTCCGGTTTAAAAAGAGAAGGAAGGATAACGCCGTAGCGCATAAGCATTCTTTTTGGAAGCGGAAGATTAGGATCAGCCATTTTAGAAGACATACCCCTTAAAAGCTCCCAGTAAGATGTTACAATCTGCTGTCTGTATACTGCGCGGTCTTTTGGATCTGTACATGTAAGATATTTAGAAAGAATCTGGTGAACACGCTGTGCCGACGCATTTTCTCCTGTAAGACATACCTTATAGTATTTAGGATCATCATAAACCTGATTAGAAGTGTCATTTATAAGTTTTGGAATTGGATCAAAAGTAGTTTTACTCAAATCTACTTCGTGAATAGAGGCAGTTCTCTGGCGTGGTTCTTCACCTGTTATATTTACAGATTTTTTTGAAAAACCTTTTCTAAAAGAGAAAGCTCCTGCAGGTCCTTTTTCTTTACCCTGTTCATCTTCAACAGTAGTCTGCGCATTAGATAAAAGGGCTGCAATCTCAGGATCTAATTCTGCATCGTTCATATATACCACCCTATATTGTTAGTATTTTTTATTATAACATGGCGATTTTGTCTTCGCAATAATACAAAGAGATTGTTTAAAAACTATTTTTTTCTCTCTTTAATCGTGTATTCATTAAAGCCGGATTGAATCAGTTTTGTTTCGAGTTTAAAAAGGTCTGAAGCATCTATGTCTTTAATCACAACTCTTATAACACCGGTCGAATTATTTGTCTGGAAAACGACGTTTGAAAATCCTGCTTTGATGAGTTTCTGTGCCCTTTTGTTTGCATTTTCTTTTGATGAAAAAGCTCCAAGTTGAATGTCCCATCTGGAACCAACCGCTCTTTTTACTGTAGAAGGCGATGTTTTTTTAGCGCTCACAGTTTTTGTGTTTTTAGCTGATTTTACGGCTGATTTTGCATCGATCTTTTTCATCATTTCCTGGGCCTTTTTTGCTGTTGTTACGCTCGCTTTAGTCGAAGGTCCTTTTTTTACAATTTCCAGTCGTACTTTTGTTGTTCCGCTTCCAATCATCCCGAGTTTTACCGCTGCGGCTTTAGAAAGGTCAATTTCTCTTCCCGAAACAAATGGTCCTCTGTCGTTTACACGCACCTGTACGCTTTTTCCGTTTCTAAGATTTACTACTTTAAGGATTGTGTTGAACGGAAGTGTTTTATGAGCACAGGTTAAGGCATACATATTAAAGCGTTCTCCGTTGGATGTTTTTTTACCATGAAAAGCTTCTGCATAATAAGAGGCTGTTACGTTGTTTTTGTAGACTGATGCTGCACATATAAAAGAATTAACTGTCAGTATTAATAAAAAGGCTGATAATAATTTTTTTATGTTCATGTTTTAATTATCGGCAAGAATTAATATATTGCGCAGTTAAGCCTGTGATGATTTTTGCGGGGCATGATGATGATTCTGTTGACCTCTGTGATGATTATTTCGCGGGTGCTTTCTGATTTATTTGTGATTTTTTGTGATGATTTTCTGCGAAGGTTTTTGTGGTTACTTTGTCTGATTAATATCTAAAACTGTTCCACCCGGGATTAATTTTCCGTTTATGAAGATTGTCTTATCTGTAGAAGTGGATTTTTTTTCTATCTGTTCAATCAGGAGTGTTGCCATTGTTCGGCCGATTGTATTTCCATCCTGTTCGTATGTTGTGAGTGGAGGAACAAGCATGGAAGAAAGAAGAATGCCGTCATATCCTACAATGCTTATATCTTTTCCGGGTGTTAATCCTCGTGCGTGTAAAGCCTTTATTCCACCAAGTGCCGAAAAGTCATCCGGAAAGAAAATGCAGGTTGGAGGCTCCGGGAGAGATAAAAGTTTTTCTGTTGCAGTCTTACTCAAATCTGAATTGTAGTACTGCCCCTGAACAAAATATTCATCCGGAATAGTGATGTTATTATCATGGAGAATTTTATTAAAAATTGTTTTTCGTTCTCTGGTTACAAGGGTATCTTCACCATAAATCATCGCAATTTTTGTGTGGCCTTTAGAGATGACGTAATTTGTTAAATCATCCATACCCTTTGTGTTGTTACTTAAAACTGCAATGTGGCCTGAGTCATATTTATAATCAAGAGTAATCAGGGGGAGACCGGAAGAAACAAGCTTTTGTAAATCAGGGCGTGTAAAATCAGCAGAAAGGATTGCAACTCCGTCTATGCTCCTTCCCATGATGTGCTTGTAATAATCATAATCTTTGTTTGTGGAAGGGCCTGTAAAAGTAATATCGTAATTATGGGCGGTTGCAACTTCCTGAAATCCGCTTAAAATTTTTGCAAAATACTGATGCTGAAGCCCTGTTCCCGTTTTATCTTCGAAGATTACTCCAAGGTCAAAGGTTTTATTTGTACGCAGGGTTCGGGCAGCTATGTTTGGATGATAGCCCATCTCTTCGGCTTTAGACTGGATTATTTTAATTGTTTCAAGACTGATTTCGGGACTACCCTGGAGGGCTTTACTTACAGTTGAAAATGAGACTCCGCATTCTTTTGCAATATCTTTTAAGGTAACCATATTTAAGTGATTTTTATGTTAACTGTTAAAACAAAAAATCTCAAGTCATAAAAATTTTATTGAAAATAAGCCATATTTTGACTATATTAATAGTATAGCTTTTTATAGGAGTAGCAATGAAATTTATGTATAATTCTCCTCTTTTTGATGATGAAGAAGAAGAAAAAAAGACACCAAAAGCACCGGATCCTTTTTCTGAAAGATTTTTAAAAACAAGACAGATTATCCTGACTGGTGAAATTAAAAAAGAACTTGCAGATGAGATAGCACGCCAGCTTCTTATATTAGATTCGGAAGATGATAAAGCTCCGATTTATATGTATATTGATTCTCCTGGTGGAGACGTTGATGCGGGTTTTGCAATTTACGATATCATCCGTTTTGTAAAAGCACCTGTTTATTTAATCGGAATGGGATTAATCGCTTCGGCAGCAACACTCATCCTTCTTTCTGTTCCAAAAGAAAAAAGAGTTGGTCTTCCAAACAGCCGTTATCTTATTCATCAGCCTCTGGGCGGAATGCGCGGAGTTGCAACAGATATCGAAATTTACGCAAAAGACATGGAAAAAATCCGTGCAAAAATCAATAAGATTATTGCAGAAGGAACAGGCACACCGCTTGAGCAGGTAACAAAGGATACAGACCGCGATTACTGGCTCGATGCAGACGAAGCCGTTAAGTATGGATTAATCAGTTCGATTATTTCAACTAAGAGTGAATTAAAAAAATAGTATGACTTTTTCCATTACCGACACTCTGTTCAACGAAATCATTTCTGCCCTGGACAATCAGGAAATTAAATACCTGGTTGATTCACAAACAGGCACATTGATTGAAGCAGATAAAGCGGGTAAGGATGAAGATAGATTTTATGAATTACCGGAATGGAATTCTGCCAGCGGTTTTAAATTACGGGAAGATTTTGTAGAAACAGTCCGTATTCCGCTTGTAAAAGAAAAGCTTCAGACAGTAATGCATTCTGGAAGGGGGGTATTTAAGAATTTTAGACTTGTTTTAAAAGAATATCCTGAGGTTGAAAAGCGATGGTTCATTTTTAAGAATAATACGATGGGCCTTTACATCAATCAATGGTATAACGATTTGCGTGAAATATGGGGACTTGAAAAACTGGATTACATCCCGGAATCTGATGAAAACCTGATTCATGATGATTTTGTATTCAGTGAGTATGAATCGGCAGTTAATAGAGAGGATGTAATACTTCATATGCACGAATTTTTTTTAGGGAAGGAGCAGGATCTTTCGGAGGAATTAAGGGAGGCATTTTTCGAAATGTGGAAAAAACAGTTTATGAATGCTGATTCCACTGGACAAACAGGATTAATATGCCACAGCCTTTCGGATGATTTTGCAGGATGTATAACAGCATCCAGTTTAATTGAAAATCAGGAAAAGATTTCTGTTTTGACGAATCTTTTTGTTCCTGAAAATTACCGTGGACTTGGAATTGGCACAGAATTAATTTCTATGTGTTTTGCTAAATTAAAAGAAAACGGGACAAGATGGGTTTTATTACCAGACGTAATCATGTCCGAAACTTTGCAGCCTCTTTTATCACGAATGGGCTTTGAAAAAGCAGGTTATGGATATGCAGCTAAATTACAGTAAAAGGAGTTTTTTATGGGTTACTACAATAACCGGGATTTTGAAGTTAATGAAGAAAAAACAGCAGATTTTTTGACAAACGCTGTTTCAAAAATTACAACAGAAGAGGATATCGACACTCTTTTAGAACTTGTTAAGCTTTTTAAGAAAAATGTACCTCTTTCTCGCCGTAAGTATGTAATTGCTTATATGCTTAAAGAATCATTAAAACACTATCATTTCTTTAGTAAATCGAATAACAGAAACGGAAGAAATAATGACCGTTCACGCGATAACCGTGGTTATAAGAATGATTATAAATCACAGGGAAGAAGCGAAAAAGCATATTCAGATACAGAAGTTTCTTCAGAAGAAGAAAAAACACGCACACCAAGAGTTCAGATTGACCCGGACAAGGCTACATCAATCTTCATTGGAATTGGTAAAAACAGACGCGTATATCCACGCGATTTAGTTGGTCTTTTGATTGCAGTTGCAGGATTGGAAAGAGACAGAATCGGTGATATCAAAGTTTTAGCAAATTATTCTTTTGTTCAGCTTTATACAGAAGATGCTCAGACAGCAATCGATAAATTAAATGATTACTCATACCGTGGACGTAAGCTTGCAGTAAGCTACAGCCGCCAGAAATCTGATGAAGATGCCGGAACAGAAACAGAATCAGCTTCGGAAAGCTTTGAATCAGAAGATATGTCTGCACAGGAAATGGCTCGCGAAGATGCAGAAGCACTTGCAGCAGCAGAAAAAGCCGCAGCAGATAAAGAACCTTTTGGAGTATAATCGGGCTTTTATATGGAGATTCATGTAATCCGTACAGGCGTTTTTCGTGTAAATACGATTATTGTACCGGCGGGAGAAAAACATTGTTTTGTTGTAGATCCCGCTGCCTGTGAGCTTTCGGGCGACCAGAATGTGATTGTGGATTATCTTAAAAAGAAAAAACTTACCTGCGATGCAGTGGTTTTAACACATTCACATTTTGATCACATAACAGGAATTGCAGAAATTAAAAATGCTTTTCCTTCGTGTAAGATTGCAATCTTCGAAAACGAAGCAGGCGAATTACAGAATCCTCCGGGGCCGATGAACGACTCTGTAATAAGATATTTTGGTGTCTTAGAGCTTTTGGACATGGTTTCTAAACAGCCGGGTGCCGACACACTTCTTAAAGACGGCCAGAATCTTTCTTCTCTGGCTCCCACAATCCCAGAATATTCAGAATGGAAAGTAATTCATACTCCGGGGCACACACCCGGCTCAATCTGTCTTTATAATAAAAAAGAGGGAATCCTTATTTCGGGCGACACCCTTTTTGCCTACGGAGGCTATGGTAGAACCGATATGTATGGCGGAAATGAGGCAGAAATCATAAAGAGTCTTTCGCGATTAAAGAATGTAGTTGAACCTGGCACAAAAGTTTACCCCGGCCATGACGAATTTGGATTTATGTTTGATTAGATAAAATCAGTTCTCCCGGAGAAAAAAATCATTTCGGGGCAGCGATGTTTTCGCGAAGAAAAAAACAATTCTGTGGGGGACGATGTTTTCCCGTAGCCTATCTTTCCACACTAAATTCAGGCTTTCCCGAAAAGATGTTTTCTATTTTAATGAACGCAGTATCCGTAAAATCTTTTTCTACCGTTATGATTGCAAATCCGGGCTTTTTTCCGTCGCGCGGGCGAGAACAGCTTCCTGGGTTTATAAATGTTACAGGGCCTTCTGTTGCTTCGTCTGCAATGTGGGTGTGTCCGTAAAGTGCAACCGTGCATTCAGAATATTTACTTTGCATTCCAAGAAGATCTTTACTGTAACAAACGCCTTCGTTGTGTCCATGTGTTATATAAAAATTGGTATTGTTAACGCACAAAATCTGGCGGGAAGGGACAATCAGAGTGCCTTTTAAAAGACCTTTTGCTAAAGGATTATTTTTTCCTACATCAAAAGAAAGAGGAAAAGTGTCGGGGTCGCCGTTTCCGCGAACAAAAGCGATTACGGGAGGAAGGCAGGCGCGGAAGTTCTGATCGGAATCAGCGGTTTCTAAAACTTCTGCAAGGTCTGTAATTCCATCTCCACAGAAGATAAAGGCATCACAGCCGGGACTGTACTTCATAAGGATGTTCATCATAATCCTGTAGTTTCCGTGAGAGTCGGAGAGGACGAGAAGACGTGCATGTTCTTTTTTTTCGAGCGAACGGGCAGCGGCCGCAGAGCCTATTAAATTGTTTTCCTCTTGAAGAAGTTCAATCATCTTTTATCCGGCAAAATTTATTGTTTTAATCTATTGGTGCAGAACAAAGTGATTAATTGAAGTAAGACCAGATTCAGGATCCTTGTACTGTGTAAATTCGCGGTTCTTAAGCATCACTTTTACGTGGTCTTTTATTTCGTTCTTTTTCAGGTCCTTTTGAATTGAACCGTTGAGCAAAAGAATATAATCAATAGTGTCCATAAGGATTTCCGGGGCATCTTCGCTCACTTCTGTAATTGTTTCTTCGGGAGCAATGCCGCCTGTAATTTCTGCTTTCTGAGATTTGTCTATTACGATATCACAATTTGCTTCGAGTCCTGCTGCTTCTTCCTGAGAAAAAAGTGCGATTATAGGATAAGGAACTTCGAGCTTCCAGAAATTCTGAATTCTTGTAAGAGCTGTTTCTGTTCCCGATGGAGCACCAAGAAGAACAATTCCCGAGATTTCTTTTTCGTTTTCGTTTACTAAAGCGGGGAATTCAGAAGGGAAGGTTTTTCCGTTGTGCTTAAAACTGTCAGGATAAATATACGAGATGATTAATCCACCGTCTGAATCAAGACCATAGCGCTGTTCGAGTTTTGCTGTGAGTTTTTTTACAGTCTCTTCGGAATTAAAATCATAACCAAAAAGAACGACAATTCTTTTGTTTGTTACGTTCCACTGCTGGATAAGCTGTTCAACAGTTTTTGAGTCATTTTTTATAGTGTCGACTCTTAATTCAACTGATGAGGAACCTGTCTGGTTATTGTTTTTTCCGTTACAACCAGCAGCCAGAATTAATGATAAAATGCAAAGTGTGATAATTTTTTTCATAATAATAATTCTACCGTATTTGATTTTTATTGAAAAGGATTAACAAATTCTGTTATTATAAGGCATGAATGTTTTAACCCCTATAATATCACTTATCGGAAGTCTTGCGCTGCTTCTTTACGGTATGAAGCTCATGTCTGATGGTGTTCAGAAGAGTGCCGGAGAAAAACTTCAGCGTGCGCTTAGTGTAATTACAGGAAACCGTTTTATTGCCCTTTTGACCGGTCTTGTAGTAACAATGATTATTCAGTCATCCGGTGCAACGACAGTAATGGTTGTAACATTCGTCAATTCCGGGCTCATGACCCTTACTCAGTCTGTGGGCGTAATCTTTGGTGCCAATATCGGTACCACAATTACAGCATGGATTGTTTCTTTATTCGGATTCAGCTTTTCAATTTCTGCATTTGCAGTCCCGGTATTCGGTTTTGGTTATTTCCTTACAATTTTATCTAAAAAAAGATCCGGTTACAGAAACCTTGGCGAAGCAATAATGGGATTCGGCATGCTCTTCCTTGGACTTTCGGGATTGAGCAAAGTTTTTTCTCCGGATCAGCTTGGCTTTTTATTTGATATAGACGGAAGCGGATTTTTAGCAATTGTTATTTCCTTTATAATCGGTATTGTAATCACAGCATTGCTCCATTCATCTTCAGCTTTTTCTGCAATCGTAATCACAATGGCTTATAACGGACTTATCAACTGGCCTTTAGCCGCTGCAATGACACTTGGAAGTAACATTGGTTCTACAATCGATGCAATTTTGGCCGCAATAGGAAAGAGTGCCGATGCCCGCCGTTCTGCTTTAATCCATGTTTTATTCAATGTGCTTGGTACCGTGGTTGCATTCATCTTCTTTAATCCTTTCCTGCATCTTGTTACAATTTTGACTCCGGGACAGGAAAACTCAAATATTGCAATCCGCATTTCTATGCTTCATACGGTATTTAAAACTTTATCTACAATCATCCTTCTTCCAATGCAGAGTATTCTTGTTAAGCTTACACAGAAGTTTATTAAAGATGATCCTGATGACAGACCGGCACAGTATAAGCTTGTATTTACAAATCTTATGGGAAAGGACAGTATTACAACCCACATCATCCAGGTAGAAAAAGCAATTGCCGATATGACCGATGTTGTTACGGATATGTTCGATAAAATTCAGATTGGTATTACCAAACGTAACAACGATTTTATTGATAATTATAAAGAAGAGATGAGTAAGACTGAGGATTATGTAGATCAGATGCATGAACAGATTACTCACTATCTTATCAACTGCGAAAAATTCCAGCTGACAGAAAAACAGCTTAATCATATTTCCAGCATGATTCAGATTGTTGATGAGCTTGAAAATATGAGCGACAGCTGCTTTGGAACAATTATGCTTATCTGCCGTTCTATCGAAAAGAAGATGACATTTAAAACCGAAGATATGGAACGCCTTCTTCCTTATATTGAGCTTGTACGACAGTTCCTTCAGTTTATCAGAATCAACATCAACAAAACTCTTACTCCGGAAAAGCTTGAACTTGCACGCGAGCTCGAAGACGGAATTGATGCATTCAGAAAAGATTTGAAGAAGGTTGCTAGAAAGAGGCTCGAAGGTGGTGCCGATGTTAAATCTGAGCTTTTGTACATCGATATGGTACGTGCAATTGAACACATTGGTGATAACTGCTTCAGCATTTCCGAAAGCCTTGTAAACGGATAGGATAGTTATTCAAAAAAACGCGGGGGCATTATGAAGATTATTTCATGGAACGTAAACGGGATTCGCGCAGTAGAAAAAAAAGGTTTTATTGACTGGCTCACTGCTTCCGGGGCCGATGTTGTATGTATTCAGGAAACAAAGGCAAACCCTTCCCAGCTTTCCGAAGAACTTCTTGCCCCTGGCGGCGTTTATAAATCTTATTTTTCGAGTGCAAAAAAACCGGGATATTCGGGAACAGCAGTTTTTACCCGCGTTGAACCCGACAGCGTAGAAACAATGGGCGACGACCGTTTTGATGACGAAGGCCGGGTAACAATTGCAAAATTCAAAAAGCTTGCCGTAATCTCTGCATATTTTCCGAACAGTCAGGATGCTGGTGCAAGACTTGATTATAAACTTGCTTTCTGCGATGCCATGCTTAAAAAATGCGACTCTCTTGTAAAAGATGGCTTTGATATAGTTTTGTGCGGCGACTACAATATTGCCCATAAACCGATCGACCTTGCAAATCCAAAAGCAAACGAAGGAAATGCCGGCTATTTACCCGAAGAGCGTGCCTGGATGGATAAGTTTACTGCGGCAGGCTATGTAGATACCTTCCGTCATTTCTGCACTGAGCCAAAGATGTACACCTGGTGGAGTTACCGCTTTCATGCCCGCGAAAAGAACATCGGGTGGCGTATAGACTATCAGTGTGTAAATCCGTCTTTTATTGGCAAAGTAAAATCATCAGTAATTTTGAGCGATGTAACAGGCTCGGATCACTGTCCGATTATGGTCGAAGTAGAATAAAATAAAACAAAGGCTTGCAGCATATTTTTTGCTGGATTTTTTAATACGAATAAAATGGGGGATGAGGAATGCCGTATACAATTCTTGTAATCACATGTATTTTTGCTCTGCTTGTACTGATAATTGTTCTGGTGCGTGGAATTAAAAGTCTTAAGGGAAATTCTAAAGAAAATTCGTTTTCTGATTTATACACAGACGAAGCAGAACACGACCAGGCAATGAAAGAGATAGAGAATTTCGAAACTGATTATTTTACTCGCGCTTCGAACGGAGAACAGACACAGGAGTTTTTAGAAGTCGGCGAGTGGAGGGTCAGTTCTTTTATTCAGAGCCTTTTATTTTCGGAAGGTATTCCAAGCTATGCAGACCACGAGCATGTAAATATGCTTTATTCGTTCAATAATCTTGGAGCCTCATCAGCCTTTACAATCAAAGTGTATATCCTTACAAACGATTACGACAGGGCTTTAGAAGTAATAAATGATTTTATGGAAAAAAACAGGATTATCACAGAGGAAGAAAAGGAAAGACCAAAGGAAATAAAAGAACAGGCCCGGAAAGCCGTCACAGTAATTGCATCTGCCGGTTTATTTATTCCACTTCCCGACGGCTCCAGGACAACATCAATGGGAATCACAATCCTTCCCAAAAAGGAGCCCCGAGAATAATGAAGAATCGATTTAAAATCATTTTATTAATTTTTCTTCCGCTGATTTTTGTTTCCTGTATGGATTATGTTCAGTCTATTTCATATAAAGATGGAAAGTATCATCTATACTATAAGATTACAGTTTCTAAAGTTATGCTTGCAATGGCTAATCAGAAGCCTGATGATCTTTTTGGAGATTTTGATCAGGTACAATCGGATGAGCTTCCAAAAAGTATCAGAGTAAAAAAAGTTGATACAGATTTAGAAGCGGGATATGAGTTTTATCTTGAGGTGAATCCAAAAACAGCAGATGAGAAAGAGAAGCAGTTTTTGTTAAAAAAGAAGGATAATAAATATTTTGTTCCGTTTCTACTTGGTCAGAATGAAAGAAATTTATCGGGCCCGGGTAAATCACAGTATGATGAAATGAGCGATGCAATTTTATCATCAGCAAAGTGCAGAATTTTGATTTCCAAAAAAATAATTCCATCTGTAAAAGAAGCATATTTTGAAGGAATTAATTCAGATGATTATTCAATCCCGTTTTTTGATTATGGTGATGAGTATTGCATTGAAATTCCTTTTATTGTGGTTTTAAAAGATTATCTTTATAAGACGAATCGGGTTGTTATTATTAAAAAATGAAATATAATTAAAGCTGAGGTGAAAAATGGAAGAAGTATATGAATTTTTAAAAAAATGCGGGACATATTATCTTGCAACAGTTGATTCGGACGGGCAGCCAAGAAACAGACCGTTTGGAACAATCAATATTTTTGAAGGAAAGCTTTATATCCAGACTGGAAAAAGCAAGGATGTTTCAAAACAGATTCACAAAAATCCAAAGGTAGAAATCTGCTGTTTTGATGGTGCTTCGGGTGTATGGCTTAGAGTTGCAGGAGAACTTTATGATGATGACCGTCGTGAAGCAAGAGCCGATATGCTCGATCATTATCCTGAGCTCAAAAACATGTACTCTCCTGATGATGGTAACACAGAAGCTTTCTGCTTTAAGGAAGGAACGGTAACTGCAACATTCTCGAGCTTTACAGGAGCTCCAAAGGTTGTAAAGTTCTAGACATACTCGCTTACAATACTTAAAACCGGCCCAAGATAGCCTGAACCAAAAATGTTCAAGTGATTCAAAAGCTGGTAAAGATTATAAAGGTCGCGCCGTTCTTCGTAGCCAGGCTCAAGAGGTGCGGCCTTTTTGTATGCTTCGTAAAATTCCTGCCCGAATCCGCCGAAAAGTTCTGTCATGGCAATATCTGCTTCGCGGTTTCCCACATAACAGGCAGGGTCAATCAGCATGGCTTTTCCGTCCGGTCCACACATCACGTTTCCGCTCCATAAATCCCCGTGTAAAAGAGAAGGATAGGCAGGTTCAATAAGAAAATGGTCAAGGTTATCTAAAAGCTTTGTGATTTTTTTTCTGTCGTCTGATGAAAAATATGAATCGGCATCGCGAAATTGCGGGGCAAGTCTGTAATCACGGAAAAAATCAATCCACGAAGAGGAAGGTGTGTTTTTCTGTGCACGTGCCCCTACAAAATTATCCTGAAAAAATCCGAATCTGCCATCCGGCGAAGTTTTTATATTTTTATCTTTATCACTTCCGTCCAGGTTTATGAATGCGCCCGTATCTGCCTTATGCATTGCTGCAAGCTCGGTCCCAAGAGTCTCCCAGTAATCAGCTTTTTTACCGCCGCTTTTAATGAATTTTAGAAGAAGAAAGCTGTAACCAACGTCCTCCCCATCATCAGTTCCCGTACACAAAATCTCCGGCGTAGAAATTGCTTTCGTACTTTTAATTGCATTTAAGCCCGCAGCCTCTGCCGTAAAAAACTCGGCATTCTCTTTTGCATTGGCCTTCATAAAAATCTTATCGCCCGTATTAAGAGAAAGCCCATAAGCCTTATTTATATCCCCGCCCGAAACCCTGTCCGTCTGCACAATCTTAACCGAGCTCCCAAAAAGCTCCACCAGCGCCCGTGCCAGAGAAGTGTAATCCGGTATGTTGTTTGTTTGAATCATGATGATATTATAGCATTTGGGATGGGAATGTTGGAAGGGAAATATTTTTGTTTTATACCTTCACGCTTTCCAGATAGCAGGTGTCGGCTCCGATGTCGATTTTGTTGGACCAGATTTCTTCACTGTCGACTTTGGGGTCTTTATCCCAGCAGATTGAATTTGTTGAATCTATATAGCAGTTATTAAAAATACTTTCATCATTTAAAATAGAATAGACAGTTCCTTTGTGTATTAATGGTTTCATATCAAAAATTCGCTGTTCATTATTATCGAATGTAATAAGAAGCTTCATTTGGTTTTGAGGAACTACAGACACGGGTTTTCTTCTTCCTGCTGCAAAATATTCAGCGGCTTTTGAGTCAAATCCTTTTGAAAGATAGTATTCCACGGTTTTTGGCATAATTATTCCTATTTTAATGGATCTATACTGAATAAATCCTGATGGTTTACGGCAAGCTGCCAGTTTTCCATTAATTCTGTTTGATGAAAAGCAGCCCATCCTAAAACCATCTTTAATTGTTTAGAAGGCATTTCACCTTCTAATACTTCAAGTTCATCTATAGAAACAAGAATGTCCTGACCTGAATACGTTGCATGAAAGTGAGGAGGCATATGATCATTCCAATTTATATAAATCTTAATTCCTCTGAACATACTTATTGTTGGCATAAACAAACCTCTTATAAAAATGATATTTGATACCCCCTCAAAAGTCAAGATTTCTATTTTTGGACAAATCCACTTTTGAAAAGAAGATTTGTCCAAAAGGAATAAGATTATAGTGTAAAAAAAATCCTCAGATTGCTCTGAGGATTAAAAAGGAATCTATGAAAAATGTTGTTAGTTTTAGCCTAATGTGATTTCTACATTAACTTCTTTTTTGCCTTCTACGAATGGAACTACGCAGCCTTCAACTGGCTGGCCGTCTACTATCATCGATTTTACGCCCTTGCATACGTGGCTTGGGTTTTTGATTGTGATGTTGTAGCGGGCACCGCGGAAGAGACGGGTTGCTGTAAATCCGTCCCAGCTGGCAGGAATTGAAGGGTCAACCTTGAGACCGTCAAAGTCCGGCTGGATTCCGAGAATGTACTGGCTGATTGCAACCATGTTCCATGCGGCTGTACCTGTGAGCCATGAGTTTTTGCCCTGACCAAAGTTTTTGCCGGTCTGGCCAACATCGGAACCTGCATCCTTACCACCAATCATCTGGCCGTATACATAAGGTTCTGTTTTATGGATGTCCGAAGTTTCTTCTGTGTAAGCCGGTGCAATTTCTGAGTAGTATTTGAATGCCTGGTCTCCTTCTCCTGCATAAGCTGCAGCACAGATAATCCATGCGTTGTTGTGAGTAAAGATTCCGGCATTTTCCTTGTATCCGCCCGGATATGTAGAGATTTCTCCGTACTGGATGTAGTACTTAGAGAATGCAGGGTTGTTCAAAACAAGACCGTGCTTTGTGTTCAAGCGTTCATCGATTGCGGCAAGAGTCTTTTTAGCAGTACCTTCTTCTTTACCAACGTCAGACATGATTGCAAATCCCTGTGGTTCAATAAAGATCTGTCCTTCCTGGCATTCTTTAGAACCCATCTTCTGGCCGTTTGCATCGTAAGCGCGCATGAACCAGTTTCCGTCCCATGCAGATGCCATCATAACCTTCTTCATCTTGTCGATTTCTTTCTGAGCCTTAGCAGCATCCTTTTTCTTTCCAAGATGATTTAAGATTCCTACAAAAGCAGGTCCTACATATGTGAATAAAGCGGCAACGAATACAGATTCTGCAATCTTTGAGTAACCGCCTTCTTTTTTGAATTTTGGATTTGTATATGTTTGGAAGCTTTCGCCCGGTGTGTCAGAGAAGCATGAAAGGTTGATACAGTCGTTCCAGTCTGCGCGCATTGCAAGTGGAAGTCCGTGTGGTCCAAGATTATTTACAATGTGGTAGAAGCTTACTGTAAGGTGATCAAGCATTGATTTTGCTTTAGATTCATCGTTGTCGTAAGGAACCTTTTCGTCCAGAATTGACCAGTCGCCTGTTTCCTTGATGTAGCTTGAAACCGAAAGAATCATCCAAAGTGGATCATCAGAGAAGTCTCCACCGATATCTGCATTACCCTTCTTTGTAAGAGGCTGGTACTGATGGTAACATCCGCCGTCTTCGAGCTGAGTAGAAGCAATGTCGATAAGGCGTTCGCGTGCACGGTCCGGAATCTGGTGAACAAAGCCAAGGATATCCTGGTTAGAATCACGGAAGCCCATACCTCGTCCAATTCCGCTCTCGAAGTAAGATGCAGAACGTGAAAGGTTGAAAGTAACCATACACTGATACTGGTTCCAGATATTTACCATGCGGTTTACTTTGTCTTCAGGAGTATTTACGTTGAGGATGCCAAGAAGCTTATCCCAGTAAGCGCGGAGCTCAGCCATACCGGCAGCAAACTTTTCCGGAGTGTTGTATTTTTCCATCATGGCAAGGGCTTTTTCCTTGTTGATGGTTTTTCCGTCTGCTTCGAATTTTTTGTCCTGAGGCATTTCTACGTAGCCGAGGATGAATACTAAAGTCTTTGATTCGCCAGCTTTAAGAGTGATTTCCTTATAGTGTGATGCGATTGGAGACCATCCGTCAGCAAGAGAGTTTGTACATTTTCCGTCTAAAACAGCCTGTGGATTATGGAAGCCGTTGTACAAGCCGATAAATGAGTCGCGGTCTGTATCATAGCCGTCGATTTTATCGTTTACATAATAGAATGCAAAGTGATTTCTACGGTCGCGGTATTCAGTTTTATGATAGATTGTTGAATCTTTGATTTCTACGCGTCCTGTAGAAAAGTTTCTCTGGAAGTTTGTGCAGTCATCCTGTGCATCCCAGAGACACCATTCTGCAAAAGACCAGAACTTAAATGTCTTAGGTGCGCTTCCTTCGTTTGTGAGTACAACCTGCTGAACTTCGCCGTCGTAATCCTGTGGAACAAAGAAAGTAACTTCTGCTTTAAGGTCATTCTTTTTACCTTTGATGATTGTGTATCCCATACCGTGGCGGCATTCGTATGAGTCAAGTTCAGTTTTTACAGGAGACCATCCAGGGTTCCAGATTGTACCGTTGTCGTTGATGTAGAAATATCGTCCGCCCATGTCGATTGGTACGTTGTTGTAGCGGTAACGTGTGATGCGGCGAAGACGTGCGTCTTTATAAAAGCTGTATCCGCCTGCTGTGTTAGAAATGAGGGAGAAAAATCCCTGTGTTCCAAGATAGTTTATCCATGGATATGGTGTGCGCGGTGTTTCAATAACATATTCGCGGTTTTTATCGTCAAAATGTCCGAATTTCATTGCGGAACTCCTGATTTTGTGGTTTTTTAATCTACGAAAACGTTGTAGTAACTATAATTATATAACAGAATTCCCGTTTTGTACAGTTAAAAAGTAACATGAAAGCTAAGTTTTTATGTTTTTTTATTCAATTCCACAACACGGAGCTGGCCTTCAAGATCTTTGTGAATCTGAGCCGAAAATCCGCTTTTTTCTGCAAATTCTGCAGTCTGTTTTGCATTATATTCGCCTGTTTCAACGAGGGCTGTCCCCATTGTACACAAAGAATCTTTACTCTGAAGAATCAGATTTTTAATCACACTAAGTCCATCATCCTTTTGTTGACCATTTTTATCTTTTGCACGTTCTCCTGTAAGGCTGATATCTCCATCTAAAGCAAGGCGTGGTTCATTTCTTCCGTCTTTTAAAAGCTCATCAACCATTGTGTGCGGAATATACGGCGGATTTGAAAGGATGATGTCGTACTGGTACGGAAGCATCTCAAAAAGATTTGACTGAATAAAACAAAGTTTTGATTCTAAAAGAACTTTTGAGCCGCTGTCTTCTGCAGGAGAAAGGATAAGGGAGTCTGCGTTTTTATGTGCAGTTTCTAAGGCCGGAGCACTTATGTCTGCAAGTGTAAATTTTGGTAAAGCTGATGGAGAGATTTTATATTTTTGAAGAAGTGTTTTCATCACAGAGATTCCAATGCATCCGCTTCCTGTACACATATCACATACAGAAAGAATTTTCCCAGGATGTGCTTCCATTTTTTCTATGATTATTTCTATCGCGCGTTCAACAAGTATTTCTGTATCGGGCTTTGGAATAAGAACATCAGGATTAACATGAAAATTGTATCCGTAAAATTCTTTATACCCTGTGATGTATGCAACCGGTAATCCTGTTTTTCTTTTTTCCAGGGCAGCCTTAAGCCATTCAAACTTTTCTGTTTCTATAAGCTGATTAGTTTTTAAAAGAAGATCTGTCTTTGTAAGCCCCAGTGCATGCTCAAGAAGAACGTCTGTGTCCAGGGCGGGAGAAGGGGAAGTTGATTTTAATTCTGCTATGGAAAGCTTTTTAAATTCCTGAATGGTCATAAAAAAAGGCAGACTTTTAATCTGCCCGTTGTGATTATTTATTTTCCAGGCTTGTTACATCTGCAGCAAGCTGTTCTTCTTTTGCGTAAACGTTTAATGCATCGAGCATATCGTCCATATCGCCCATCATAAAGGCCGGAAGATTATGCTGGCTGTAATTGATTCTGTGATCTGTTACGCGGTCCTGTGGGAAGTTATAGGTACGGATTTTTTCTGATCTTGCACCTGAACCAACCATGCTCGATCTTGCAGCTGCACGTTCTTCCTGTTTTTTAGATTCTTCAAGGTCAAAGAGTCTGGCACGAAGTACGCGGAATGCTTTTTCCTTGTTTTTAATCTGTGATTTTTCGTCCTGCTGGATTACAACAAGTCCTGTAGGAATATGTGTCAAACGTACGGCAGAGTCTGTTGTATTTACACACTGTCCGCCAGGTCCACCTGCACGCATTACATCAACACGTACATCACCCGGTTTAATTTCGATTTCTGTTTCTTCTGCTTCCGGTAAAACGGCAACTGTAGCGGTAGAAGTCTGAAGACGTCCCTGGCTTTCTGTTGCAGGTACACGCTGTACACGGTGAACGCCAGATTCCCAGCGCAGAGTTCCGTATACAAATTTTCCGCTTATTGAAGTTACGATTTTGTTAAAACCACCGACTTCTGTTTCCTGTGCTTCCATTGTTTCTGTTTTCCAGCCCTTTCTTTCTGCAAGGTGGGTATACATTTCCCAAAGGTCGCGTACAAAAAGCGAAGCTTCATCACCACCGGCTGCCGAACGGATTTCAAGAATAATGTTCTTTTCGTCCAGAGGATCAGGCGGAACAAGCTTGAGTTTTATTTCTTCTTCGAGTTTTGGCTGTTTTTCTTCGAGTTCTTTAAGTTCTTCGCGGGCCATTTCCTTCATGTCTGCATCATCTTCGTTTGTAATCATTTCTTTGGCATCTTTAATTCCGCTTAAAACCTTTTTATATTCATCGTAGAGAGCACAAACTTCTGTTAAATAACCGTGCTCACGCATTGTGTCCTTGTATTTTTTTGCATCTTTAACAAGGTTCGGGTCCATTACGAGGTCGCTTACTTCTTTAAAGCGTTTTTCACATTCATCGAGTTTTTTCAATAAATCCATAATGCGATATATTACCATATTATAAGGTTTTTTTTCAATTGAGGGGGATGAGTAGATGTCGGAGTTGATGAGATTGCATGTAAGTATATGCTGATTATGATATTAAAAATGTCGAAGCTTTATTGCTGCAAACGGACAGATTTCGTGGCAGCAGAAGCAGTGAAGACACTTTGTTTTATCGCTTAAGAAGGCAGTTCCGTCTTTTTCCCTGAATTTTAATATCTGAGGAGGACAGATTTTAATACAGCGGCCGCATTTCTGGCATTTTTTAGAAAGCACATGTGGAGTTTTAACGAATATCTTATCTGCAAGAAAGTTAATCCAGCCCGGAATCATCTTCTGGAGGGTCGCGGAAGGTTCTTTTACAATTTTAAAGGAAGTGCATCTTACAGCATCCTCTTTTTCGCCGGTTACCTTTATGTCGGAAGGGGAGTTGAGCCATCTTTTTCTTTCCATTGCATCCTTAAGATTCAGGATTGTATATGGATCGTAGCCCACTAAAGAAGAGCATTTCCAGTCTAAGGCAAGAATATTGTCCGAAGCAGCTAAAAATCCGAGTTTTACAGGGTCTCCGCTACCCGGACCTCCGGGACCTTCCATACCAACAATTGCATCCATGATTGCGTACTGCGCGTTGGCTGCAATGTTCATATCGGTTAAAAAGGCAGCAAAATCATTTTTATTCGGGAAGCGGTAATGCTGCTGTGCTTTTTCAAGGCCGACCATAAGGCCAAAGAGATTTTTCATTGCTCCGGTATATGCCATAAGCTGATGTGTTTTAAGCTTTGCAAGAGAAACAACAAGATCTGCCTCGAAGAACTGCTTTGCAAAATTAAACTGCTTTACGATTTTTCCATCCGGACACTGAACAATCTGGCTTTCGTGGAAATCTACCCATTCACCGCCGTTAGCAACAACCTGATCATACATTCCTGTGGATTTTGCTGCAGAAGTAGAACCGGCAATCGCAGGAGATTCACCAACGATTACCTTTTTGGCACCAAGTTCGCGGAATGCTTTTACAGCTGCTCCAACAACAACCGGATGAGTACATACTGCCATCTCGGGCTTTTTAGGATAAAGAATGTTCGGCTTTAAAAGAACAACTTTATTCTTTACGTCTGGGGGAGGAACGAGTTTAAGCATCCTTGTGAGGGATATGTAAACTTCTTCGAAATTATAATCACTGCACTTTACAAGTGCTACAGTATTCTGCATATACGTAACTATAATTATACACCACATTCTGTAAGGAATAAAGTTGTATCTGATTATTTAACAAAAAATTAGATGTCTTTTAACTTGTCCTGACTTATAAGGCTGATTCCGGCTTTCTGTAAAACTTCGACAGTTTTAGGGATATCAGTTGTGCGGATAATCATACAGGCAGAGTTTGTCTTTTTACCTGTAAATCCGTACATATATTCAATATTTCTTCCATTGTCTGCAAGAAGCTTTAAGATTCTGTTCAGGCTGCCAGGTTCATCAGGAATCTGAATAGCAATTACCCCTGTTGTTTTTACGATGTAATCAGCATTTTTGATTATTTCTTCTGCTTTAGCTGAATCGTCAACAATAAAGCGTGCAACACCAAAATCACTTGTATCTGCAAGCATCATAGCCCTCATGTTGATGCTGTTTTTTGCCATGATGTCTGTAAGGTGAGCAAGTGTGTCCGGTTTATTTTCTATAAATACTGAAATCTGATTAATTGTCATTTTCTATCTCCTTGACTAAAAAAGTTTACGTGTATCGATAACGCGTTTTGCCTTACCTTCGCTTCTTGCAATACTCTTTGGTGCAACAAGTGTTACCTTAGCTTTAATCTGAAGTACAGATAAGAGGGCAGCTTCAAGAGCTTTTTCCTGCTTGCTTATTTCTGCTACGATATCGCTGAATTTTTCCGGAATCATTTCTACTTTGATTTCGAATGTATCTGTATTGTTTTCGCGTCCAACATGGATTTCGTAGTTCGGCGGATATCCGTTCTGTAAGAGAACTCCTTCGATCTGGCTTGGGAATACGTTTACACCGCGGATGATGAGCATGTCGTCTGTTCTTCCCATTGGTTTACTCATGCGTACAAAGGTTCTTCCGCAGCCGCAAGGTGCACGGTTTAATACACCAATGTCTTTTGTGCGGAAACGCATGAGCGGGAATGCCTGTTTTGTGATTGCAGTGAATACAAGTTCACCTTTTTCTCCGTCCGGAAGGCGCTTTCCTGTTTTCGGATCAATTGTTTCTATAATGAAGTGGTCTTCGTTTACGTGCATACCCTTCTGTTCTGTACATTCGTATGCAACTCCCGGACCCATAACTTCTGTAAGACCGTAGATGTCGTATGCTTTAATTCCCAGCGATTTTTCGATGTCGCGGCGCATTTCTTCTGTCCATGGTTCTGCACCAAAGATTCCGGCTTTAAGATGGATGTCATCCGGAGTAAGTCCCATATCCTTTAAGGTTTCTCCAAGATATGCCGCATAAGAAGGTGTACAGCAGAGGATAGTCGATTTAAGGTCCTGCATAAAGGTAATCTGGCGCTGTGTATTACCGCTCGAAATAGGAATTACTTCGCATCCGAGTTTTGTTGCTCCACCGTGAAGACCAAAGCCTCCGGTAAAAAGTCCGTATCCGTAAGCACCCTGAACAATGTCGTTTTCGTCTGCACCGATTGCTACAAGCTGGCGGGCAGTACAATCATCCCAGATATCAAGATCTTCTTTTGTATAACCTACTACAATCTGTTTTCCTGTTGTTCCCGAAGAAGCGTGAATACGAACAACCTTGCTCATCGGAACTGCAAAAAGTCCGTAAGGATAAGTTGCACGTAAATCATCCTTGCAGGTAAAAGGAATCTTGTCTAAGTCTTCAAGCCCTTTGATGTCATCAGGTGTAACGCCTGCTTCTTCACAGCGCTTTCTATAATATTCTACATTTTCATAAACATGGCGGAAGTTTTTTGCCAGTCTTTCTCCCTGGAGCTTTTTTAATTCAGCTTCGGGCATACATTCATATTGTGGTTGATAATATTTCATATGTTTTTTCCTTAATTAATATTTTTGATAAAGTTTTGAGATTTTAATTGTGATTAGTTACCGTGCAGGGTCTTGGACGCAATGCACAAAAAAAAGAAGAGATAATCGCCCTTAGGCGAAGAAGAATGTTGCACGAGACTTAAAAAAGCCTATGTATCTATACATAATAACTTAATAATATTGTTTTTTTGTCTTTATGTAAAGTTTTTTTATTATAAATTTTTGTTTTACACTATACTTTTGTGTAGTTAAAAATGTGGTTTTTATGACATTTTTTTAATTTTTGTCAAAAAAAGACTTGTAAAATGACAAAATTAATGATAATGTCAAAATAGATGTTATTTATTTTAAGGAGTAATCAAAATGGCTAAGTTTCCATTAGACACTACATTACCAAAAAACATTCCGCTTTTAATCAGACAGAGAGCAAAAGAAGATGCGGATGTTAATTTACAGGCTTCTAAAAACAAAAAAGGTGAATTTGATTTTTATACTTACAAACAGGTTTACGATATTGTAATTCAGCTTGCGCTTGCCTTAAGAAAGATTGGTGTAAAGAGAGGAAGCAATGTTGCACTCATCTCTGATAACCGTAAAGAATGGCTCTGGACCGACCTTGCAGTTTTATCTTTAGGTGCTGCAGATGTTCCACGCGGATGCGATTCTATGGGTAACGAAATCAGATTCATAATCAACTTTGCAGACTGTGAAATCGGTTTCTTCGAAAATGCAAGACAGCTCGAAAAGGTTCTGGAAAATATTAAAGAGGTTCCTAACCTTAAACAGGCTTATATCTTTGATGATGTTGATGACGAAATGATGAAAAAATTCAAGGCATCAAAAATCAAGGTTGGCCAGTTCGAAGATCTTCTTAAAGAAGGAAAGAAATTATTCGACGAAGATCACATCGAAGGTAAAAAGCTCATCGAAGCAGAAATGGAAAAAACAGAAGGTGAAGAAAATGCAACAATCATCTTTACTTCCGGAACAACAGGTGTTCCAAAAGGTGTAATGCTTACTCACTCAAATTACATGAACATGCTTTCTGCAATTCCGGTATTCATCCCTTGTAAACGCGGTGACTGGTGGCTTTCTGTTCTCCCTGTATGGCACAGTTTTGAACGCCTTATTCAGTATGTTGCACCTCTTATGAACAGTGGACTTGCTTATTCTAAACCTGTTGCTTCTGTCATGCTTGCAGATATGGCAACAATTAAACCTCAGTGGATGTGTGGTGTACCACGCCTTTGGGAAGCACTTGCAAAAGGTGTTAATAAAGCAATGCAGAAGAAGGGCGGTATTGCCTTAAAGCTCTTTAAGTTCTTTGTTGGTGTTGGAAAGCATTATAAGAATTCTAAGGATATGGTTCAGGGACATGTTTGCCGCATTAAGTACAGAGTTAAGTTCCTTGATTTCTTAGTTGGATTAATTCCGATGATTTTACTCTGGCCACTTTATAAGCTTGGTGATGTTCTTGTATTCAGTAAGCTCCGCGAAAAGTTTGGTGGAAGATTAAAGATTGCTATTTCCGGCGGTGGTGCATTACAGAAGGATATTGATGATTTCTATCGTGCAGTAGGATTGAATCTTCTTGAAGGATACGGACTTTCAGAAACTTCTCCGGTTATTTCGTTCAGATATTATAAAGAACCACGTCCTGGATGCGTAGGTGCAATTTTCCCTACATTCGAAGTAAAAGTATTAAAACAGGAACACGGTGTAGTAGTTGATGATAAACCTTTACCACCTGGAAAGATGGGTCTTCTTTTTGTACGCGGAAAGCAGGTTATGAAGGGATATTACAAACGCCCGGACCTTACAGAAAAAGTAATCGACAAGGATGGATGGCTTAATACCGGAGACCTCGTAATCAAAACATGGGATAACGAAATCAAGATTACAGGACGTTCAAAAGATACAATCGTTCTTCTTGGTGGAGAAAACATTGAACCTGCAGTTATTGAAGCAGGACTTGCAGCAAGTGATTACATCGAAAGTTCAATGATTGTAGGACAGGATCAGAAGTATCTTGCCGCTTTGATTGTTCCAAACAAAGAAATGGTAGAAGCTTATGCAAATGAACATGCCATCACTTATACAGATTATTCACAGCTTCTTGAAACACCGGAAGTTCAGACATTGTTCAACACAGAAGTTAGCAGTAAGATTTCTGTTTCTAACGGATTCAGATTCTGCGAAAAAATCAACAAGTTCAGTTTGATTCCGGACAGCTTCCAGGTTGGTGTAGAACTTTCTGCAAAACAGGAAATGATGCGTTATAAGATTGCTGAAAAATATCAGAAGAAAATAGATGAGATGTTTGCAAACTCATAAAAGGTTGTGCATTTAAAAATGTAAATAAATATTTAAAAATGATTTAAAAATAATTTAAGAATAATTACAAAATAATTTAATAATAATTTAAAAATACAAGAAAACACTCATTAAAAAAGCCTGGGATTAGCGATAATCTCAGGCTTTTATTATTCTATTCAGTTTTCGAAGGCATCCGTTTAGTGCGGGGCCATATTGTAAGAATGATTATGCATTTCTTCCGAGCGAGAATGCCTTTTTGTTCATCTCGAGGAACTGTGGTTTTACAAGCTTTTCGATTGCTTTAAGCCATGCGTCTTCGGGGAAGTCCATGTATTTTGAAAGTCGTCCCATCAAAACTATGTTTACAGATTTTGCAGTTCCGGCCTGTTGAGCAAGACTTAAGCAGTCAAGGGCATCTACTTTAATACCTTTAGCCTGCATTTCTTTTTCCAGATCCTTGGGATATTCTGCTGCACCTGTGATTACCGGCATTGGATCTATCTGTTGTGTGTTTACTACAATCTGTCCGTCTTTTTTAAGATAATCTGTGTATCTTGCAGCTTCGAGCATTTCGAAAGAAACAATATAATCAGCTTCGCCCTTATCTACGATTGGAGAATAAACCTTATCTCCGTAGCGGACGTAAGTTACTACAGAACCACCGCGCTGACTCATTCCGTGAACTTCGCTTACCTTTACATCAAAGCCTGCATCGAGCAATACCTGTCCAAGGGTTTTAGAAGCAAGAAGCGCTCCCTGTCCTCCGACTCCGACTATCATTATGTTTTTAACTTCATTCATTTTTTTGCTCCGAAAACAGTATATCAGAAATATAAAAAATGTGGTATAGTTTGACACCATGAAGAATCAGGAAGCAAAAGACTTTTACAAAAATTTAAGACACGTTGTTCAGCCAATGGCAATTCAGAACCTCATTTCTGCGGCAGTAAATTCGGCCGATGTAATCATGCTGGGGTATGTAAGTCAGACCGCAATTGCCGCTTCCAATCTTGCCGGTAATGTTGCGTTCATTCTTTTTATGATTTCTACAGGTCTTTCTTCGGGGCTTGTGATGCTTGGTGCACAGTACTGGGGTAAAAAGGATGTTGAATCGATCAGGACTCTTTTGGGAATCGGATTAAGAATCTGCTGTACGGTCGAAATAATTGTTGCTCTTGTTGCAATGTTTTATCCGCGCATCCTCATGCTCATTTTTACGGGCGAAGAAGGGCTGATTGTAGAGGGGTGTAAATATCTTCGTGCTGCAAGTTTTTCTTATATCTTTTTATCTTTTGCACAGATGTTCCAGGCTGGTTTTAAAAGTATTGAGCGTGTAAAAATCGTTACGATTGCTTCTTCGACTTCGCTTATATTGAACATCGGTCTTAATGCAGTATTCATCTTCGGGCTTTTTGGAGTGCCAAAGCTTGGAATTATGGGTGTCGGAATTGCTACTTCGATTGCCCGCTTTGTAGAGATGATTGTCTGCTTTGTTTATGCGTCGCGCCAGAAGGATGTTCAATTTTCTGTTATGTGCATCTTCAGGCGAAATCCGGTTTTGACCAGGGATTTTTTTAAGTATTCACTTCCTGCTGTCGGAAACGAGCTTGTGTGGGGTTCCGGCTTTGCAATGTATTCTGTAATCCTTGGTCACCTTGGAGAAGACATAGTTGCGGCTAATTCAGTTGTAAATACAATCCGTCAGCTTGCTACGGTTTTATGCTTTGGAATGGCTTATGGTGGAGCAATCGTTCTTGGAAAATATATGGGAGCGGGTAATCTTGAGCTTGCAGAAAGAAATGCCGCCCGTCTTGCAAAGGTTACGATTATATCCGGTGTTCTTGGGGCTGTTTTAATGCTCTGTCTTTATCCGATTCTTCCTTTTATTGCAGAACTGAACGAAACAGCGGCTCATTACAGAAGCATTCTTTTATTCATCAATTCTTATTCAATAATCGGGGCAGCGGTAAATACAGTTTATATCTGCGGTATTTTCCGTTCCGGCGGGGATTCACGCTTTGGTTTTGTTGCCGACTGCATCGATATGTGGCTTGTTTCTGTTCCGCTTGGACTTATTGCAGCCTTTGTATTAAAGCTTCCGCCCCTGTGGGTTTATTTTATCTTATATCTTGATGAATTCGAAAAGATTCCTTTTGTCATAAGACATTACCGCAAAAAAGGCTGGCTTAAAAACATCACAAGGGACATGTGGCAGGATTAATCCTTCTGCACGGATTTCTTTGTTCTCTTATTTATGATGAGCACTACTGTAAGAGACAGAAGATTTGAAAGAACAATTCGTGCAATCTGCATTTCGTCAGTTCCGCTTTCTGTGATGACGTGCAGTGTGTTTCCGATAAAGTTATTGAAAAAGTGTTCACAGATTCCGGCCCAGAGAACTCCTGTCATAGAAACACAGGTTCCCCATTCGAGCGCAAGAATTCCTGCAAGAACAATATAACCGATGGCCATAACAGCCGCAGTAGGAATATTCATAGTGCCGTTTCTGACTTCCAGGGCTACCGTTACAAGATGCCAGGTTCCAAAAAGCAGAGCCTGAATAAAATTGGCTTTTTTAAATCCGAATGGTCCTTTTGCAATATGGAGGAAAAATCCGCGGAATAAGCCTTCTTCTGCAACTACGTTTATTATGTTTCCCGCGATGCAGATTAAAAGTGCAGAAAGAGAAAGCTCAACAGAATTGGTTGCACCACTTAAGGCAAAGTTTGTAACGTAAAAGCCAAGGCTTACGGTTTTTCCCTGGCAAAGCAGGATGATTATTTCTACAAGATAAGAGACTGCAAATGTCACGATACCAAGACCGAATCCAAAAAGTGCATAAAGCAGGTTTTTCTTTATGTTGGAAAAATCAAAACCGATTTCTGCAAAGCCCGAATTATAAATCCTTAAAATGCCTGCTAAAAAGATGATGCAGAAGATTTTACAGATTACGTTGTCTGCAATAAAAGTCTGGTCTGTTTGAATAAAAAAGAATTCAATATATTTGATTATTGAACAGATGATGTAGCTGATTAAGATAACAGCGATTGTTTTTTTCTTTGTAAGATTTGTCATGTTTTGCTCCTTTAGATTCTATTTATTTGCTTCTATTTGTTTTAATAATCCCGAAATCTGTCTGCTCAAATCTGATTTTTTTATCTGAGTGACAGTGCTCGAAAGCCTTACCCCTTCCAAAAACCAGACGATATGCTGTGCCAGGTATTTTGAATCGACATTCAGTTCACCATTTTTGTTTCCTTCGTCCAGAATTTTTTTGATGGTTGAGACAGCCTCTGAAAAACGTTTGTTCATAATTTCGGGAGGAAGCTCATCCTTTATGGAAAAAAGATATTCGTAGTTTGCGGTTATCATGTTGTTTTCGGGATTAAGAATTTCGTCCATCTGGGACTGAAGAAATAATCTGATTTTAGTTTTTGCCGGAAGCTTTTTATCCGTGAGTATGGAATCATCTCTCTGCGGCTGATTTATTAAAGTTTCGTAAATCTCTCGTACGGACTTAAAATAGAGATAGATTCCGCCCTTACTGATTTTTGATTCCTGTATGATGTCTGTCATGGAAACGTTTTTATATCCCTTTTTCTGAAAAACCCTTAAAGCAGCCTCAAGGATGATTCCCCTTTTTTCTTCGGATTTTTTATATGCCATGCCTGCTCCTTTTGTGTGATTTATGAGAACACTCTCATTATTTAACATTTAAAAGTATATTTGTCAAGAGAATTATGAGAAGGGTCTCAGATTTCTTAGTACAAATTCTGGTTTTGTGAAAAACGGAAACTTTATGCAGTATAAGCTTTAGACTGTGAATCCAGTATTTTTATATAATATCAACTGTCTTTGGCGGGTATGGTCTTCACGTTCAGTACCTCGTAATCAAGCCTCGAAATATCAGTTTATTTCTGCTATAATTAAAGTATTATAGACGTTTACGAAAAAAGTCCGGATTGTTAAAATAAAAAAGGAGAATTTAAAAAATGGAATTCAGAAAAATTTTTGACACAATCCCCGAACAGTTTGATAAATTTCGCCCACGCTACAGTCAGGAGCTTTTTGACAGTCTGATTGATTATGCAAAAATAGGGCGCGGGAAAAAAGTGCTTGAGCTTGGACCGGGAACAGGGCAGGCAACTGAACCGATTTTAAACACCGGTTGCGACTACAATGCAATTGAACTTGGTGAACATCTTTATGCTAAAATGAAGGAAAAATATAGCGATCGCCAAAACTTTAATATCGTGAATGATGACTTTATTACACATGATTTTTCGGATATGCTCTGTGCGGGAGAAAAGAATCCTGCAGGACACAAGTTTGACCTCATCTATTCTGCTGCAACAATTCAGTGGATTCCGGAAGACATCGCCTTTTCAAAAACCTTTGAGCTTCTGGCTCCCGGCGGAACCCTTGCAATGCTGCTCACAAAATCTGAATACAAAAGCACAAATCCGGCCCTTCACGATGATATCCAGAAAATCTATGACAACTACTTTAAGCCGGAGACCCCATATACGCATGGCTCATTTCATTATCAGAACGCCACAAATTACGGTTATGTAGATTTTGAAGAACGGGACTTTTACGGCAAACGCGAAATGACTTCCGACGAATACGTTGCCTTTAGCGGTACCCACTGCGACCACATGGTAATTGCCGAGCCTTATAAGACAAAGTTTTTTGAAGGCCTTAGAAATGCTGTTTTAGCACACGGTAACAAAATCATCTTTAATGACACTTATGTCATGTATCTGGCAAAAAAGCCGGAAGCCTGAAAAGGAGATAATGAGAACACTTGTAAGGATGGTTGAAATTGAAGGAAACAAAGATTATTGCAAAAGACAGCACATATCAGAAGTTTGAGGTTCTAAAAACAAACAGAAACAAACGGTATAAATACAATGAGTTTCTGGTAGAAGGAGTGCGCAGCTTGAAGGAGGCTGTTACCAACAAATGGAAC
>JAEEGK010000577.1_pt1 | contig 91183 bp, 71 predicted proteins | sample 8958771 | NCBI WGS metagenome assembly JAEEGK01 (sample SAMN16246547, study PRJNA631951) | gut metagenome | biome: gut microbiome; feature: rumen; material: SC-attached | host: Bos | place: Iran: Karaj | collected 2018-10
ATGGAAGCGCGCGGAGGCGCCACCCGTCTGGGAACCAAAATCATCGATTGCTACGATGCGTCCTTCGCCTATGCTGTTGGCCCGGAGCGTATGGGATTTGCCAGCGCGCAGTCAGAACCTTTTCGGGCCAGCGAGGGCGCTTGGCCCGAAAGAACCGTGACTGCTCCACCAGGCCAGCCCGCTCCCATACGCCCCGGAGCCTCCAAAGGCTTTTTGATCAAAGATTTTACCTACAAATTCCAACGGTATGACCGGATTGGGATTGTGGGACGGAACGGCATCGGGAAGAGTACTTTCATCGATCTGCTGACGGGTGCGTTGGAACCGACGGAAGGACGGATTGAACGGGGCGAGTCACTCAAGATCGGTTACTATCACCAAAGCGGAATCCGGTTTGACGAAGGCCAGACAGTTCTGGAGACCATCCGGAATACCAGTTTGCTCGAACAGTTCCTGTTTCCCCACGACATGTGGAACAACCCGATCGCCAAACTCAGCGGCGGCGAACGCCGGAGACTCTATCTGCTCACCATTCTCATGCAGCAGCCCAACTTGCTGATCCTCGACGAACCTACCAACGACCTCGACATCGTAACCCTCAACATCCTGGAAGAGTATCTCCTCGACTTCAAAGGATCCCTGCTCGTCGTCTCCCACGACCGCCATTTCCTGGACCGCGTCGTGGACCATCTCCTCGTCTTTTGCGGCGAAGGCCTGATCAAGGACTTTGTCGGCGGCTATACCGAATACCGCTCGTTTATCAAAGATTACGAAGCCCAGCAGCGGTCCGCCGCCCGAAGGGTACAAAGCCAAGCAACGGATGGAGCGCCGAAAGGCGGGATTCCCGTTCAAGCTGGGCAAGACGAGAAGAAACCTGTCAAGAAACGCCTGTCGTACAAGGAACAACGGGAATTCGACCAACTGGAAGTCGAGTTGGAGAAACTCAATGCTGAAAAAGAAACGATTGAAGCCCTGCTGGCGGGCGGGAGTGCCTCTTATGAGGAAATCCGGACCGCTTCCGCTCGCTACGAGGCTCTTAAACAAGAACTCGACGAGAAAGAAACCCGCTGGCTCGAACTCAGCCTCTGACCCTTACTTCGCAATGGGCTTGCCTTCCGCATCCACGCGGACAAAACCCTTCCCGTTCCAGACGTAATCCCAGGTCTCGACCGTTGGTACGATGACCCGTTCCTCGTCGGCATCCATATACTCCTCGCCATAGGTCAGATAGTCCAGATCCAGCGAGACCCCCAACCCTTTATCGCCAAAGGTATACTGATAGTTGGGCTGCTCGGCTATCGCCTGGATTTCCGCCAAATCCACATTGGACTGGCTATAGTCCATCAGCTGTTTGGCATCCGGGCACGGCAGGAGCGCATTCGTTTCGGGTGTCAACTTCCCGTCCACGTAATTGTAGGCCCCGGAACGGTCATAACCGCAGAGCCCGTCGTAGCCGGCATAAGAGACCCAGTAAGCCCGCCATCCACCAGAATCCAGCGGATAGCACTGCAAGGTAAAGTAGCCGTACAGACCCGGGTCCATGTCAATCTCGTATCCCTGTACCGAATCGGAAAAATACAGCGGATTGCGTGATTCAGCCGCCGCATCCTCCGTTGTATCCCGTTGCAGGGCCCGGCAATAATCGGGCAGTTCCTCTTTCGGAATCAAGTTGTAAATTTCCAGGGCAATGTCACGTGTAGGAATGACTTCCGCGCCGGGTGCGACAGGCTCCGGAACCTGGTTTTTGTTTTTGTCACAAGCCGTCAACAGCAACCCTGCTGTTGCCAGGCAAAGTATCCACCGAAAAAAATGCATCATAGATCTCCAAAATTACGGCCGTTCCAAGGGAAACGGGCCAAGATTTCCTGATTTCCCAACGCGTTGACTTCAGCCACCGTCACCGCGTCTTCTTCCAATTCAAGATAGGCTCCCTCATTCGCCCAAAGGACTTGCCCTACCAGTTCATCGAACCGTTCTTTGGGGAGGGAGACCAGTTTCCCGTCCTTATAGTCAAATAAATGAAGCACATTCCTTTGGCTTCCGATCTGTGCGATCCGCCAACCACCGTCTTCCCTGGGATAACCCCGCACACTGAAGACATCTTCTTCTTCGCTATCGGGCCCCGTGAAACCGTTCCCGATGAAAACGCAATCTTTCGCTTTCCCGGCACACAGTTCGCGGGCGATGATGCGCATATCGATGCAGTCCAGCACATCACGGACCGGCTCTCCGTGTGCATCCACCAGGACGAGGCGTTTCCCATTCCAGTCATACCGCCAGGTTTCCACCTTGGGCAGGATGACATCTTCTTCATCGAGCAGATAATCGATGTCGATGGTCACATAGAGGCCCTCATCCCCGAACTCATAGGTATAGAAAGGCGTCTCCGCGATGGAGAAGCATTCTTCAACCGGAAGATTGCCTTCATTGAAATCGATCATGTCCCACGGACTGGGCAACGGCAATGTCCAGTCTTCCTCCGGGGTCAGTTTCCCGTCCACATAGTTGTAGGCGCCAGCCCGGTCAAAGCCCAGGAGGCCTTCCATTCCGGCACTTGCAATCCAGAAGGCACGCCATCCTCCCGCCGAAAGCGGATAACAATGCAGGGTAAAAAGTCCGTTGAATCCGGCTTCCAAGCCGAGATCATAACCTTGAACCTGGGCCGTGAAGTTGCGCGGGTCGCCGGCGGTCTCATCCTTGTCCTGCGACAGGTTGCGACAATAGTCGGGCAAATCTGTCTGCGGGATCAGCGCGTAGATTTCCAGGGCTATTTCCTGGTCTGCCTGGGACGGGGCCACTGCGGGTACGGCTTCGCGACCCGGTTTCTTGTCACAAGCAGCCAGCAGCAGGAGTGCCGCAGCCAAGGCACAGACTGTTGTTCGGAAAAACGTGTCCATTCGTCTTATTTTGAAACTATAAAGATACATAGAATAACGCATTTTTCCTACCTTTGCAGCACTGAAAACTATGACAAATCAAATATTCATGAAAAAGATGATCTTCTTGTTGGCAGCAGTGGGGCTTGCAGCAGCTTCCTGCGGAACCAAACAACCGGCCAAGGTCGCCGGCATCAATTATGATTACATGGACACGACGGTCAAGCCGGGTGACGATTTCGCCAAGTATGCCACGGGACACTGGGGCGATTTTAACCCGCAGCCGCCGGAGTACCCTTCCTGGGGCGCTTTTACCAAGCTGCGTGAAGACAACACCAAGACCCTGGCCGGCCTGATCCAGGGTCTCGCCGCCCAGGACAATGAAAAGGGCAGCATTGCCCAGAAGATCGGCGATCTCTACAACATGGCGATGGACTCCGTCCGCCTGAACGCCGACGGCGCCGCGCCGTTGAAGGCCCACCTGGCGGAGATCGACGCCCTCAAAACCCGCGAAGACCTGCTGAAATACTGCGCCAAAGAGCACGACAACCTGCTCTTCAGCATGTATGTGGCCGCCGACGAAAAAGACTCCAAGAACAACATCGTTTCCATCGGCCAGGGCGGCCTGACCCTGCGCAACAAGGAGTACTACTCCTCGAAGGATCCCCAGAACGTGAAGGTCCGCGAAGCCACGAAAGAGCATATGAAGAACCTCTTCGTGCTGGCTGGCTACCCGGAGAAAGAGGCGGCCGCCAAGGTCGCCCGCATCTGGGCGCTTGAGACCGAGCTCGCCGCCGCGCACTACTCGATGGAAGAGCAGCGTGTCCCCGAGAAGAACTACCACAAGATGAGCGTCGACGAGCTGATGAAGCTCTGCAAGCCCTTCGACTGGAAAGCCTATCTGAAGGACTATCGCTACGACAAGACCGAGGTCGTGGACCTCGGCCAGCCCGAACCGGTGGCCAAGGCCTGCAAGATGCTGATGACCACGCCGCTCGAGACCCTCAAGGACGTCTATCGCTGGCAGATCATCAACGGCGGTTCCTCGCTGCTGTCCGATGACTTCATCCAGGAGAACTTCGAATACAGCCGCAAGATTTACGGCACCCAGGAAGTTACCCCGCGCTGGAAGCGTGCGGTCAGCCTGGTGGACGGCCTGATGTCCGACGCCGTGGGCCAGATGTACGTCGAGAAATACTTCCCCGCCGAGGCCAAGGCCGAGATGATCGACCTGGTCGGCAAACTCCAGAAATCGCTGGGCGAACGCATCAAGGCCCAGGAATGGATGACCGACGAGACCAAGGCCAAGGCGCTCGACAAACTCGCCGCCTTCCACGTGAAAGTGGGCTATCCCGACAAGTGGGATGACCTGACGCCGCTGGTGATCGACCCGGAGAAGTCGCTCTACGAGAACGCCCGCGTGGCTTCCCAGTTCTACTGGGACCTGAACTATGCCAAGCGCTACAACAAGCCCGTCGACCGTGACGAATGGCTGATGCCCGCCCAGATGGTCAACGCCTACTACAACCCGACCACCAACGAGATTTGCTTCCCGGCCGCCATCCTGCAGCCGCCGTTCTTCGACATGAAGGCAGACGCCGCCGCCAACTACGGCGCCATCGGCGTGGTGATCGGCCACGAGATGACCCACGGCTTCGACGACCAGGGCCGCCTCTACACGAAGGAAGGCAACCTCGAGAACTGGTGGACCGAAGCCGACGCCGAGGGCTTCAAGAAGCCTTGCGACGCGATGGTGGAATATTTCAACAGCCTCTGGGTGATTCCGAACGACCTTCACGCCAACGGCACGCTCACCTTGGGTGAGAACCTGGCGGACCACGGCGGTCTGAACATCTCCTACAACGCCTTCCAGATGTGGCAGAAAGAGAACGGTCGCCTGAAGGACGACAACGGCTTCACGCCTGAGCAACGCTTCTTCCTGGCCTATGCGAACGTCTGGGCCGGCACTACCTCCGAGGAGATGCTCCGCTACAACACCATGATGGACGTGCACTCCGTGCATTACCTCCGCATCAACGGTGCCCTGGCCCAGTGCGACTACTGGTACGATGCTTTCGGCATCCAGCCCGGCGACGCCATGTACGTAGCTCCCGAAAACCGCGTCCGCGTCTGGTAATCAACGCTGCCGTTGTTCCCGGAGCCTGCGCAGACCGAACACGGCAACAGCCAGGAAGCAGACCAGTGGAAGACAGTAACTGACATTGACGGCCGGATGGCCGCCCACCGTCCCCAGATCGATGATTGCTCCCTGAAGTGGAGGCAGGATCGAACCGCCGACGATGGCCATCACCAGAAAGGCGGCGCCGAGTTGGCTGTCCTCAGGCGCCACGTCTTCCAGGGCGATGCCGTAGATGGTGGGGAACATCAGGCTCATGAAGGCGCTGATGGCCACCAGGAACCCTAACCCGAGCGGCCCTACGAAAACGATAGCACCCACCGTGCAGAGCGCAGCCAGGCAAGCGAAAATGGCCAGCAACCTGCGGGAATTGACATATTTCATCAAGAACGTAGCCAGGAAACGGAAGCACAGGAACAGGACCATCGCCATGATGTTGTACTTCTGAGCCGTAGCCTTGTTGATGCCCAGATGATCGGCATACTGGATGATAAAAGTCCAGACCATGATTTGCGCACCGACATAGAACACCTGTGCCAGAACGCCCTCCCGATATGCTTTGTTGCGCCAAAGCCGTCCGATTGTACCGGGGGTCCGGACGCCCGATCCGGCCGTCCGTGGCATCCGCGTAAACGCGATGACCAACAGCACGATCAGCACGCTGAGGCCTAAAGCGACGTACGCATCGCGGATCACCGCAAGGTCATGGACGCGTTCCTGCGCCTTGACGGCTTCGGGCAACGTATTGAAGACCAACTGGCCGGCTGCATCGCGGTGTTTATCGCTCAATAGATTGGGCAATACAACCCAGGACGCCACCGCCATCCCGGCCAGAGAGCCCATGGGATTGAACGATTGCGCCAGGTTGAGCCGCCTTGTGGCATTTTTCCGAGAGCCGAGCGAAAGGATGAAGGGATTGGCCGTGGTCTCGAGAAACGCCAGACCAAAGGTCAGGATATATAGTGACAGGCAGAAGAAGAGAAAACTTTGACGCGCGGCTGCCGGGATGAACAACAACGCCCCCACGGCATAAAGCGCCAGCCCGAGCAAGATCCCGCTCTTGTAACTGAAGCGCCGGATAAAAAGCGCAGCCGGAACGGCCATCGTGGCATAGCCCCCGTAAAAGGCGAACTGAATCAGCGAAGCCTTGGCGGCGGAGAGTTCCATGATGGTCTGGAACCCCGCCACCATGGGGTTGGTGATATCGTTGGCGAAGCCCCAGAGCGCAAACAGCGTCGTAATCAAGATGAAAGGCAGCAGATACTGCCGTTCCACCAGTTTTGTCTTGTTCTCCATAACTCTGACAAAGATACGGAATAATCATCAGAAAATGCTATCTTTGCGCGTTATGAAAAAACGACCCACAGTTGCGCTGATCTACGATTTTGACGGGACTCTTTCGCCGGGAAACATGCAGGAATTCGGCTTTATCCAGGCCATCGGGCAGACACCCGAAGAGTTCTGGAGCAAAAGCAACGCTGTTCCAGAAGGGCAGGAGGTAAACAGTATCCTCTCCTACATGAAACTCATGATCGACGAAGCCCGTGAGAAAGGCATTTCGCTCACCCGCGACTCGTTTGTTTCGTTCGGCCGGCACATCCAACTCTATGAGGGGGTCAAAGAGTGGTTCGCCCTGATCAATGAATATGGCCGCCGGCACGGGGTGGTGGTCGAGCACTACATCAATTCGTCCGGCCAGACCGAACTGATCGAAGGCACCTCCATCGCCAAGGAATTCAAGAAGATCTTCGCCTGTTCTTTCTGGTACGACGAAAGCGGCGTGGCCGTCTGGCCGGCCGTGGCCGTGGACTATACCGGCAAGACGCAGTTCCTCTTCAAGATTGCCAAAGGTATCATGGACATCAGCGACAACACCAAGGTCAATGAAAGCCAAAAGGAGGATGACAAGCCCATTCCCTTCAGCCACATGATCTATCTGGGCGATGGGACGACCGACGTTCCTTGCATGAAGATCGTCAAGATGTTCGGAGGCAATTCCATCGCGGTTTATTCTCCTGACAACCAGCGGCAGCAGGACACGGCCCGCAAACTGCTCAAGCAAAACCGCGTGAACTTCATCTGCCAGGCAGACTACCGGGTAGGCGGTCCGATGTATGAAGTAGTAACCACCATCATCGACAAGATCAAGGCGGAGAATGACTTTCATGCATTGCAGCGCAAAAACAGGAGGAACGGTCGATGAATGTTGTCTCGCGGTCGTTGAAGATTCTCTTGTTCCTGGCTTATCTGGCGCTTGTTGCCTGGCTTTGCTTCGGCAATTTCAAGCCAAGTCCCGACATTCCCCGCAGCGTCTGGGGCATTCCCATCGACAAGTGCATACACTTCCTGATGTTCCTCCCCTTCCCGATTCTGGGTACGCTGGCCTTCGATTTCCGGAGTTGGTGGCGTGCCCTGGCCGTGAGCATGCTGATGGCCAATGTCGTCGCCTTCCTGTTCGAGCGCTTGCAAAGTGTACTCACCGCACACCGCATCACCGACGCACAAGATCTCAACGCCAACCTGCTCGGCATCACGCTGGGGTTGCTGATCGCCATCGTGATAGGCTTGCTCTGCAAGAAGAAATAACGGTTAACCTGTCGTTGCGGGTGAAGCCCCTTCCCGGAGTTTTTGCGGGGAGGCTGGTGCGGATTGCCGTAGCGGATGGGAAGGGGCTTCACCCACAACGATTCCCGCTGATCCGTTTTAAAAAGGGAATGTCCTGGAAATCGGGAAGAGGCCGAAGAGGCCGCCGGTGTGGATGAAGACGATGTTCTCGGAGGTGCGGAGTCGGCCGCCTTCGCGGAGTTCACAAACCATGCCGTAGGTAGCTTTGCCTGTGTAGACGGGATCGAAGACCGTGGCTTCAAGCCGGGCCATCTGCTTGATGTGTTCCAATTCTTCGGGACGGCTCAGGGCATAGCCGATGCCGACATATTCTTCAAAGAGTTCGAAATCCGCCGGTTTGAGGGAAGCATTCCAGTCAGCGGCCTGTACGGACGTCAGTTCACCTTGCGCCACCAGATAGGGCAGCGCATCGCGCGATATCCGCGCCGCGATATCCTGGAAATAAGCCGTGTCGTCGCAGACACACATACCGATGACGCGCTTGCCATAGCCGTTTACCAGATTGGCCAGCTGCAGTCCGGCGAGTGTGCCGCCGGAGCCGGTGGCAACTACCACCGTGTCGAAACGAACGCCCATCGCCTTCTCCTGTTCCACAATTTCCTTCATGGCGAAGTAATAGCCTTGCACACCCACGCCGAACGAAGCACCTTCGGGGATGATATAGGGCTTGTAACCTTGTGCAGCATAAGAGTCGGCCATCTCCTGCATGATTTCGCCACGCCGCTCGCGATACTCGTCGCGGGTACAGAAACGCACGTCGGCGCCCAGCAGCCGGTCGAGGAAATAGTTTCCTTCCACCGGGGGCTCCTCGCTGATACGCAACAGCACGGCCGACTTGAAACCCAGGTATGTAGCCACCGACACGGTGGCACGACAATGATTCGACTGGATGCCGCCGCAGGTAATCAACAGGTTGCATCCCTGCTCCACTGCCTCCTGGACGGCAAATTCGAGCTTGCGGATCTTGTTGCCCGACCATTCACTGCCGGTCTGGTCGTCACGTTTGATATAGATGTTCTTTCCACAGGCGTCCGACCAGCGGGAAAGGCGCTGAATCTTGGTCGGGAGGTTCGCCAAGGCCAGTTTATTCATAATTTGTGCGGATTATTGAAATGCATTTTCAACAAATATAAGTAAATTTGTTGGATAAACCGCGACAAAAAATCGTTCACGATATGCGACATCCCCTCTTCATGACACTCCTCGCCCTGGCCCTCCTGCTCCCGGTGCAGGCCCAAGCCGCCAGGGACAAGGACTTGGTTCCGATGGCCGACTCCATCAGCCACTATCTCCGGGAAAAGACGACCGTACGAAGCTACGTTTCCATCGAGAAAGCCACCGTGCTCCACGATGGCACCTTGCGCTTGACGCTCAGCCGGAGCCTGGTGGACCATCCGCTCCGCGACCGCGAAGTCAAGGACCTTTATGCCATCGCCCAGGACCTGCTGCCCAAGAAATACGCCCAGTACAAGAAGAAGCTGTCGCTCTACGCGGACAAGAAACCGATCGAATTCTACAAGAGCCGCTATTTCACCAGCTCACCGGCCCAGGGGCCTGTCAAAGATCACCGCAAATTCGCCGGTCAGTATCACGACAAACTCGCCGCACCCCTGGTCCGCCGCATGGACGCACCCATCCGGCCCACCCGGGGATTGCAGAACCGGCACATCGCGCTCTGGCAGAGCCATGGATGGTACTATGAGCAGTCGCTCAAGCGATGGGAATGGCAGCGCGCCCGCATTTTTGAAACGGTCGAAGACCTGTACACCCAGAGCTACGTAGTGCCCTTCCTCGTACCGATGCTTGAGAACGCCGGTGCCGTGGTGCTGCTGCCGCGGGAACGCGACTGGAACGTCCATGAAGTGATCGTGGACAACGACGAGTCCGGAACCGGATATTTTGAATCCGGCACTTGGGAACCTGCCCCTGACTCCGGCTTCGCCAACCCGAAAGCCGCTTACCTGTACAAGGAGAATCCTTTCAAAATGGGCACAGCCCGCCTGACCGAAACCTACCCGGAAGGCAGAGCCAGCGCCTGCTGGGTTCCGACCATTCCTGAGGAAGGTGAATATAGCGTTTATGTTTCCTACCAGACTTTGAAGAACAGCACCCAGTCCGCCCAGTATGAAGTGCGGCATAAAGGGGGCACCACCCGCTTCAGCGTGAACCAGCAGATGGGCGGCGGCACCTGGATTTATCTGGGACGCTTCCTCTTCCAGAAAGGCCATCACAACGACCAGGGCGTCTTCCTCTCCAATCTGGGAGACGGCAGCACCGTCGTGACGGCCGACGCCGTGAAGTTCGGCGGTGGCATGGGCAACATGGCCCGCAAGCCCGCCGAGGTAAAGGAGGGCGACTTTGACGTCGAGGCCGAGGTATCCGGCTATCCCCGTTTTACCGAGGGATCCCGCTATTGGCTGCAATGGGCCGGCTTCAACGACACCATTTACTCACGCAACAGCAACGCGACTGACTACAACGACGATTACATGTCGCGTGGATTGTGGGTCAATACGCTCTCCGACGGCTCCTACCTGAAGCCCGGCAAGAAAGGATACAATGTGCCCCTCGATCTATCTTTCGCTTTCCATACCGACGCCGGCACGACCCTCAACGACTCGATTGTCGGCACATTGGCCATCTATACGCGGCTGTCGAACGACGACGAAAAATATCCCAACGGAGAGGACCGTTCCCTGGGACGCGACTACACGGACATCGTCCAGACCCAGATTGTCAACGACGTCCGTGCGCTCTACGAACCCCTGTGGAGCCGCCGTCAGCTTTGGGACCGTTCCTATGCTGAAAGCCGGATGCCCGAGGTGCCCGGCATGCTGCTGGAACTGCTCTCCCACCAGAACCTCGCCGACATGCGCTACGGCCTCGACCCGAACTTCCGATTCACCGTATCCCGGGCCATCTACAAGGGCATGCTCAAGTTTCTGGCCTGGATCAACGGTTTCGACTATATCGTCCAGCCTCTTCCTGTCACGGATTTCGAGGTACATCTGGATGCTGAAGGAAACGCCTTCCTGAACTGGACACCCGTCAACGACCCCCTCGAACCGACGGCCGCCCCGACCGGCTACGTCCTCTATACTTGTATGGATGACAGAGGCTTCGACAATGGCGTTGCGCTTGACGCCTCCCACGCCGAAGTAAGCGTCGAACCCGGGCATATCTACCGCTTCCGGGTAACAGCCGCCAACGCAGGCGGAGAGAGTTTCCCCAGCGAGACACTCTCCGTCGGCGTCGTTTCAAACGACGCCCCGACCGTTCTGGTGATCAACAACTTCGACCGTGTCAGCGCGCCAGTCAGCTTCGCCTCCAAGGATTCCACCATCGCCGGATTCAACAACCGGATGGACGGCGGGGTCCCCTACCTCTATGACATTTCCTTCATCGGCAACCAGTACGAATACCGTCGCCCCATCCCCTGGATGGACGATGACAGCGCCGGATTCGGTGCCTCCGAGAGCAATTACGAAACAAAGGCGCTGGCCGGCAACACGTTCGATTATCCGTATGTCCACGGAAAGGCCTGGATGACCGCCGGATGCAATTTCGTCTCGGCCAGCAGTGCTGCCGTCATACACCGCCGCATTGAAATGAACCGTTACACGCTGGCCGACCTGATCTGCGGCAAACAGCTCACTACGCAAATCGGCCGCCGTGGCGCCACAGCCCTCCGCTATCCGGTTTTCCCGCAGGGACTTCGGGAGCAGATTGAAGATTTCACCCGCGTCGGCGGCAACCTGCTCGTCTCCGGTGCCTACGTCGGATCGGACCTGTGGGAACCCGTCTTCGATTTCGAGATTGATTCAACCCTGAAAGCCAACTATTTCGACCCCGGCAAGAAATTCGCGCAGGAGGTACTCCACTATCGCTGGATGACCAACAACGCCGCGGTTACCGGTGATGTGAAAGGAATCCAGAATCCGCTCGGACTCTCCGCAAAAAGCCGGTACGTCTTCAATCAGGAATTGAACGATGAACTGTATTGCGTCGAATCACCCGACGGACTCACTCCTGTCGGCAACGGGGCCTACTCCATCTTCCGCTATGCAGAAAACAACATCTCGGCCGGTGTAGCTTACCAGGGCAGTTATAAAACCGTCATCCTGGGTTTCCCGGTCGAGACGCTGGATACGCAAGAGCAGATTGACAGCCTGATCGGCGAAATCGCCCGCTTCTTCCGGGATTCCCGGTAAAGCGGGAATCCCGGAGATAATCAGAATCCCTGAAAATCGATTTCAGTGACGCCGGCAACGGACGCCAACTTGAAGGAGTATGCGCCCGAGAGATCGATCTCCACGGTATGGTTCCCTGCCGCGGCATAGGTATGCGTCAAGGAGCTGCTGTATTTCTCTTCGGTGCCATCACCCCACTTGACAACACCGGACAGGCTGCTTCCGGTAAAGGAAGGAACCGGGAAGGAAGCGTTCGTATGCTTGATGACCAGAGATTGGGTAAAATTGGGCATCTGGGTCACAGTAACACCTCGGGTCAAATCACGGCACGTAATGGTGACCGTCGCCTTGCGGGACGTGCCTTTGTCGTTGGCATCGGCGCGAAGGGTCAGCGAAGCGCTTCCTTTCTTGCCCGAAGCCGGCGTGACCTGGAGCCAGGGATCAGAAGTGGTGGCCGTCCAGTCATAGTTGGTGGTCAGGCTGACCGTTTGAGAACCGCCTGAATAGGGCATGTCTACGGTCGTGACGCTGAACGACACTTCCGGATCTTCCCGCTGGCAAGCAAGGAACAAGGGCAGCAGGACAGCCACCAGACAAAACAGTATGTGTTGATTCCTTCTCATTTCGTTCCCATTTTTAAAATAAGCGTCAGCTGCTCGTCAAAGCGCTTGAGCGTAAGTTTGTAAGTTCCCTTCGCAAGTCCGGACGTTTCAATCTTCAAGGCGGTCATTTCGTAGGTAACACCGTCGGTCACAGCGTTACCGGAAGCATCTTCCAGCCGCCAGTCCACCAAGTCTTTGGTCTCAATCATGATAGCGCCGTTCGTCTTGTTATAGTTGAACGAAGTCACCTCTTCCAGTTTCGTGTCATCCGTCACGGGAATCGTAGCCACGATGCCTGAGGTCAAGTCGTAAAGCGGCTTTTCCCAGACCCCGGCGGGCCAGTTGTCACTCCGATAGACCAGACAGACATAATCGCCCGGGAGCGGAAATGACTGCATGAAACAACTGACCGAAGGATATCCCTTGCCGCTGCCGGCATTCAGATTGCTGATGGAGCCTGCGCTGCTGATCTCCTCTTTAATCTGACCGTCCTTGTCACAAAGGACGACACAATACTCGCCGGAGAACGCCCGGATGCCTCCATTATAGAGCCATCCCGCCGTCATGGTGAAGGATTGTCTGGGCCGGATCGTTCCAGAAGGCGTCAGTCCGTTATAGACCGTGCCGCTGCTTGCCGTACCCGACTGATAGTACAGATACTCTGGACTCTGACCTCCCTCCGACTCCTTGGGTTTGAGCCCGAAAACAGCGCCGTGATTGTAGATATACTGACGGTTGGAACTTGGCGTAAAAGCAGAAAGGGCATAATAGCCGTTGCTGGATCCGCCCCACCCCCAGTTGACGCTGACATTGCCCTCCTCGTCGTAGCCATCGACCAGGAAAGCATGTCCACCGCCATCGCGTTTGGCCGAATAGAGGATCGGACGCTCCTGCAGTTCCGACTTAAGCTTCGTAAGCCACTCCGCATCCGTAAACAGATCCCGTTTATAGTGATAGGCGCCGGGGTCAAAGCCGAAGAAATCGACGGCACAGCCGGCCATCTTCGGCGTGCTGGCGCTCGTCGATTCATCGAACTTGGCTTGAACCGCCACGCCGCAGTCATAGACCAGCCGCGCAACCGCTGCGCCCTCCTCTTCGGTATATCCTTCCTTGTAGTTGAATTTGATCTTGTCCCATTCATAGGGATGGCCCAGTTCAAACCCGTCAATCGAACAAGTGGTACCATTGTCCATGGTATAGTTGTAGGAAGGCAGCGATCCGACACCGTTGGCCGGATAACCGAAAAAGCGCATGATCATACCCATCGCCAACGGCACGCAGCCGACAACAGCATGTTTGCCTTCGACCATCGGAGTAAGCCCGTTGAAAGGCTCACTCTGACTCCAGGTCGGCGTGTTGTGCTTCACTGCCGGCTGATAGCCGTCCCCCGCCTTGGTACGCACGGAGAGTGCGTCCCAGGAAGCCACGGCACGCGGCATCCGCTCCGCCCGGGCATACGTGACGAGTGTCTCCAGTTCGTCAAGCCATTCCCGGAGATTCTCCGGCATGTCCGCGTCAGTACCGAAAACATTATCAAAAGAATAGGCCAATACCGGCGTACAGGCATCATCCCCGGCGATGATGACAAAACCACCGCCTGCGCGGTTGAAGATATGGTAAGCCTGTTCCCCCGTCCCTGCTTTGGTCAGCGGAGCACGGGCCAGCGAGACCGGGTAAACCGGAGATACCCGACGGGCTACGTTCCGGTCGTGCTGAAAAAAGGCCCGGGCCGCATCGAGGGCCCGGTTCTCGCCGACCGGATCCGCCTGGAGAGGAAGCCCCAGGAACAACGTGCAGGCCAGCAAAATGGTTTTAACAAGACGATTCATTCCCCAAAATTACATACTCCGGACAAAAATTTCGAGCACGCGGCCCTTGAGTTCCCGCCACTTGCCGGCGACCATGGCAAAGAAACTGTCGGTCTGGTCGTCGAGCAACTGCGCAACCGCCTCTTCCCGGCCCTCGGCAGGAAGCGCCTTGACCTTCTCCTGGAGCGCGGCATCCTGTTCGAACATCATCCGTTCGAAGAGTGCGCGCTGAGGTTCCAGCACCTTGCGCGTCTTGTCCCAATAAATGGTGGCGATACGGTTGGTTTCGCGGAAAGCCCAGACAGCCGCCTCGGGGCGGTAGCTGTTCTGTCCGCAGTGATTGAGTGCCTCGGGGAGTTTCGTACCGCCCGCATAGATCGGGAAGCGCGGGCTCTGGCCCGGATTGTCGAGCGACATCCACAGCACGCCGCCCACTTCGTCCGGCAGCCAGCTGCGGCACTGGGCGATAAAGGAATAACTGCACTGGATCACCGCGATAGTGCGGCGGTTGGTCACCGTGCCGGGCGCGATCTGGTTGAGCATGGCGCGCATATCGGCAGACATCCAGTTGGAGACCGGCGTCACTTCTTCGTCATATTCGGTATAGGTCGAATTCGGATACGGCGGGCTGTTGGGATCCTTCACGCGACGGTGAGCCTTGATCTTGAGGTTCTGGCCCATATCAAGGTCGGTTCCTTCGTAGGTTTCGCGGTAGAAGGCCAGCACCCTCTCGGGCGTGACGGGCACTTCCGGCTTGACCGAGAACGGGAGCTCCTCGTCGTCGAGCGACAGTCCCAGCGACGGGGCAAGCGTACTCAGCACAAAGAATTCGCGGACGGAGAACGGTTTGCGGTTGGCATCGCCCACCACTTTCCAAAATTTCAGGGGGCCCTTGCCATCCCACAGACCCAGGTCCTTCGCCTTCTTCTTCAAATCCTTGCAATACATGAAATGGTCAGGATCGTTGAAGTCGATGGCGCCGATGCGTGCGATGTTGGCAGAGATGCCCACATGGTCATCGGGAATCCGCTGGGCGGCCCAGATGGCACCGGGTTCACCCGGGCCGGGGCCGTTGATCTCAAACTGCCATACCTCGTTGGGATCGGCCACCGTGAGGCATTCGCCCCAGTCGGCATAACCGTATTTCTCAGCCATCTCCCCCATCAGGCGGATGGCGTCACGGGCGTTGTCACAGTACTCGAGAGCGAGGCGGCACAACTCTTCGATCCAGAACACGCCATTGCGATTGATCAGGTCGCGATTGCCGTCGTAGGTAGTCTCGCCGATGGCCAGCTGCTTCTCGTTCATGCACGGGTAGGCCGTGTTGACGAAACGGTAGGTCTGGGCCTTGGGCGGCACGATCCGGCCCGTCTCATACACACCGCGGGGATCCCACGGTTCTTCCATGTGCAGGACGTTGAAGAAATAAGGTTCCGTCTCGCCCGGGGCAAAGGTCTTTCGGGGCTCGATGGTGATGAAGGTTCGGTAGTACGAGTCGCAGCAGTGGGCAGTCATCACCGACCCGTCGCTGGATGCCTTCTTGCCGACCATGATCGAGGTGCAGGCATCCCCGGAAGGAACGGCCAGCAGCAGGAGCATCGACACGGTCGCAACATACTTAAGCAGTCGTATCATTGGGCAGAAGTTTATGGATTTTGATATTGAATACAGCATAGGAGATGGCGATCAACGGCGTGACGAAACAGAAGATCGCAAAGGGGAAATACGCCATGGTGGCTACGCCGAGCACGCTCGACTGCACCACGGCGCAGGTATTCCAGGGTACCAGCACGGAGCTCACCGTGCCGGAATCCTCCAGCGTACGGCTCAGCACTTCAGGTGCCAGTCCAAAACGCTTGTACACGTCGCGGAACATGTTGCCCGGCAGCAGGATGGCCATGAACTGGTCGGAAAGGGTGAGGTTGCAGAAGATGCAACTCAGCACGGTGGCGGTCACCAGGCCGCCGGTGCGGCGCACCCGCGAGATGATGGCGGCAGTGATGGTCTCGACCATGCCGCAGGCCGACAGGCAGCCGCCGAAAAGCATGACGGCGATGATGATCCAAACCGTATTGACCATGCCGCCCATACCATGGGTGGATGCCAGGCGGGTGATGAGCGGGTCACCGGTCTCAATCGACACATCGGTCGACATCATCTGCATCAACGATCCGAAGATGCGCTTCATCCAGCCGGCATCGGGACCGACAATCTGGTCGATGATCTGGGGCTGGACGCATACGGCCAGGATGCCGCCGGCAATCGCCGAGAGGAATAGCGTCACCATGGGTGGCACCTTCTTGAAAATCATGATGATCGTCAGGACCGGCACCAGCAGGTACCAGCCCGAGATATGGAAGGTCTCCTGCAGGACAGCCATCTGTCGCCCGATCTCCACATCCGATGAGGTGGGAACCACAAAGCCCACGATCCCGTAGACGATCAGACAGATCACCAACGCAGGAAGCGTGGTCAGCAAGGTATAGCGTACGTGCGTGTACAGGTTCACCCCCGCAATCGAAGCCGAAAGGTTGGTCGTGTCGCTCAGGGGCGAGACCTTGTCTCCCAGATAGGCGCCCGAAATAATGGCACCGGCCAGCCAGCCGGTGGGGATGCCGATGAAAGACCCTGCGCCGAAGAGGGCGACGCCGATGGTACCCACCGTGGTCCACGAACTGCCGGCCAACAGTGATACCAAGGCGCACAGCAGGAAACTCAGCACAATGAAGATCTTGGGATGAATCAGCTTTAGGCCATAATAGATCATCGTCGGCACGATGCCCGAGAGCATCCACGTGGCCGTCAGGGCGCCGATAGAAAGCAGGATGATGATGGCGGAACTCGTGTTGCCCAGATTCTCCCCCACTTTCTCCTCAAACAGACGCCACGGTACTTTCAGTCCATATAGGCCGATCAGGGCGGTCACCACCGCAGCGCCGAAGATGGCAATCTGCGACGGACCGCTGGTCAGTTCGTCACCGAAAATGCTCACGCCGATCATCAATAGGGCAATCAGCACGAGTACCGGGACCAGGGACAGCAGGAGGCCGGGCTTTTTCATACTACATCATTTTCTTTCTGCGGAAGAACAGGAACACAAGCAACACGATCACCAGCATGGCACCGATCACAATGAGGATGTCCCAGAAACCACCCACCAGGGGCAACTGGATGTTCATGCCGTAGATGCTGGCAATCAGCGTAGGCGGCATCAGCAGCAGCGATACCATCGTGAATATCTTCATGATCTTGTTCTGCTCCAGGTCGATCAGACCGAGTACAGTGTTCTGCAGGTATTCCAGACGCTCGAAACTGAAATCGGTGTGGTTGATCAGCGATGAAATGTCTTTCAGCAGGACGCCCAGCTTGCCGTTGATCACGTCTGGTGTCTTGTCGCTGCGCAGGATACTGGAGATCATGCGCTGTTTGTCGACGATGTTCTCGCGCACCAGCATCGTGTTCTCCTGTAACAAGTTGATGTCAAGGAGGAATTCTTCGTTCACGTCTTCGCCCAAGCTCACACGCTTGCTGTATTGTCCGATCTCCTTCGACATCAGCTCGATCATGTCGGCGTCGAGGTCGATCCGGTTTTCCAGAATGCCAACCAGCACGTGGAATCCTGTGGGATAGAGTTTGGAATTGAAAAGAATCCGCCGCTGGATGTCAGTAAAACTGCGCAGAGGGACTTGCCGGATGGAGGTGATGGTGTGGCCGGTCAACACGAAGGAGACCGACTCCATCGTATAGTTCTCGGCACTCGGCATCAGGAAATTCGTATTGGCAAAGATGGCATCGACCGTCTCACTGTAGCGGGACGAACTCTCGATCTCCTCGGCTTGCGCCCGGCTTTGCAGGGTCGTATGCAGGAATTTTTCGACTGCCCGCTTCTCTTCGCCCGTAGGCGAGAACAGGTCGAGCCAGAGGGCGTCTTCCAGCGTAATCTTGTTCAGGGTTCCGAGCGATTCGGAAACTTCGGCCTGTCCGTTGAGATTGTAAAAGATTTTGATCATGGTTCCTCGAGTTTAGTGGGTTGTGCATTCCGTGGGCCGGCCTCCGCCGGCTGTCACCGTTACACCCATTCTCGAGGGGTCAGTTTCTCCAGGGCCACGCGCCAGAACTCGGTCAGGCCGGCGCGCTTTTCGCGGTCGAGCGCGAAAGAGATATTTTCCTGCAGATATTGGCAGGCATAATCCCCGGGAAACTGATGATTGTATTTTGCGACGGCCTCGGGAATATGACGGATGCCATATTCCAGGGCCTGGTTGAACGTTTCGATAAATTGCGGATCCAGCGGCTTGTTTGCCGTCCACGCGGCAAACACGAAAGGGAGTCCCTTGAGCGATATCCATTCCTCGGCCAGATCATAGACATACGGGAACTCCGGGGCGTGCAGCAGCGCTTTGTCGCCGATCAGCAGTTGGCAAGCCGTAGGATCGATGGACTGGCGAGTGCTGTCAAAAGGGACGAATCGCGGTGCAATCCCCCACTTCTCCCGGCAGAGATAGCGCGTCAGCAGCACCGAAGTACGGCTGTCCACGTCAAGCTGGATTTCCTCCACTTCTTCAATCGGACGGCCGGAGCAGAGAACGACGCTGGCCACCTTGCCGGTGGCACCGATGCACCAGTCGGAGATGATGTGCGGATCGGCGAGCTCGGGAACCGCACCGACCGGCATGATGCCCACGTCAGCCCGGTCTTCCCGAAGCATCGCGGCGGATTCGGAAGGAGTACAGAACTGCATGGCAACCGCGCCGGGGGCCATTTTGGCCTCCAGTCCGTAGATGAACGGGATCGTGTTCAGATAGTGGATTGCTGCAATTCGTACCATTCCTGCAAAGTTACGAATTAATTTCTATTTCTGTGCCCCCCGTACCCGGAAAAGCCACATGCCCAGGAACGTCAAAAGGCCATTGACGATCAGCAGCGTAAATCCCAGATCGAAGCCCAGGAACCGTTTGCTCAGCAAGTTGAACACCAGACAGAGCACCGGCGCCGCAATGGCGATCCACGGCGTCGCACCGTCGCGCACCTTTGTCTTGGTCAGGATACCGAAGAAGAACAAGCCCAGCAGCGGGCCATAGGTATAGGAGGCCAGCTTATAGACCAGATTGACCACGGCGTCGCTGCTGACGATGAACAGCACCACGATGATGATCAGGAACAGCAGGGCCACGCCGGCGTGCACCTTCTTGCGGATGGATTCCTTGCGGCTTTCCGCCAAGTCGCTACGCTCGTTAAAATGCAGATAATCCACACAGAACGACGTGGTGAGCGAGGTCATCGCCGCGCCTGCGCTCGGATACGAGGCCGATATCAGGCCGATGAGGAAAAACACGCCCACACCCACTCCGAAATACTGGCTGGCAATGGTCGGGAAGAGCTCGTCGGTCTTGGTAATGCCGAGGGCTTCGAAACCACCCAGACTCTGCGCATAAACGCACAACAGCGCGCCCATCAGCAGGAAGAAGAAGTTCACCACCACGATGATGATGGATGTGGTGTACATGTTTTTCTGAGCCGCCTTGATATCCTTGCAAGCCAGGTTCTTCTGCATCATCGCCTGATCGAGGCCGGTCATCGCGATGGTCACGAAGATACCCGAGATGAACTGTTTGACCGCATTGGTCCCATGACTCCAGTTCCAGTCGAACCAGCTGGTGAAGGTGTGGCCTGCGCCCACGGTGCCGGCGTTCTCATTGACGGTGCCGCCCACCACGGAAAACATCTGGCCGAAGTTCCATCCCATGTTCCGGCAGATGTAGTAGATGGTCAATCCGACGGCCAGCAGCATGAAAGTGGTCTGCAGCACATCGGTCCAGATGATGGTCTTCACGCCGCCCTTGTAGGTATAAAAGTACAGCAGCAACAGGAAGATGGCCGTGATGAGGGTGAACAGCAGCACCGGCGACATCTTCTCCGTCATGCCGTGCGGCATGAACGCAAAGAACACCACAATCACCACGAAAATGCGTACTGCGGCGCCCAGGACACGGGAAACCATGAACACAGTGGTTCCCGTTTTGTGTGACTTCGGTCCGAACCTTTCTCCCAGATAGGTATAGATCGAGGTGAGATTCATTTTGTAGTAGAGGGGCAGCAGCACTTTCGCAATGATGATGTACCCCCCGACAAAACCGAGCACCAGCGGCATATAAAAGAAATTCTGGACCCAGACATTGCCTGGCACGGAAATGAAGGTGACGCCGGAAATCGAGGCGCCGATCATGCCATAGGCCACCACGGGCCAAGGTGCTTTCTTGTCGCCGGAGAAGAAAGAGTTGGATCCGGCCTTGCGTCCCGTCAGCCACGAAATGAGGAACAGGAGCGCCGTATAAGCGGCAAAAGCCACCAGAAACCAAACAAAGGGAAAGTCGTGTCGCATCGGATGCTCAGGGTTTAAAGAGTTGTCGGTTGGCGATCGAGCGGCCGAGGGTCAGCTCGTCGGTGTATTCCAGATCGTCGCCGAACCCTACGCCGCGTGCAATGGCAGTGACTTTCACGGGGTATCGGGAAATCTGTTTATAGAGATAGTAGGCGGTGGTCTCCCCTTCCATACTGGTGCTCAAGGCGAGAATCACTTCTGCGATATCGCCTGCCGCCAGGCGGTCGTTGAGCTCGTGGATACGGAGGTCGCCGGGGCCGATGCCGTCGATCGGCGAGATGATTCCACCCAGGATGTGGTAACGGCCATTGTACTGGCCCGTATTCTCGATGCTCAGCACGTCACGCAGGCTCTCGACCACGCACACGACCGAAGGATCGCGACGCGCGTCGCCGCACACGGGGCAGGTTCCGTCATCAGAGATCATCCCGCAGACCGGGCAGTGCCGGATATCGCGTTTGAGACGAACCAGCGAACCGGCGAACTGTTCCACGTTTTCCCGTGGCTGTCCGAGCAAGTGCAGTGCCAGCCGGAGTGCGGTCCTACGACCGACACCAGGCAGTGAAGAGAGCTGATCCACAGCCTCTTCCAGCAGGGATGAGGAATAGTTCCGGCGGAACATCAGCAAACGTTGTTATTTACGCTTGTCGGGATTCTGGGCGAAATAGGTATCCACGGCGCTGCGGACGGAGCCGTAGTGCAACAGCATGGCTTTGGCTTCGCCGTAGTCTTCGATACCGGTCTCGTCCATGATCATTTTCGTGCCGCGGTCCACCAGTTTCTTGTTGGTGAGCTGCATGTCCACCATTTTGTTGCCCTTGACGTGGCCCAGCCGGATCATTACGGAGGTGGAAATCATGTTGAGCACGAGTTTCTGCGCGGTGCCCGATTTCATGCGGGTGCTTCCGGTCACGAACTCAGGGCCGACCACGGCTACAATCGGGATTTCGGCAGCGGCAGCCACGGGGGCATCCGGATTACAGGTAATGCAGCCCGTCAGCAGACCACGACGGCGGGCCTCCTCCACGGCACCGATCACATAGGGCGTGGTGCCCGAAGCGGCAATGCCGATGACGGTGTCATCGGGCGTCGGACGGTACGGTTCGATGTCCATCCATCCCTGGGCTTTGTTGTCTTCCGCCCCTTCGGCGGCACGCCGGATGGCGCTGTCGCCACCGGCCATCAGGCCGATGAACAGGTCGTAAGGGGCGCCGTAGGTCGGCGGAATCTCTGAAGCGTCGAGGATACCCAGCCGCCCGCTGGTTCCCGCGCCCATGTAGAAGACGCGGCCGCCGCGGCGCATGCGTTCGACGATGCCGTCGACCAGTTTCTCTATTTGCGGGATACACCCTGCCACCACATCCGGAATGTGATGATCCTCCCGGTTGATGCCTTCCAGCAACTCCCGCGTCGTCATCTTGTCGAGGTTCGAATAATTCGAACTCTGTTCGGTAACTTTCATTGTTCCTTATGATTTGTTACTTGTCTATTTCAAATAGCCCTGCTTCGCAGATATTAATCCAAAAACCTTCCGCTCCGCTCCATCCCTCCCAAGCAAGCTTGGGCCCCTCCCGTTCACAAGGCCACGGGCGGCCATGGGTTTTTGGTTTAATATCTGACTCGCTTTATGGCTATTTGAATCATCGTTCATAGCCTCCTTTTTTAGCCGAGACGAATGACAGTCATTATTTCTTGTTCTTATGATACTCGACGAGGCCGTCGATCGGACCCTGCAGGATGATGCCCATGCGCATGCCGGCAGCATTCACCGCTTTCTCAAGGATGTCTTTGTAATAGTAAGCGATGGAGCCCACGAAGTTCACCGGATACTTCTTGTAGTCGTAGTGAATGATGTTGCGGCGCAGGAATTCTTCGAAACTGCTCTTGAGCAGGTTCGCCATATGCGGGTGATTCTTGAACTCGGCGATGAACGGCGAGAACGAAGCCAGGAACCGGCTCGGCATCGGCTCCCGGTACACCTTCTGGACGATGGCCATATAGTCGAGACCATAGCGTTTCGAGAATTCCTTCTCAATGGGCGGCGGGAGCAGCCCCTTGATGAAATCAGAAATCAGCCGTTTGCCCAGGTAGGCACCACTGGCCTCGTCGCCAAGGATGAAGCCGCCGGCGCGGACATTCTCCGCAATCCCCTCCCCGTCATAGAAACAGCTGTTCGAACCCGTGCCCAGGATGCAGGCGATGCCCGGCTTGTGGCCGCAAAGAGCCCGCGCCGCCGCCAGCACGTCGGACGCGGCCTCGCAGGTCGATCCCGGGAATACTTTCCCGAAGCAGCGCTCCAGTTTGGCGGAAATCTCGCCTCCCACCATGCCAGCCCCGTAGAAGAAGATCGCGTCGACCTTCGTCCCGATTTCGGGCACCAGTTTGTCCGTCAGAATCTGTTCGATTTCCGCATCTTCCATGAAAACCGGATTGATGCCCACGGTCTCGATCGCCTTGACCGAACCGTCGTCAGCAATGGCCCGCCACGAAACCTTGGTCGAGCCGCTGTCAGCTATCAGTTGCATATTGATTCAAATTTGAAGTTGAAATAACTTACAAATATAGTATTTTTTACCTCAGAATGAGCTTTTGCCCTTAGGAGTCTTTCTGCCGCCAGCCGATTTGGAATATTCATCACTTTTCCCTAAATTTGGCAAAAGCGAGCATTAGCTTTCTGACAATGGTTATCTGCATTTTAATTGGCTTAACCCGATGAGTAAGTTCCGCCGTTTAGTTTTCTTCTCGACATTCATTTTGTTATTGACAGGCTGCCGGCCAGACATCGAATTCGTTGAAGGCTCCTTTCGTTCCGGGCCGGCCGATGTCACCGCTTCCGGCGGAAACATTTCGATGATCTTTTCATCCGGAGCAGGGTCTGCTTCCGTCGATTTGAAAGCCTCAGGAAAATGGTCGGCCACTTTCGTTAACGACAGGGCCGGGGATTGGTGTTCTCTTTCCACGAGTAGTGGAAAACGAGGTACGGCCACAATCACGGTCTCCGTGACGGAAAACAAGGAATATGACGACCGATCCGCCTCCATCAACTTCGTCTGCGGCGACGTAAAACGGACGATCGTTGTGACACAGAAAAAGAAGGACGCACTGCTGCTGACGAGCACCCGTCAGGATGTAGTGAAGGAAGGCGGCCGGTTTACGGTCGAAGTGAAAGCGAATGTGAGTTTTACTTATGAGATTGCGGAAAGCGCGAAATCCTGGATTAAATCGGTGGGGACAAAAGGGCTGACGACATCAACCATGACTTTTGATGTCGCAGCCAATGATTCGTTCAACAAGCGGGAAGGAGAAATCACTTTCACCAGCACCGCGGGATCGGAAGTCGTCAAGGTCTATCAGGAATGTGACACGCCGGCAATGATCGTCAGCAGCGATCATTACGAACTGCCGGCAGAATCCGGTCAGTTCGACGTTCAAGTCCGCAGCAACGTGGATGTCACTTTTGAGATTCCATCGGACTGCGACTGGCTCCGCGAGACCAAAACCAAGTCGATGTCCACCAACAACTTCCATTTCTCCGTCGAAGAAAACGAGTCTTTTGATGACCGCACAGCAAGCATTCTGTTCAAATGTGCAGAATGGAAACTCGAAGAAACCGTCGTCGTGACCCAATCGGCCGCCACCCCCGTCATCATCATTGGCAACAGCCAGTACGAATTCGCATCAGAAGGCGGCAACCTGTCCATTGAGGTAACAAGCAATTTGACGCTCGACATTACCATCGAGCCCGAATGTGACTGGATTGATCTGGTTGAAACGAAAGCGATTACTGAGCGGACCTATCTATTCTCCGTCGGCAAGAATCATAGCCGTCACGACAGGAACGCATGGATCGTATTCAGGAATGACAAGCTAAACCACATCGATACGGTCTATGTCTCACAATCCTTTCAACCCATCCTTGTCCCGTGTGATACATTGAAGACATCTGGCCGGGGATGGACGGTTTCTTTCGAAACGGTGAATCCGACCCCAGATGATTACCGTCTTTCCATTGCAGACAGATGGGTCTCCCAGGCCGGACAAGAGCGTTCGGCTAAAGGGATTAGGTTTTTTATATCGGTAGCTGCCCTAAAACAGCATGACAAAGCGAGGAATGCCCAGATTTTGGTGTACTATAAAGATTTCGCTGAGCCGGATACGGTGTGGGTCCATCAGTATGAGCAGTTCCCGGCCTTTTCATATACTACGACGGCCCGGAACATAACAGTACCTGCCGTCCAGGGCGAGAACCAACTTGGTTTTGTTTATTGGGGCGACGAGACGCAGGAATACTGGCAGGAGGGCCTGACCCACACCTACAAGAAAAGTGGCGTCCATACAGTCACGATTGAAATCCGCAGCAAGAAACATGTCCCGATTACCGGTCTGGAGGACGGGATGACCATCAATCTGCGGGAACTGCGCAAATAATGGAGGGCAAAAAATGAAAAAGGAACTGATTCTGTTATTGACGCTGCTCTCATGGCAGTTGGTGATGGCCGAAGTCGTTACAGTTGACCAAGCTCGTCTACGAGCTGCCCGGTTCTTCACATCGGCTGAAATCCAGACCAAGACGACGGCCGTCAGCCCGGATGATTTCAAACTGATCGGCACATTTCCAGAAGTTGCAACGAAGTCGTCTTCAAGAGCTCCGGCGTTGTATTTCTTCGAACGTCAAGCCGGCGGTTTCGCCATCGTCTCGGGCGACGATATCACCCGTCCCATCCTGGGTTACTCCATGCATGGCCGTTTCCCAGTCTCGGACATGCCCGACAACATGAGGGCTATGCTTCAATGGTACGCCGATATCATCGCCTATGCCCGGGAACAGGGCTGGGAATCCGCTCCGGACATGGACTTCGATTCCAGCTCGGATCCGACAAATTTTGTGCAATTGCAGACGGCTCGATGGCATCAACATACTCCTTTCAACGATCTTGTCGCAGAGGTTAATGGACAAAAACCGCCGATTGGATGCGTTGCTACGGCAATCGCCATTGTCATGAAATACCACGGATGGCCCCGAAAAGGATCGGGCACACTGCCATCCTACGATTATTCAAAAGGTGGAAAGTCTTTTCATATTGAAGGATTCCCCTTGGGCCATGAATATGACTGGGATAAAATGCCCGACTATAATGGGAGTTACGGAAAAGAGGAAGCCGCGCAGATGGCCCGGCTTCTCTACGACGTGGCGGTAATGAGCAAAATGTCGTTTTTCCCCGGAGGATCCAGTGCAAATTTAATCAATGCAGCGAAAAAGCTCACGGAATACTTTGATTATGATAAGCGACTATGTTGGTATGAACGATGGAACGGGTATTCTGACGAGGAGTGGGAGCATTTCATCATTGACGAAATCAATAACGGCCGTCCAGTATTGTATTCTGGCGGCTCCGACAGTGGCGTGGGTCATGCATTTGTGATTGATGGTTATAACGGTCGTTATTTCAGCCTCAATTACGGTGGAGGGAGTGACAGTCATTTCTATACGCTGACCCCGGTCGAAGGACATGAAACTGATTTATTGTATTACTACCTGTCTCATGATATGGTTTGTCAGGTTATGCCTAATCGAGGAGGCGAACCTCAACAGAATCTTTATACTTCATCCCCGATGGGTCTGACTGGAGATTGCAAGGTGGGAGAAGACTTTATCTTGTCTACTGAAGTGAGAAATGGAGCCATGGGAAAAGCATCTGTAAAGCTTTGTTATGTTTTATATGACCGCGAAGGAAATGTCAAGATGCCCGTTTCGTCAGTGATCAGTCGTGAGATTGACGAGAATCAGTATCTGTCAGAACAAGTTACTTGCCGTCTCTCCTACCCGCCCGAAGAAGGCGATATGATTGCACTTTCTGAAATCAACCCTGAAACAGGTGCGTGGAAACCTATATATCAGTCCCGCAAAAGTAAGATCGTCTTTACGAAACGGCGCCTTTCCGATTTGGTAGAAGTCGGCTATATGGAGGAGCCACATTCCAATTATCAACCCGCGCGACGTTCCGACTTGTTTATCAAGATCTATAAGGATGTTGCGTGGAGTCTTATTCGAGAGGAAGATGGCTTTCAAATAACCAGTGGAAAGGATTACTTTGACATTGGGAGGTATGATTTTAAGATGGGCGATTATGTTCTCTACCAGAACATCGTTTGGGATCAAGACGGCGAAGAGCCCACTGTTGAAATGTGGATTCTGACAGGGACATACGTATTACATCTTCGCAATCTTGCCACCGGTGAAGAAATGGAAATCAAGCTGGAAGTCTAGCCAGCCTGATAGACTGCTACGTACATTGCAGCGGAAAATCTGGTCAATCCACATACACCCCGTTGCGGCGCCAGTTGCGGATGCCGAAGAGGGCGAGGATGATGTAGACGACGTACATGAGGGAGATCCAGTACATGCCGCTGTAGAGGAAGACGCCGACGGTAATGACGTTGAGCACAATCCAGACGTACCACTGGCACATGTAGGACTTGCTGAGGAAGAAAGTGCCGACCATGCTGCCTACGGCGATGAAGGCGTCCCAGTAGGGCTGGCTCGGGAAGAGCGCCGTGCCATGCGTCTCGGCATAGACGCGAAGGATGTGCGCTACGGCAAAATAAGCTACTGCGGCGATTGCCAGCGCGACGCCCGCCGTCTTCCAGTCAAACCGCCGGATGAGGACCTGGTCTTTCTTGTCCGCCGATGCTTCCACCTTTTCAGCGACAGCATCCTCTCCGAGTTCCTTGAAAGCGTGGATGCCGTAGAAGGCCATCACGATATAGTAAACCTGGATGACGGCCATCGACAGGAAACTGTTGTGCCAATAAACGAAGATGTTCAGCACCGAAGTCAGGATGCAGACATACCAGAGCAGCCGGGTCTTGCGGATCTCCAGATAGACATAGTAGATTCCCACGATCATCGCAAGAATCTCCAGCCAGCCCCAGATGTCCAGGCCGGCAAAATAGGCCAGCGCCTGCTCGAACATGGACTAGGCCCCTTCCAGATCAAGCACCGTCTTCACCGGAACGTCTTCCGGGAACTTGGCGACGCTGCCAAAATCCTTCAGATTGATGATAAAGCTGGCATACACCTGCTTCGGATGGAATTGCTTGACCAGTTTGACGGCCGCCAGAGAAGTGCCGCCGGTGGCCAGCAGGTCGTCGTGAATCAGCACTACGTCGCCTTCGACGATGGCGTCAGTGTGCATTTCAATCCTGTCGTGGCCGTATTCCAGGGAATACTCCATACTGACCGTATCGGCGGGCAGTTTGCCCGGCTTGCGGATCAGCACGAAGCCGGCACCCAGACGGGAAGCCAGTGCCGCGCCCATCACGAAACCGCGGCTCTCGATGCCGGCTACTTTCGTGACGCCCTTGTCCTTGTATTCCTCGTAGAGGATGTCTTCGACTTCCTTGAATGCCTGGGCATCCTTGAACAGTGTGGTAACATCCCAGAACAGGATGCCTTTCTTCGGGTAATCGGGCACAGTCCGCAGACTGGCGATCAGGCTTTCTTTGCTCATCTATTTCTTTTCGACTAAGGTGATACGGTACATTTTCGGCCAGTACTTGCCGGTTAGCCAAATGCCCCCGCGTTCATCGACGGCGATGCCGTTGAGCACATCGGTGCGAGGCTTGCGGAGCGAAGCGGGGAGCAGGCCCCGGCAGTTGATCACGGACCGTACCACGCCTGTTTCCGGATCGATCCGGACAATCTGGTCGGTGCCGTACACATTGGCCCAAATCTCTCCTTTGATATACTCCAGTTCATTGAGGTAAGCCACTTTCTGCCCGCGCAGCGTGACGGTGACGGAACGCTCCACCGTGAACGTATCCGGGTTCCGGAACGTGATCGTAGAAGTTCCGTCACTCATGATCAGGCTCTTGCCGTCGGTCGTCAGACCCCATCCTTCTCCCAGGTAGCGCAGTGTGCCGAGCCGCTCCCAACTTTTCATGTCATAGACGAAGCACTCTTTCTCCTGCCAGGTCAGCACATAGAGCCTGCCGTTCAGGACACAGGCCCCTTCGGCAAAGTAGCGGCTTTCAAAATTCATGCGCTTGAGCACGCGGCCGGTGGCCAGATCCACCCTCCGGAAATTCGATTCCCCATACTGTCCTGCCGATTCATACAACACGCCTTCGTGGAAGAAAAGGCCCTGGGTGTAAGCAGCCACATCGTGCGGTACCGACTCTTCCACTTTGAAGCCATAGGTCTTGACATTCTGGGCGGAAGCACTGCAGGCACCGAGCGGAAGGACGCAGAGGACGGCCAGGAGGATACGGGAAAAACGTTTCATGAACGGGAGGAGCTTATTGGGAATACTTCCGGTAATTGCCGCTCTGCTTCTTGACCGGCTCGCAGGTCAGGCCCACGCCCAGTTTCTTGAAGACCTTGCGGTCCACTTCGGCCAGCATCACGGTGCAATGGACCTGGCATCCCCGGAGCATCGGCAGGCAATCGATGGCGCGGCGGCAGTTCTCGTCGCTGAGGCTCAGCATCGAAATGGCCACCAACACCTCATCGGTATGCAGGCGCGGATTGTGTCCGTGCAGGTACGACACTTTGGTCTTCTGGATAGGTTCGATCATGTCGGCCGGAATGAGTTTGACCGGATGCGGTATGCCGGCCATGTGCTTGAGTGCATTCAAAAGCAGTGCCGCACTTGGTCCCAGGAGCGAACTCTGGCTGGCGGTGATGACGGTTCCGTCGGGCAGTTCCATCGCAGCGGCATATTCGTCACTGCTGGCCTCCCGCTGTTTGGCGGCCACCGTCACGCGCCGGTACTCCGTGGCCAGGTTGGCCTGCTTGAGCAGTAGCGTGAGTCTATTCACTTCCTTTTCGTTGTCCTCCCCCTCGGCCATGTTGCAGAGGCCTGTGTAATAACGGCGGATTACTTCGTTGTTGGCTGCCTCGCGGCAGACATCGTCGTCGCTGATGCAGAAACCGATCATGTTGACACCCATATCGGTGGGTGATTTGTAGGGATTCTGGCCGTAAATCTGGGTAAAGAGTGCGTCGAGAACAGGAAAGATTTCGATGTCGCGGTTATAGTTGACAGCGATCTGCCCGTACGCTTCGAGGTGGAACGGATCGATCATGTTGACATCGTCGAGGTCAGCCGTTGCCGCTTCGTAGGCGATGTTCACGGGATGCTTGAGGGGCAGGTTCCAGACCGGGAAGGTTTCGAACTTGGCATAACCGGCTTTTACGCCGCGCTTCCGCTCGTTGTAGAGCTGGCTCAGGCAGACGGCCATCTTGCCGCTGCCGGGACCAGGCGCCGTGACCACGACAAGGGGCCGGGTGGTTTCCACATAGTCGTTCTTGCCGAAGCCGCCGTCCGAAGCGATGAGCGTCACATTGGTCGGATAGCCTTCGATGATATAGTGATAGTAGGCTTTGATCCCCAGCCGTTCCAGCCGTTCCCGGAAGGCGATGGCACTGGACTGGCCGTTGTAATGGGTAATCACCACGGAGTTGACAAGCATGCCCCGGCTCTCAAACTCCTCACGCAGGCGCAACACATCCACATCGTAAGTGATGCCCAAGTCGCTGCGAACCTTGTTCTTCTCGATGTCGATGGCACTGATGGCGATGACAATCTCCATTTCGTCGCGCAACTGCATCAGCATCTTGAGTTTGCTGTCCGGTTCAAAACCCGGCAGCACGCGGCTGGCGTGGAAATCGTCGAACAGCTTGCCGCCGAATTCCATGTATAATTTGTCCCCGAAATGAGAAATGCGTTCCTTGATGCGTTCTGATTGGATTCTCAGATACTTGTCGTTGTCGAAGCCGATTTTCATAGTCCCGTAAAGTCTTTACGGGCTACAAATATAGGAAAAATATCCGGACAAACCATTTTTCTTGTACCTTTGCGTCCGGCAAGCTATTCTGTCGCGCCGCCTTCGGGCGGTGAGGAAAGTCCGGACAGCGCAGAGCGCCTCCCTGTGGAAAGCACAGATGGGTGAAAGTTCATGGAGCGCGTAACAGAAAACAACCGCCGGTTTGGCCCGGACTTGATCCGGGGCCGGCAAGGGTGAAAACGCGGGGTAAGAGCCCACGACCGGCGTCGGCGACGCCGCCGGGGTACGCACCGGAGGGCTGCAAGGCCAAATATATCGGCGCCTGAGGGCTGCTCGCCTGAGCCGAGGGGTAGGCTGCATCAGATAAATGACAGAAGCCCGCTTGCGGGTACAGAATCCGGCTTACCGGCTTGCCTTTTTTTGAATATGAAACGCATTCTCATACTCCTCAGCGCCCTTCTCGGGCTCGTTTTCAACGCTTCCGCCTATGAAAAGGGCGATGCGCGCTTCACGCAGAAAGACGTGGAGAACTTCCAGGAAGTGATGGATCTGGTCGCCGGCGACCGCGACCTGCCGATGGCAGAACTGGTCATCAAGATTGCCAAGCATTTCCTCGGCACCCCCTATGTGGCCGGAACACTTGAGATCGAGCCGGAGCGGCTGACGGTCAACACCCGTGAGACTGACTGCATCCTCTTCGTAGAAATGTGCCTGGCCCTTTCCCTGACCGCCAAAGACGCCGAACCGACCTTCGACAAATACGTGGACAACCTCCGCAAGCTCCGCTACCGCAACGGCAAGGTCGACGGCTACGCCTCCCGCCTGCACTACACCTCCGAATGGATCATCCAGGGCACCACGCGCGGCATCTTCCGCGAAGTGAGCCGCGAATGCGGCGGCTCGCCCCTCGACCAGAAGTTCAACTTCATGTCGAACCATCCGGCCTCCTACAAGCAGCTCAAGGACAATCCGAAGAACGTGGCCAAGATCCGCGCCGCCGAACAGAACCTCGAAACCTGGGACTACTGGTACATCCCGAAAGCCGATCTTCCCAAGTGCATCAAGAACATCAAGACCGGCGACATCGTCGGATTCAACAGCTCGACCCCCGGCCTGGACATCGCCCACGTTGCTTATGCCTACTGGGAAGGTGACACCCTGACCTTCATCCACGCCTCCTACTCCGAAAAAAAGGTGGTCATCAACAAGACGCCGCTGGTGCCGTATACCAACGGGATCAAGGCCCATAACGGCTTGCGGGTTATCCGCTTGAATGACCGATAACCTCATGTCCGGCTTACCGAAAGTGTCATGTCCGGCTTGACCGGGCATCTCTTTTTTTGAAAAAAAATTTTAGAATACGGGACTTTTGACTATTTTTGCAGTCCCAAACCAGCCACTTTAGCTCAGTCGGTAGAGCAGCGCATTCGTAACGCGCAGGTCGGCAGTCCGAGTCTGCCAAGTGGCTCAAAAAAAGGGCTGGCAAATTGCCAGCCCTTTTTTTCGTTCATTCCCTACTTTATTATTTCTTGAAGTAGTCGGCCACTTCGTCGGTAGGAACCAGTTCTTCCTGGAACTGATAGGCACCCGTGCGCTCAGACTTGACCATCTTGATGCACTTGACCACATTCTTCAGCGAGGACTTGTCCCCGGAGAACGTTGCGACAGCTTTCTTTGCCATAGTAGTATAATAAAGTTAAAAGGTGCTTACTTGATTTCCTTGTGAACGGTATAGCGCTTGAGGTACGGGTTGTACTTCTTCAGCTCGAGGCGCTCGTTCGTGTTCTTCTTGTTCTTGGTCGTGATATACCGGGAGATACCGGGAACACCGCTCTGACGCTGCTCGGTGCATTCCAGGATGACCTGAACTCTGTTACCTTTCTTTGCCATATCAGTATAAAATTAAACGATGTTGATCAAACCTTTTTCCCGGGATGCCTTGAGGGTTTCGGCGAGACCATTCTTGTAGATGGTCTTCATACCCTTGCAAGAAACTTTCAGGGTCACGAAACGCTGTTCCTCTTCCAGCCAGAAACGCTTGGTCTTGAGGTTCGGAGCGAATTCGCGTTTAGTACGTCTCTTTGAGTGGGAAACGTTGTTTCCGATCACTCTCTTCTTTCCTGTAACTTGACAAACTCGTGCCATGGTGTATCTATTTTTTATTTCTATTTTTCAAAGGGGCTGCAAATATCTTGATTTTTATTGAAAAAACCAAAAATTATTTTTCTTTTACTGGTTCATTTACAAAAACTTCAGCAATCGTTTCCACCGGATGTTCCGAGGGAACTTCAGGTTCGCGTCGGTGGACATCCAGATCACCCGCGGCTTGCCCACGATGTGGTCTTCGGGGACAAATCCCCAATAACGGGAGTCGAGCGAATTGTGGCGGTTGTCGCCCATCATGAAGTAATAATCCATCTGGAACGTGTACGTGTCGGTGGTCTCGCCGTTGATGACGAAATGGCCGTCCTCCGTCACTTCCAGGGTATTTCCTTCATATACTTCGATGATGCGGCGGTACAGCGGGAGGTTCTGCCCGGTCAGCGTCACGGACGCCCCCTTTGCCGGAATCCAGAGCGGACCATAGTTGTCTCGCGTCCAACCCGTTTCCACGAACGGAAAGAGCAAAGCTTCCGAATCGGGATAGTCGGGCGGGAAACGGTCGACGTTGGGCTCCACGCTCACCACATTGGCCAAAGTCTTGATCTTTTCGAGACGCTCATCCGTCAGCGGCAGGGCGGGATAACCCGGAAGGGTCTGGCTGTACCACACTTCTCCCAGATTGAATCCCATGTCCCGCAGGACGACCTGATTGATCGGCGTACCGGAGGTTACCACCTGATACGTGTTCTGGATGCCCGGATACCGCTGCTGCGGCTCTCCGTTGACATACAGCCACCCGTCGGTCACCTGAAGGGTATCGCCGGCCACGGCTACGCAACGTTTCACATAATGGTCCTTCTTGTCCACGGGGCGGACTTTGAGCGGTCCGTAGGTTTTCTCGGCATACTCGCGCGAGGTCATCCGCACATGAGTGTAGTAGTCCTCTGCGGGAGCGCGGGAAAGCACGGTATCGCCGTGCGGAAAAGAGAAGACGACATAGTCGTCGCGCTTGACATGACCCAGGCCTTTGAGGCGCTTGTAGCCATACTGCAGGGCGGTCGAGTAGCTCTCTTTCCCGGAACCGGGCATCGTGTTGTGGACAAAAGGTACCGAAAGTGGCGTCTGCGGCAGTTTCGGACCATAGGCCGTTTTGCTGACGAAAAGATAGTCACCCGTCAGAAGGGAACTTTCCATCGAGGAGGACGGAATCTTGAAGGCCTGGAAAAAGAAGATGTTGATGAAAGTCACCACCACGACGGCGAAGACGATGGCGTCAAGCCACCCCAGCGTCACCTTGAGGGCGCGGCTCTTGGCCGCAATCTTCTCGAACCAGGACTTCAGACGGCGGGACACACAGAACTCGTAAATCACCGGCAGGCCGAACAGCCACCAGTAATTCCCGTGCCAGATGACCCATAACGTCCAAAGTGCGGCCCAAATCACGAACCGCACCCAGGACCTTTTGTCTGTTCCCTTGACGTTCAAGGCACTGAGCTATTTAACAGAGTTGACGATAGCTTCGAAAGCCTGCGGATTGTTCATCGCCAGGTCAGCGAGGACCTTGCGGTTCAGACCCACGTTCTGCTGGGCGAGCTTGCCCATGAACTGCGAGTAGTTCATGCCGTGCTGGCGCGCGGCGGCGTTGATGCGGGTAATCCAAAGCGAGCGGAAATTGCGCTTCTTGGTTTTGCGATCGCGATAGGCGTAGGTGAGACCCTTCTCGTAGGTGTTCTTCGCTACGGTCCAGACATTGCGGCGGCCGAGGAAGTTACCACGGGTTTCCTTCAAAATCTTCTTGCGGCGTGCTCTCGATGCGACGCTATTGACAGATCTAGGCATAATGTTGTGTTTTTTTGGAAGTCAGCGCCCCGGCTCGCGGGGTCTTTTCGGCTGATCATCCGGTTCTACAATAATTTGACTACTTGACTAACAAAGCTTTTACCCGTTTGACATCGGCCTTGTCGATCAGGGCGACGTGGGTGAGGTTCCTCTTCTGCTTCTTCGTCTTCTTGGTGAGAATGTGGCTGTGATAAGCGTGTTTTCTCTTGATTTTACCCGAACCGGTGAGCGTGAAACGCTTCTTCGAACCGGTGTTGGTCTTCATTTTAGGCATAGTGTGTTGTTTATGTAAGTTGGTTACTTCTTCTTGTTCGGGGCGATCATCATGATCATCCGCTTGCCTTCCAGTTTGGGCATCTGCTCGGCCTTGCCGAACTCCTCCAGTTCCAGGGCGAAACGCAGCAACAGTTTCTCACCCTGTTCGGAGAACAGAATCGAGCGACCGCGGAAGAAGACGTATGCCTTTACTTTCGACCCTTCCTGCAGGAAGCTCTTGGCGTGGTTGAGCTTGAACTGGAAATCGTGTTCGTCGGTCTGGGGACCGAAACGGATCTCCTTGATGACCACCTTTGAAGCATTGGCTTTCTGTTCCTTCGCCTTCTTTTTCTGCTGATAGACGAATTTCTGGTAGTCAATGATCTTGCACACAGGAGGTTCGGCGCTCGGCGCGATCTCCACAAGATCCAATTCCCGCTCCTGAGCCATCTTCAACGCCTGAGAGATCGGATAGATACCCTGTTCGGGCACGTTGTCGCCCACGACACGGACGCGGGGCGCGGTGATGGCTTCGTTGATGCGCAGGCCGTCGTCCTTGTCTTTCCGGTTCTGCGGCAGGCGCTGATCCGGTTTGCGAGGAGCTTGCGGTCTGGGTTTCGGGGGTCTGTAGTTCGTTGCTATGGTCTTGTCCTCCTGTAAATTAAATGAATAATAAAGTTATTTCAATTCGTTTTGTATCTCGGTTTTAATATAGTCTGCAAACGCTTCCATCGACATGACGCCCTTGTCTTCCCCACCCTGTTTGCGCACCGAAACGGAATCGGTCGCCTGCTCTTTCTCACCGACAATCAGCAAGAAAGGCATCCGCTTGAGTTCATTCTCGCGGATCTTCTTGCCGATCGTGACGTTGCGGTCGTCGATTGAGGCGCGAATATCGTAATTATTAAGGAATTCGCAAACTTTTTTTGCAAAATCGTTAAATTTTTCACTCACAGGGAGTATGGCCACCTGATCGGGTGCCAGCCAAAGCGGAAGCTTGCCGCCGGTGTGCTCGAGCAGCACGGCCACGAAACGCTCCATCGAGCCGAACGGCGCACGGTGGATCATCACCGGACGATGGCGCTTGTCATCGGCGCCCACGTATTCAAGTTCGAAACGTTCCGGCAGGTTGTAGTCCACCTGGATTGTGCCCAACTGCCAGCTGCGGCCGATGGCGTCTTTCACCATGAAGTCGAGTTTCGGACCGTAGAAAGCCGCCTCGCCGTATTCGACCACGGTAGGCAGACCCTTTTCGGCGGCTGCCTCGATAATGGCGGCTTCCGCCTTCTCCCAATTCTCGTCGGAGCCGATGTATTTGCTGCGGTCCACCTTGTCGCGCAGCGACACCTGGGCCGTGAACTTGTCGAACTTCAGCGTGCGGAAAATGTAAAGCACGATGTCGATCACCTTGCAGAACTCTTCCTTGAGCTGGTCGGGACGGCAGAAGAGGTGCGCGTCATCCTGCGTGAAGCCACGGACACGCGTCAGGCCGTGCAGTTCACCGCTCTGTTCATAACGGTACACCGTACCGAATTCCGCGAAGCGCAGCGGCAGGTCGCGATAGGAGCGAGGCTTCGACTTGTAGATCTCGCAGTGGTGCGGGCAGTTCATCGGCTTGAGCAGGTACTCCTCCCCTTCCTGCGGCGTGGTGATCGGACGGAAAGAATCCTTGCCGTACTTGGCCCAGTGGCCGGAAGTGATGTAGAGTTCCTTGTTGCCGATGTGCGGCGTGATTACCTGCAGATAGCCGTATTCTTTCTGGACCTTGCGCAGGAACTGTTCCAGCCGTTCGCGCAGCGCAGCACCCTTGGGCAGCCAGAGCGGCAGGCCCATGCCGACCTTCGAAGAGAAGGTGAAGAGTTCCATCTCCTTGCCCAACTTGCGGTGGTCCCGTTTCTTCGCCTCTTCGAGCAGCACGAGATACTCGTCGAGCATGCTCTTCTTGGGGAAAGTAATGCCGTAGATGCGGGTAAGCTGCTTGTTATGTTCATCCCCGCGCCAGTAGGCGCCGGCGATGTTGAGCAACTTGACCGCCTTGATGACAGAAGTATTGCGCAAGTGCGGGCCACGGCACAGATCGGTGAACGCACCGTTCCGGTAGAACGAGATCGTACCGTCCTGGAGGTCGCCGATCAATTCGCACTTGTAGGGGTCGCCCTTCTCGGTATAGGTCTTGAGCGCGTCGGCCTTGGAGACGTCCGTGCGGACGAAGGTCTCTCCGCTGCGGGCCAGCTCGAGCATCTTGTCTTCGATTTGCCTCAGGTCAGCTTCCACGAGCTGCCGGTCGCCCAGATCCACGTCATAATAGAAACCGTTTTCAATGGCCGGACCGATGCCGAACTTGATGCCGGGATACAGCGCTTCGAGCGCTTCGGCCATCAGATGGCTGGAAGAATGCCAGAAGACATTCTTGGCCTCGCGGTCCTCCCATTTGTGGAGTTTGAGCGTCGCGTCTTCCAGGATGGGGCGTTCGAGATCATAGACTTGATCGTTCACCGATGCACACAATACATCGTTTGCGAGCCTGGGGCTGATGCCCGACGCGATCTGGTAGGCCGTCGTCCCCTTCTCGAACTCTTTGACGTTGCCGTCAGGAAAAGTAATCTTAATCATTACAATTGATTTTTGATAGTCAGTTCAACCTGCAAAGATACATATTATATTTTAGAAATCCCAACTTGCGATTATTGCCAAGTTTTGCTATCTTTGCGGGATATGCGGAAAGCTTTGTTTCTGAAACTCAAAGAGGCTTTGTCCTCCGTCCTTCCAGTCGGGATCATCGTCCTGATATTGTCGCTGACTCCGCTGGTAACGCTCACAGGCCGGGAAATGACAGTATTTGGCATTTCCGCCCTCCTGCTGATCGCCGGAATCGCCTTGTTCAACCTGGGTGCCGACCTGTCGATGACCCCGATGGGCAAATTCATCGGCGAAGGCCTCACCAAGAGCAAGAAAGCCAGCATCCTGTTGCTTGTCAGTTTCCTCATGGGCGTGCTTATCACCATTGCCGAGCCGGACCTTGCCGTCCTGGCCGACCAGGTCCACTCCCTGATGAACGGAACCGTTCTCATTGCAACTGTGGGTTTGGGCGTGGGCCTCTTCCTGCTCGTCGCCGTGCTCAAGATCGTCACACGGGCCGACCTGACCAGCCTGCTGCTCTTCTTCTATCTGGTACTCTTCACGATTGCCACGATCCTTTTCGGAGATGGCAAAGGCGCCATGATGCCGCTTTCTTTTGATTCTGGCGGCGTCACCACCGGCCCCATCACCGTCCCCTTCATCATGGCCCTCGGCGTGGGTATCGCCCTGACTGTCGGTGGCCGGCATGCGAACGAAAACAGCTTCGGACTGATCGCCCTCTGTTCGATCGGCCCCATTATCGCCGTCCTGATTCTCTGCATTCTCGCGAAAGGTTCCCTGGCGTACGACCTGCCCGACTACTCGATGGATTCCGTGTTGGAAACGGGTGTATGGCACCACGTTTCCGAGACGATGCTCGACGTCGGCAAGTCGCTGTTGCTGATCGTCGTCTTCTTCCTGGTCCTGCAGTTGACGATTCTCAAACTCCCGAAGCAAGCCCTGATCAAGATTGCCATCGGCATCCTGCTGACCTTCCTCGGGCTTGTGGTCTTCCTGACATCCGTGGTCGTAGGCTTCATGCCGGTCGGCTACAAGATCGGATCCCAACTGGCCAGCTACAACGAGACTGTGCTGATCATCGTCAGTTTCATCCTGGGCTTCGTAGTGGTACTCGCTGAGCCCGCAGTACACGTACTCAACCAGCAGGTGGAAGAGATCACCAACGGCCAGGTGACGCGTCGCCAGATGATGGCCGCCCTCTCCATCGGCGTGGGCGTCTCGATCGGACTTTCCATCATCCGCATCATCTACGGATTCTCCTTGCTCTACTACCTCATTCCCGGTTATCTCCTGTCGCTGGGATTGTCGTTCTTCGTGCCGAAACTCTACACGGCCATCGCTTTCGACTCAGGCGGCGTAGCCAGCGGTCCCTTGACTTCCAGTTTCATCCTGCCGATGTCCATCGGTGCCTGTGTCGCCCTGCATTCTCAGGCGGAAGTCCTCTCGCTGGCTTTCGGGATCGTGGCCATGGTCGCCATGACACCGCTGATCACCATCCAGACGCTCGGTTTCCGCGCCGTACTTGAACGGAGAGCCCACAGCAAGGCCGCCATCCGCAAGATCCTCGCGGCCGACGACGAACAAATCATCTATTTCGAGTAACCATGACGGCAAGCAAAAAGACATATGTGAAAAACGTGGCGCCCGAGAAGCTGGAGCTGCTGATTGCCATCGTCAACGCGCCCAAGGTCCGGTTCTATACCAACCTGATCCAGTCGTCGGAAGCCAACCTGTATCTGTCGATACCGGCCAGCGGCACATCCGAGAAAGCCATCATGAACTACCTTGGACTCAACCAGTCGAACCGCAACGCCATCTTCAGCATCGTCCGGGAAGACAAGGTCAAGGATTTGCTGGAACTGCTCGACGAGAATTTCTCCACCATCAAGGACGGCGGCGGCATCGCCGTCACCGTTTCCCTGTCCAGCCTGATCGGCACCCTGGTATACGGTTTTTTAAGCAACGACAAGCGCACCATCCAACCATGAACACCAAGAAATACGAACTCATCTTCTGCATCGTCAATGCCGGTTTCGCCGTCGAAGCGATGGAATCCGCCCGCAAGGCCGGTGCCAAGGGCGGCACGATCATCCGTGCCCGCGGGACAGCCAACCCCGAAGCGGAGGAATTCTACCAGATTTCCATCCAGCCTGACAAGGAAATCCTTTGGCTCATCGTCCCCAAGGAGATCAAGGACGACGTGATGCATAAACTCTACCAGGACGTGGGACTCGCCACCCCGAGCAAAGGTATCGCCTTTTCCGTCCCCATCACGCACGCTATCGGCCTTCACGAAGAAGAATCCGCCAAAGAATAATCACCATGGAAAATACTCCTGCCACCGGCAACTCCAAATGGAGCCTGGCCGCCAAGGACGGCCTTATCCTGGCCGCCGTCACCGTCGTCATCTCGACGCTGACTTTCCTGACCAAGAACACGATCCTCAGCTCGCTGCTCTGGCTGATCAAGCTGGGCGGAAGCATCTGGCTGCTGAGTGTCATCATGAAGCGCTATGGCAAGGCGCATCCGGAAGAATCCACTTTCAGCTACGGCCTGATCGTCTGCGTGCTGTCTGCACTCGTCTGTGCCGTCTGGGCTTTCGTCGAATACCAGTTCCTCTTCCCGAACGCCGTGGCGGAAGCCTTCGAGCAGATGTACACGCAGTTCGAACAGATGGGTTCGATGTTCCCCGATGAATTTACCGACGTCCTGCTCAAGATGGAAGACAATTACGCCCAGATCAATTGCATCTCCACCTTTGTCTGGTGCACGCTGCTGGGATTGCTCTTCAGCGCCATTCTCGCCCGCACCACTTCGGGCAACCGCTCCGTCTTCACCCCCGAAGAGATGAAGCAGAACCAGGACGATGAATTCAATTTCTAGCCGCATGGACCTTTCGATCGTCATTTCCCTTTACAACGAGGAGGAATCGCTCCGCGAACTGGTTGCCTGGATCGACCGGGCGCTGGCGCCGCACCGTTACGAATACGAAATCATTCTGGTTGATGACGGCAGCCGCGACCATTCCTGGAAAATTGTCGAAGAACTTGCCGGGGAGTATCCCCAAATCCGGGGTATCAGTTTCCGGCGCAACTACGGCAAGTCGGCCGCCCTCTACTGCGGTTTCGAGGCCGCGCAAGGCGACATCGTGGTGACGATGGACGCCGATCTCCAGGACTCGCCCGAGGAGATTCCCGAGATGATGCGGATGATCCGCGAAGACGGTTATGACCTTGTGTCGGGCTGGAAGAAGAAACGCTACGACAATGTGGCTACCAAGAACTTGCCCTCCAAGTTGTATAATGCCACCGCGCGACGGGTCACGGGCATTAAGTTGCACGACATGAACTGTGGCCTGAAAGCCTATCGCAACGAAGTCGTGAAGAACATCGAGGTTTACGGCGAGATGCACCGCTTCATCCCCTATTTGGCCAAGCAGGCGGGGTTCGACAAGATTGGCGAAAAAGAAGTTCACCACCAGAAGCGGAAATACGGCAAGAGCAAGTTCGGCATGGACCGATTCATCCATGGTTTCCTCGACCTGCTCTCCATCTGGTTCCTGCAGAAATTCGGCAAGAAACCGATGCACCTGTTCGGCGGCATCGGCACGCTGACTTTCCTGATCGGTGCGGTAATCGCTATCTGGTTGATCGTGGACAAACTGGTCTCCCAAGCCCACGGCGCGTATTTCCGTCCCGTGGCTGACCAGCCGCTCTTCTATCTGGCACTTGTGGCCATCATCCTGGGGGCCCAGCTCTTCCTCACCGGTTTCCTCGGCGAACTGATCGCCCGCAACGCCAGCGATCGCAACAAATACAATATCAAACGCCGGATCCGCTAAATATGGATGGCTTCGCCGTGTACGGCGGCAGCCGCTTCCATCAGGGCCTCACTCATCGTGGGGTGCGGGAACATGGATCCGGCCAGTTGCCTGGCGGTGACGCCGAGATTGCGGGCCGCGACGATGCCGCCGATCATCTCGGAGACGTTGTCGCCGACCAGATGGGCACCGAGGACCTTGTCGGTCGCCGCATCGACAACCAACTTGACAAAACCGTCGCGGGCACCCGCGGCCGTTGCCTTGCCGGAAGCCGTGAACGGGAACTTGCCGATCTTGTATTCGATACCCAACTCTTTGGCCTTGCGCTCCGTCATACCGACCGAAGCGACCTCAGGCGTAATATACGTACAACCCGGAATGTTGTCGTAGTTGACCGGAGCCGGATTCAGACCGGCAATCGCCTCGACGCAGCAGATCGCCTCTGAAGAAGCCACATGGGCCAGCGCCGGCGTGGCAATGATGTCACCGATGGCATAGAGTCCTTCGACCGCAGTCCGGAAGAAGGTATCCACCGACACTTTCCCACGGTTAAGCTCGATGCCAAGCGCCTCGAGGCCCAGCCCTTCGGTATTCGGCCGTACACCGACAGCGGAAAGCACCTTCTCTGCCTCCACCGTCTCCATCCCCTTCTTGGTTTCCACAGTCAGTTTACACAATTCACCCGTGGTGTCCACGCTCTTGACCGAAGACGACACCATGACCTTGATGCCCGCTTTGCGGAACGAACGGCTGATCTGAGCGCAAGTATCGTCGTCTTCGATAGGAAGCACGCGATCCATAAACTCAATGACCGTGACCTCAACACCGAGCGAGCGGTAGAAGAAGGCGAACTCGCTGCCGATGGCACCGCTGCCGATGACAGCCAGCGACTTGGGCAGCGACTCGGGAACGAGGGCCTGGTAATAGCACCAGATCTTCTCACCATCGATGGGTGCAAACGGCAACTCGGCCGGATGCGAACCCGTAGCCAGGATGATGTGGTCGGCGTCGTATACCGTAGTAACGCCCTGCATGTCCATGACACTGACCTGCTTGCCGGGCAACACCTTGCCGGTGCCCCTGAGGACGGTTACCTTGTTTTTCTTGAAAAGGTACTCCACGCCTTTGTTCATCGTGGCGGAGACACCGCGGCTGCGGGCGACGATCGCAGCCAAGTCGGGCGTGACATTCTCGGCCGTAAAGCCATAGTCTCCTCCCCGCTCAGCGTAGTGCAGCGCCTGGGCACTCTTGAGCAGCGCTTTGGTCGGTATGCATCCCCAGTTAAGGCAGATACCCCCCAATTCACTCCGTTCGACAACCGCAGTATTAAACCCGAGCTGGGCAGCCCGGATAGCAGCGACGTACCCTCCCGGGCCCGCGCCGATGATGATCACATCGTATTTCATAGCTAAGCTTCTTTACCGTGACAGTTCTTGTATTTCTTGCCGCTGCCGCACGGGCAGGGATCGTTTCGGCCGACTTTCTTCTCGACATGGATCGGCGCGTTGGATTTCGGCTCCGTGCTGTTGGTCAGCATGTCGGAACGGCTCGTCTGCATCCGGCTCATGTCGGAACGCTTCTCGTGGCCTTCCGTCACCACATCCTCCGGCTGCTGTTCCTGGCGCAGATAGATCTGGGCGCGGAGCAGGAATGCAAGTACGTCTTTGCTCAGGTTCTCGAGCATCGTGATGAAGAGGTTGTAGCTCTCCGTCTTGTACACCACGATCGGATCCTTCTGCTCATAGGCCGCATTCTGGACCGACTGCTTGAGGTCGTCCATTTCGCGAAGATGGTTCTTCCAGTATTCGTCGATCGTACGCAGGTTGATGGTTTTCTCGACGGCACGGATCAGTTCCTTGCCCTTGGTCTCATAGGCTTTCCGCAGATCGACCAGTACCGTATAGACCATCTTGCCGTCGGAAACGGGGATGGCGATGTTCTGGTAGAACATGCGTTTGGTCTCGTACACATATTTGATGATCGGCCAGGCCCGCTCCACCAGTGCGTCGAAACGGCGCTGCTGCACCTCGAGGATCGTCTGCTGGAGTTTCTCCACCAGCTGGTCCCGCTTGGCATGCTCGTAGAACGAGGCGTCGAAATCGGGCTCCACCGAAAGCGTCTGGCGCAGTTGCTCGCTGAATCCTTCATAATCGAGATCCCGGTTCTGGTCGACGAACATCTCACAATAGTCTGTGGCCATGTTGAGTACATCCACATCAATGCGCTCACCCGTAAGGGCGCTGCGGCGCTTCGAGTAGACCACCTCGCGCTGGTTGTTCATCACGTCATCGTAGTCCACCAGGCGCTTACGGGTGCCGAAGTCATTCTCTTCCACCTTGCGCTGTGCCCGTTCGATGGCATTCGACAGCATCGATGCCTCCAGCGCCTCATTTTCATTCATGCCCATGCGGTCCACGATGCTCGAGATCCGCTCGCTGCCGAAGATACGCATCAGGTCATCTTCCAGCGAAACATAGAAGATGGAACTGCCCGGGTCGCCCTGACGACCGGAACGGCCGCGGAGCTGACGGTCCACACGGCGGCTGTCGTGCCGTTCTGTGCCGATGATGGCCAGACCGCCCGCCGCCTTGACCTCGGGCGTCAGCTTGATATCCGTACCACGACCGGCCATGTTGGTGGCGATGGTCACGGTCGAAGGCTCACCCGCGTGGGCCACAATCTCGGCCTCGCGCGCATGCTGCTTCGCATTCAGAACCTGGTGCTTGATGCCGCGCAGCTTCAGCATGCGGCTCAGCAATTCGGAGATTTCGACGGACGTCGTACCCACCAGCACCGGACGTCCTTCTTTGACGTATTGCTGGATGCGCTCGATAACCGCGGCATACTTGCCTTTCTTGGTCTTGTAGATCAAGTCGTTCATGTCGTTGCGGATGACCGGCCGGTTGGTCGGAATCACCACCACGTCGAGCTTGTAGATGTCCCAGAACTCCTTGGCTTCAGTCTCGGCCGTACCGGTCATGCCGGAGAGCTTGTGGTACATGCGGAAATAGTTCTGCAGGGTAATCGTCGCGAAGGTCTGCGTCGCCGCCTCGACCTTCACGTTTTCCTTGGCCTCCACGGCCTGATGCAAACCGTCACTCCAGCGGCGGCCCTCCATGATACGGCCCGTGCCCTCATCGACAATCTTGATTTTGCCGTCGATGATCACGTAGTCCACGTCCTTGGCAAACATGGCGTACGCCTTGAGCAACTGGTCCACCGTATGCATGCGCTCAGCCTTGAGGGAATAATTCGCGTAGAGCTCGTCCTTGAGCCTTTGCTTCTCCTCGGGCGTCCCTTCGCCTTTCTCGATGCGGGCCACTTCGTCGCCCAGACGCGGCATCAGGAAGAAGTCCTTGTCGCCCACAGCCTCGGCGAGAATATCATTGCCCTTATCGGTAAGTTCCACGGTGCGCTGTTGTTCGTCGATGACGAAGTAGAGCTCATTCGTGATGATGCGCTGCTCGATATCCTTGTCCTGGAAGGCGGCGCGGATGATCTTGCTCTCTGCGTTCTGCAGAATCTGCTTGATGCCCGGTTCGCTGAGATATTTGATCAGGGGCTGATACTTGGGAAGGCCCTTGTGCGCCCGGAGCAGCATCAGTTCGCCCTTGTCCACGATTTCGCCGGCAGCGATAAGCCGCTTGGCTTCGTTCAAGGTCTGGTTGACAAAGTTCTTCTGCGCGTTGTAGAGGCGTTCTACATAGGGTTTGTACTGGATGAACGTTGCGTCTCCAGCTTTTTCAACGGGTCCTGAAATAATGAGCGGGGTCCGGGCATCGTCAATAAGCACGGAGTCCACCTCATCGACGATGGCGAAGTGATGCTTGCGCTGCACGAGGTCCTTGGCGTTGATGGCCATGTTGTCGCGCAGGTAGTCAAAGCCGAATTCGTTGTTGGTACCGAAGGTGATGTCTGCCTGATAAGCGTTCCGCCGGGCGTCAGTGCTGGGCTGGTGCTTGTCGATGCAGTCGACGCTCAAACCATGGAACATATACAACGGGCCCATCCATTCCGAGTCTCGTTTCGACAGGTAGTCGTTGACGGTGACCACATGGACGCCTTTGCCGGCCAGGGCGTTGAGGAACACGGGAAGCGTAGCCACGAGGGTCTTGCCTTCACCGGTGGCCATCTCGGCGATCTTGCCCTGATGCAGCACGATACCGCCGATCAGCTGCACGTCGTAATGCACCATGTCCCAGGTAATCATGTTGCCGCCGGCCATCCAACTGTTACGCCACACGGCATAGTCGCCGTCCACATTCACGAAATCATGGCTGGCACTCAGGTCGCGGTCGAAATCCGTGGCTTTTACGCGGATCTTGTCGTGTTCCTTGAAACGGCGGGCCGTAGACTTCATGATGGCGAAGGCTTCGGGCAACACCTGATTCAGAATCTCTTCTATCTTCTTGTCGATGGTCTTGACCAGTTCGTCGAGTTCGGTGGCCAGCTTTTCCTTGCGGGAGACTTCCATCTCCGGGTCGGAAAGCTGTTCGCGGATCTGCGCCACCTTCTCCTCTTCTGCGGCCGTATAAGCCCGCACTTTATCGCGCAGCTTCGCGCTCTCGGCACGCAGGTCGTCGTCGCTCAGTTTGTCGAGACGGTCATACGCCGCCAGAACGAGTTTGAGGGTCGGATTGATTGCCTTGATGTCGCGGTCCGCCTTGCTGCCGAACAGTTTCTTCAGAAAGTTTGCCATATAATCTCCTTACACTTTATAGTTTCTTCTGGTATTTTTCAATCAGTTCCGTGGCTGCCGAGAAGGATTCGAGGTCGCCGCGCAGGACGGCATCCTCATACTCAGGAATCAGCTTCTCGATACGTTCGTCCTCATAGAACATGTTCTTGAGGCTCTCATTGATGCTCTCATACATCCAGTAACGCGCCTGTTCCCGGCGCTTCTTCCGGTAATAGCCGTTGCCCTTGACCAGGGCAAAGTAATCTTCGATCTTCTTCAGGATTTCAGGAAGGCCCTCCTTGGTGACGGCCGATGAGGTAACAGCCGTAGGAACCCAGGTTGACTCAGTCGGCGGGAAGAGGTGCAGCGCATTGGCATACAGGGCCCGCGCCATCTGTGCCTTCTCCACATTGGTGCCGTCGGCCTTGGTAATGGCGATCAGGTCGGACATCTCCATGATACCGCGCTTGATGCCCTGCAGATCGTCGCCGGCACCGGAAAGCATCAACAAAAGGAAGAAATCACTCATCGAATGGACAGCCGTCTCACTCTGTCCCACGCCCACGGTTTCGATGAAGACCACGTCAAAGCCAGCCGCCTCGCAGAGAAGGATGGTTTCGCGGGTCTTCCGTGCCACACCGCCCAGCGAACCGGCGCTCGGGCTGGGACGGATGAAGGCTTTGGGGTCGTGACAAAGAGTCTCCATCCGGGTCTTGTCGCCCAGGATGCTGCCTTTGCTCTTTTCGGAACTCGGGTCGATAGCCAGCACGGCCAGTTTATGGCCTTCGCTCGTCAGATAGGAGCCAAACGCCTCGATGAAAGTGCTCTTGCCGGCACCCGGTACGCCCGTGATGCCGATGCGCATCGTTTCCTTTTCGTTGGAAATGACCTGGCAGCGCTGGATGATCTGCTGCGCTACGGCGCGATGCTGGGGCAGCGAACTCTCCACCAGCGTAATAGCCTGGCTGAGTACGGTCGTGTCTCCACGCACAATGCCTTCCATGTATTCGTCCGCGCTCAGGATGGCCGGACGTTTCTTGAACACCCGCTTCAAATACGGGTTGACGATCGGGGGCTGTTTCACGCCCTTGTTGATGATCAGACTGGTATCCTCATTGTGGTAATCGTCGAAGAAATCTCCCTGATGCTCCTTGTCGATAGCCATATCGTTATTTGACGTTTCCTGTGATGAATAAGTTCAGAATGGGTTTGGACGGCGCGTCGGTGATGACGGTCAGCACTTCGATCACCTCGCCGGTATATTCGAGCGAATTTGTCTCGAAACGGACCTTCACTTCCGCCTTGCCGCCGGGTTTGATGGTAACAGGCTGCTTCGTCAAAACGGTTGCCGCACTCCCCTGTCCTTCGATCTGATGGATGGTAAGCGGACTCTTTCCCTTGTTGCGGATACTGTAGGCAGCTGTGACCGTGGCGCCTTTTTTCACCTCACCGAACTCGTAGTAGCTGCGGTCGATGACCGGCACGCCGGCCCGTTCAATGTCAGCCTTGGTCAGTTTCTCAAAATTATCTTTGATGACACCCGTGACTGTCATTTTGTCGGTCTGTTCCCTGCCATTGAGCCGGAAGGTCGCTTCGTACCGCTGCTTGCCCCAGGCCGTCCGACCCATCTGTGCCGGATTCACAGAATACGACAGACGCGCCATGCTGCGTGCCGGAATCGGATTGGGCGTAACCACCAGCGTCAGGCCCGGCGTAGCCGTGGCCGTCTCGACCGTCAGGTCGCTCTTGGAAAGGTTGGCCACCTGCATCTGGTCGGATTTCACGACGCCCTGGTCAATGTAGCCGATGGAAACCTCGGTCTTGCGGAACCCCAGGCTGCCGATCTTCGTGGTGAAAAGCTCGTCGAGATTCTTCTTCTTCTCATGCGAAACACCCCGCAGGCGCAGGACTACCGGCCGGTCGAGGCTGGAGCGGCCCACACCGACATAAACCGTCAGGGTCTTGTCGAAAGGATACGGGCCCTGGTCGTTGCTGAAGGTGGCCTGGATGGTGCCCGTTTCGCCGGGGCGGACCGGTTCGCGGGTCCAGTCGGGCGTCGTGCAGCCGCAGGAAGAAATCACGTTGTGGATGACGACAGGCTGCTGGGCGATATTGGTGAAGGTGAATATGCAGGATACCGGTCCCTCGGCGATCATCACGTCGCCGAAGTCGTGGACTTTCTTGTCGAAACGGATCACGTCCGCCTCCTTATAGAGTGTCTCGTCCTGTGCCAGGACGGATGCCAGGGAGGCCAGCAGCGCGGCAAAGAGCAGGATGACTTTTTTCATTTTCCAATTATTTGTGCAAAGATACCATTTGTTTCATTATTTTTGCCAAAAATACATAAATCACGCCAACCAAATTACTGTCACAATATGAAACGTTTTTCTCTGATGATGCTGACGGTGCTTGCCCTGCTTGCCGTTACGGGCTGCAGCAAATACAAGTATGAAACCGTCAAGGGCGACCCTACGAACGCCCGTATCTACACTTTAGACAACGGCCTCAAGGTTTACATGATCGTCAACAAGGACGAACCGCGCATCGACGCGCACGTCGCCGTGAAGGTCGGCAGCAAGAATGACCCGCAGGAGACCACCGGTCTCGCCCACTATTTCGAACACCTGATGTTCAAGGGCACAAAACAGCTCGGCACGACGGACTACGCCAAGGAAGAGCCGCTCCTCAACGAGATCGAGGAGCTCTTCGAGGTGTATCGCAAGACCACCGATCCCGAACAGCGCAAGGCCATCTACCACCAGATCGACTCCATTTCGTATGAAGCCTCCAAGATTTTCATCCCCAACGAGTACGACAAGGCGATGGCGGCGATCGGCGGCCGTGGCACCAATGCCTACACCAGCAACGACGTGACCTGCTATACCGAAAACATCCCTTCCAACCAGCTGGAAAACTGGGCCAAGATCCAGGCCGACCGCTTTGAGAACGTCGTTCTCCGCGGCTTCCACACCGAGTTGGAAACCATCTACGAGGAATACAACATGTATGCGGTGATGGACCAGGAGAAAGTCCAGGAAGCGGCCTTTGCCGCCCTGTTCCCGAAGCACCCGTACCACACCCCCGTCATCGGCTGGGGTGAACACCTCAAGAACCCGTCGATCACCAACGTGAAGAAATACCACGACCAGTGGTACGTGCCCAACAACATGGCCGTCTGCCTCGCGGGCGACTTCAATCCCGACGAAGCCATCAAGGTCATCGACAAGTATTTCGGCCCGCTGAAGCCCAACAAAGACCTCAAGAAGATGGAATTCGAACCGGAAGATCCCATCACCGCCCCGGTGGTGAAAGACGTCCTCGGCCTTGAATCCCCCAACCTCCTCCTCGCCTGGCGCTTCCCGGGTGCCAACAGCCCCGAAACCAAATACATCGACCTGATCAGCTCCATCCTGACCAACGGCAAGGCCGGCCTCATCGACCTCGACGTGAACCAGCAGCAGAAAGTTCTGAGCATGTACGCGATGGCCGAGACCATGGCCGACTACTCCGCCTTCGTGGTGATGGGTGAGCCGCTCCAGGGCCAGAGCCTGGAAGAAGTCAAACAAATCGCCCTCGCCGAGATCGAGAAGGTCAAGAAAGGCGAGTTCGACGAAGACCTGCTGACCGCCATCATCAACAACGCCAAGCTCCGCTTCATGCAGCAGTGCGACCGTTCCCGCTTCCTGGTGAGCGCCGAAGTGAACTGCTTCATCAACGACATCGAATGGAAAGACTTCGTCAATGAGATCGACGAACTCTCCAAGATTACCAAAGAAGACGTCGTGGCTTTCGCCAACGAACACTTCAAGGACAACTACGTGCAGATCAACAAGCTTGAGAAGCCAGATCCGACCGACACCCGCATCGCCAAGCCGGCCATCACCCCGATCATGATGAACCGCGACGCTTCCAGCCAGTTCCTGCGCGATCTCCAGGCCTCGACCGTCACGCCCATCGAACCCGTGTTCGTGGACTACAAGAAAGACATGTCGATCCTCAGCGCAAAGAACGACATCCCCGTACTCTACAAAAAGAACGTGAGCAACGGCACCTTCCAGCTGTCCTACCACTTCGAGACCGGCAGCTACGCCGACAAGGTGATGCCTTTCGCTGCCAACTACCTCGGCTACCTCGGCACCGACGACATGACGCCTGAAGAAGTGCAGAAAGCCTTCTATAAACTGGCCTGCAGCATGTACGTCAGCTGCTCCGGTGAAGAGACCCAGGTGACGGTGAGCGGTCTGGCCGAGAATATGGAAGCGGCCATGCAACTGACCGAGAAGGTTATCGCCCACGCGAAAGCCAACCCCGAGGCCCTGCAGATGCTCAAGTTCAACACCCTCTACGAGCGTCGCAACGCCAAGCTCAACCAGCGCAGCAACGCCCAGCGGATGTCGGCCTACGCCATGTACGGTCCGAAGAACCCGCAGACCAACATTCTCTCCGCTCCTGAACTGATGCAGCTTGGCGACGAAGCCCTGCTCGAGAAAATCCACCACATTTTCGATAATGAGCACAAGGTGCTCTACTACGGTCCGCTCGCCGAAGCCGAAGTCGTCGATGCCGTCAACCGCATCCACCAGGTGCCCGACAAACTCAATCCCGTGGTCAAGGGCGATCCTTTCGCCTACCTGCCGACGGAAACCAGCACCGTGGTCGTAGCCCCGTACGACGCCAACCAGCTCAACCTGCAGGCTTTCTACAATACCGGCCTGAAGTTCAACGTGGAAACGGCACCCATTATCCGGCTCTACAACGAGTACTTCGGCGGCGGCATGAACTCCATCGTCTTCCAGGAAATCCGCGAAGCCCGTGGCCTGGCTTACAGTGCCCGCGCCAACTACTCGATTCCGGCCGACCTGGACCACCCGTCCCTGTTCACCTACTCCATCGGTACGCAGAACGACAAGCTGATCGACGCCCTGAGTGCCTTCGACGAAATCATCAACAACATGCCGGTCTCCGAGAACGCCTTCAACATCGCCAAGGAGTCGCTGATCTCGAACCTCCGTACCGCCCGCACCGTCAAGGGCAACGTCCTGGCTTCGTATCTCGCCGCCCAGAAGCGCGGTCTCGACTACGATCTCAACAAGGTCATCTACGAGAAAGTCCCCGCCCTCACGCTCGACGACGTAATCAAATTCCAGCAGGAATATGTCAAGGACAAACCGTACACCATCGGCATCCTGGGCCGCAAGGGCGACCTCGACCTCAAGGCGCTGGAAAGCTATGGCAAGATCAAACAGGTCTCGACCGACGAAATTTTCGGTTATTAATTGAAGATTCTCGAATTTGGTATTATCTTTGCCAACGATTTCGACAATATCAACACTTAAACTTTTATACCATGGCTTACAAAATCACTGAAAACTGCGCTGCTTGCGGCACTTGCATCGATGAATGCCCGGTTGGAGCCATCTCCGCCGGTGACATCTACAAGATTGACCCGAACGCTTGCGTCGACTGCGGTACCTGCGCCGGCGTCTGCCCGATGGGTGCCATCGAACAGGCCTAGCCACAGCAACCCGACAATAAAGGGGACGGCCCGACGGCCGTCCCCTTTTTCGTGTCTGTACGCTATGTCAGTACGTCACAGTTACCGTCCGGCTCCTGTCAGCCGGATAATCGGGCAACTCGATGACGACCTCCCGCGTCGAAGAATCATAGGTACTCTCCAGTTTCTTCCCGTCAAGCATGACAACACGGGGGTTGCGGTCGAGCCCTCCGAGCACCAGCGTCAGCTTGCGCGTGGCGGGCATGCCACGATAAGACCCCTCACGCGCCCCGACAGTGACCGTCAATCCGCTCGCCGTACCCTTCCGGGTAATCCGGGTCTGGGCGTACTGCGTGGGATAGGCCTGGCTTGTCCCGTCATCTTCGTAGTGGATACATATGCCGTCACCCTTTCCGGGGGCGAAGTAAAGGCGCAGGACGTTGGTCGGTTGCTGCAGGTTCTGGATGCCGGGCCCGGCCATGGGAATGATGGCACCGGAGCGGACGAACCAGGCGTTTTCTGCAATTGTATAAGTCAGGGTCTGCACAGTTCCGCCGCGAAGCATGCGATGATGCGCCATGTCGTACCAATCGTTGCCTGCAGGGAGCCAGACGTCTCGCCGGGCCACGCCCGTCGTGGAATCCACCGGTTCGCAGACCGTAGCGGCCAGGATATCGTCGCCGAAGAAATACTCCTGCTTCCAGGAGTAGGCACGCTCATCTTCCGGGTATTCATAATAGAGCGGCCGGCAGAGGGACACGCCGGTATCATAGGCCTTGCGGGCCATATTGTAGATATAGGGCGACAGGGCATAGCGGAGTTCAAGCGCTTCACGCATATAGGGGAAATGAGTCTCGAACATCCAGAAGCGGCGCTCCAGGATAGAGGAAGAAGTGCTGTGCGTCTTGAAGATGGGTGAAAACACGCCGTACTGGAGCCAGCGGGTGTAGAGTTCAGGTTCGGTGGGTGTTTCGACCCGTTGCCAGTGGCCGCCCAGGTCATGTCCCCAATAACCGTATAACACGTTGGAAGAGGTAGACGTAAACCAGGGCAGGAAGCCGAGCACTTCCCACTTGATCTCCGTGTCACCGGAGAAGCCAAGCTGGTAACGGTGGCTGCCCAGGCCGCCCCAGCGGTGATAGATCATCGGGCGCGGCGCATCTTCCGGAGCCAGGCCGCGGCTGCGACGGACCTTGTCGTTGAAGAAGGTATAGTTGAGCCAGAACGTATTGCTCAGGCCGGGCACATATTTGCTCAGTTTCCACTGCTGCCAGTCGAGCCACCAGAAGTCCACACCCTGGCGTTCCAGTGGATGGATGACGGAGTTGAAGTATGCATCCGCCCAGGCCTTCTGGTCCATCCGGAACGGGACGGCGGCGTGGTAGCCGTTGTCGCGGACATAGCCTTTCGGGCCGTCGTAATCTTCGGTGCGGGAGAGATAATCGGCTACGAAGGCGGGATACATCTCCTCGCGGACACCGATGCCCGAGGCCGGATGCAGGTTCAGGGAAGTCTTCAGCTGCATCGAATGGATTTCATTGAGCATGCCTTCCGGATCGGTGATCAGGTCACGGTTCCAGGTATAACCGGTCCAGCCGATGCCCTGGCCGAATTCGTCGCGGCCCAGCCTGCGCGCGGCGCCCTGCCAGGTGTAGTGCCAGTCCATGTCGATGACCATCACGTCGATGGGCAGCTTGCGACTGCGGAATTCACGGGCCAGGCCGATGAATTCGTCGTCGGTGTAAGCCCAGAAGCGGCTCCACCAGTAGCCGAACACGAATTTGGGCGGCAGCGGCATCTTGCCGGCCACTTTCGTAAAATCAGCCAGCGCGGCCTTGTAGTCGTGTCCGTAGGCGAACAGATACAGGTCCTGCACACCTTCTTCCGGGCGGGGGGCTACCCATTCGCCCCAATCGCTGCCGTCTTTGACGAAGATATGCCGGGTACTTTCGTCCACCACGGCCCAACCGTCACGAGAGAGAATGCCGGGCTCCATCGGGTCACTGTAGTTGATGTGGTCCGGGCCGGAACAACCGTCCAGCGTGCGGGCCGTCCCCATCAGGTTGCCGGAAGCGTCCATTCCCGGATGCCAGGTGACGGTCTTTCCGTTCAACTTGAACGAGGCTTTCAAGTTGTCGGCCGAAAAAGTGTCGTTGCCACGGTAGGTTAAAGTCAGTGCTGCAGTCTTGATGGTCAGGCCATCCTTGCCTTTCTGGACGGTAAAGCGGGGCACCGGCAGATTCCGGTTGACGATAGCCAGGGTGGCGTGGTCTTCAAACGCTCCGGAAGGCGACCATTCCATGCGGACAAGGCGGTCCGTCAGGACGGTAAACCGTGCTTTCCCGGCAATTACTTGTGCATCGGAAGCAGCGACAGGATTGAATGGCTGGGCAACAAGCATTCCGGCCGACAGCAGGACTGCGGCCAGAATAGAGACAAGACGTTTCATGATGCCGCTACTTCTTAAAGAGCGACACAATCCACAGCAGAATGCAGGCGCCGATGACCGCAGTCAGCAGGCAGCCCCACCAGGTAGCCCCCCAGCTCACGCCGAGCCAGTTCAGCACGTTGCCGCCAATGAAACCGCCCAGGATGCCGATGATTACATTCAACAAGAAACCGGAGCCGGAGCCTTTCACCAATTTGCCGGCCAGGTAGCCCGCCAGGGCTCCCATGAGAATACTGATAATAATGTTCATAACGGTTTGGGTAATAGATTGATATTCCAAATTTAAGGATAATTCCGTAAATTTGTATGGTTGAACGGAAAAAAATGAAACGCATCCTATTCCTCCTGGCCGCTACGCTGCTCCTGGGCCTGTCCGCCAACGCCCAGACCTATGTACCCACGCCCGAAAACCTGCAGCAACGGGCGGAATTCCAACAGCACCGCCTCGGCATTTTCCTGCATTGGGGCATCTATGCCACCTATGCCCAAGGAGAATGGTACCTGCAGAACGCCGGGATTGACAACACCTCGTACGCCGTGGCGGCCGAGAGTTTCAACCCTGCAAAATTCGATGCAGCAGCCTGGGTCCGGGCCTTCCGCGATGCAGGTGCAGGCTATATTACCTTCACCTCACGTCATCACGACGGTTTTTCAATGTTCAAAACCGCCACGTCCAACTACAACATCGTGGACGGTACACCTTTCGGCCGAGACATAGTGGGAGAACTGGCACAGGCCTGCGCCGATGAAGGGCTGCGTTTCCATCTGTACTATTCGACCCTCGACTGGCTGCGGGAAGACTACCCCCAGGGCCGGACGGGCCTCCGGACAGGGCGCAAAGGCGACCGGCAGGACTATGACGCCTATTTCGATTTCATGAAGACACAAGTGCGGGAACTGATCACACAGTACCCGAATCTCGCCGCACTGTGGTTCGACGGCATCTGGGACCACGACCAGGACCCGGATTTCGACTGGCGGATGCCCACGTTCTATGCCTACATCCACAGCCTCAAGCCAGAACTGCTGATCGGCAACAATCACCATCTTCTTCCATTCGACGGAGAAGATTTCCAAATGTTCGAGCGCGACCTTCCGGGCGAGAACAAAGCTGGTCTTTCGGGACAGGAAATCAGCGCGCTCCCGCTGGAAATGTGCCAGACCATGAACGGTGCCTGGGGCTACCGGATCTCCGATACGAACTACAAAAGCGTGAAGGAGCTGGTGCATCTGCTCGTGCGCGCGGCGGCCAAGAATTCGAACCTGCTGCTCAACATCGGTCCGATGGCCAACGGCCAGCTGCCGCCGCAATCCCTCGACCGCCTTGCCGGCATCGGCGCCTGGATGCGCAGCCACAGCACCGCGGTCGATGGAACCACTTCTACCGTCATTCCCGAGCAACCCTGGGGCGTAACCACACAGAATGCGCAGGATCTTTTCCTGCACGTGCTGACGCCTGAAGCGCTGCCGATGCACAACGGGCTGGGCAAAGTGGTCATTCCACTGCCGCAGGACACCCGTCCTGCCCGAAAAGGCGCCGTCACACTACTGTCTGGGGAACCCCTGCCCTATGAACTATCCAAGGATGGCTTCCTGACCATCACCCTCCCGGCCGGAAGCCTGGAGGAAATTGACACGGTAATCCGGATCCGCCGTTGACCGCTACTGCTGTTCCGTCAGCCGGTGCGAAGTGCCGAGGCGGGCTTCCACCACGTTGATGATGTAATCGCCGGCCTTTTCGGCCTCGTTGATCAGGTCGATATAGATACTGCCGCTGTCGTAGCCGTATTCATGGGCGTCAAGGTCGATCATGTTCTGCTCCTTGAGGGTCTGGCGGCAGGCATCGATCTGGGCCTCGATTTCCTCGGACGGGCGGAAATCAAAGTCCTCGCGACGACCGTTCAGCATTTCCAGCATCCGCTCACCGGCGGTCTGGACCAGCGCCAGCATCTGTCGGATACCCGTTTCCTGCTTGACGGTAAAGGCAATCTTCGCATCGTGTTTGCGGCGCAGTACGCGAGCCATGTTGTAGCCCACGTCCCCGATACTCTCGAGTTCACCGATCTGCCGCAGCATGGCGCGGATCTTCTCCTTGGTTTCGTCACTCAAGTGAGCGTCACCCACCTGACCGAGATACTTGCCGATCTCGTTCTCCATGTTGTCGCTGATCTGTTCGTATTTCCGGATACGCTCGAAGATTTTCTCGAACTCCGCGTCGTCAGTCGTACGGTAAAGCGCCTTCACCATGCCCGACATCCGCATCATGCGTTCGCCGAACACGGCGATTTCCTTCTGGGCCTGCAGCACCGAGATTTCCGGCGTCTTCATCAGACCGCCACGGATATACTTGAGCTTGAATTCTTCCTCTTCCTCACTCTGCTTCGGCCGGATGACCCGGCACACGAGTTTCTCGATCTGCGGAATGAACCAGATGAGGATCAGGGTATTGGTCACGTTGAAAGCCGTATGGAACGTAGCCAGCGCGAACGAGAGCATCGCCGGTTCCTGCGCCTCAGCCCCCGGATCCATGCCGACGATGCGGCAGACCAGCCGCACGAACGGGTAGAAGCAGCACAAAATCCAGATCACACCGAACACGTTGAAGAACAAGTGGGCGGCGGCGGCCCGGCGAGCCTGGGTATTGGCCGACATCGCGGCGATGTTGGCCGTCAGCGTCGTACCGATGTTCTCGCCCATCACCAATGCGATACCCTGGTAGATATCGATCACGCCGGTGGAACACAGCACCATGGTAATGGCCATGATGGCGGCGGATGACTGGGCAATGAATGTCAGGATGGTGCCGACCAGCAGGAACAGCAGGATGGTCAGATACTTCCCGGAGTCAAACGAATCGAAGAAGTTCACGACAGCGGTGTTGTGTGCCAGGTCCATCTCGACGCCTGTCACCCGGAGCATGCCCAACGCAAAGAGCAGGAAAGAAAGTCCAAACAGGAAATCACCCAGGTAACGGTGTTTCCCCAACTGGATCAATATGATGGCAACCAGGAAGACCGGCCACACCAGATTGGTCACATCGAACGAGAAGCCGGCTGACATGATCCACGCCGACAACGTGGTGCCGATGTTGGCGCCCATGATGATCGAAATGGCCTGGGACAGGGTCAGGAGAGCGGCGTTGACGAAGGAAACCGTCATGACCGTGGTCGCAGCAGACGACTGCACCGCGACGGTAACCAAGGCACCGGTCGCTACACCGGTAAAGCGGTTGGTCGTCATCGCACCGAGCAAGTGACGCAACTGCGGGCCCGCCATCTTCTGGAGCGCCTCGCTCATGACCTTCATTCCGTACATCAGCAGGGCGATCGAACCCAGCAGTTTCAAAGCAATCAACATAGCCAGTCTAATTTGGTTGCAAAAATAAGAAAAAAATTATCTTTCCGGGAAGGTGATCAACGTAACTTGCGGACTGCGGACGCCAGGCATCAGTTCGCCGCAGATATTGGCGAAAATACGGCCTTCGCCCACCAGAACCGCACCGGCCCGGGCCGTTTCCCGGGTATGGGCCGCCACAGTCCACTGATCCACGGCCGGATCGTAAACCAAAATGTTGCGGCCGAGGTTGAACCATTCCGGCTCATGCTCGAAGTAGCCCTCCGGCAGTTTGATCAAGGCATGATAAAAAATATCCTTGTCCACGCCGCCGGTGGCTACTACCTTGTCGCCTTCAAGCACGGCAGCCGTGCCGCCGCCGAGGCAGATTTCCACGCCATCCGCATCCTTCGGGCCGGCGACAGGCATCCAGCAACCAGTGGCGGTCTCATATTTCAGACCGTCCACGGAAAGCGTGACCGGATCGCCGTCGGTAGCTCCGGCAAAGCCGCCCCACAGGTAGAATGTGTATTCTCCCTCTTTTTCAAAAAGAGCGGACACCGGCTGCGTGCGGCGCGGACCCGGAAAGTCCGGAAGCGGCTGCCAGCCTTTATCCAGATTGTCCAAATCAAGGAAAAAGGCTTTGCGGTCTGCTTTGCCGGCATAAGCTCCGCCAGCCACGAAGATGCGACGGCCGGCGTAGGCGCCGGTGAAATTATCGATTCCTGCGGGCAGCGAAGGCAGCGGTTTCAAGACGGTGCATCCCTCCTGCAACGTGAGGCAGAATACGGTGTCGAGTTGTCCTTCGGAATTGTTTCCACCGATGCAGACAATCCCGTCGGGCGTGGTGACACTCACCCCATAGGCGGCCGGAGCGGGCAATTTACCGACACGGCGCCACACCAGTGCCGTATCCCCGCTAAGCTGCGCTGTATAGATGCCATCGTAATACTTTTTGGTTCCGCCAAGCCGGGGCGGGAGGCCCGGGAAGTTGCAACCGCCAGCCATCACCAGACAGCCGTCAATTACTCCGGCATAGCAGGCGGATACGCCTTTGGCAATGCCTTCTTCGTCACAAGGGAATCCTTGGAGCGGCGTGACCTTTACTGGGTCAGTACCGTTGCAGGCCGCTGCGGCGAATCCGCAGGCAGCAAGAAAGATATTTCTCATGGTTTTCAAGATTTTCATGGTTCCAACGCGCAAGTAAACATCCATTTCACCAGCCGGACTTCGGGCGTCGTAAACGATCCGACCGGCAATTTGATGAGCATCCAGTTCCAGCCTTCGCGAAGCTGCACGGTCATCGGGTAACGTCCGTTACAATTCTCATTGCCGAAAGGAGTCTCCCAATCGACAGGGCCCTTGTCTCCGACCCAGACCGGCGGAAGCAAGGCCACGCCGTTCAGCCAGATCCGGCTCTGACGCCAGTCCCAGGCGCCCTGCGGTGGAGCCTGGTCGCGCTCCGAACGGCTATAGTTCTGTGTCTCAAACCATAGACGGGCCAGTTGCATCCGGTCCGACCAGACCCTGCGCCAGGCATAGACGGTATGGTCAGGCTGCGGATCCTTGAAGTAGCCCGCCACGGTACCGGGGCCCCAGACATGCCGGAAATAAACCCCGTTCCCACGCGCCTCCGTCGAAGACAGTGAAGATAACAGCGCCCACGGATTCTTGACATCCAATGCCTCCTCCGGGGCGAAAGCACGGCCCAGGTCCCCTTCATTCGCATACGGCTCCGAAATATGCCAGAGTACGTCTGCCTGTGGGACATAGACATAAGGCGCACAATCCGGCAATTTCGCCAGCGCAGCAACGAGCCGCCGCTCGAAATCGGCAAAGTCCTTCGTAGCCGGATGCTCCGGATCCACGGGCAGACAGGTGCCGAAATCATCGAAATACTGATATCCCCCGCCCTGCCAAGCCCGGGCGGCGAGGGCGATGACGGAAGGATAGAAATTGTTTTGCAGGAGAATCTGCCTTTCGTCAGGCAGATCACGGTCGTTCCAAAGTGCTACGATGCTGCCTGCGATATCGTCGCTTCCCTCCTTTTCCCCATAGATCGTACTGGTATAAAGGGCTACCAGATCGCCATACGTATCGAAATGATTGATGTAATGGAGCCGGCAGTCGATGGCGGGAATACCCGGCTGTGCCTTCCCGCGGTAGCTCCACAGTTGGGTCATGTCAATCTCGCCGGGTTTGTACGACCACCCCGGATTCCAGGAAACGACCTGTTTGCCGTACGACCGGATATGAGCTACAATCTCCGGTATCAGTTTCTGATCGGTAAAACGCACTTCGTCGGAGCCGATGTGGATGTATGGACCCGCAAAGAGGGCGCAGACTTCGTCAAAAATCTTTTTCAAGGCGGCCTTGCCTTCCGGCGTCTGCATGCCGAAACCCATCGCCCGCTCAAACGCGGCACTATGGCCGGGCAGGTCGATTTCAGGAATCAGAGTCACCTGGCGTTCGCGGCAGTAGGCATCCAGTTCCCTCGCTTCGGCTTGCGTGTAGCAGCCGCCCGGCTGCCGGACCGCATGCTCAGGCGCAGTCAGTTGCGGAAAGGCCTTGATTTCGAGCCGCCAAGCCTGATTCTCCGTCAAATGCCAGTGAAAGACGTTGATTTTGAATTTCGCCAGGTTGTCGATTTCCCGCTTAAGTTCGTCCAGCGAGATGAACCGACGCCCGACATCCTGCATGAAGCCACGGATCCGGAACGATGGCCAGTCGGTAATCGTGCAGCACGGCAGATTCCCGTCTTCATCGGCCAGTTGCGCGAGTGTCTGGCGAGCATTCCAGACACCGTGTTCCGAAACAGCCTCGATGCGGACGGTGCGGCGGGACACTCGCAAACGATAGGCCTCCTCTACATTCCGTTCCACGCCGGGAATCGCCTTCACATAGCGGACCTTGACCCGGGGTGAAGAGACCGTTCCCTTGCCGACAGTTACCTGCTTGGGACGTGGCAGCAGGTCGTCCACCCCTGCCTGAGCGGCCGGAACGGCGCCCCAGAGTGCCAGCGCCAGCAAGAGCAGCTTCAGTGCGTATTTCATTCCAGTTCTTTTACGATATCTTTGAGCGGAACGGTCTGGAAGGTCATATGGGCGACCGACGACTCATAAAGGATACCCACCGTCTCGGGGTCCACCATCGTCAGACAGGAATAGCCCCAACCCTCGTCCTCGTCGAGCAGCACCTGATTGGCTTCCTTCCAGGTCATCCCGTCGTCGAGCGAAGCCTTGATGGTGATGTGGTTGCGGCCCCGTACCGTATTCGGGTTGGAGAAGAGCAGGATATGCCGGCCCAACAGGTTCGCGTCGGCCTTGACGGCAATGAGCGAAGCCATGCAGACCGGTTCGCGCAGGGCGCTGCGGGAAGACGGGTGCTCCGTCCAGGTGCGGCCCAGATCGCGGGTCGTGGCCACGGAACGGGAACCGCCGCGGTTATCCCGCATATTGAGCATCAGCGTCCCGTCGGAAAGCTCGGCCACCTGGGCTTCCGTCGTGGAATCCTTGGCCGCTACGTGGCGCTGCCAGGTCTTGCCGTGATCCCGGCTGTAAATGATGCCAGCATGGGGCGTTCTGCCGGCGTCGAATTCTGTATACTGGCTGGCGAAAACAATCGTACCGTCGGAGGTGGTGATTCCGCGGCCCGGTCCCTGGAAGAAGAAAGCCCAGGTCGAATCTTTGATCTGCGGTGTCACGCTGACAGGCTGACTCCAGGTCTTTCCGTCGTCAGAACTCTTGCTCATCACCAGTTGGGCGGTATAGTCGGGCGAGATGCCCGGCACGGTGCTCCACCAGGCAGTCGCCACACCCATGCCATGTGTCCAGATCGAAGCGATCCAGGCGTCGCCTGTTTCCGTGTCAACCAGAATGGCCGGATCTCCCGCCCCATTCTGAGCCATTGGCAGGCCGCCCTGCTCGCCGAATGCGATGGGACGCCGCATCTTTTCCCAGGTGCGGCCTCCGTCGGTCGAACGGCTCAGCCCGATGTCGATATGTTCCTGCAGGTCTTTGCTGTTGTTGTAACGCACATCATAAACAGCCAGCAGCGTACCCTTGTTGGTGGTTACCAGGCCGGGAATGCGGTAGGCTTTGCTGCCGTCATCACCCGCTTTGCGAACGCCAACGCCCATGCGGTGGACGATGCCCTGAGGCGAAACGGTTTGGAACGTCGCCGGAGCGCCATCCACGGTCACCCCGCTTACCGAGGCCGTGATTTTGTCGCTGAGCCTGGCCTTCTTATGTTTCATCTCCACGCTGATCCAGAAATAGTTGACTCCCGGAAAGAGCGGCTGGTCGGCCTTGAGTACAACGTGGGATCCCGGCCGGCGCACCCGCCTCTTGCAGATGGAATATGACGGGTTGGCTTTCAGGGTATTGCCCGGATCCATCGATGAGATGTAGTCGATGGGGCGCCAGGCGTCGCGGCGGCCTGTACGTGTTTCAGTACCGCCGTAGTAAAGCTTGACGACCCGAATATGCTTCGTGTTGGTCTCGGGTCCCAGGTCAAGTACCACCTCATCCAGCCGTTGGGCGGTCGTGGCCGTCAACTTGAGTTCGAAAAGCACATTGTCTTCGCGTTCGATCAGGACGGGAACCTGTTTTTCGCGCACAAAGAGCGTATCGGCAGCCATGGCATGCGTTGACGGCAACAGCAAGGCGACAATCAAAAGGGTTCTTTGAATCAGCGTTTTCATAGGCATATTGCGCTGCAACGGACGCAACTGACCATCAGCGGATTACAGAAAGTCATCCCCCTCGGAAACGAGGGGATGAGTTTGTATAACTGGCTGATTTACTGATGTGTACATTGCAGCGGAAAAATGGGGATTAATTCAGTGAACTTCAATACGGAAGGTGGAGGCCGGAAGGCCGGCGGTGTTACAGAGGTTGGCGCGGGTGAAAGGCTCCCACGCATAGCGGACCAACTTGGGATGCTTGACTTCGGGACAGGTCAAGACGACGGTCTCGCCGACAATTTCGGCCTTCGCCGGATAGAAACAGCCTTCGTATTCGGCTACTTCGAAGCTAACGAGAGATGCCCGATCAGGTCGGGCATGACGCCTTTCGTCATTCCCGGCTTGACCGGGAATCTCTTCAACCTGAAGCCCTTCGGCGTAGTCAAACGAGACGATCACGCGCTCACCATCTGCGACGGCAGAACGCACGAGGGGTCCGGAAGGGATGACCGAGCTAAACCCATAGTCGTTATGCAGGGCCCAGCGGGCCAGGCGGAGACCGACGGGCTGTTTGTTTTTATAGTGGACATCGGTCGGGTCGCCCAGGTCGGAGGTTACGGCTATGCCGAGGGCCGGACGAGACGTCAGGAGGCGGCGCTGGCTGTCGCGGAACCACGACCAGGAAGGCCGGTTCAGGCTTGACAGTTGCACATAATAAAAGGGCATGGCCGGCTGGTCCCAGTATTCCCGCCAGCTGTCAACCAGCATGCCGAAGAGTTTCTCGTGCGCTGAATAATTGTGGGCATTCGATTCCCCCTGATACCAGATCACGCCCCGAATGGCATAGTGATCGAGCGGCAGGATGCCGGCTTCGAACAAATAACACGGCTGATATGGATGGCGGTCGCTCTTGCCCGCGCGATTCTCCAAGTTCTTCTTCGCCCGGCCGCGGGCCCAATCCTGGATAAAATCGTTGCCGAGCCAGTTCTCCAGGATCTTCGGGAACGCCACTTCGAGGGTGTTCCGGTCAATCCAGGACTCACAGGTGGAACCACCCACGGCGTTGCAAATCAGGCCTACAGGAACGTGCAGCGAATCGCGCAGCATCCGGCCGAACCAGTAACCGACGGCGGAGAAATCGCAGGCCGTCGAAGGAGAACTCACCGCCCAGGCCGTCTCCTTGAAATAGTTCAGCTTGTCCACGCTGTCAAGCGCGGAGGCTGGCCAGGCTACATTGTCGGTGCGCCAGCGTGCTTTCATGTCGTAGAACCGCAGGTCCGAATCGTCGGCTGCGGCGATGTCGGCTTCCGGTGACTCCGTCTGCTTCAGCATGAACTCCATGTTTGACTGCCCGCTGCAGAGCCACACCTCCCCCACGGCCACATTGTCAAACGACAATTTGCGTGCTTTTGTGGAGACAGAAAGCGTGAGACCCGTGGCAGCTTCCATCGGATCGAACACTATGCGCCAGTGGCCGTCCAGGCCCGTGCGGACCTCCCGCACTTCCCGATCCAGCCGGACCGTAACTTCTTCGCCGGCATTGGCCGTGCCGTGAATATCAATCGGCACGCCGCGCTGCAGCACCATGTTGTCGGTATAGAGCGGCGACAATTGCAGACCTCCATAATCGCCGGTAATCTCCTGATAAACCGTCTTAGCCAGCAACCGGGCACCGAACACGTCGGGATGGATGGCATCGGGAATATGCTGCGGATAGGGATAGAGCGGCGTATGGAAATCGATCAGCTCGGCGCCCGACAGTTCGGCAACCACCTTGATCGATTCCTGAATCTCGTCGTGCCACTGCTTGGTGCCCGACTGGAAGCGCCAGTGGCGGTCGGCCAGCGGAGTCATCAGGGCAACGATGACTCTTGCGTCGGGACTGACCGTCTTGAGCGAATCGATCAACGTGAGGTAGTCGCCCACAAACTCATCGCGATAGTTCGGCCAGTTGCGCGGATCGGTGTCGTTGATGCCAAGATGGATGACGATGATATCGGCCGGCCATTGCATCGCGGCGCGGTACTCTTCCTGCTCCATATACGGCCGATGACCATGCCGCAGCAGCGTCGCCCCGTTCTTGCCGAAGTTCCCGACGAGATATCCCTCGCCCAGCATCTGCTGCAGACGAGCAGGATAGGACTCAGTCTCGCGATCTTCCAGCGTCATCCCGTAGGTGATGCTGTCGCCGATGCAAGCCACGCGCACCGTCTTTTTGGCCGGCCGCGCCGCCGTCAACAACAGCACCGACACCGCCGCCAAAAGGACAAATAGAAATCGTTTCAGGCGCATTTTCCCCTCCGGTCGATAATCTTTCAAATTTACGAAATCCTGCCGCAAAAAGCAAACGTGAACCCGGTAAAAAGGGCGGCCACACGTGACCGCCCCTTCCAACCTAAAAAATCAAATATGCTATGGGATCAATAGCCAACGGTTTGTTTCAGATTCGGGTCACCGGCGAGCACGGCTGTGTTGACCGGCCAGAGAAGCTTGTGGCTCTCGGAGCTGCTGAGAATCGGGGTCGCGGTGCCGCCCATGATGGAAGGATAGGCGGCCGTCGCCGAGAATACAAGCGGATTGTGCGAAGCGTCGTGCATACGTACCACGTCGAACCAGCGGCAGCCCTCAGCCACGAACTCTTTGTCACGCTCATGCAGGATGGCGAGCTCGGTCGTCGCGAAGTCGGAGGTGGCGAACTGCGGATAACCAGCGCCATAGGCACGTTGACGGATCTGGTTGATGTAACCGGCGGCAGCGGCCTGGTTGCCCAGGAAGTTTTCCGCCTCGGCCATCAGCAGAAGCGCGTCGGCATAACGGTAGATCATGATATCGGAGTCAAGATACCTGACGCTGCCGTCCACATGACCCATGTATTTCAGCATGGCGGAACCGAACGTGCGGGTAGCGGGGTTAGGAGTCGAATAGCACTCATGGAATGTAACGGAACGACGGGCATCCTCCTTGTCAAACGACTTGACGAAGGATTCCTTGTATTCGTCACGGTGCATGCCGCCGCCCTTGAGGTCGAGTGGATCGCCCAACTGGTTGCCTGCCTCGTCATAGAAGGAGTTGACCCAAATGGAAGCCTGATAATAGAACTGGCCGGCGGCATTGGTCGCCTCGGTGTTGTTGAAATAGAGGGCGAGAATCACCTCCTTGCCTGCCTTCTTGCCGTAATTGTAAAGATCGGCAAAACTGTCGGCAAGACCGAACTTGTTGCTTCCGATGATATTCTGCAGGGCGGACTTGGCGGTATTGACGTCTGAGGCGCCGGTTGCCGCATGAGCGCCGGAATGATCGTTGGTATTCACCTTGGCCGACCACATGTAGACATGCGCCTTCAGCATCTCGGTCGCATAGTAATTCCAATTGTACTTGTCCACCGTCTGGTTGGAACCGTAGCAACGCTCGCTGTTCGCGATCTCATCCTTGATAAACTGAAGCGTCTCCTCTGCGGTGGATCGGGCAAGATACAGGGCTTCGATATTGCTTTCGCCGTTGATGATTTTGGCCTCGGTCTCGAGCGGGACGCCGCCATAAGTCCGGTACAGCATGAAATAGTAGTAAGCGCGCAAGCCGTAGGCAGGAGCCAGATAGGCGTTGCGTGCGCCGTCCGTCAGGAATTCGCAATTGTCACGGACCTGTTCGATATAGTGGTTGACCTGGAGAATGCGGCTGTAGTAGCCGTTCCAGTTGCTGATTCCGGTATTGTCCTTGTCCAGCATGTTGGTGACCATGTTGGAATAGCTGAGCGACACGCCCTCGATGGAGGAACCTGCCTTGAGCGTACCGCCACGGGTCTCGCCCAGGACGAACGGAGAGGTGTAGTCGCCGCGGAACTGCGACATCATTCCATTGAAGTACATTTCAATCTGCGCTTCACTCTTCCAATAGTTTCCGGCGGCCGAATAGTCGATCGGAGACAGGTCCAGCACATTGCAGCCCGTCATTGCGAAGAGGCAGGAAAAAGCCAAAACAAATAATATCTTTTTCATTGTTCTCCTAATTTAGAAAGTGAGATTGATACCAAAGATAACGGTGCGCGGGAGGCGGTAGTTGCCCCAGCTGCTGGCACCGTATTCGGGAGTGCCGAGCAGGCCGGCCTGTGTCAGATAACCGAGATTCTGGCCGGAGACATAGAATTGGAGTCTCTCGATGCTGATCTTGTCGAGCAGTGTCTTGGGAAGATCATAAGCCAGCTGGATTTCACGGAAAGCGAGATAGGATCCTTCGTACACGAAGAGGGAGTTGTTGGTACGGGCATAATTTCTCTTGCCCAGCTGGTCCGCCCATACGTAGGAAGGCCACGTGCCTGTCTGGCCCGTCTCGATGTTATAGGAATCCTTGACCAGGCTGATGGTATTGAACGTACCCTGCATGTTACCCATGATCCAGGGGGTGACATTGTCGACCACCTTATAGTCAAGGGCATAGTCAAAGCGTCCGGTCAGGGAGAGCCCCCGCCATGCGATGTTGGTGGTGAAACCGCCCGTCCACTTCGGCATGGTATTGCCCAGTTTCACGAGGTCGTAGTTGTCGATGACGCCGTCGCCGTTGACATCTTTCCACTTCACATCACCGGGCTGGATGGGGAACGCGCTGCGCTTCTGCGCATCGGTAAGCTGCGCCCAGGCAGAGGGGCCGTACAGCCACTTGCCGTTGGAGCCGTTGTTACCGGAAGTCTTATCGATCAGGTTTGCGGGGATTTCATCGTAGCTGGTATAGATGCCTTCTGCGAGAGGACCATAGATATCACCGGGCGTCTGGCCTTCCTGGTAGCCGCCCACCCAGATCAGATTACCGGTAGCGGGATCGTATACCTGCTGTGCATTCTGGCGGTTGTTTTCCAGGCCATTGTCCGGAAGTTTGATGATCTTGTTGCGGTTATAGGCACCGGTAAGGGTAAAGTTGACCCGCCAGTCCCTCGTATTGACAGCACGCCAGTTGATGTCGAACTCGACGCCCTGGTTCTGCAGCTCGCCATTGTTCGAAAGCAGGCTGGATGCGCCGGTATGCGAAGGGATCGTGATGTTGGCAATCTTGTCAAGGGTATGGCGGTTATAGTAAGTGAGATTCAGGTTCAGTTTGTTTTCCCAGAAGCTGATGTCAAGACCCGTTTCGAAAGTCCAGGACTTCTCCCACAGGAGAGCGGGTGAAGGAAGCGTCGAGAACAGGATGGCATTGTTCGACATATATTTCGTCGTATTGCCATATGCGCCGAATACCGTGTAGGTGCCGATATTGTCAAGGCTGCCGTTCGCGCCATAGGATGCACGCAGTTTGGCGAACGAGATCACATCGCTCAGCGGCTGCATGAAATCTTCTTTCGAGAAGACCCAGCCGGCGGAAACGCCCGGGAAAAAGCCCCAGCGGCTTTGCTTGGCCAGACGGGAATAGCCGTCATAGCGGGCGACCAGCGAGAGAAGATACTTGGCATCATAGTCATAATCGGCCTTGGCAAAGAAGGAAAGCACCCGGCTCTGGCTGTGCCATGAGTCGATCGAGCGGGTATCCCCTACCTGCGTGAGGGCGAGATCCTGGAAATCATCGGTATCCGCACCCCGGCCATAGGCATCGAAGCCCTTGGTCGTCTGGTTGAGGAATTCCGTACCCAGCATGACCGCAACGGAATGAACGCCAGCGAAGGTCCGGTTGTAGTTGAGAATACCGTTGTAGGTTTCGTTCAGGTTCCGGTTGTAGTAGTCATAAGACTCGCGGGAGTTGTACATACGGTTCGCGCCGACAAGATAATCTTTCAGGAAGTACTCCTGCTTGTTATCCTCATAGTACCAACTGGCGCTGGCCTTGAAATTGAGGTTGGGCGAGAAAATGACCGTGAAAGACTGGTTCAGGTTGAACTTGTCCGTATTGTAGTCATAAATCCGCTGCGGGTTGGAGATGGCGACATGGCCGTCCTGGATGCTGTTGCGCGGGCTCGGGTTCCATTCGCCGTCCGCATTGGTCGTACGGTACGTCGGAGGGACGGACCAGGACCTGTTGAAATAGTAGGCCTCGGAGTTGCCATTCTTGATAGGCGTCCAGATGGTGTGGGCGAAGTTCAGGGAAGAGCTGGAAGTGAGCCAGTTCCTGACTTTATAATCGCCGTTGAAAGCGAAGGAGAGACGGTTGTACTCATTGTCGAGGGCGTTGCCTTCGGAATGGTTGTAGCCGAGAGATGCGTAGTAGTTGCCCTTGTCGTTGCCACCCTGGAAATCCAAATTGTAATCCTGGGAGAAAGCAGGGCTCTTGACATTGATGTCGGCGACCGTGGCACCGTTCCAGAATACGAGCTTGTTGCCTGTCACGGGGTCGGTCATTTCAGCCCAGTTGCTGTCGCTAAGCAGGGAGCTGTACTGACCCGACGAGTTGTCGAACACGCCCCAGAGGGCACGGCTGTTGACACGGCCGTCAAGGACGTTGCCGTTGGCGTCCCAATAGAGGTTGCCGGTACCGTATGGCTGGGTTCCCGTGAGCGAAGAGGTGTTGGTCGAGCCCATCTTGGTGCCGTCCGACAGCGTGATGAACTCGGAAGCCCGCTTGTAGGCCATACGCATGTAATACAGATAGTCTTCGGAATTGAGGAACTCGTAGGGATGCTGTTCGAAATTGGCGGAGAACTTGACACGGGCGTTGATGGCGCTGTGACCTGCCTTGCCGCGCTTGGTGGTAATCAGGATCACACCGTTCGCGGCACGGGCACCGTAGATGGCCGTCGCACCGGCGTCCTTCAATACTTCCATCGACTCGATGTCATTGGGGTTGAGGTCGGCGAGCGAGCGCTGTGCGCCGTCGACGATCACCAGCGGAGAACCCGAACCGCCCAACTCGGTACCACCGCGGAGGACGATGGTCGGATTGGCGCCCGGATTACCGGAAGTCTGCTGCACGCGGAGACCGGACACGGCACCGGAAAGAGCCTGGGCAACCTGCGTGTGCATACCGGCGGTAAGCACTTCTTCCTTCACGGAGGCGATGGAGTTCGTCACTTTTGAGCGGAGCTGGCGGCCGCCGTAGGCGGTGACCACGGTTTCGGCCAGCATTTCGTTGTCCTCGGCGAGGACGACGTTGAGCGGCTTGCCGTCATAAACGACTTCCTGGGTCACATAGCCGATGCACGAGATCACGAGGACGTCGCCCGGCTTGGCGTTCGTCTGGACGAAGTTGCCGTCGAAGTCGGTCACAGTGCCGAGGGCGACGGGCTGTCCCTTGATGAGGACGGAGGCACCGATCACACCCAGGCCCTGCGTGTCGAGGACGACACCCCGGCAGACCTGATCCTGCTGCGCGTTCAAGGCGACGGTCGTCGCTGCGGCGTAGAGGTTTCCCCTCTCCAAACAGCAAACCGCCACTAAAAGAACAAACGCTAATAATTGTGTTTTTTTCATAAAGATTAGTTGTTAGATAAAAGAAAAATTATGGATGGTCATATTGTGGTGGAATAACATCCGAAGCAATCATATAAAAAATCCTAGAAAAACTATATGGACCTACTGGACTGCCGAATTCACTTGGCCAAACTGTTACTTCATAATAGCCTGTTGTATAAACAGTAAAGACCCTAAATAAATCGGGGGAAGAAGCAGCAAAAATCGCATCATCATAATAAATTGGATCGATGGGGGATAAAACGCCTTGATTTATTGATGTGCTACAAGAGCTTTGCCATGAAAACTGAGCATCTGGCATACTTGTAACAATTCCCAATATTATTTGATTAGTGGGGGTAAAATATGGGAAACTAATGAGATCAGCAATAAATGGATTATCGTTACCGACATTTTCAAGGCTTATATCATTATTAACAAAACAGTAATCTGGCAGTTTTGCTTCAGATACCTCATTAAAAACCAATGTACAAAACAATATAAGTAAAAAAATACGTTTCATCAGTGCTTGTTTAATAATAGGTTACATATCTTTAGGGCCTGGACCATCATGCGGGGGACGTGGAAGGGGCCTTTGAAGAGATTGCCCTTGGCGTGGTGGGCCGGGGTGCCGTCGCGGTGCAGGTAGCCGTACCACTCTCCTTCCACGGCATCGGGGAAATGAGCGTAGGTCCAGTCGCTCACCCGGCGGTGGAGTTCGAGATATTTCTCGTCACCCGTGGCCTCGTAGGCGTAGAGGGTGCAGATGATGGCCTCGCAGTGCGGCCACCAGAACTTCATGTCCTGCGAGTAATCCTGGTTGGGGAAGCCCTTGCAGTCGCGGAAATTGAGCAGGCCGCCGAATTCCTCGTCCCAGCCCCAGTCCCACGACCAGTCGAAGATGGTGAGGGCCATCTCCGTAAGCTCCTTGTCCCAGCCGCGGTGTTTCGACTCTTCGAGCAGGAACCAGGCCGTCTCGATGCAGTGGCCCGGGTTGATGGTGCGACCGTTCAACGTATCGATGAACTCGCCGTTGGGGCCCACGGTCTCGAGCAGGCATTTGAATTCGGGATGCATGAAGTACTTGCGGAGCGCGGCGATGGAGCGGTCGATCTGCTCGTCGAGGCACGGGTCGGCGATTGCCTTGCGGATGCAGGCGGCCGTGTTGACGAGAATCATGGTGATGGAGTGTCCCTGCGCCTGCACGACCGGTTCGTACTTGGCGGGCAGGAAGCCCGGCTCGGCGAGGAAGCGCTGCATGCGCTTGAAGAGGTCGAGGGCTTTCTGTGCGTAGGTCATGTCGCCCGAGGCGAGGGCGTATTCGCTGAAGGCGATGGCCGCGAAGGATTCGGAGAAGACGTAGCGGCGCTTGCGCAGACCGACCCCGTACTCTGTCACTTCGAAATACATGTGGCCGTCGGGGGCGAAGCAGTGCGCCTCGATGAAGTCGATGCAAAGCTTGGATGCAGCCAGCCATTCGGGGTTACGCTCCACGTTGTTGTATGCAAAAGCGGCGGTAAAACCGAAACGGCCCTGGAACCAGACGGATTTGGTAGTATCCATCAGCGTACCATCGCGGTCCAGACAAGTATAGACGCCGCCGTGGACGCGGTCCAGGCCGTGCTTCATCCAGAACGGCAGGATGTTGTCCACCAAGTCGGTACGGTAGCGGTCAGCCCACTCCTTCAAGTATTGGTTGGCCTCCATGACTAGAAGAGGTTGCAATGATGGAAAAAGTCGATGGCTTCGAGTTCAGCACGCAGCTGCTGTTCCTCGGCATCGGTAACATTGCGGAACGGCGTGCGGTTGGGGCCGAGATCGAGACCGATGAGTTTCATGATGCGCTTGCCGCCCACGATGTTGCCGCGGAAGTGGCAGATGACGTCGATGACATCCTGCGCATAGTTCTGAAGTTCCCGGGCCTTGTCCATATTCCCCGCGTAGAATGCCTCCTGAATGCCTACCAGGCAGCGGCCGTTATAATTGGAAGTACCGCAGATGCCGCCGCGGGCACCGCCCAGGGCCATGGAAGCGAGGATGGTCTCGTCCTGGCCATGGAGCATGTCAAAGCGACCGTCCTTGTAGCGCCGGCACTGATTGTACTCGTAAAGACTCTCGAAGGTGTACTTGATTCCGGCAAAATTGGGAACGCGGCCGTCCAGCGCGGGCAGCAGCTCGGTCATCGGCAGGAAGGCGCCATTGAAAGCCGGGATGTGATAATAGTAGAACGGAAGATCCGGTGCACCGCAGGCAATCTCCTCGATATATTTGCAGAGTTCTTCGATACGGCCGATCTTCGGGAAAGGCGGCGCCATGGCACCGACACCCCAGGCCCCGATAGCCTGTGCGTGTTCGGCCAGCTTGCGTGAATCGCGCACGCAGCAGCTGCCTACATGCACGATGACCTTGAAGTCTTTCGGAGCATGCTTGATCCAGGTTTCAGCCAGTTTGATGCGTTCTTCGGTGGTGAGCATGTAGCCTTCGCCAGAAGAGCCGTTGATGAACACGCCGGTCAGGCCGTTTTTCTTCAGCATGGCAGCATAGGCCGGGATGGGTTCGTAATTGACGTCGCCGTTCGGCAGGAACGGAGTGAAAGGTGCGTCAATGAGTCCGATGATTTTTTCCATATTATTATAATTATTTGTTTATTCCATATTGTCGGTCTTGGGCTTGAGGAAAATCAGCTGCAGGGCGAGAGCGGCGATGACGATGCAGCCAAGCACGGCGAAACTGACGCCGAGCGAGACACCCTGATCCTTCCAGCGTCCCAGCAGCGTCGTCACGAGAGCGCCCATCGCTACGCCCGTCATGTTCATGATACCGTAAGCCGTAGCGCGGTATTTCGAGGAGATGAACTGGCAGAGGATGGGCATGTTGTTGGCGTCGAACATGCCGTAGCCCACGCCGAAGAGCAGACCCGCCGCGATCAGCGGGACAAGACTGTGTCCCAGGCCCAACAGGATCAGGGCCGGGATGGTAAGGCCAAGACCGATGGCCCCGGTATAGACGCGGCCGCGGATATTCTTCTTGACCCAATGGTCGGAAAGCCGTCCGCCCGCAATGACGCCGACAAACGAAGCGGCGGCGATGGTCAGGGTGGAAATGATGCCCGCCCGCTCGGGCGAAATACCGAGATTGTCGCGGAAGAGTGTAGGCAGCCAGTTCTTCGTAGCCCAGCCCGGGAGTGAAGGCACGGCGAAATAGATGAGAATGACCCAGAACGCCCATGTGCCAAGCACCACGCCGAGGCCTTTGAAGAGGGATTCCTTCTTCACGGGCCTGTCGGACAGTTTGGGGGCCGGGGCGGTATCATGTTTGGGATTCTCATGCAGGAAGACAATCAGGATAATACCATATACGACACCGATAATACCGAACCAGTGGAAGGTCAGACGCCAGGAGAGTGCGGCAGCCAGGATGGCACCAAATCCCCCGATAGCCTGCCCCACATAGAGGCCCGTCATGTGAACACCTACGGCCAGGCTGCGCGACTTGCCTTCATGCCAGTCGGCAATCAGGGAGAGTGCGGAAGGAATATAAAGGGCCTCGCTGATTCCCATCAGGGCGCGGAGCGCATAAAGCGTACGGAAGTTCTCAGCATAACCCATCAGGAAGGTAACAGCCGACCAGACGATCAGCGAACCGACGATCAGCCACTTGCGGCTGAGGCGGTCAGCCACCATGCCGGCGAAAGGACTCAGGACGGCATAGACCCAGAGGAACACGGCCATCAGCGCGCCGAAAGCCTCGGCTTTCTGCAGTTCCACGATGTCGGCTTTCATGGCTTCCTGCATGGTGGAGAGCATCTGCCGGTCCATATAATTCAGGAGAGCGACAACCCAGAGAAGGCCGACGACCACCCACGGATATCCTTTCGCGTTTTTGAGTCTTTCGAGCATGATCAGCATTCTTTTCCAACAAATTTAATCTTTAATTTCAAAAGTTCAGGATTATTTTGAAATAATTACAAAAAATTTTTACAAATTAATCCAATATTAGAATATATACCGCACTTTCATATGATATAATTCAAAATATTTTTATATTTGTACAAAATTTCAATAAACAAATGGAGAAAAACGCGCGACGGATCCTGGCCCGGCTGATCGAAAAAGGCGGCGCCACCCTCCCCGAACTGGCCGATACGCTCGACATCAGCATCGGCACCGTTACTAAGGAAATTGCCTCCCTCCAACAGGAAGGCCTGGTTCGGGACACCGGCAAGATCGACACGAACAGCGGCCGGAAACCCCGGCTTTACGATCTCAACCCAGAAGCCGGCTACTTCGCCGGCATCGACCTCAACGACAAATATGTCAGCCTGGCAATCATTGACATGGCCGGAAACACGGTCCGCCAGCGCACGAACGTAGCCTACAAGCTTGAAAATACGACAGCCGCACTTCACACGCTTGCCGAAATCGTTCATGAGCACAAGCGGCGCATCCCCCAGTACCTGGGCAAAATCAGGAGAATGTGCGTCAACATCCCCGGACGCATCAACATCCGAAGCGGCTATAGCCATACCAATTTCAACTTCACCGACCGTCCGCTCACGGATATTCTCACCGGCGCCTTCGGCATTCCGGCCAGCATCTGCAACGACACAATGGCCATGGCCTATGCCGAATTCATGAAATGCTGCCGCCCCGATGAACAGAATATCATCTTCATCAATGCGAACTGGGGACTGGGCGCCGGACTCATCCTCAACGGACGGCCCTACTTCGGCAAATCAGGCTACTCCGGCGAATTCGGCCACATCCATGCCTTCGAAAACGACATCATTTGCCGCTGCGGCAAGAAAGGGTGTCTGGAAACAGAGGTATCGGGCATGGCACTCCGCCGCAAATTGACGGAACGGATCCGCCACGGAGAATCGTCGATCCTTTCCGACCGCGTGCTCCAATCGGACAGCCCCCTTTCCCTGGAGGAAATCACCGATGCCGTCCATCGCGAAGACGCACTCTGCATCGATGCGATTGACGAGATCGGAACCCTGCTGGGCGTCCAGGTAGCCAGCATGATCAATATATTCAATCCCGATGCCGTCATCATCGGCGGCGAACTGGCGATGACCGGCGACTACCTGTTGCAGCCGCTCAAGACCTCCGTCAACAAACATGTCCTGAACCGGGTCCGGGAAGATACCGTCATCCGGACCAGCCAGCTGGGGGAAGATGCAGGCGTGCTCGGCGGCTGCCTGATGGCCCGCAGCATCGATTTCGGTCTCCTGTAACCCGACATTTCCGGGAAATCGTTACCTTTGTAAAAACAAGATTCCATGAAGAAGATCTTCCTTACGCTCCTGGCCGCCCTGGCCCTACTCCTGCCGGCGATTCCCGGACAGGGACAGACTCCGGATGAAGCGCTCATGCGCGACTGGATCCGCACGCTCGGATCCAACGAATTCGGCGGCCGCAAGCCGATGACGCAACACGAAACCGTGACGCTCAATTACCTGACCGGTCAGATGAAGGCACTGGGTCTGCAGCCCGCCTTTGGCGACAGCTATCTCCAGCAAGTGACGACCATCTCGACGGTCAGCAGGCCCGTGGGCGGGAAGTTCCGCATCAAAGGCAGCCGCAAGAAAGCTGACCTCCGCTATCCCGAAGACGTGGTCGTCTGGACAGCCCGCGCCACAAAGAGCGTGGAAATCCCTTCCGCCGAATTTGTTTTCTGCGGCTTCGGCATCGACGCGCCGGAATTCAATTGGAATGACTTTGACGGAATCGATGTCCGGGGGAAGATCATCATCGCCATGGTCAATGACCCTGGTTTCTATGATGCCAGCCTCTTCCAAGGCCGGAACATGACTTATTACGGCCGATGGACCTACAAGTTCGAACAGGCCGCCCGGCTGGGTGCTGCCGGCTGCCTCGTGCTGCACAACACGGCGGCCGCCAGCTACGGCTGGCATGTCTGCCAGAACGGCCACGTGGACAGCAACCTGGCCCTCTATGATACCGAAACCCGAAACGAAACGGAACTCGCACTGAAGGGCTGGCTTCACGAAGATGGCTGCCGCAAACTTTTCGAAGCCGCCGGAGCCGACTTCGACGCCACCCTGGCCGCCGCCAAGAAGCCTGGATTCAAATCGTTCGTCCTGAAAGCCAAAGGTCAGATCAAGATGGATGTCACCTACGAAATCCAGCAGACCTGCAACGTCGCCGGTGTCCTGCCCGGTACCGACTTGAAAGAAGAGGCCGTCGTGTTCAGCGCCCACTGGGACCATTTCGGCTACGGCACTCCTGACGAGAAGGGAGACCGCATTTACAACGGTGCCGCTGACAATGGATCCGGCATGGCGGCCGTACTGCTGCTGGCCAAGAAATACGCTGAACTACCTGTCCGGCCACGCCGTTCCATGCTGTTCCTGATCCCCACGCTGGAAGAGAGCGGCCTGTTCGGTTCCGAATACTACTGCGCACATCCCGCCTTCCCGATGGAGAAGACGGCCGCCTGCATTAATTTTGACTGCATCGCACCCGAGCCGCAGACGCACGACGTGGTAGTACTGGGCGGAGGTGCCTGCGAACTGGACAATTACATCCTGGCCTGTGCCGGCGCCCAGGGCCGCTATGTCGTCTTCAACGACGACAATTCAGACGGCTGGTTCTTCCGCTCCGACCATTTCAACTTCGTCAAGAAGGGCGTTCCCGCCGTTGTTATTGAATACGGGAAAGACCTGGTTGACCCGTCCCACCCGAACAAATATCCCCGCGCCGACTGGTACCACAAACCCTCTGACGAATACCGGGAAGACTGGGATTTCTCCGGGACCCTCCTCCATGTCAACATGATGTTCGGTGTCGGCCTCTCCGTCGCCAACGCCGACGAACGGCCCCGTTGGTACAAATAGTCCAATGGCGCTGCCCCGCCTGAAGTATCACCTGCTCGCCCTCGCGGTCGTCGCCGTCTGGGGTGTCACATTCGTCTGCACCAAAGTCCTCATTGCCGCGGGGATGGAGCCGGCCGGCATTTTCGCCATCCGGTTCATTCTCGCTTATCTCGGCATCTGGATCTTTTCCCTGACGGGAAGCGGCCGGGTGAGAATCTGGAGTGCCTGTTTCAAAGACGAGATGGTCTTCCTGATGCTGGGCATCACGGGCGGTTCGTTTTATTTCCTGACGGAGAATACGGCCCTGGCCTACACCCAAGCGGCCAACGTCGCTTTCCTCGTGAGTTCTACGCCCCTGCTTACCACACTGTTTACCCTGATCTACAAGAAGTTCGGAAAAGGCCGCTTTGCACGGGGCCTGGAAGAAGTACGGGTCGGACTGCCGCTGATCGGCGGCACGTCGCTGGCACTGGCAGGCATGGCGATGGTCATCTTTGACGGAACCCGGCTCCATCTCTCTGTCCAAGGCGACCTGCTAGCCATCGGAGCCGCGCTCTGCTGGGCATTTTACAGCCTGTTCATGGGACAGATGACACGCGACTACGGAGCTGTATTCGCTACCCGGAAAGTCTTCTTTTACGGGCTGGTCACGATCTTGCCGTTCCTGGGCAGCTGCACCGGCTCCTTCTCCCCTGCCGTACTCGGTCGTCCAGAAGTCTGGACAAACCTGCTGTTCCTGGGTCTGATTGCCTCCTTGGCCTGTTTTATCGTGTGGAACTATGTCATGGACAAACTGGGCAATGTCTCGGCTACCAACTACGTCTATCTGAATCCCGTCTTTACCCTGATTACAGCCATGATCTTCCTCGGAGAGCGCATGACCCCGCTCGCCGCCCTCGGCTCCGCCGCCATTCTGGCCGGAGTCATCTGGTCAGGGAAATCCCTAAACCCACATGCTGCTGGATCGTAATTCAGATTTCAGCGATGATGGAGTGGACCGCCTTGACCAACTCCCCTACCTGCACGCAGATCCGAGCCTCCAGGGGCAGGTAATAATCGATCCGGGAGCCGAACTTGATGATGCCGCACTGGTCGCCGGCAAGCACGGGCTGGCCGATTTCGGCATGGCAGACTATGCGGCGGGCAAAGCCACCGGCCAGTTGCTTGAAAAGCACTTCACTGCCGGATTTGGTGCGGATGGCCGTACAACAATGCTCGTTTTCCTCAGAAGCCTTGGGCTTAAAAGCAAGCAGATGCTTGCCCGGAAAATATTCCGTATAGGAGACGGTCCCCGTTACCGGCCAGAAGTTGGCGTGCAGGTCCCAGAAATCCATATACACGGAAATCAGCCACGCATCGCGTTTTAGATAACCCGGCTCATACACTTGCTCAATCCGGATAACCTTGCCGTCGGAAACGGCAGACACGTGATTCTCATCTCCTGTCGCTTCCCGGTCGGGCACCATATGGAAATAAGTTTGCCACCCGCTGATCCACAGCAGGGCGAGCGTCAGGGGCCACTTGATCCACCAGGGCGACACGAAGCGCAGCAGCAGGAAAATCGCCACGGCGCATACCAAATAGACCAGCAGCACGGTTCCGTAAGTATCTTTGTCCAGTTTCATAATTGTCCAACGAGCGAAAGATAAAGAGCGGCCAGCGGCAGGACGAAGATGACGTCGTCGAACCGGTCAAGCAAACCGCCGTGGCCGGGAATCAGATGGCCGGCGTCCTTGACGTGTGCGTGACGCTTGATCAGGGATTCAAAGAGGTCACCGAAGACACCGAAAACCGATACAATCAAGGCGAGGACCAGCCAATGAGCCAGCGGGAGTACCTCCCCGCCGAACGTGGCGGAGATGCCCCAGGCAGCCAGAAAACAAAAGACAGTACCACCGACAACGCCAACCCACGATTTTTTGGGAGAGAGCGCTGGAAAGAGCTTACGGCTGTCCGGCCGCTGCCCCAGTGACATACCGACTGCATAAGCGCCGATGTCGTTTAGCCAGAGCAGGACGAGCAGTCCCAACAGCAGGCGCCAGGTGAACGCACCACCCGGCCAGGCCAGCCACAGGGCCGCAGCCAGCGGCAGCATCACATAGAGCAGCGGAAAATAGACCGCTGCGGGAAACTCGTGATCCGCGGCCGCATCAAACAGCAGAAAAACGGAAGCGGCAGCAACCGGCAGCAAGCCCAAAGCCGCAAAACGAAGCGGCAGGCCTGTCTGCAGATGGAAGAACAACAGGGTCAGCGTCACGACAGCGCCCAGTGTCACGCAGACCATCTCCTTGCGGAAACGACGATCCACCGTCATCCGGTAGAATTCATGAGAGAGCGCCACGGCGAGCAAGCATACCAGTGCCCACACGCCCCAGGGCATCAGCAGGCATCCGATGACCACCGCCCCGAAGAGCACCCCGCCCAACGTCCGTTTCAACAAGGTACTCATGCTTCGTCTCGCAACAGTTTGTTGGGATCGACTCCGCCTTTTCGGGGACCGAAAATCGCCTCCAGGTCTTCCGAAAAGACCACCTCTCGCTCAAGCAGCAGCGAGGCCAGTTTCTCAAAGCCTTCCCGGTTCTCCGTCAGCACCTGCAGGGCTGTAGCATGGGCCTGGTCGATGAGGCGCTTGACCTCTTCGTCGATCAGTTCGGCCGTCTTTTCGCTGTAAGGCTTGCTGAAAGCCATGTCGCGGCTGCCTGTGGAATCATAATACGACAAGTTTCCGATCTTGTCGCTCATGCCGAAATAGGTCACCATGGCGTAGGCCTGCTTGGTCAGTTTTTCCAGGTCGCTCAAGGCGCCTGTCGAAATACGGCCATTGACGATTTCTTCGGCCACACGTCCACCGATGGTGGCAGCCATTTCGTCCATCATCTGTTCCGTGGTGGTGAGCTGACGCTCTTCGGGCAGATACCAGGCGGCACCCAGACTCTGGCCGCGTGGAATGATGGTCACCTTCAGCAGCGGGTTGGCATTGGGCAGCAGCCAGCTGACCGTGGCATGTCCCGCTTCGTGATGGGCGATCGTATTCTTTTCATCCGGGGTGATAATCTTGCTCTTGCGCTCCAGGCCGCCGACAATGCGATCGATGGCGTCGAGGAAATCCTGCTTTTCCACGACATCCTTATTCTTGCGGGCGGCAATCAGCGCCGCTTCGTTGCACACGTTGGCTATGTCAGCGCCACTGAATCCGGGCGTCTGTTTGGCCAGGAAATCAATCTGGAAGCCCGGTTCAAGCTTGATGTTGCGCAGATGCACCTTGAAGATATCGAGACGTTCCTTGAGTTCGGGCAGATCCACGTGAATCTGACGGTCAAAGCGTCCGGCGCGCATCAGCGCCTTGTCAAGGATATCAGCCCGGTTGGTAGCCGCCAGGATGATGACGCCTGAATTTGAACCGAAACCATCCATTTCGGTAAGCAGCTGGTTGAGCGTGTTCTCCCGTTCGTCGTTCGACGTGAAACCGGCATTCTTGCTGCGGGCGCGGCCCACGGCGTCGATTTCATCGATGAAAACGATGCAGGGGGCTTTCTCCTTGGCCTGCCGGAACAGGTCGCGGACGCGCGAGGCACCTACACCGACGAACATTTCCACGAAATCGGAACCCGACATCGAGAAGAAGGGCACGTCAGCTTCCCCGGCCACAGCCTTCGCCAACAGCGTCTTGCCGGTGCCCGGAGGACCGACCAGCAGAGCGCCCTTGGGAATCTTGCCGCCCAGGGCCGTATATTTCTTGGGATTCTTCAGGAAATCTACGATCTCCTTCACTTCCACCTTGGCTTCTTCCATGCCGGCCACGTCCTTGAACGTAACCTTTACGCTTCCGGCCTTCTCATACAGTTTCGCCTGCGACTTGCCGACACTGAAGATACCTCCGCCGGAGCCTCCCCCCATGTTACGCATCGGTCGCATGAAGAAGAAGAACATCAGCAGGAGCATCAGCGGGAAGAGCAGCCACTCGATGATGGGCCCCCAATAGCTTTTATGCTCTTCCACCACGACCTTGAAGCGGTTCGCTTCGGGCAAGGACTCCACCAGCGCGTCGAGCTGGTTCTCAGCGTCGAATTTCTCGGATACCAGGAAATAGAAGTGCGGCCCGCCCTTGGGCTCCCGGCCGCCATAGAGATTCTTGTACTTCTCAAGGGCGCTTTGCTTGAGAAAGATCTCTCCCTTGTGCTCATTGCGCACGTACACCAGTTTCTCCACATCGCCGCTGATAAGCAGGTTCTCCTTCACATCGATCCATTCACGTTTGAGCGGATCGGCTGTCCCGGTGGAGGACCACATGTAAGCCAGGCCCAGCAGCAGGATCAGATAAACCAGCGAAAACCAGTTGAAACCGCGACGGGGCTGGCGCATCCGGCGCGAATTGTCGTTTTGCGGGCCCTGTTGGCCCCGGTTGTTCCGTTCCATTACGCCTCCTTGTCGGTCCAGGTAGTTTTCACTGCGTCGGCCCACAGATCTTCGAGGCGGTAGAACAACCGCTGGTCGGTCTTGAAAATATGGACGACGATATCACTGTAGTCGAGGATGATCCAAAATGCGTTCTCCCGGCCCTGTTTCCGCAGGACACTCCGTCCGCACTCCTTCTCCATCTGTTCTTCAACATAATCGGAAATGGCGACAACTTGTGTCGTAGAATCTGCATGGCAGATGACAAACTGATCGGCGATGGCGGTGCCGATTCCCGTCAGGTCCAGCGACACCACGTCGCTGGCCTTTTTCTCCAGCATGGCTTCGGCAATAACGCCGACTTCACTCTTAACCTTCATCAAAATAAACTATCTTTGCGGGGAATTACAAATATCTGACAAATATACAACTTTCTTACAAATATCCGGCCACCTGACCGTAACTGAAATTATGGCAGATTCTATCCGATGGTTTGACACGGTCGATTCGACCAACACCCGCCTGATGAACGACAAGGCGGACCTCCCCGACAAAACCGTCTATGCCGCCCGCTTCCAGACCGCAGGCCGCGGCCAGAAAGGCAACCGGTGGGAAAGCCGCGCCGGCGAAAACCTCACCTTCTCCATCCTGCTGAAACCGGAAGCAGTCTCTGCGGTGGAACAGTTCATCCTGTCGCAGATTGTCGCCCTCGGGCTGGTAGATTACTTGGCTGCGGAAGGAGTCTCTGCCACAATCAAGTGGCCCAACGACATCTATGCCGGCGACCGGAAAATCTGCGGTACCCTCATTGAACCCACCTTGTCCGAAGGCCGGGTAGCTGCCGCTGTCGCCGGCATCGGCCTGAATCTCAACCAGCAGGCTTTCGATCCTTCCTTGCCCAACCCCACTTCGCTGACGCTGCAGACTGGAAAAGCCTACGATATTCGGGAAGAGCTGCCGAAGCTCCTTGCCTGCATCTTCTGCTACTACGACCGGGTAGGCTCCGTCTATGCCCGGAACGGCTTCGACGCCTTGTATCTGGAAAGACTCTACCGGCGCGGTCAATGGCACTTTTTCGAAGAACTGCCAGCCAGTGACATCCCTGCCGAACACAGGTCGGGCCTCCGCGTAGAGGCCCGGATCCTGGGCATCGACACGAAGGCCCGTCTGTTACTGGAGCACCGCGACGGTACCCTGCATGCTTACGGCTTCAAAGAGATCAAATACCTCCTTTAAGCTTCCAGCAGGGCCCGGATCGCCGCTTTCGGATCACCCGAAGAGAAAGCGGCAGACCCGGCGACAAAGACTCCGGCGCCCAACCGCTCCAGTTCGGCAATGTTCTGCACGCTCACGCCACCGTCCACCTGAATGAAGCAGTCCGCTTCGGCGCCGGCAATCATCTCGGCCAGCACGGCCACTTTCTCGGTGGTTTCAGGAATGTATTTCTGTCCGCTGTAACCCGGATGCACCCCCATCACTACGACATAGTCGATGCTGCGCAGATACGGGATCAGCACCTCGGCAGGCGTTTCTGGATTGATGGCAACACCCACCCCCATGCCACAGTCGCGAATCAATTTGATGCATTCCTTGAGGTGTCTGTCGTTACATGCCTCATAATGAACACTAAGATACTTTACGCCAAGAGCCGCAAAACGTTCGATGTAGCGCCACGGCTCAACAATCATCAAGTGGGCGTCGAGGGGCTTTTCCGCCACCTCGGCGATGGCCTTGCAGACCGGGAATCCGAACGAGATGTTCGGAACGAAAAGACCGTCCATCACATCGAGATGGAACCATCCCGCCGCACTCCGGTTCACGCGACGGCAGTCGCGATGCAGGTTGCCGAAATCGGCAGACAGCATGGAAGGAGCAATCAGTCTGGGCATAATTTACAGATTTTTAAGCACATCGAGCAACACAACCCAAAAACGGTCGAGGGAAGCGAGGTCGAGGCGTTCGCCGGGCGCATGAACACCTCGGAGCGTAGGACCGAAGGCGATCATGTCCATGTCGGGGAACTTTTCGGTAAACAAGCCGCACTCGAGGCCGGCATGGATGGCACGGACCACCGGTTCATGGCCGAACAGACGTTTGTACGATGCCACGCAAACGTCTTTGACGTGCGAATTCATATTCGGTTTCCATCCGGGGTATCCATCTGATTGACGGACTTTTGCGCCAGCTAACTCAAGTACTGACGCAACCCGTTGAGACAGGAAGATCCGCTGGCTGTTGACCGAGCTGCGCTGCATGGTTCCGACCACGATCTTATGGCCGGATTCCATCTTCACGGAAGCCAGGTTGGTCGAAGTCTCGATCAGGCCCGGAATGTCAGCGCTCATGGCAGCCACACCATGCGGAATGGAGATCAGTGCCTGAATGACACGGCGGGCCGTAGCCCGGTCGATGGCACCTTTCTGCCACTGGACCGGCTCCGCTTCGAAATAGAGGCCGGGATCGGTCACCGCATATTCTGCCTTGAGCCGGGCGGCGAAATCATTGAACAGGGCCACGACTTTTGCCTCACTGCGGGCCGGAATGGCCACGACCGCCTCGCCACCCCGTGCGATGGCATTGCGCTTGTTACCGGCGGCTACTTCACAAAGATCCACATGGCAAGGCCAGATTTCATGCAGGAAACGGGCAATCTGCTGCACGCCGTTGATGCGGCCTTTATCGATATCATCACCGCTATGTCCGCCCTGCCCTCCACCGATCGTGAATTTCGTCACGACGGCACCGGGTTGAAGATTCTTCTCCCGGTAGGTAAACGTACCGATCGTATCGTTTCCGCCGGCACAACCGACACAGAAATAGCCCTCGTCCTCATCATCCAGGTTGATGAGGGTCTTGCCGGTGATGAAGCCTTTCTTTACGGCACGGGCCCCGTCCAGGCCTGTCTCCTCAGAAACGGTAAACAAGCACTCCACGCGCGGATGCGCGATGGCATCATCGTCCAGGATGGCCATCGCCGCGGCCACGCCGATGCCATTGTCGGCACCAAGCGTCGTGTCATGGGCGATCATCCAGCCGTCTTCGATCACATAATGGATCGGATCCTTGGAAAAATCGAAGTTGGAGGTACTCTTCTTTTCACACACCATGTCGGTATGTCCCTGAAGCACCACCGTCGGACGATCCTCATAGCCCTTGGATGCGGGCTTGGCAATCATGACGTTGCCGACTTTGTCGGTCTTGCATTCCAGGCCGCGGTCGGCGGCAAAACGCTGCAGATAAGCGACAATCTGCTCTTCATGTCCGGATTCCCGCGGGATACGGGTAATCTCACGGAAAAAATTCAAAACTTTTTCTGTATTCATCAAAAGGCTATTTTAGAGAGAGTGTTTACTCGGGAGCGTTGAGAACCCGCTCAATGTCGTGGACAAAGCCGCGGAAACTGCGGTCGGTGTCCATCAGGTCGTTGACCGTGTTGCAGGCATGCAGTACCGTAGCGTGGTCCTTTCCGCCCAGCTGGGCGCCGATCGACGAGAGCGAGGTCTTGGTCAGGCTGCGGCTCAAGTACATGGCAATCTGGCGGGCCTGCACGATTTCGCGTTTGCGGGTCTTGGAGAGGAACACGTCGTCGGTAATGCCGAAATAGCGGCAGACGGCTTCCTGGATCTTGCCGACCGTGATTTCACTCTTCGGATCGGTAACGATCTTGTCAACCAGACGCTGAGCCAGCTCCAAAGTGATTTCCTGACGGTTGAAGGTGGCATTGGCCATGAGCGAGAAGAGGATGCCCTCCAGTTCGCGGATGTTGGTCTTGACGCTGCGCGCCACGAAGGCGAGCACCTCGTCCGAAATCTCGACACCCTCGCGGGCGCATTTCGATTTGAGGATGGCCAGGCGTGTCTCATAGGCCGGCGGAAGCAGTTCAGCGGAGAGTCCCCACTTGAAACGGGAGAGCAGACGCTGGTCGAGGCCCTGCAGGTCCACAGGTGGCTTGTCAGAAGTGAGAATCAGCTGCTTGCCACTCTGATGAAGATAGTTGAAGATATGGAAGAAAGCGCCTTGCGTTCCCTTCTTCTCGGCAAACTCCTGCACATCATCGATAATCAGTACATCGATGAGCTGGTAGAACCGGAGGAAATCAGCCACCTTGTTGCCATTGTTCGCGCTTTTGGCCGAACAGGCGGCATTCATATATTGGTTCTGGAAGGTATTGGCATTGACGTAGAGCACTACTTTCTCCGGGAAACGCTCCTTGACGGCGATGCCGATAGCCTGGGCCAGATGGGTCTTGCCCAGTCCCGGTCCGCCATAGATGAACAGCGGATTGAATGTGCTGCGGCCCGGATTGGCCGCAATGCTCAGGCCTGCCGACCGGCCGAGGCGGTTGCAGGTACCCTCGATGAAATTCTCAAAATTGTAGAGCGGATTGAGACAGGGCTCGATATTGAGCTTGCGCAGGCCGGGGATGGCATAGACACTGCCCGTGTAATGCTCGCCCGCATCGGGAACGGGGAGTTCCGCGTTGCGGATGCGGCCGCCTTTGGGGCGCTGCTCGATGAAAATATCATCCAGGATACGGACCTTATAGACCAGAGAAGCCGCGGGGCCGATCTCCCGGCGGAGCACCTTGCTCAGCAGGCCGATGAAATGCTCTTCGATATACTCCCGCCAGAAATCGGAAGGAACCTCGATCGTGAGGCGCTGGTCCTCAAGCGCGATAGGCTTGATGGGACCAAACCACGTCTTGAACGTCTCTTCGTTCAAGTTGTCCCTGAGAATCTCAAGGCAGCGGGTCCACACAGTCGTCTGGTTGTCGGGAGTCATGAAAAGGATTGGTTCGGGTCTTTTTCCGACAACAAAATTGGGGAAAAAATGGTGGAAAAAAAAACTTTTTTTTGTTGTTTTTTTTCAGAATTCCGCAACTGCTTAATTATCAAGAAAAAATTTTTCTGGCTTTTGTTTTAACCTGACAATCAATTAATTACAGTTTTATAAAACGGCTACCCCACTGATAATAATCCACTTAGAAATGCAATTAAGTTCAAGCTCCGGTACAAATCATTCAACAGAGATGACAAAGGCCCCCGAAAACTTCTTCCGGATTTCGGGAAGCTGCCTGGATGCTGCCTCCCGGGTAGCAAAGTTACCAACAGAATATTTGTAAAAACCGTTGATAAACCGGCACTGATACTGGGTCAGTCCCTTCAGTTCGGGAGAGCCGTTTTTCAACTTTGTTTTGGATGCCAGGATCTGGATTTCAAAATGCGGACCGGATGCCGCTGCTGGCTGTTGTACCTCCTCGTCCGGTTCCTGTGCCGAAAGGACCGTCTCATCGACTGTGATCGTGCCTCCTTCAGAATCGTACTGCGACTTGAAGGTGGAAAAAGCCCGGAAGATATCGTCGGCTATTTTCTGACGGCTCTCCTCCTTGTTCAGCGTCGTCCGGTCGGAAGCGTTGGAGAGGAATCCAACTTCAATCAGCACGGAGGGCATCGTGGTACGCCAGAGCACCATCAGCGGCGCCTGACGGACACCCCGGCTCTTCTTGATCGGACCGTTTTTGATAAACTGCTGCTGTACCAGCGAAGCGAAGGCAATGCTCTGCTCGAAATGGGCGTTCTGCATCAGGTTGAAGATGATGTAGGACTCGGGGTTGTTGGGATCGAACCCCTCGTAGGTCGTGGAATAGTCGTCCTCGAGCAGGATCACCGAGTTCTCCCGTTTGCAGACCTCCATATTGGAACTGCTCTTGTCGGTACCCATCACGAACGTCTCGGTACCCGACGCCGCTGTGCTTCCCGCGGCGTTGACGTGGATGGAAATGAACAGGTCGGCGTGATTGCGGTTCGCGATGTTTCCACGCTCAGCCAACTCCACAAAGCGGTCGGTCTTGCGCGTATAGATGACTTTCACGTCGGGATACTCCTTCTCGATGCGCTTGCCCAGACGGAGTGCCAAATCAAGGTTGATCTGCTTTTCCGAGAGTTTGCTGTACTTGGAGATGGCACCGGGGTCGTGGCCGCCGTGCCCGGCGTCGATGACGACGGTGCGCAGCCGGACCCCGACCTCCTGGGCAGGACAAAGGACCGGAAAGAGGCCCAAAAAGAGCGCCAGAAGCCAGAATCCGGGCCGTATGAAAGACATATTTCCGAGAGATGGCATGCTAGTTGCTGATTTTTTCTTAATTTTGCCTTTCTGCAAAGATACGAATTTTGTTTTGCAAAAAATAAGATTATTCTTCGTTCTGCTGTTGGCTGTCATCAGCGTCCCGCTCCTTGCCCAGGAGCCTGACTCGTTGCTTCTGCCTCCACCTGTACCAGTAACCGACACGGTCGTATGGCAGGGTGATACCCGGGACTCGCTCTTCACCCAGCCCAAAGGTTCGATTGACCGTCCGGCCTTCTCTGCCGCCCGCGATTCGGTGATGGAAGACCTGGAAAAGAATATCATCTATTATTTCGGCGACGTCACTGCCAAATACCAGGACATGGAACTCAAGGCCGAGTACATGGCCTACAACACCAAGATGAACGTCGTCTATGCAAAAGGCAAGCTCGACACCATCACGGGAGAACTCACCGGGCGTCCGGTGATGACCACGGGCGGCAAGAGCTATGAGATGGACGAGGTGTATTACAATTTCCAGACCGGCAAATCCAAGATCAAGAACATGGCCACCCAGCAGGAGGAAGGCAAACTGATCGGCAGCAAGATCAAAATGATGCCCGACCAGTCGATCAACATCTCCGGCGGCAAATATACGGTGTGCGATGCGGAGCACCCGCACTATTACCTCAAGATGACCACGGCCAAGATCATGACCAAACCCCGGCAGAAGACCATGTTCGGCCCCGCCTATGCGGTGATCGAGGATGTTCCCCTCCCGCTGATCATCCCGTTCGGCTTTGTTCCCGAAAAGCCCGACCGTGCCAGCGGTATCCTCATCCCCACCTATGGCGAAGAGAATGCCCGCGGCATCTATCTGCGTGATTTCGGATACTCCTTCGTGATTGGAGATTATCTCGACCTTGCGCTGACAGGGGACATCTACACCTACGGTTCGTGGGCTGCCCGGCTGACCTCACGCTATAAAAAGAGGTATGCCTTCGACGGGTCGCTCGCCCTCAACTATTCCAACGACATCACGGGCGAACGCGGGACTTCCTCCTTCAACCAATCGAAGAACTTCGGCGTAACCTGGAACCACTCCCAAGACGCCAAGGCCCGTCCGGGCACCACCTTCCGGGCCTCGGTCAATTTCTCAAGTCCCTCGAACAACCGCTACAATGCGACCAGCGTAAGCGACGCGCTCCAGAACCAGGCTTCCTCCTCCATCTCCTACTCCAAGACGTGGAGCGGAGTATCGCTGTCGCTCAACTTACTGCACAACCAGAACTCCCGCGACAGTTCCTACTCGTTCACCCTGCCCAACATCACTTTCAACGTCAACCGCTTCTATCCCTTCAAACGGAAAAACCGCGTGGGCAAGGAACGTTTCTACGAGCAGATCTCCTTTACGTACGGCGCCACGATGCAGAACAAGGTCGCTTTCAAGGCCAGCGAGTTCGCCTTCGACAAGAGCATGCTCAACCGGATGCAGAACGGTGTCAACCACACCTTTTCCATCGGCTTGCCCGGCTTCACGCTGCTCAAGTACTTCCAGTTCACGCCGAGCGTATCGTACGGCATGAACTGGTTCTTCCGCGAACAATACCGCGAGTACAATCCGGAAACCGGCCGGGTCGAAACCTTATGGACCGACCAGTTCAGCCGGTTCGGCGTCACACAGAACTACTCGGGCGGTCTCTCGATGAACACCCGGATCTACGGCATGTACACCTTCGGCAAGCGAAGCAAGCTGCAGGCAATCCGGCATATGATCACGCCCTCCTTCAGTTTCTCGCTCAGTCCGAATCTTGCCACGAAGGCCAATGGTTACACCACCTACGCCTATACCGACAAAGATGGCGTGGAGCGGACCGTCGAATACAACCGCTATGCCGGACAGCTCTATTCCCCGCCCGGAACCGGCCGCAACGCCAGTCTCTCCTACTCCTTTGCCAACAACCTGGAAGCCAAGGTACTGAAGAGCACGGACCCGCTGGCCGAAGAACCCGCCAATCCCAAGGATAAATACCAGAAAATCAAGCTGATCGATCAACTTAACCTCTCTGGCTCCTATAATTTCCTGGCCGATTCGATGCGTCTGTCCAACGTCAGCGTTACAGCCAGCACCACCATTTTCGGCAAGCTGGGCCTCAACGGAAACCTGTCACTCGACCCGTATGCTGTCAACGAACAGGGCAGGCGTATCAATCAGCTGAATGTCATTAAGACCGGCCGTCCTTTCCGGTTGACCAATGCCAGTGCTTCCCTCTCCTATTCCATCAACGGAGAAGGCAAATACAAGGGAAACGACGGCCATGGAGACAGATCGCAAAGTGCCCAAGGCAATTCGCAGAATGCGGGATCCGACTATGCACGGGTCTATTATCATCCCATCACCGGAGAATATATCCCGGGCGGCTGGGTCTATTACCTGAATCCCAACATACCCTGGTCCCTCAGTTTCAACTATAACTACTCCTACTCCCGTTCCTACCAGTTCGCCAATCAGCAGCTGCAGACCAAGCATAGCCATATCCAGACACTCAGCATGTCGGGACAACTGCGACTGACCAAGGCCATGAACTTCAACATCAATACAGGGTTCGACCTGACGAAGATGGAACTCAGCACTACTCAGATCAGCGCAACGTACGACCTGCACTGCTTTGCCATCTCCGTCTCCTGGGTACCGACCGGACAATGGGAGAGCTGGAGCTTCCGGATCGCTGCCAAGGCCTCTGCCCTGAGCGACATTCTGCAGTTCAAGAAATCAGCCAGTTATTGGGATAGATAATATTTTTTATTATCTTTGCAGCATCATAACGATCCGGCGGCCCCGTATTTCTTGCGGGTCCCGGAATTCCAACAGAACTACATGTTAGATATTATCGAACTGAACAGCAAGAGCCAGGAAGACCTTGTTGCCATCGCAAAAGAACTGAAAGTACGTAAGCCCGAATCACTCGACAAGGATACCCTCATCTACGCCATTCTCGACGAACAGGCCATCCAGAGCAAGGAATCGCCAGTCAAAAAGCAGCGCAAGAAAGCTACGAAGAAGAGCGAGCCGAAAGAAAAGACTGCCGAACAAGCCGCGCCGGCGGAAGCTGAGGCCCAGAAACCGGCAGAAAGCCCGGCTCCCGCCACGGAAAAACGGAAACGCGGTCGTCCGCGCAAGAGTGCGCAGGAAGGGGCAACTGAAACTGTAAAACCGGCCGACGAAACGGCAGCCCCTGCCGAGGCCAAACCGGAAATCCAACCGGAAACCAAGCCTGCCTCCACCAAGGGGAAAAAGCGCCCGCGAATCCAGAATGAGCCCAAGGTAGCCGATCGACCGGAAGAAAAGTCCGCGGAACAGCCACAGCAACCACAGCCTCAACAGTCGCAACAGTCGCAACAGCCACAGCAAGCGGCGCCTCAGCAACAGCCCAAGCCCCAGCAGCAACCGCAGCAGAAGCCACAAAAACCGCAGCAGCCGCAATCACAGCAGCAACAGCCGCAACAGCAGCAACAGCAGCAACAGCAGCCCAAGCAACCCAGGTTTGAGTTTGAAGGCATTGTCGAGGCGACCGGTGTCCTGGAAATCATGCCCGACGGCTACGGATTCCTGCGTTCCTCCGACTACAACTACCTCAACTCCCCGGACGACATTTACGTTTCGCAAAATCAGATCAAGACGTACGCCCTCAAGACGGGCGACACGATCCTGGGCGAAATCCGTCCGCCGCGGGAAGGCGACAAGTATTTTCCGCTGGTAAAGATCAACCGCATCAACGGCCGTTCCCCGGAATTCATCCGCGACCGCGTGCCGTTCGATTTCCTCACTCCGCTTTTCCCGAACGAGAAGTTCAATCTGACCGGGCACGGCCACAACAGCAACATCTCGGTGCGCGTGGTCGATCTTTTCACCCCGATCGGCAAGGGGCAGCGCGGTCTGATCGTAGCCCAGCCGAAGACCGGCAAGACAGTCCTGCTGAAAGACATCGCCAACGCCATCGCTGACAACCATCCCGAAGTGTACATGATCGTCCTGCTCATTGACGAACGTCCCGAAGAGGTGACCGACATGCAGCGCAGCGTCAAGGCCGAGGTCATCGCCTCTACCTTCGACGAACCAGCCGATCACCACGTGAAAGTGGCCAGTATGGTTCTCGAAAAGGCCAAACGCCTGGTGGAATGCGGTCACGACGTGGTCATCCTGCTCGACTCGATCACCCGCCTCGCCCGCGCCTTCAACACAGTGCAACCGGCTTCTGGCAAAGTGCTCTCTGGCGGTGTGGACGCCAATGCGCTCCACAAGCCCAAACGTTTCTTCGGTGCCGCCCGCAACATTGAAGGCGGTGGCTCCCTCACCATTCTGGCCACGGCGCTCACCGAGACCGGCTCCAAGATGGATGACGTGATCTTTGAAGAATTCAAGGGCACCGGCAACCTCGAGCTCCAACTTGACCGCAAACTCTCCAACCGCCGCATCTTCCCGGCCGTCGATGTGACGCTCAGTTCCACGCGTCGTGACGATCTGCTTTATGACCCCGAGTACGTGAACCGTGTCTGGATCCTGCGCAACCATTTGGCCGACATGACCTCGCTTGAAGCCATGGAATTCATGAAGAGCCGCCTCGAAAAAACGCGCGACAACGAAGAATTCCTGATTTCCATGAATGGAGATAAATTGAGTTAAAAATATTTTGCAAGTAGAAAAAAAGTTTCTACATTTGCAGTCCCAAAACAAAGGGACACCTCCTTAGCTCAGTTGGTAGAGCACGACACTCTTAATGTTGGGGTCCAGGGTTCGAGCCCCTGAGGGGGTACA
>JAEEGK010000580.1_pt1 | contig 90996 bp, 75 predicted proteins | sample 8958771 | NCBI WGS metagenome assembly JAEEGK01 (sample SAMN16246547, study PRJNA631951) | gut metagenome | biome: gut microbiome; feature: rumen; material: SC-attached | host: Bos | place: Iran: Karaj | collected 2018-10
TGAAGATGAACGGGTATCCGTTAAACAGTGTTGACAAGAACCATCTGGCGGTCTGCATGAAAGACCTGAAGGCGCTGGCTCCCAACATTCTGGCTTACGACACGGATACCATCAAGCAGAAATTTATTGCGGAAGAAGCCTGGATCGGTACCATGTGGAGCGGCGACGCTTACTTCAGCAATAAGGAAAACTCCAATATCGGGTTTATCGTTCCCAAGGAAGGCACCGGCATCTGGGCCGATTGTTTCGCCATTCCCAAAGGCGCCAAAAACAAAGAACTGGCCCAGCAGTTCATCAATTACCTGTATGAGCCAAAAGTCAGTGCAAAGAATTACGAGTATATCGGCTACAACGATCCCAACCTTGCAGCGGCTCCGTACCACACCGAGGAGTTCAAAAACGATCCGATCCTGAAGACGGCCCGCGATTACATCGGTAACTCCGAATGGACGGATGATGTGGGTGATGCCATTGAATTGTACGACCGTTGCTGGACGGAACTGAAGACCGGGAAATAAGCCTGTCTTCTTTACCTAAAACAAATATGCGCCAGAACTATCCTTAATGAGGTAGGTCTGGCGCTATTTCTATTTATTAAGAAGTTAGATTCCGGAACATATAAAATACATATGCATATAAAAAAGCTCCGGCTTCCGCCAGAGCTTTTATTGTAAAACTTACTTCCCAGTCTTCAGTTCCGTCCAGAACTTATCATACATGGTAATCGCGTTCCCGATATCATGGAGCCATTCGCCCTTGTCAGCCTGGCTGTTAGCCGCCTTCAGGATCGGGCTTTCCACTACTTCCTTCTTCTGCAGAGGGATCGCCTTGCCGTTGGCGTTAGGCACCCGGATGTAGTTGAAGTTCTGTGCGCTTACCTGGGGATCATAGATGTAATTCAGGAACTTCATGGCCAGTTCCTTGTTCTTGGCCCCTTTGGGGATGGCCATGTTGTCGGCCCAGATCAGGGTACCTTCCTTGGGTACGCAGAACTGGATATCAGGATTGTCAAAGTTGCAGAAAGAAGCGTCGCCGCTCCACATCTGGGCAATCCAGGCTTCTTCGGCAATCATTTTCTGCTTGTTGTTTTCCGTATCATACGCCAGCACGTTGGTGTTCAGCTTCTTCAGGTCGTTGAAAGCCGCTTCCACTTCTTTTGCATCCGTGCTGTTGTTGGATTTGCCCAGTTTCTTCAGAGCCAGGCTGAATACTTCCCGGTTGTCGTTCAGCAGGATGATGTGACCCTTGTATTCGGGTTTCCACAGGTCAGCCCAGCTGGTGATGGGGTCTTTCACATATTTTTTGTTGTAGGCGATGCCGGTGATGCCCCAAACATAGGGAATGGCATACTCCTGCTTCGGGTCATAGGCCGGGTGCTTCAGGCTTTCGATCAGGTTGGCCTGCACGTTGGGCAGTTTGCTGTGGTCCAGCTTCTCCAGCATGTCCAGATGGATCATGGTGGTGACCATGTAATCGGACGGCTGGATGATGTCAAACTGAGCGCCACCGGCCTGCATCTTGGCCAGCAGTTCTTCGTTATTGGAATACACGTCGTAATTAACGCGGCAGTTATTGGCTTTTTCAAAAGCGGCCAGTACCTGGGGATCAAAATAATCCGCCCAGCTATAGATGTTCAGCACCTGCTGTTCTTTCTTGCTGCCGTCCTTGGGCGCATCGGTCTTCTTATCACCGCCGCCGCATCCGGTGAGAGCCAGGGTAAAGCATACAACGAGTAAAAGCATTAAAGTGAATTTTTTCAAATGGTATCAACTCCTTTTCATAAATTGTTTTATTGGAAATGAGTATAAACGTTACAGATTACGCGATATAAAAGGTTTGTGCTGCCGCCGGAGCGAATCGGGAAAACCTGTTCCGCTGCCTGCTGCGGAAGCGATTTAAACTATACCACAGCAGGAACAAAATTGCAATAATAAATTTTCCGTTTTTCTCTGGGGCTGCGTCGCAGAAAAAACAGGCTGCCGTAACCCTGACTGTCTGTGGCTGCGCTGCCAAAATCAATCTTCTGCTTTCACCTTGTGGCTGGGCTGCAGAAATTCCGCCAGCAGCACCAGGATGATTTCCACTACCATCATTAAGGTGGACAGGGCGTTGATCTCCGGGGAGATGCCCCGCTTGACCATGGCGTAAATGTACAGCGGCAGCGTGGTGGAGTTGGGACCCGCCACGAAGAAGCTGATGACGAAATCATCGATGGAAAGGGTAAAGGCGATGAGGGCTCCGGCTACGATGCCCGGCATGATGAGGGGCAGGGTGATGTAGCGGAAGCATTGCCAGGGAGTAGCGTACAGATCGCTGGCTGCCTGCTCGTAATCGCTGCGCATGCCGTCCAGCCGCGCGCCCACGGTGATCACCACGAAGGACAGGCAGAAGGTGATATGGGCCAGGATCAGGGAGCCTTTGCCCAGCGGCATCTGCACCTGGGAGAAGAGCACCAGCAGGGACAGGCCCATAACGATTTCGGGAATCAGTATGGGGAGATAAACCAGGCCGTTGATGACGCTCTGCATTTTGTATTTGTACCGGTGCAGGGCGATGGCGGCGATGGTCCCCAGTGTGGTGGAGACGATGGTGGAAGCGAAGCCGATGATCAGCGTGTTGATGAGGGCTTCCAGCACCCGCCGGTTGTTGAACAGCTGCTCATACCACCGGAAGGTGAAACCGGTCCACACCGCGTTGATGCGGGAGTCGTTGAAGGAGTACATGGCCAGGATGACCAGCGGTACATACAGAAATGCCAGAATTGCCAGGGAATAGGCTAACAGCAAGTGGCTACGCCATGTTTTTTGCATTTTCGGCACCTCCGTTCTGCGCCTGGATGGCGCGGTAGTAGAGGATGATCAGCAGCAGGGAAAGGACTGCCAGCACAATGGACAGGGCGGAACCGAAAGGCCAGTCACGGGCGGAGAGGAACTGGTTCTGGATCAGGTTCCCCACCAGGGCGGACTTGGCGCCACCCATTACGTCCGGTACCACGAACATGCCAAGGGAAGAGATGAACACCAGAATGGTGCCTGCCGCCACACCGGGCATGGTCAGGGGCAGGGTGATCTTCCGGAAAGCGGTGAAGGGAGCGGCTCCCAGATCGGAAGCGGCTTCCAGCAGCCGGCGGTCCAGCTGTTCGATGGATACGTATATAGGGAGGATCATGAAGGGCAGCAGGGAGTAGATCATACCCAGCATTACGGCGCCTTCATTATATAAGAGTTGCAGGGGCTGTTCGATGAAGCCTGCTTTCATTAAAAAGGTGTTCAGCACGCCCTGGGCCCGCAAAATGATGACCCACGCATAAGAGCGGATCAGGAAGTTGATCCAGAAGGGGATCATGCAGAGGATCAGTCCCGGCTGCTGCCAGCGTTTGGGCAGCTGGGCGATGTAATAGGCCAGGGGATACCCCATGAGAATCGTAACTACGGTAGTGACAAGGGCCACTATCAGGGTCTGTGCAAAGATGGAAAGATATAAAGGCTCCAGGAAACGCAGGTAGTTGTTGATGTTCCAGTTGAAGACCACCTGACCGTAAGGGGTACGGGCGGCAAAGGACACGGCAACAACGATGAGCATGGGGATGATAAAGAAGAACCCCAGCCACAGCATAGAAGGAGCAATCAGTAATTTACCGTTTTTCATGTCTCCGCCTTTCTGTTTCAGCAACGTGATTGGATGTTACGCGGCGCGGGAGGTGCCTGTTCAATCTGTCGGCGCTTCCGTTTATTCTTTTTCTACTTTTACGCCGTCGCGGTCATACCACCAGATTCCGACCCGGTCGTCGGCCTGCCAGCGGTGTACGTCGTCAAAATACTGGTAGGCGATGACGGTCTGGTTCGTGTTGTCAAGACGGATAAAGACTTTGTCGATGGTGCCGTAGAAGACGATGTCTACCACGGTACCGAAGAATTTGGGCTCCGGGTGATCCGCGTTCTCTTCGTCTTCCGGACACAGGTTCAGTTTCTCCGGACGCAGGGCATACGTGTCGCTGCCGATATCAAAGAAGTTGCTTTCGCCGATGAAGCGGGCCACAAAAGTGTTTTTTGGATGATGGTAGATGCCGTTGGGGTCCCCGTCCTGCTGGATGACGCCGTCGTGCATGATGACGATGCGGTCGCTCATGGTGAGGGCTTCTTCCTGGTCATGGGTTACAAAGACGAACGTGAGACCAAGGCCTCGTTGTAAATTCTTCAGTTCCAGCTGCAGTTTTTTCCGCAGCTGATAGTCCAACGCGCCCAGGGGTTCGTCCAGCAGCAGCACTTTGGGGCTGTTGACCAGGGCCCGGGCAATGGCTACACGCTGCTGCTGCCCGCCGGACATCTGGGACGGGTAGCGGTCCCGCAGCTGTTCCAGCTGGGTCAGGTACAGCACCTGGTTGATACGTTCCTGGGCTTCTTCATTGGGAACGCCCTGCATCTTTAAACCGAAATGAATATTTTCCGTCACGGTCATGTGCGGAAACAACGCATAGTTCTGGAAAACCATGTTGACATTGCGTTTATAGGGCGGCAGCTTGGTGATATCTTTGCCGTCCAGGATCACTTTGCCGGTTGTAGGGGTTTCCAGACCGGCGATCATACGAAGCAGCGTGGTCTTGCCGCAGCCGGAAGGACCCAGCAGTGTTACAAATTCACCGTCGTTAATGGTAAGATCCAGCGTAGGGATGATTAGATGCTCGCCAAACTTTTTGGTAATCCCTTCCAAACGGATTAATTCATTCATTGCGATCACAACCTTTCCTGAGAAACCACAGGGAACGTGATTTCTGTTATGTAGTATTGAGGAAGCTGTCGACTGATCGGGAATCGCTGTTGCCGGCGCCTCCTTAAAGCAGGAAAGCCATTTGGAAATTGAAATTTCGGGCAGGCTGACCCAATTTAATGTTAGTAATTTATTGTACTTGCATTATACATGCAAAAGTCTGAGATTACAATGTTTTTTTTGCAAAAAAAGAAATTTTTTAAAATTGTTGCCAACCCGCATGTCTGATAGGGTCGGCATGGGGTCGAATTTGACAAAAATGAAAATCTCCCCAAAGCCCTTTTTATACAGTTTCGTTTTACATTTACCCTGCAATGTGTTATAATATTTTCAAGAAAAATGTTGCAATATTTGGCGGTTTTCGGCATTTAGTAAAAACCATATCACAGGTCATTTGTGCAGTATGTTGAAACTGCATTGTATTATCCATATAAGGAAAAAATTTATTATGTAAGGGGGAAACCATCATGGGACTGATCGAACAATCTATGATTCCGCTGAACAAGGCTATTAAGGCAATGAAACTGGACCCAAGCGCGGCTGCTATTATTGCGGTACCGGAAAAGACTACGGAAGTTCATATTCCGGTAAAGATGGATAACGGCAAGGTTCAGGTATTTACGGGCTATCGGTGCCAGCACAGCACCATCATGGGACCGGCCAAGGGCGGCGTTCGGTATCATACGGCTGTAAATATGGATGAAGTGAAGACCCTGGCTTTCTGGATGACCTGCAAGTGCGCAGTGGCAGGCCTTCCCTACGGCGGCGGCAAGGGCGGCATCATCGTGGATGTGACCAAGCTGTCGGAACGGGAACTGGAAGCCCTGACCCGCGGTTACATTGATAAGATCGCCGGCGTCATCGGCGAAAAGAAAGATATTCCGGCTCCGGATATGAACACCAATGCCAAGATCATGGGCTGGATGATGGATGAATACAGCAAGATTACCGGCCAGTACGAACCCGGCTTCATCACCGGTAAGGATATTTCCGTAGGCGGTTCCCTGGGACGTACGGCTGCTACCGGCCGGGGCGTGGTGACCGCAGCACTGGAAGCCCTGAAAGTGAAAGGCATGAAGGTAAAAGGCGCCACCGCATCCGTACAGGGCTTCGGTAATGTAGGCAGCTGGACCGCCAAACTGGCCTTTGATGAAGGCATGAAGATCGTAGCTATTTCCGACGTGTATGGTGCCATTGCCAATAAGAAGGGCATCGATCCTTACAAGCTGGCGGAATACACGGCTACCAGCAAGGGTCACAGCGTAGTGGGCTATCCTGACGCGGATCCCATTGATAAGGAACTGGTACTGGAGCAGAAAGTGGACGTGCTGTTCCCTTGCGCCATGGAAAACCAGATTACCAAAGACAACGCGAAAAAGATCAAAGCCACCATCATCTGCGAAGGCGCCAACGGACCTACCACTCCGGAAGCTGACGAGATTTTGGACAAGAAAGGCATCTTTGTGGTTCCCGATATCCTGGCTAACGGCGGCGGCGTAACCGTTTCCTACTTTGAATGGGTACAGAACCTGTACCGTTTCTTCTGGTCGGAAGAAGAAGTAAAGAACCGCCAGATCGATATGATGGTGAAGGCCTTCAAGGAAGTGTATGACCTGACCCTCGAGTACAAAGTGCCCATGCGGGTAGCGGCTTACATCGCAGCCCTGAAACGCCTGGCGGTAGCCATGAAGTTCCGCGGTATGTATTAAAAGAACCGTTCCCTGACTATTAACAACTGAAAAGCGCCGAAGTTGTCCCTCCTTCCCCCGCGAAGTCTACGGCGGCATCCCGCAAGCGCGCTTGCTATCGCCGCCTAAAAGATTCGCGATGGGGCAAACCCTTCCGGGACAAACTTCGGCGCTTTATTTATGTCCTGCAGTAAAAAGTGTGAAGCTTTGTTGACACTGACATTTGCAAGTGATAAAATTTTTTATATATGAATATGAAAGAGGGGATTCTGCTATGGAATACAAATTTGCATCGCGTATGGATCGGATGAAGGCGTCCGAGATCCGTGAATTACTGAAACTGACGGCCCGTCCGGATATCATTTCCTTTGCCGGCGGTCTGCCTGCCCCGGAACTGTTCCCGGTAAAAGAGATTGCCCAGGTTTCCCATGACTTGGTTTTAAAAGAAGGCCAGAAGCTGCTGCAGTATGCCACCACCGAAGGCCGTCCCACCCTGCGGGAGAAGATTGCCAAACGCATGACGGAAAAATATAAAACCCCGGTTGTGGCCGATGACATCCTCATCACTACCGGTTCCCAGCAGTGCCTGGACTTTGCCGGCAAGCTGTTCCTGGACCCCGGCGACGTGGTGCTGTGCGAAAGCCCGTCTTATCTGGGCGCGCTGAATGCGTTCAATGCCTATCAGCCTGTGTTTAAGGAAGTTCCTACCGACGGGGAAGGCATCATTCCGGAAGAACTGGACAAGATCCTGGCTTCCACCCCGAAATGCAAATTCATCTATGTAATTCCCGACTTCCAGAATCCTACTGGCATCTGCTGGAGCCTGGAACGCCGTAAGATATTTATAGAAGTCATCAACAAGTATGACCTGCCGGTATTCGAAGACAATCCTTACGGGGAGCTGCGGTATCGTGGCGAGAGCTTCCCCACTCTGAAGTCCATGGATACCAAGGGACTGGTTTCTTTCCTGGGCACTTTCTCCAAGATATTCTGCCCGGGCCTGCGCTTAGGCTGGATCGCCGGTCCTCATACTATTGTTGAAAAGTTTGTCATGATCAAACAGAGCGCGGACCTGCACACCTCTAACTTTGACCAGGGCGTGGCCGACGCCTACATGGACACCTATGATCTGGATGCCCATGTGAAGGAAATCGTGGAGCTGTACGGTCATCGCCGTGACCTGATCCTGAAGACCATGGAAGAGGAGTTCCCGGAAGGGGTGGAATTCACCCGTCCCGACGGCGGCCTGTTCCTGTGGGTGACGGTGCCGGAAGGCGTCAGCGCCCGCAAGGTATTTGACAAGTGCATCGAGCAGAAGGTGGCGGCGGTCATCGGCGACGCGTTCTATCCCAATGACAAGACTGACCGCAGCATGCGTGTCAACTATTCCTGCATGCCTGACGACAAGATCGTGGAAGGCGTAAAACGCATGGCCAAAGCCATTAAAGAGTGCATGTAAGAAGGTAATAGTTTTTCCTGCCGGTTGTTACGTAATACAGGCTGACCGGCAGGTGTGAGGTATGAACCTGTGAGATCTGCCGTGCTGTGACTGCTGAGTTTGCCAAAAGGCAGGAGTTTAATTAAGGAAAAATGTAAGACCTGATTTAAGAAAAGAGGTTACCGTTATGCCGTTTATTATTATAAGTGCAATTGTAGCGATACTGGTTGCGATTCTGGCCATCCAGAACTCGATGATGGTGGACCTAACGCTTTTCATGTGGAGCTTTCGCCTGAACCTGGTACTGGTAGTGCTGCTCTCTGTGATCTGCGGTCTGCTGCTGGGACTGGCCTGGGGCATTACGGTGAAGACCCGGGGCATGTGGCGGATGCGTAAGCTCAATGAGCAGATTGCGTTGCTGGAAGATGACAAACGCATTTTGCGTGACAAGGTGGAGCAGCTGATGAAAGCCCAGGGCGGCGTAATGGACCCTGCCGATACTACCACCACTCCGGCGGCTGCGGTAAAGCAGCAACCTGCGCCCACCCCTAATCCGACAGCAAAATACTGACAGTTTCATTATATACAGGCGATGGTGAAAACTGTTGCCTGTATTTTTTTATTTCATATTATGTTATAATAAATTATTCAGCAGTTATAGATTTTTTTGTAAAAGCACCTGTTTAAGGAGATGGCTATGGCAGATAAATTTTTGGTAATTGACGGAAGCAGCCTGATCCACCGGGCCTTTTTCGCCCTGCCGCCCCTGACTACCCGCAAAGGGCAGCACACCGGGGCTGTGTACGGATTTTTGCGCATGTTCCACAAGCTGTTGCAGGATGTGAAACCCCGCTGGGTCGCTGCGGCGTTTGATAAATCCCGGAAGACTTTCCGTACGAAGCTGTATGCGGATTACAAAGGCCAGCGGAAACCCACGCCGCCGGAGCTGAAGGAACAGTTTCCCCTGTGCATGGAGGTGCTGCAGTCCATGGGCATTCCGGCGCTGGAGCTGGATGATTACGAAGCGGATGATATCATCGGTACCTTTGCGAAAAAGGCGGATCCGTCTGTGGAAGTGTATATCGTGACCGGGGACCGGGACGAACTGCAGCTCATCGACGACCGCACCCGGGTCATGTACACGAAGAGGGGTATTTCCGATATCAAACTGTATGATAAAGCTGCTTTTGCTGAAGATTACGAGGGGCTGGTCCCCCTGCAGCTCATTGACCTGAAAGGCCTTATGGGAGATACTTCGGACAACATTCCCGGCGTGCCCGGGGTAGGCCCCAAGACGGCCCTGAAGCTGATTGGGGAATACGGCAGCGTGGAAAACGTGCTGGAGCATGTGGAAGAGGTAAAAGGCAAAAGCCTGAAAGAAAAGCTGGCAGGCAATAAGGAGCAGGCTCTGCTTTCCAAGGAGCTGGCCACTATTTATACGGAAGTGCCGGGGCTGGATCTGCAACTGGACTCCTATGCCCTGAAACCGTTGGAGGAAAAAGCCCGGCAGCTGTTGGCAGATTTGGAGTTCCGGGGTTTCTTCAACCAGTTCGGCCAGATTATGGGCGTGGCAGAAGGTGTTGATCTTTCGTCTGTTGTGGCAGCCAGGGGCAATGTCAGCTCTTCTGACCGTTCCGTTGCAAAGAATGGGAACACCCAGAACGGTGCAGCAGAAGGTAATCTGTTTGCAGCGGCAGCTTCCGGTAACGGAGCGGAAAATCAGTCTGCAGATATAAATAGCGTTTCTGCTGCCGCCGACGATGGCATGGGCAGCCTTTTTGGCACAGTGGTGGCTGCGGCGGAAGTAAAAGAGATCGGCTTTGCGGCCCAGTGGCAGGAAGCCGCTGCCTCTATGGATCCTTTCCAAATGGTCTGGTTTATGACGGAAACTGCCGGCGAGATACCTAACCTGCAGTTTACCAGCGCCCGGGTGCTGTGCGGAGATCAGGAGTATCTGCTCAGCGGGCCGGAAGCCCTGGCAGCGTTCACCCAATGGCTGGGCAAAGCGCCCAACCCAAAAGGCACGGCAGGCAGCAAGGAAGTATTCCGTACCTGTTTCTGCCAGCACGTGGAACCTGTAAATATAATAGAAGATATTACGCTGGCAGCCTATCTGGATGACCCGGGGCGCAGCGGATATGCGCTGACAGACTTGGCCTGGCATTATCTGGGACAGGACCGGACCCCGGACTGCCATACCTTGGTCCGGGTGGCCGAAGTTGTGCAGCAGGCCCTGCAGGATAAAGAACTGACAAACTTATATAAAGAGATGGAACTGCCTCTGGCCCGGGTGCTGGCCAAGCTGGAACTGGCCGGGGTCAGCGTGGACGAAACAAAACTGGATACCATGAGCCGGGAGATGGCGAAAAATATTCTGGGTCTGGAAGAGCTTGCCAGATTGCAGGCGGAAGATCCGGGCTTCAATCCCAATTCTCCCAAACAGCTTGGGGTGGTTTTGTTTGAAAAGCTGGGACTGCCTGTGATCAAAAAGACGAAAACAGGGTATTCCACCGACGTGAAAGTGCTGGAAGAACTGCGGGATAAACATCCGCTGGTAGAAACCATTTTGCAGTACCGGGTGCTGGCCAAGCTCCAGTCCACCTATCTGGAAGGGCTGAAGCCCCTGATCAACCGGACCACGGGGCGGATTCATACCCATTTCCAGCAGACGGTGACGGTGACGGGGCGCCTGTCCAGCACAGACCCCAATCTGCAGAACATTCCCACCCGCACGGATATCGGCCGGGAGATCCGGGCGCTGTTCGTCCCCGGGGAAGGCTATGACTGGCTCATGTCCTGCGATTACTCTCAGATCGAGCTGCGTATTCTGGCTCATGTGGCACAGGATCCCCTGATGCTGGAGTCCTTCCGGGAAAATCAGGATGTGCACGCCCGCACCGCCAGCGAGGTCTTCGGTATGCCTCTGGACCAGGTGTCCCAGGAGATGCGGCGCCGGGCCAAGGCGGTCAACTTCGGCATCGTGTACGGCATCAGCGATTTTGGCCTGGCGGTACAGCTGGGCTGCAGCCGGCAGGAAGCAGGGGAGTTTATCAAAAATTATCTGGAGCGGTACCAGGGCGTGAAGGAATACATGGAACGGATGAAAGCGCTGGCCCGGAGCCAGGGCTACGTGTCCACGCTACTGGGGCGTCGCCGCTACCTGCCGGACATCAACAACCGCAACTTTAACCTTCGCAGCTTTGCGGAGCGCACGGCTATCAACACCCCCATACAGGGCACGGCAGCGGATATCATGAAGCTGGCCATGCTCCGGGTAGACGCGGCCCTGCAGCAGTCGGGCCTCTCTTCCCGTGTATTGCTGCAGGTGCACGACGAACTGGTGCTGGAAGTGAAAGAGGCGGAGCGGGAAGCCACCGCGGCCCTGGTGCAGACCGAGATGCAGAACGCATTTAAACTGGACGTGCCTCTCCTGGCAGATGTGAATTACGGAAAAGACTGGGCGTCTGCAAAATAGTTTTGCGAGGCATGGAAAAGGCATCGCAAACACGTCAACGATTGTTATTCCATGGACTCATGAGCCTGTGGCTTCGAAACTCAGGACTGCGTCCTTCAGACAGTCTCGCCACGACGGCTCATTTCATCTCATGGAATGACACAATCGTTTCCTACAGTTTGCTCCTGCCTTTTCCATGTCCTTCGCAAAAAACTATTGCTATTGCTCCTGTTCATTTCATCAGTGTTTAGGTATTTTGTAATTCAGAAAGCGTGGTACTATGATCGTAATCGGACTTACCGGCGGCATCGGCAGCGGGAAAAGCACAGTATCTTCTTACATGAACACCTTGGGCATCCCCGTCTTTGACGCGGACGCCTCCAGTCGGGCGGCAGTGAAAAAAGGCAACCTCTGCCTGCAAAAGATCGTAGCTTTTTTCGGACCGGAGTGCCTTCTGCCTGATGGGGAACTGAACCGTCCCTGGGTGGCGGATAAAGTGTTTCACGATAAAACGATTCTGAAGCAGTACGAAAAAATCGTACAGGACCAGGTCTGGGCGGAAGCGCAGCAGTTCCTGGCAGAAGAGCGCAAAAAGAATACAGCGGCGGTAGTGCTGGATGTGCCCTTGCTCATTGAGTGCGGCTGGCATACGAAAATGGACAGTGTGTGGCTGGTGAAGGTTCCCAAAAGCGTTCAGATACAGCGGGCCATGCTGCGGGACGGAGCTACGGAAGAAGCGGTAACGGCCCGGATCAACGCCCAGATGTCACTGTCGGACAAAGAAAAGTTCGCGGATGTGGTCATTGACAACAGCGGGACCCTGGACAGTACAAAAGCCCAGGTGACCGCACAGCTGCAGAACGTATTAGGCGCAGTCTGAAGTTTCGTTACAACCGTAACGTACCGGCAGAAAAGGTGCGGATTCGTTTTGCACGGGAAAATCCAACAGTATAAAGTCTGTACAAAAACCGGGCAAAGGTTTATAATGGCATTTGATTTTGTATGGCAACTTTGCATGGCAGCAGATGGGAGTCCGGAGTTTTGGCGGAAAAGAAAAAACAGGCTAAAAAAGATAAACAGGAAATGCCGGCCCGGGAAACAGCGAAACCGGAAAAGGCCGGACGCCGGCGCGTGAAACGTGTGCGCCGTCCTGTAAAACGGAAAAATGCAAACGCAGAGCAAAAAGCAAGCAGCAGACGTATGTGGGTCTACGTACTGCTGCTTCTTGTGGTGCTGAGTTTTGCAGGCTGGCGTTTATGGCGCAGCGACGCGGTGCAGATGCGTTTTGTGTACATGTGGCCGTATCAGAATGAAATCGTCACGTATGCCCGGCGCAACAACATAGATCCTTTCCTGGTGGCCGCGGTCATCAAAAACGAAAGTGAGTTCAAACCGGGAGCCGTATCCCCGGTAGGGGCCATCGGTATGATGCAGATTATGCCGGAGACGGGAGAGTGGATCGCAAAACAGATGGGACTGGATAACTATTCCATCCATTCCCTGTACAACCCGGGTGTCAACATCCGCATGGGCTGCTGGTATCTTTCCGAACTGAAATATGAGTTCAAAGACAATCTTCTCCTGATGATGATGGCCTACAATGCGGGCCGGGGCAATACCCACGGCTGGATGAATGCCAATGGCTGGGATTATAACTTTGGGGAGACAAAAGCAATTCCCTATCCGGAGTCCCGGAACTACGTAGCCTCGGTGCTTCGTGACCGGGATGAGTATTACAGGCTGTATAAGGATAAGGTGGATACAGGGAAGTAATGTTTTGCCCGGGTTGCCTGATCCGGCGCTGCTTTCTCCGTACTGTTTTGCCGATACATCCTTTTTGCTGGTGTAAAACAAAAGGAAGGCGAGGGTGCCGAGAGGGGTGAATGATTTAGATTTTTGTAAATTGTGAAATATAATTCACGAAAGTTTTACAGAAATTTTGATTTCAGACATTAGTTTTTATGATATTGTAGACTCTTTTCAACAAATGTGATATAATTTTCACAATTTCCAAAGCATATTGAGGGAGGTTCTGATTTCCTGCTTCCGGGCAGGTGCACAACGTTTCCTCAGGGGTACATAACAGGAACATTATGGAAGCGAAAATTGAAACAGTAATCGAACGTCTTCTGTCCGGTTACCGGCGTTATTATAATGTGACACGGTTTGACGGCGGGTACAATCCGCCGCCGGAAGAGTTTAAGGGGATTTGTGAAGCAGAAAAACTGACTCCTCCGGTGCTGCCGGGGGATGTTTGTTTTAACGCCCTCTGCGAGTATTACGAAAAGGCAGAGCGGTATTTTCTTTTTCGACACAACGAACTGTGGGCAACCCATCAGGAAGAGTTTATCTTTTTGTTTTCCGTTCCGGTACTGACGCTGCAGGCTTTTGAGGCCTGCCGGGATTATGCCTATGAAGAGGGCATGAAGCTGGCCCACATCGGTCCCGGTCATATGTACACGTACCTTTCGCCGGTGATTGTCTGTGAAACGGCGGAACCGGAAGCGGTAAAGGCTCTGGAAAAATGCAAAATTTATAAAAGCTTCAAGTTTTCCTTCCACGGATGGATGGATTTTCATGCAGCCTGCTTTGAGGCGTCAAAGCAGAAACTGCATTTTAATCATAGTGGTCTTTGTATGAAAAAGAACCTGGAAAAAGTACTTGGGATCCGCTGATGTTTTTTATAAATGAAAAAACATTTATGAAACTTTCTGCAGCAGCCTGCAGCAGCGCGTTCCCCGGAGCGCAGCATACCAGGCGCTTCTGTATTAAGGAAACACTGACTGAACCGTGTTTCCGTAAGTAAGGGAGGATTTATTGTGAACACACTGGTATTACTTCTCATCTCTATTGCTGTGCTGTTCTGCGGCTACGTCATGTATGGCGGCTGGCTGGTGAAACAGTGGGGCGTTGGGGAAGGGGACATTCCCACACCGGCCCATGCGCTGGAAGACGGCGTGGACTATGTACCCGCAAAAGCCCCCGTACTGATGGGGCATCATTTTTCGTCCATTGCCGGCGCAGGTCCCATCACCGGTCCGATCGGCGCAGCCATGTTCGGATGGCTGCCTGTAACCCTGTGGATCCTGATTGGCGGCGTATTCTTCGGCGGCGTCCATGACTTCGGCGCCCTGTTCGCGTCTGTACGTCATAAAGGCCAGTCCATCGGCGAGGTTATTTCCGCCAATATGTCCCGCCGGGCAAAACGTCTTTTCATCATTTTCTCGTACCTGACCCTGATTCTGGTGGTTGCGGCCTTTGCGGCTATCGTAGCCTCCACCTTTGGCGCCAAGGTCGTGAACGGCGCCATTGACTACAAGGCCAGCGCTACCAACGCATCCGTGGCCATGGTCTCCATCATGTTCATCCTGATCGCTATCGTATTCGGTTTTGCCGTATACCGCCGTCATGCCTCCATGGTGACTTCTTCCATTCTGGGCGTCGTTGCCATCGTGCTCTGCATGGCCATTGGCATGAACTTCCATCCGTTCTACTTCACCACCGGCACCTGGATGTGGATTATTGGCGTCTACATTACCATTGCTTCCGTAACCCCGGTCTGGATCCTGCTGCAGCCCCGTGACTACCTGAGCTCCTTCCTGCTGTATGCCATGCTGATCGTGGCGATTGTCGGCATTGTAGGCGCTCATCCCAATATCGATCCGAAACTGTTCCCGGCTGTGACCGGCTTTGCGGTTGACAACGGCAACGGCGTACAGCTGCTGTTCCCGATTCTGTTCACCACCGTAGCCTGCGGCGCTATTTCCGGGTTCCATTCCCTGGTTTCCTCCGGCACCACTTCCAAACAGTTGGATAAAGAAAGCGACGCTAAGCCGATCGCTTACGGCGGCATGCTGCTGGAATGCGTACTGGCCATCATCACTGTCTGCGCCATTGCGTATGCCCGGACCACCGGTCACACCAAAGGCGCTACGGATATTTTTGCCGGCGGTATCGCAGCCATGGTTGCGGCCATCCCCGGTCTGGAAGGCATGGAAGCATCTTTCTACACCTTGCTGGTGCTGACCTATTCCGCTTTCTGTCTGACCTCGCTGGATACGGCCACCCGTCTGGCCCGCTTCATGTTCCAGGAATTCTGGCTGGAACCCGGCGAGACTGTACATGACGTGAAAGACGGTTTCCGTAAGTTTATGGTAAATCCCTATTTTGCTACGATCCTCACCGTAGTGCTGGGCGTTCTGTTAGGCCTCAACGGTTTTGCCAAGATCTGGGGTCTGTTCGGCGCGGCCAACCAGCTGCTGGCCGGTATCGGCTTGCTGGCAGTGGCAACCTGGCTGGGCAATGCGGGCAAGAACAACAAGATGTTCCTGTTCCCCATGACCTTTATGCTGATCGTAACCATCTGCTCGCTGATCCTGACCATTAAGAATCAGCTGGGTATCATTGCCAAAGGCGCTGCCCACTGGGGTCCGTACGCACAGGCTGGCATCGGCACTTTGTTAGTGTTGCTGGCCTTTGTACTGGCCATTGAAGGCTATCAGACCATTGCCCATCCGAAAGAAATCGCGAAGAGATAATAGTCGATACCTGAGGGCAGAAAAGTAAATCCCTGAACTTCAGCCCCGCCAGCCTCAGGAGCTGGTGGGGTATCTGTAAAAAAACACATTTGATTGGTGTCTCTTTGAAAAAATGATTGACGAACCACGTCAAGTGTGCTAATATAATTTCGTTGCAAACCCATTGCTTTATGCGGTTGTGGTGGAACGGCAGACACGCCACTTTGAGGGGGTGGTGAGGGTAACCTCGTATGGGTTCAAATCCCATCAACCGCACCAAACATTTTGTTTGCAGCGCAGGTAAGAATTGTTCGTAAAAAAAGTACTTGACAAAAAACAGAATCCGTTGTATATTATACAAGCGTTCTGAATTATGTCAGAAACATGCGGTAGTGGCGGAACGGCAGACGCGCTAGCCTCAGGAGCTAGTGGGGGTTGACCCCGTGGAGGTTCAAATCCTCTCTACCGCACCATTAGTAAACGCAAGACCTCACATCGGGTGTGTGAGGTCTTTTTTATATTTCCGTAACCGAAACCACTTTGATTATGCGAAACAGAATGGTATAATCTTTTTGAGGTGATCCTGCCATGAAATTGACAGAACGAAATATAAGAAACAGTAAGTTCCTTACGCTTTTGCTTACTTTTGCAGTGCTGCTCTCTGCTTTCTGTTTTGGCTGTTCCGGGTCAAAAAAACCGGCAGCCAACGATCCTGTGTCAGAAAAACCAAAAGCGCAGATGCCGGAAGTCCCCATGGATAAGACGGCTGCACGTTACGGCACGGTGTATCTGGATTCCGAACGTACGCAGGAATTCAATCTGTATCAGGAGCCTGCCAATGCAAAAAGCCCGGTGACCGGTAAGGTTAAGGCCGGCGATCAGTTCAGGATCCTGGATGAGAAGGACTTTTTTGTTCTGGTAGAAACAGAAGACAAGCGTAAAGGCTGGATTTTTAAGCAAAACGTGGCGGAGTATTTCTTCTGGTCTCCGGAAGAGAAAAAGGATGGGAAACAGTTGCCCGTTCCGGATGCGCTGGCCGTGTTTGGCCCCAGCTTTGAGGAGAATCCGGTGGAGCCTGCTGTCTGGTATGAAGTATGTCCTAAAACAGATCTGGATCTGTATGAGTTCCCCCATGTGAAAGCGGCTGTGGTGGCAAAGGCAAAAGCCAACCATCGCTATCTGGTCACGGATACGGCCATGGTGGGGTTCCCCAGGCTTTCCTACCGGGAATTCCCCAATGGCGCCAAGGGCAGCCATATTGTGGGGCTGGGCTTTGAAGACTCTGTGTTCTATCATGAAGGGCGGGTGTTCCGAACCGGGCACGGTTCCCCTTATGCAGCGTACAGCGGGTTTAAGAATATAGAAAACTTTGATCCGGATTTTAAAAATCTGGCAAAATACCGGAACCACTGGCTGCGGCTGCAGACAGAAGATGGAACGGAGGGCTGGACAAAGAGTTACCAGTTTGAAAAGCCCAAAGAGGACCTGTGGAACCGGGGCATTTTCTTTGCGGGATATGGAGGCCCGAACATGTACCTGCATGTGAAAGAACATCCTGTTAAGATTTTGTTCAGGACGTATAAGCAACCCCTGTATGCAGACAGCAGCAAAGAAAGCGTTGCCTCTTCTGTCAAAGAGGAAGCGTATTACGGTTTTAGCAACAGTCGTGTAAAAGTGTTGGAAGAAAAGGGGGATATGAGCCGGATCCAGTCTTATAAAAATGGTTTTGCCGCCTGGGTTCCGTCCCGGTATCTGGTCGATTATAAACTGGCTTACGGGCATGAAATTGAAAAAGTCAGAGAGGGCCTGAAGAAGCGCGGAACCAAATCCTATTCCGATTTTGCGTTACGGGAGTTTCCGAAGGAAAGCGAGATGCCGAAACCGGATCCTGCAGTGATCCGGACCGGCGTGATCGCCGGCACGGAAGTGCGTATGCGCAAGGAAGGAAATATGCGGGGAGAAGTCCTGGGTTATTTTGATAAAGGCGAGAAAGTAACCATTCTGGAAACCAAAGAAGGATGGCATAAAGTGAAACGGGCCAACAACGCAGTTGGCTGGGTGTCCGGTCAGTTCTGCAAAGAGGAATTTGCAAGATAGTTCTGTAGCTGCGTTGAGGGACATTGATGCAGTCAGTCACAAAAAGCACCGGTCAGCGTGCAGATGAATGAATCAGCGTTTCCTTACCATGCAGCAAATAAAAACAGCGTGGCTTTGCGTTTGTGTTCAAAGCCACGCTGTTTGGTTCAGGACTGTTTTTTCTTTTTCTTTTTGCTTTTGTCAGTGTTTTCAGTAGTCTCTTTTGGTTGGGCTGTTTTGTCTTCCGCCGGTTCTGCCTCTTTCAGCTTTTCTTCCAGCATGGGCCAGATTTCCGGTTTTTCGAAACCGTAGCGCCAGGTGGCGAAGCCTGCCAGGTTATACTGTTTCAGCAGTCCGGCCTTGTGTGCCAGGCTGGTTTTGTTTTCCTGCCAGAAGGAGTAGGGCACATCGTTTTTCACGTAAGAATAATACGTCACTTTTTCTTTTTCCAGCCAGCGGCAGCGGAAGGTCTCGTCGCTGCTTTTTTCTGCGATGAGTTTTTCGGAACCGGGCATAGACAGGGTTTTGGCGTAGAAACGCTTATTGTCATTGTCGTAGTGCCACAGCCGCATGTAGAGGGGCATCCCCAGCACCACTTTGTGAGGGGGAACTTCCTCCAGGGTGTTTTTGATACCCCGTTCCACCCAGTCGTAACCGGCGGTTGGACCGGCTTCAGGGCTGCCGCCGGAATACTGGTCATACGCCATTACCATCATGTAATCCAGATGCTCCGCCAAGGCCTTCCGGTCGAAGCATAAAGACCAGTTGGGACTGCCCTTGGGCACGGTCACATCCATGCTCAGGATCAGCTTGTCCTGCTGGGTTGCTTTGCGGATCTGCTTCACAAATTCTGTGATCCGGTCCTTATCCGCTTCGTAAATATTTTCAAAGTCCAGGTTGATGCCGTCGAACTTATGCTTCTGATACTGCTGGCGCAGCTGTTCAATGACAAACCGTTTTGCGTTTTCATCATCTAACAGCTTTTTGGTACGGTCCGGCTTGAAACCGTTGGTGATTAAAGGCCACACCTGGTAGCCCCTGGCATGGGCCCGTTCCACGTAGCCCTCCACACTTTTGTCTTTGATTTTGCCATATTCGTTTTCGATTTCATACCAGCAGGGAGAAACCACATTGACCCCGGGCACCTTGTCCAACGTAGACAGGTCTACCTCCGGCTTATGATCGTGCTGCCACACCAGATTGATCTTGTAAGGCAGGGCCGGCTTGGGCGGGGGCGCAGGCGGCTTTTCCGTGGTGGTGCATGCCGTACAGGCCATACAACCCAGCGCAAGAAGGCTGATTAACACTTGTGCAAAAAGCTTTTTCATAGTTAAACTCCATAGGTAATGATAGTTTAAGGAATGAGACCGCCTGCACGCAGCGACCCGTTCCCGGAGGGCGCGAGGAACCCTTGTGTGCAGAAGGTCAAACAGGACACGAAACCATACGTTACACTTAGCTGCGCGACGCGGGACAGGCCCGAAGCGTTAGGGTCGCAATGTAAAGGCGGTGTCATTCCGATTACACTACCATTATATCAAAAAAACGAAATCCGTGCGCAGGTGTTTTAATTCATTTTTTCTTATGTTATAATAGTTTATACCTTAAAGCATGATTCACAAACTTTATATTTTTAGTCAGGAGGATCTCACATGTTAAGAAAATTTAAAGGAATCAGCCCGGATGTTGATCCGAAGGCTCACGTATTCGAAAGCGCGGATGTAATCGGCATGGTAAAAATGAAAGAGTTCTCCAGCGTATGGCCTAACTGCACGGTGCGGGGCGACGTAAACCGCATTGAGATCGGCCGCTACTCCAACATTCAGGACAACAGCTGTCTCCATGTGGCAGACCGTTATGCCTGCATCGTTGGCGATTATGTGACCGTTGGCCACTGCGCGACCCTGCATGCCTGCACCATCGAGGACCATGTGCTCATCGGCATGGGTTCCGTGGTACTGGACGGCTGTGTAGTAGGTACCGGCAGCGTGATTGCGGCTGGCGCCGTGGTGACCAAAGGCACTATTGTAGAACCCTATTCCCTGATGGCCGGCATCCCGGCAAAATGCATTAAAAAGCTTCCGGAAACCAACATGAAGACCATCCACAGCCAGGCTATCAAATATAAAACCCTGTGGACGGAAGGCTACGGCATTCTGCCGGACGCGGACGGGGAGTCCTATCACGGCGAAAAGATTATGGACTGATGTGTCCTGCAGTCCGAAATGAGGGAGGGTTTGCCTGTGCGGTTTAAATCGCAGGCAAAACTGCCCTTGGCAGGCATATGGGTTATATTTTGCAGAGTTTAGGAGATTGTGTTTACGTAATTATGGCTAAAAGGGAAAATAAATTTGCGAAGACGGTACGGAAGGAAGATGTCTCCAACGAAAATTTCGGTCTGGGCCGGCCTTTCGATTTTGATGACAAATTTAACCGGGTCGCCATCATGGGCGCGTTGGTAGCTACGATTATCCTGCTGATCTTCCGTCAGGTTACGGGGAGCGGTACCGGCAGTGTCATGCTGGACGGCGTCAGTTATGCCGCCGGTTTCTTCTTTGCCTACCTCATCGGCAGGGAAGTGGATCCGGAACCGGGACGGGAGTGGGGCGCCCTGTTGGGAGCTTTTATCACCCTGGGGCTGGAAACCTTTATGGGCGTGAACATCAACGGGGTCGTAGGCCTGTTGTGGATGCTGTTCGTCTGCCGCATGTTCAACCGTACCTCCGGTTCCCGGCACCGCATCGGGGACAATGTCATCATCCTGGGTTCCGCCTTTTGGATGGGGTACATCGGCTACTGGCTGTTCCCGGTGGTGACGGGAATCTGCTATGTGCTGGAAAGCCAAATCAGGGAAGGCTATTTCCGCAGTCTGTATCTGGCCGGTATCGCCTTTGCCATGTGTGTTGTTACGGGACGCGGCACGGAAGTTCCGGTGTTGTCCGCAACCTATCTTTATATGATGGGCATTGCTTTCATTTTGTTCCTCCCTCAGCTCACCATGGCCGCGTACAGTACGGCCCGGGACGACCGGCATAACCAGTATCTGGTCCGGACCCGTCTTCAGTGCGCCCAGGCCGTGTTCCTGCTGGCCACAGGGCTGCTGCTCTATTTTGGAGGCAATACAGCCGGTATTATTTTCCTGCCCTGCATCGGGACGGCCATTGGCACGGGCCTTTTCCTGCTGCTGTACCTGGTGAAGAAGAAGCAGGAGGAAGAAGGAAAGCAATAAAGCGTATCTGTTTTACCGATAAACCGTTGCCGTTTCCTCTCAATCTGCTTCCGAAACGTTGGTTGAGAAAAGGTAAAATATATATAATTATATAATGAAAGCAAGGAGATTTTCAAATGGCAGAAAGAAAAATACAGTTTACTACTAACAAAGGGGTATTTGTGGCTCAGATGTTTGAGGAAAAGGCGCCCCAGACCACGAAGAACTTTATTGAGCTGACGGAAAAAGGCTTTTATGACGGTCTCATTTTCCACCGTGTCATTGACGGCTTCATGATCCAGGGCGGCGACCCCACCGGCACCGGCCGTGGGGGCCCGGGCTACCGGATCAAAGATGAGTTCGGCGAAGGGCTGGCCCACGACAGCGAAGGCATCCTTTCCATGGCCAATGCCGGTCCCAATACCGGCGGCAGCCAGTTCTTCATCACTTTGGCTCCCACGCCCTGGCTTAACGGGCACCATGCCATTTTTGGCAAGATTGTGAAAGGCATGGATGTAGTACGGGAGATCGGTTCCGTAGCTACCAACTTCCAGGACAGACCGGTGGACCCGGTAGTGATGGAAAAAGTGGAAGTGTTGGCAGAATAAAAATGTAGTTCCTATTTTTAGAAATGGAAACAAGCATTATTCTCCTGACAGGTATAAATGAACGCGCTGAATTTTGAATAACAATAATATTCTGTAAATATTTTGCTTGCATATTTGTCATCTTTGTCATATAATATGAACGTTGGCGAAAGTGATACATCGTCAGCTAAAGTATTTTTTTAGGAGGCCCGCAAGATGACAGGCAAAGTAAAATGGTTTAATGCAGAAAAAGGTTATGGTTTTATTGAACGTGAAGACGGCGGCGATGTATTCGTACATTTCTCTGCTATTCAGGTTGAAGGCTACAAAACTCTGGAAGACGGTCAGACTGTTGAATTCGATGTGGTTGAAGGCAGCCGCGGCGAACAGGCAGCTAACGTTCGTCCTGTAAAATAATCTGTTTTTCAAAATCTGATTGCACGATCGATCCGCATGAACCAAAGGGCATTCCTGAAAAAGGAGTGCCCTTTTTTTATAGCGTTGTGACAAGCAGGATGTTATGAAGTGTTTTATTCTTTTTTTGGTTACCGTCTGGCTGCAGTGTGCTTTTTCGGGAGCGGGATCTGCGGAGATGCCCCTGGGCAGCCTCGGATACTCTCCGGAAGACACGAAACCGGTACTGCAGCAGAAAACAGAATATAACAGAGCCTACTGGACTCTTTTTTCCCTGATTGCTTCTTCGGCGGCCTATGCGCCGGATGACGGGATCGAGGCCGTGTATCTGAAAGACCATGGCTGGGAGTTTACGCCGAACCGGATCACGGACGGAAAGACCACGGTACATTTTATTACGGCCAGAGGAATGATGGCGGACGGCAACCCGTTATATGTGATTGCCTTTCGCGGCAGCGCGGATAAAAAGGATTGGTCAGCGGATTTTGTAACGGGCCAGGTGATCTATGGCGGCAAAACGCTGAAAGAGTCGGAAAAGATATCCGGTTCCCTCCTCGGTGGAAGCAAAGAACGGGACGCGATTCGGGCTGCGGCGAAAAAAGCCGGCTTTGCCAGGCCGCCCCGGGTGCACAAAGGGTTTAACAGCTACGCGGACCTGACTTTGCGTATGCTTCTGACTTCCGGTTCCTATGAGTTTCTGGAACAGTACCGTAAAGAAAAAGAAGCGCGCCTGCTGCTGACCGGGCACAGCCTGGGCGGTGCGGTAGCCACCATCGTAGGGCAGCGGCTCATTGATTTCGGCTTTGCTCCGGACAGACTGCAGGTCATTACTTTCGGCGCGCCGGCAGTAGGCAATACACCCTTTGCCCAAATGTATGGGGACCGCCTTGACCTGATCCGTGTCACAAATTCGGAAGACCCTGTGCCTCTGACACTGCAGGCAGTACTGCGCAACTATAAACAGTTCGGGAAGGAGGTCCGCTTCCGCATTCCCAGGACTTTCAATAACATGAATCATTTCCTGCATCTGTACCTGGATGCGGGTCTGAAGAATTATTACAGTGCTTTTGACGTGTCGGTAAAGCAGGGGCTCATACAGAAGGAAACGGATGAGCAGCATAACGCTGCGGATAAGCCAGCGGTGTTGTTGTATGTGGAAGGCAGCGAATCGGGAAGAAAAGTCAGCAATACGGATGTAAAAACCACCATGGAGTTGCTGGAACGGTTTATCCTGAATGAGTATAAAGCCCTGTTCCCCAATTATGTTGTGGTGCGGTCTCCGCAAGATCCGTATGAGGCCATGCATACGCAGGCGGTGGACTACCTGCTGCAGGTAAAATTTGACGCCGTGACCAATCAGAATAACAATAACTGGTTCCTGACGGTAGAGCAGACCGTGACGGATAAAAATGGTAATGTGCTGCTTGCCGACACTGCATCCAGAAGGACTTCGCCCCTGGCGGGCAATATCCTGGCGGCGATGGAAGTAATCGGGGTGCAGAAGGCGGAACTGCTGCGGCAGATGCCCTGGCTGCGGAAGGAAGCGGAAAGATAACCCCATCTGCCCTTGGTCAGCGTGCAGACGAATTAATCAGCGTTTCCAATAGTTTTGGAAGCAATGTCTCCACAAATTTATTAGACATTTATATAGGCTATGGTGTATAATATTTTTAAACGTTAATAAGAATTGTTCTTGATATGTTAACAATTTTTGCTGAGGAGGGATTGCTATGGATTCGAGATTTTACAGTTGCCGCAAATGTGGTGTGATCGTAGGATTGGTGGAAGGCTCTCTGGCAGGAGTGACCTGCGACGGCGAACCTTTGGAAATGATGCGCGCCAACAGCGTAGACGCATCCCGGGAAAAACATGTGCCGGTGGTGAGCGTGGCAGAATCGATTGTTTCTGTTAAGATTGGAAGCGCGGAGCATCCCATGACGGCGGCTCATCATATCAGCTGGATTTATCTGCAGACCCAGAAGGGCGGGCAGCGCCGGGCTCTCACCATTGATGACAAGCCGGAAGCAAAGTTTGCCCTGGTAGACGGGGACAAACCTGTTGCCGTGTTTGCGTACTGCAATCTCCACGGCCTGTGGGTGACAGAACTGTAAGAATAAAAATAAAAAGCGCCATTGCGGCGCTTTTTTTTAGGAATAAAATAATATGAAGTGTGTGAATCATGGGTAAGGATAGAACATAAGCAAAACATCGGAAAAGATTGCGACATTTCATGAGATGAAATGTGCCGTCGTGGCGAGACTGTCTGAGGGGCGAAGCCCCGAGTTTCGAAGCCACAGGCACATGAGTCCATGAAATAGCAATCTTTTACGGTTTTGCGTTGTTTTATCCTTGCAGCATGATTCAATCGCTTATAGCATTATATAATTTTCGTCGTCCAGTCTTCTATATTCCAGACCTCGTCGATCCAGTCCTCATAGAATTCCGGTTCGTGTGATACTAGAAGCACGGAACCTTTGAATTCAATGATAGCCTTTTTCAGTTCCTCCTTGGCTTCCACATCCAGATGATTGGTGGGCTCGTCCAGCACCAGCCAGTTGACTTCCTGTAACATCAGTTTACAGAGCCGCACTTTGGCTGCCTCGCCGCCGCTGAGCACGAATACCTTGGTAGTGATGTGTTCGTTGGTCAGGCCGCAGCCTGCCAGAGCGGCGCGGACTTCCGCATTGGTCAGGCCGGGATAGGCATCCCACACGTCTTCCAAAGCGGTCTTTTCGTTTTTGACACGTTCTTCCTGCTCAAAGTAACCGGGCTGCAGAAAATCTCCCTGGCGTATGGTTCCCGCAAAGGGAGGAATCATACCCAAAATCGTTTTTAGCAGGGTAGTCTTGCCCAATCCGTTGACGCCCCGCACCGCCACTTTCTTGTTTCGTTCCAGCTTAAAGGAAACCGGACGGGTCAGGGCACTGTCGTAACCCAGCACCAGATCTTCCGCTTCTGCCAGAAAGCGCCCGGGAGTTCGTCCCGGTTGGAAACGGAAATGAGGTTTAGGCCGTTCTGTGGGCTTCTCGATCATCTCCATCTTGTCCAGCTGGCGCTGGCGGCTGCGGGCCATGCCGGTGGTAGCTACTCTTGCCTTGTTCCGGGCAATGAAATCTTCCAGCTTCGCCATTTCCTGCTGCTGCCGCACGTAGGCGGCTTCCAGCTGGGCCTTGTGGATCTGGTACAGTTCCTGGAATTTGTCATAGTTCCCGGTGTAACGGGTCAGCTGACAGCCTTCCAGATGATAAATTACGTTGGCTACATTATTTAAAAAGGCTACGTCATGGGAGATGAGAATGAAAGCGTTTTCGTAATTCTGCAGGAAGCGGGTGAGCCAGCGGATGTGCTCCACATCCAGATAGTTGGTGGGCTCATCCAGCAGCAGAATATCAGAATCCTGCAACAGCAGCTTGGCCAGCAGTACCTTGTTGCGCTGTCCGCCGGAAAGATCTGCTACATCCCTGTCCAGACCGATATCTCCCAGGCCCAGGCCATTGGCGAAGTCTTCAATCTGGCTGTCCAGGGAATAAAAACCGCTGTGCTCCAGGCGGCTCTGGATTTCACCTACCCGGGCTAGCATTTTGTTCATGGTATCTTCATCTGCCTCAGCCATTTTGTCGTACAGCTCCAGCATTTCCTGCTCAGCGGCAAAATCTTCATTGAAAGCCGTGCGAAGCACATCCCGGATGGTCTTGCCATTTTCCAGGCTGCTCATCTGATCCAGATAGCCTACCTTGATTTTACCGGGCCAGGTGATCTGCCCATCGTCAGGCAGCAGGTTGTTGGTGATCAGATTAAAAAAAGTAGATTTACCTTCCCCGTTGGCGCCCACCAGGCCGATGTGTTCCCCTTTTTCCAGTTTGAAGGAAACATCTTCCAGAATCTGGCGCCCGCCGAAGGAATGGCTTACGTGACTTACGGTTAAAAAGCTCATAGGTCCCCCTGTAATACTAAGACTTCAAAAAGCAAACGGCCTCTGCCGTTTCCTGTACGCGTATGCATAAAAAATATATGCCTATTCTATCCTATACAGGTTGCTTTTGTACAGAAAAATTTTGTGGTACAATATAAAAAACGCTTTAGTATTCTGGTTAATAGTGGCCGGGCAACCCGGGAGGGTCCCAGTCGACGAAGGACGCTGTGCTGAGCGTAGCGATGCGCGGCACACTGAGGAGTGGGAGGCGGGTTGCCCTGCCAATTCGTCTTTAAATCATTAGAGGATTAAGTTTGACGGACAAGGAGGAAACACCATGATTACCGGTAATAAAAAAGACATTGCAAAACTTTTGCCGTATGTATCCCAACGGCTGGGGACCGCCCTGCAATACATTGCGGAAACAGATTTTACCAACGTGAAGAACGGTGAATATCATTTGGACGGGGACAAGGTCTTTGCCCGGGTGGACCGTTACACTACAGAACCCAAAGACAGCAAAAAACCGGAAAGTCACAATGCCTACATTGATGTACAGTATCTGGGGGAAGGCACGGAAAAGATTTATTATACTGCCAGGGCAGATGCACATAAAGTTATAGAAGATTACGCTGCGGAACGCGATCTTCTTTTTTACGCGGATGCGGGAGAAAAAGACAGCGTTACTCTGGGCGACGGCATCTTTGCCATCTTCTTTCCCTGGGAACTGCACCGTCCCGGCTGCCATGCCCTGCATGCCGGCTGCGCTGTGCAGAAGATTGTGGTGAAAGTGCTGGCTGAGTAAGTCGTTTATGCCGTTTATGCCGGTTATCAACCCGGTTCGACTGTGTTTCCTGACAGGTTTTTTGCATTTTCAGAACGCGTTTGGAAAATACATAAGCATGATTCCGAAAAATATCTTAAAAAAGTTGTTGACAAGGTCTTGCGATTGTGGTAATATAACTCACGTAGTCGTTGAGACTGCGAGCTAATTCCACCATAGCTCAATGGTAGAGCATTCGGCTGTTAACCGAAGGGTTGTAGGTTCGAGCCCTACTGGTGGAGCCAATGTGGCCGGTTGGTCAAGCGGTTAAGACACCGCCCTTTCACGGCGGTATCAGCGGTTCGAATCCGCTACCGGTCACCATATTTTTTTTGGGCGCTTAGCTCAGCTGGGAGAGCGTCTGCCTTACAAGCAGAATGTCAGCGGTTCGATCCCGTTAGCGCCCACCAATTAAAGACAGAAATGACGGACAGGTTCACAACCTGTCTTTTTTGTTTTTACAGCGTAATGTATACATGCGTTACGAATTTATTTTATGGACACTTTATGTTATAATCTAAGATAATATGGGTCACAGACTACTATGAAATGAACTCAATGTGACAAATGAAAATAAAATGCTAAGGCTGATTTTTGAAAGGGTGTTACTATGTTAACGGTAAAAAGAGTTACAGCGTTGTTATCCATGGTTACGGTTTTGGTTTTTATGGCATTTCCCGCTATGGCAGCGGAACTGTCTGTGAAAGAGAATCGGACAAGATCGGGAATTGTCAATGTAGCGGTACCATATATTTCCGGTTCTGTCGGAGGAAAACAGGTAGATAACCTGGTGAATAAGGCTGTGTTATCGTATGTGAATTCACAGATGAAGCAGATTATGTCCAAGGAGGAAATAGAGACCTTTGAAAGTACTCACGCAGATCCCCGTGAATTAGGTGAGATGCTGCGTTATAATACGGATCTGGTCAAATATACGGATAAGAAGATTTTAGATAAGAATACAGCGGGCAGAGTGACAGCCTCCTGGTATGTTCGCAATGAATATGAGGTCAAAGCGGCCAAAGATACGTTTTATTCTGTGATCCTTAAAACGAAAACATATACAGGCGGCGCCGGTGACGTGATTGTCTGGAAAGCCATGAATTTTGATTTAAAAGACGGGCATTTGATGGAATTGAAAGAGCTGTTTGATGCCAACGCTGATTACGCGGCCCGTTTACAGACACTGATCGGGTATCAGCAGAAGGGCCGGGCCCGCCTTATCCGGCATATTAAGGGGAAGAATGTTTCGGAACCCACTCCCGTTACGATTACCGGTCAGGAAAACTTCTATGTGGACGACCATTATAATCTGGGCATCATCCTTTATTCGGGAGCGTCCGGAGCAAAACGGTTGCCTGTGGACGGAGCGGCTGGCAAAGATGCAGAAACTTCCAACGGGACACCTGCCGGTGAATCCGGTCCGGCTGCTGTAAACAAGCAATCCGCAACGGGACAAATGGAAATATATGATATTTCACTGAATGATTTTGCGGATCTGATCAGGCTGTAATGTTGTACGGAGAAACGATTCCGAAGAAAACCGCTGTACAAAGAAAACGGCGGTACGGGTTAACACGGATTGAATCATAATTCAAAGGAGCTGATTCCCATGGATAAAGAAGCGTTGAAAGCTGCGGTCTGCGGTGCTATCGATGCGGCAAAGGCTGACATCGAAAAGCTGGCCCTGTGCATTGAAAGCGAACCGGAGCTTGGCTTTAAGGAAACCAAAACGGCAAAAAAAGTTGAAGACTATATGCGGTCCTTAGGTCTGGATCCTCAGACCGGTCTGGCCCTCACCGGTGTCAAAAGCCGGGTCAAAGGCGGTAAGCCCGGACCTTCCGTGGCGGTGCTGGCGGAACTGGATGCCATCGGCACCCCGGACAGTCCCAAAGCAGATCCCCTTACCGGAGCGGCCCACACCTGCGGTCATTTTCTCCAAACTTCGGTTATGCTGGCGGCCTGCACCGGTATCATCAAATCCGGTGTCATGAAGGAACTGGCAGGTGATGCCGTGTTCTTCTCCGTTCCGGCAGAAGAATATGTGGAAATTACCTACCGGAAGAGCCTGCGGGAGCAGGGGAAACTGCATTATATCTGTGGCAAAGGCCAGCTTATTTACGAAGGCCACTTCGACGATATCGATATGGCCATGATGATGCACTCCCAGGCTAATATGCCCCAGAAGGCGGTGGCCATCGGCACTTCCAGCAACGGGTTTGTAGGCAAGACTGTGCAGTATATCGGCAAGTCTGCCCACGCAGCCAACGCCCCCCACGAAGGCATCAATGCTCTGAACGCGGCCTGCCTGGGTCTCATGGGTATCAACGCCCTGCGGGAGACTTTCCGCGAGCAGGACATCATCCGGGTGCACCCCATCATCACAAAGGGTGGCGACCTGGTGAACAACGTGCCCGCGGATGTGCGCATGGAACTGTATGTGCGTGCTGCTACCATGGAAGCCATTGACAACACCCACAAACGGGTGGACGCGGCCCTGAAAGCCGGCGGCGACGCCGTAGGCGCCCAAACTATTGTGGAGACCCTGCCGGGCATGCTGCCCCTGCACTGCTGCAAAGAGATGAATGACCTGTTCGTGGCAAACGTGAAAGAGTTCTCTCCGGAAACGGAGATTGTGGACTCCGGTCACTTCAGCGCGTCAACTGACATGGGGGATGTGTCCCATCTCATGCCGGCCATCCATCCTTTCATCGGCGGTACGGACGGAGCGCTCCATACCAAAGACTTTACCGTGACGGATTTTGACGCGGCGGTGATCACTCCGGCCAAAGCCTTTGCCCGCATGATCGTGGACCTGTTGTACGATGACGCGGCCTGCGCGAAAAAGATCCTTGCGGATAACAAACCGCTGCTGACCAAAGAAGAATACATTGCCAAGTGCGATTCTTATTTTTCTAAATAAGTTTTTCCGAAATAATTTCAGAGAAGCAAAATTCATTGTGTTATTATCATTTAATTTTTCAGTTTCTCTGCGATTATAAATATTATTTTTAAGGAAGTGAGTGAAATGAAAGATTTCCGTCTCCATCTCATCGTTCTCATCCTGATCGTTGTGGCGGAAAAAATCGGCAACATTTCCATCACGGTGGGTGTCGGCAAAATCGTGCTGCTGCCCATGATGTACGCGTTGCTGATGGGCGTAGCGACAGCGCCCCGGTTTACGAAAATCTCCTCTGAAAAGAATGTCAAAACAGCCAGCTCGTTGTTAGGCGTTACCCTGATGCTGCTGATGGCCCGGTACGGTACCCTGGTAGGTCCCAGCCTGCCGAAGATCCTGGCGGCTTCTCCTGCACTGATCCTGCAGGAATTCGGTAACCTGGGCACCATCATCATCGGTGTTCCCCTGGCAGTGTTTGTAGGACTGAAGCGGGAAGCCATCGGCGCTGCCCACTCCGTAGCCCGTGAACCGAACGTAGCCCTTATCGGCGAACGGTTCGGTCTGGACGGCCCGGAAGGCCGCGGCGTTATGGGCGTTTACATCTGCGGTACGGTTATCGGTACCATCTTCTTTGGTCTGATGGGCAGCCTGGCGGCGGCGTACCTGCCGTTCCATCCTTATGCCCTGGCTATGGCTGCCGGCGTAGGCTCTGCCAGTATGATGACCGCAGCGGTAGGTTCCCTGTCCGCCATGTTCCCCCAGATGGCAGATCAGATTGCGGCGTTCGGCGCCGCCTCCAACATGCTGTCCGGTTTGGACGGCCTGTACATGAGTATCTGGATGGCCCTGCCTTTCGCGGAATGGCTGTACAGAAAATCCTACCGCATGAAATACGGCGTGGATCCGGAACCCCCTGTGATTAAGAATCTGGAAGAAGGAAAGGAAGGTGAAGCAAAATGAAGATGAGTGAAACCTTAGGCGTTTTATTGATTTGCGGCTTCCTTTCATTAATAGCTAACGTAGTGGGAACGAAAAACGGTTTCGTGGAAGCCATCCCCGGTATGCTGTTCCTGATTGCCCTGGCTTTTGTGGGCATCTGGCTGGGAAAAGTGATTCCCGGCGGCATCCCCGGCGTTGCTTACGTAGTAACCATCGGCTGTATCCTGACCGTTCCCGGAGTGCCTTGCGCAGCCGCCATCTCGGCAGCGGTATCCAAGGTTGGTTTTATGCAGCTCTGTACCCCCATTCTGGCCTATGCCGGTGTGGCGATTTGCAAAGACCTTGACGTATTTGCGGAAAGCAGTTGGCGTATCGTTGTGGTAAGTTGCGTGGTATTCGTGGGTACCTATATCGGTTCCGCTATCATCGCCCAGCTGATCCTGAAAGCGATTGGACAGATTTAACAGTTTGCGTGTACCGAATGTGAGTGCCGGACTGAACCGTTTTCATTACAAAGAAATTTTGAAAACGATAAGTCCGGCGCTTTTATTATTTCTGAAAGGTGTTATATTTGATACAGTTCAATTGTAAATTTAACTTTTAGAAAAATATCTTTTTAAGTTGTTCGAAAAATTGAAAGGTTTCTGCTAAAATTGTGATAATATCATTGGTAAACTATGAGCAGGAACTGTGAAGAAATCTTTTTGAGCAGTTCTTTAAGGAGAGGGGCGTTTCTATGAAAATCATTAATCTCTTAAAAGGAACAAAACCGGGCGTGTCCTGCGAGCTGTTTCCGCCCAAACAGGGGAGCCAGCTGGCGAATGCGCTGGAAATTGTAGATACCATTGCGAAACAGAAGCCTTCTTTTATCAGCGTGACCTACGGGGCCGGCGGGTCCAACGCCGGGGAAGCGGTGGCTGTGGCGGCAGAGGTACACAAGTGCGGCATTCCTTCCATGGCACATTTTACCTGCATCAATGCGGATGATCATGGAATCGAAGCAATGCTGAAGCAACTGCAGGCAAAGGGGATTGACAACGTCCTGGCGCTGCGGGGCGACCTGCCGGAAGGTACATCGCTGGAGCATGCGGAGTATCAGCATGCCAGTGATCTGGCAAAGAAAATCAAATCTTTTGGTGATTTTTGTGTGGGCGGCGCCTGCTACCCGGAAGGTCATCCGGAAAGTGCCGGTCTCAATGATGATATTGAAAAACTGAAAATAAAAGTGGACAGCGGCGTGGAGTTTCTGGTGACCCAGATGTTCTTCGACAATGATGTGATGTACAATTATATGTACCGGCTGCTGGCACACGGTATTACGGTGCCGGTGGTGCCCGGGGTGATGCCTGTTACCAATGCGAAGCAGATTCAGCATATCTGCAAGCTGAGCGGCACCAAGCTGCCGTTGCGTTTCCGGGCTATTGTAGAAAAGTACGGGGACGATCCGGAGGCCATGAAGCAGGCGGGGATCAATTACGCCACAGCCCAGGTGCTGGACCTGCTGGCTAACGGATTCATGGATGTGCACATTTATACGATGAACCGGCCGGAAATTATTGGGGGGATTTTGCAGAATCTTTCCTGTATTGTAAAATAATCTATAATTGTTTTGTTAGGAAAAGACATCGCAAACACGTCAACGATTGCTATTTTATGGACTTATGAGCCTGTGGCTTCGAAACTCGGGGCTGCGCCCCTCAGACAGTCTCGCCACAACGGTTCATTTCGTCTCATAAAATAACGCAATCGTTTCCTACAGTTTGCTTCTGTCTTTTCCTATCCACAACATTTTTGTACATAATTATTTAAATGAGTATGGTGAAAGAACAGATTCAATTTAACAAAAAAGAAGCATTACGATACTATCGGGCTAAGCCGGATGATGCAGTGGCTGAAGCAGTCATCGACGCAGCGTACATAAAGCTGAAAAGTGAACTGCAGCCCCGGTATACGGTGAAGCGGTTAGGGTGTTGCGCAGAGGAAGCGTCTGTGCTGTTGGACAACGGCACTGTGTTTCACAGTAAAGCTCTGGCCCGGTATGTGGGGGAGGCAACGGAATTGTTTCTGTTTGGGGCGACGTTAGGGAGCCGTGTAGATATTGCGCTGCGGCGGATGGCACTGACCAGTGTGGCGGAGGCCGGGGCAGGTCAGGCTGTGGCGGCGGCGTTGATTGAAACCTACTGTGATGATTGCTGCGCGGAACTGCAGAAGCAGTTGCCGGAAGGGATGAAACTGAAGTGGCGTTTTTCTCCCGGATACGGTGACTGGGCGCTGGAGGAACAGAAGATTTTGTTCCCGGTACTGGGCTGTGCCCATACCATCGGCCTCACGTTGACGGAAAGCTGCATGATGGCGCCGGTGAAATCCGTGACGGCGGTGATGGCAATTACGGAAGATGACGAAGAAGACAAAGCAGAAAAGAATAAAAATGAAAAAACTTTTTTAAAAAAGTATAACTGCAATCAAACAGAAAATATTTTTCCAATTACAAACAACAAATGCCTGCGCTGCATTAAGATTGACTGCGAGTTCAGGCAAAAATAATTTTATAAAGTTGTTTATGTTTTAATGGTAAGCTGTTGTTGCAAAGTTGTAGGGAATTTGTTTTTCCTTAAAACGCTGTGTGGAGGATGCGGTATGTCTGTCCTTGATTTTTTAGGAAACGAAATTTTATATTTTGACGGAGCCATGGGTACGCGCCTGCAGGCGGCCGGACTGAAACCCGGGGAACTGCCGGAGGTGTGGAACATCACTCACGGTGATGTGGTGGCAGAGATCCATGCCAGTTACGTAAGGGCCGGAGCCAACATTTTAAAATCCAACACCTTTGGCGCCAACGCGTTAAAGATGCAGGGTTCCGGGTATTCTGTAGAGGACGTGGTGCTGGCAGCTTTTAAAAATGCAAGAGCTGCCTTTGCCCGGGTGTCCGAAGAATGCAATAGCAGGAGAAGCAATCAGACTGGCGTAGCCAGCGAACAGGCAGGTGCTGTCTGTTCCGACCCAGGTGCAAAATTCGCTGTTTCAAAACCGCAAGACAAACAGTTTGTGGCTTTAGATTTGAAAAAACAGTTTGTGGCGCTGGACCTGGGGCCAACGGGTAAACTGCTGGCTCCTTACGGAGATCTGCAGTTTGAAGAGGCTGTAGCCCTGTATGGGGAACAAGTCCGCGCCGGGGTGAAGGCCAACGCCGACCTGGTTCTGGTAGAAACCATGAGCGACAGTTACGAGGCCAAGGCTGCTATACTTGCGGCAAAAGAGAACAGTGACCTGCCTGTCTTCGTGACTTTTACCTTTGACAGGGATGGCAAGCTGCTGAACGGGGCGGATGTGGAAACGGCGGTGCTGATGGCGGAAGGATTAGGCGTGGACGCCGTGGGTTTCAACTGCGGGCTGGGGCCGGACCTGGTAGCCAGACTGCTGCCCCGTGCCCGCCGCGTTACGGATCTGCCTCTCATTGCCAACCCTAATGCAGGGCTGCCGGTGGAAAAGGATGGAAAAACGGTATTCACTACCGGCCCGGAAGAATTTGCGGACTACATGCTGGACGTGTACCGGGAAGGCGGCGCCGTATTAGGCGGGTGCTGCGGAACAAATCCGGATTACATCCGCCTGGTTGCAGAGCGGACCAAGGGTCTGAAGCCGATGCCCCTGCATGCTGTTTCAGAAATAAATAATACAGATGGGGAAGAAGCGAAAGTAATCATTGCAGATGATGCTGCAGCGGCAATAAATGAAGGAACTGTTTCACCGGCATATAAAAATAATAAGAAAGAAAATTACAGTTCCATCACCGCTGTTGCCGGTTACGGCGCGCCGGTGAATTTCGGTGAAAAGCCTGTCCTTATCGGGGAGCGGATCAATCCTACGGGCAAGCCCTTATTAAAAGAAGCATTGCGCAACGGGGACATGGACTATGTCTGCCGCCTGGGACTGGAACAACTGGACAATGGAGCCCACATTCTGGACGTGAACACCGGACTGCCGGGCCTGAATGAAACGGAAACATTATGCAACGCCGTGACTGCCCTGCAGGCCGTTACTCCCGTTCCGCTGGAAATTGATACTTCCCATTATGAAGCCATGGAGAAAGCCCTGCGCCTGTACAACGGGAAACCGTTGCTAAACTCTGTCAACGGCAAACAGGAATCCATGGACAACGTGTTCCCGCTGGCGAAGAAGTACGGTGCGACCGTGGTAGGTCTGTGCCTGGATGAAAACGGCATCCCGGATACAGCAGAAGGACGTCTGGCCATTGCGGATAAAATTATCAAAACAGCAGCGCAGTACGGCATCAAAGCAAAAGATATCCTCATCGACCCCCTGGCCCTGACCGTGAGCACAGACAGCCGCAACCCGGCCATTGACCTGGCGGTGATAAAAGCGCTGAAAGCAAAAGGCATTCACACCGTCATGGGCGTATCCAATATTTCGTTCGGCCTGCCTAACCGGGACGCGGTGAACAGTGCGTTTTTTGCCATGTCTCTGGCGGCGGGGCTGTCCTCCGCCATCATGAACCCCCAGAGCGAGCGTATGATGGAAGCTTATCACGCGTATTGCGCCTTAAGCGGGGCCGACGAAGGCTGCAAGGAATTTGTGGCCCGGTATGCGGATGCGCCCCAGCATAAAACGGCGGTGAAGGTGTCGGAGTACACCCTGTACGACGCCATCGTGAAAGGCCTGGTGGAGCAGAGCGGCATTGCCACGAAAAAACTGCTGGAAGAACAGAAAGCGCCGCTGGAAGTTATCAATCAGTTTATTATTCCGGCGCTGAATACGGTAGGGGAAGGCTTTGGCAAAAAGACACTGTTCCTGCCCCAGCTGCTGATGGCAGCAGATGCAGCCAAAGCAGCCTTTGATGAAATCAAAAAGCAGATGCAGGGGAGTGCTGCGCAGAACAACACAGCAACAGCATCCGCAGGAGGAAACAGTTCCGGCGCCGACGTCTCTCCTGGCGACACCATCGTACTGGCTGTAGTCAAAGGCGACATTCATGACATCGGCAAAAACATTGTCAAAGTGCTGTGGGAAAACTACGGGTACCATGTGGTGGACCTGGGCAAAGATGTGCCTGCCGAATCTGTGGTGGAAGCCGTAGAAAAGCATCACGCAAAGCTGGTGGGCCTCACCGCTCTCATGACCACTACCGTGGCCGCCATGGAAGACACCATCCAGGCGTTGCGCCGAAAGACCAATACAAAAATCCTGGTGGGCGGCGCCGTCATGACCCAGGAATACGCGGACACCATCGGCGCGGACGGTTACGCCCCGGACGCCGTAGCCGCTGTGGATTATGCGAACCAGCTGTTTAAAGGAAAAGTAGAATAGAAAAGAGCTTTATTTTTAAAACAGGTTTCCACCGGTCATTTGTTTTTGCCAATAATTTTACATCTTAATACATGCAATACAGCAGCAGGAAAAACATATCCTGCTGTTGTTTTTTCTTTTATTTCGTAAAAAGATAAATTTTAACATGAAAAATAAAAATGATTTGTTTTTCTGGGGTGCACATGTCCACAATGAGTTCCCTGAAATGTATTTTACGAGTGAACTAAAACAATAAAAATCTTTCTGTAAAACACACGACTTGTATCTTTCTTTCACAATTGTTTGCTAAATTTAAAAGATAAAAATGATTTTGTTACATTTTCTGCGGTGTTGCCTTGTGCGTCCAAAAATGCTATAATGCACATATGTCAAATGAGAGTGCATTTTTTTTTTAAGTGGCGGCAACAGACAATGTCGGTGTATCTTGTGATGTCCTCACAGTTTACAGCATTGCCTTTTCCAAAACGCAGCACTCCGCAAAAGGTTAGGAAACGCTGATTACTCAGCGTCTCCTTAAAAACAACAAAGAAGAAGGAGCGAATTAGTTATGAAAACGAAAAAATTTGTATCTGCATTGTTAGCTTCCGCAGTAGCCCTGAGCCTGGTTGCAGGTTGCGGCGGCGGAGACAAGAAAAAAGCTGACGAGAAAAAACCGGCGGCCGCTGCCGGCGCTGTAAAAGTTGGCGTGTTCCTGCCCCTGACCGGCGATAACGCAGCCGGCGGCGAACTGGAACTCCGCGGTATCAAACTGGCCAACAAACTGCATCCGGAAATCAACGGCAAAAAGATTGAACTGGTCATTGCAGACAACAAATCCGATAAAGCAGAATCTGCCAACGTAGTAGCCCGTCTCATTGAAAAAGATAAAGTTAAAGTTATCCTGGGTTCTTACGGTTCTTCCCTGTCCATGGCAGCCGGTAACATCGTAAAAGACAGCAAGGTTCCGGCTATCGGCACCAGCTGCACCAACCCCCAGGTTACCAAAGGCAACGAATACTACTTCCGCGCCTGCTTCATCGATCCGTTCCAGGGCACCGTTATGGCTAACTACGCTTTCAAGAAAGGCGCCAAGAAAGTGGCGATCGTACAGGAAGTTTCCAATGATTACTCTGTAGGTCTGGCCAAATTCTTCAAAGAAGCTTTTGAAAAACTGGCTGGCCCTGGCAGCGTGGTTGATATCGCCAACTACCAGACAGGCGACAAAGACTTCACCGCACAGCTCACCAACCTGAAAGCCAAGAACCCGGACGCCATTTTCGCACCCGGCAACTTCACCGAATCCGCACTGCTGGTTAAACAGGCCCGTCAGCTGGGTATCAAAGTTCCCTTTATGGGCGGCGACACCTGGGAGACCCAGGACTTTGTCAACGTTGGCGGCAAAGATGTGGACGGCGTAGCTTTCTCCAGCGCATTTGACAGCACCAAGGCTGCAACTCCGGAAGCCAAGGCATTCCTGGACGCTTATGCCAAAGAATACAAGGGCGAACAGCCTGGCGGTCTGACAGCTCTGGCTTATGACTCCTACCTGATCGCGCTGAACGCCATGAAGACTGCCGGCGTAGAAGACAGCAAGAAGATCCGCGATGCCATCGCTTCTACCAAAGATTTGGAAACCACTACCGGCAAGACCACGCTGAATGCTGACGGCGACCCCATCAAGTCTGCGGTTATCAAAACGGTTAAAGACGGCAAATTCACCTACATCGATATGGTTAACCCGGGAGATCTGAAAGCCAAATAATCGGTTTTGCTTACTAACCCCATAGTTTAATTCCCGTTTATGCCCTGCTTCCCTCCCTGCGGGGGAAGCAGGTATTTTTAGGTATACCGGTTCCCTGTGCCTGTACGATGCTCTCTGGCAGGCGGATGAACCGGCGTATCCTTTTATCTGAGGTGTAACACATGGAGCTTTTTCAAGCGATAGCCAATATGACTGCGGCAAGCTTTGCCCAGCATATGGTCAACGGTATTTCCCTGGGCAGTCTGTACGCCCTCATCGCCATCGGCTACACCATGGTGTACGGCATACTGCTGATGATCAACTTCGCCCACGCGGATATCGTCATGATGGCCTGTTATTTTGCCTTTTTCGGCATCACGGCCTTCCACATTCCCTGGTACCTGACATTTATCGGCACCATCATCGCCACAGCATTGTTGGGTGTAACCATAGAACGCTCAGCCTACCGTCCGCTGCGGGACGCGCCAAAGAATTCTGTGCTGATTTCCGCTATCGGCGCTTCTTTCCTGCTGGAAAATCTGGCTAACTATATTTTCAGTGGCCGTCCCATGAATTTCCCGGAGATTCCGTTCCTGTCCAGCATCATCAGCGTGGGCAGCATAAAAATCCAGGCCATCTGCCTGTTCATCCCTGTGGTAACGGTGGTCTGCCTGTGTATTCTGCTGCACATCGTCAACCATACCAAGACCGGTATGGCCATGCGGGCCGTGTCCAAGGACTATGAAATCGCCCGGGTCATGGGTGTCAACATCGACAACATCATTTCCATTACCTTTGCCATTGGCTCCGCCCTGGCAGCCGTCGGCGCCATCATGTGGGGCATCCGTTATCCCGGTATCACGCCGTATCTGGGTGTTATGCCGGGCCTGAAGTGCTTTATCGCAGCAGTGGTGGGCGGCATCGGTAATATCAAAGGCGCCGTTATCGGCGGCTTTATCCTGGGTATGGGCGAAATCCTGATCGTAGCCTTCTTCCCCCAGTTCTCCGGCTACCGGGACGCCTTTGCTTTCATTGTGCTGATTTTGATCTTATTCTATAAACCCACCGGTTTATTAGGCGAAAAAACGACAGAGAAGGTATAATCATGAATCAAAATAAACGAAACATCATGCTCACCCTTGCCGCTCTGGTCGTTTTGTTCGGCCTGGCGTGCTTTGTGCAGGCAGAAGTAGATTCTTATATCCGGCGTATTGTGAACCTGTGTCTCATCTACGCCATCATCGGTCTGTCCATGAACGTGACCAACGGCTTTGCCGGTCAATTCTCCTTAGGGCAGGCGGGCTTTATGGCCATCGGGGCCTACATGGTGGGCATCTTCACCGTACCGGTGGAACTGCGCGCGGACGTGTTCTATGCGATCCCCATGAACCCCCATCTTGTCAACGTGTACATGCCCCTGTGGATGGCGCTGATTTTGGGCGGTGTGCTGGCCGCCGGCATAGCCGGTCTCATCGGCACGCCGGTACTGCGGCTCCGGGGCGATTATCTGGCCATTGCCACCTTAGGTTTCTCGGAGATTATCCGCATCATCATCACCAATGCCACCAGCATCACCAACGGGGCCCTGGGCATCAAGAACATTCCGCCCCTGAACGATGTGCGGTACATCTTTTTGGCTACGGCCATTTCCTATGTGCTCATCACACTGTTGCTGAATTCTTCCTACGGCCGGGCCTTCAAAGCCATCCGGGAAGATGAGATTGCGGCGGAAGCCATGGGCATCAATCTGTTCTACCACAAGAACCTGGCCTTTATGGTCAGCGCTTTCTTCGCCGGCATCGGCGGCGGCCTCTACGGCGCCCTGCTGGGTACGGTAGATCCCAAAAACTTCTTGTTTACATTAACCTACAACTTCCTGCTGATCATCGTGCTGGGGGGCATGGGCTCCGTGACCGGCAGTATGTTCGGCGCCATCATCGTTACGGCAGGGCTGGAATACCTGCGCGTCTTTGACGAACCGCTGGAGCTGATGGGAGTCGCCATCCCCCTGTTCCGTCCGGGTCTGCGCATGGTGGTGTTCTCCATCCTGCTGATGATCTGCGTGCTGTTCTGGCGCCACGGCATCATGGGCACCAACGAACTCACCTGGGAAAAAATAATTCACTTTGTGAAGCACCCGCTGGCAGGCTTCCGCAAAAAGGGGGTGCAGGGTAAATGATCCGGACCGTATTGCGTACCGAGCATGTGACCATGCAGTTTGGCGGCGTCATTGCCGTCAACGATTTGAATATTGTCGTCAAAGAACACGAAATCATTGCCCTCATCGGACCTAACGGCGCGGGCAAGACCACGGCCTTCAACGACATCACCGGCGTGTACACACCTACCAAAGGGCGGGTAATCTATACCAAAACAAACGGGCAGGAAATTGACATCACCGGGAAAAAGCCCAGCGAGATCGCACAGCTGGGCATTGCCCGCACCTTCCAGAACATTCGTCTCTTCAAAGACCTGAGTGTGTATGAAAATGTACTGATTGCCAAGCACCTGCATTTAAAATCCAATTTTGTGTCCGCCACCTTCCGGCTGCCGGGCTACAAAAAAGAAGAAGAAGCCATGCGGGCCGACGTGGAACGGCTGCTGAAAGAAGTAAAACTGTGGGATGTGCGGAACGAAAAAGCCAGCAGCCTGCCCTACGGCAAGCAGCGTTACCTGGAAATTGTAAGAGCACTGGCAACGGAACCGCAGCTTTTACTGCTGGACGAACCGGCAGCGGGCATGAACCCGAAAGAAACGGCGGAGCTGACAGACTTTATCCGGCAGATCCGGGACCGGTTCAAGCTGACCATCTTCATGATCGAACATCACATGGACCTGGTCATGGAAATTTCCGACCGCATCTACGTGCTGGACTTCGGCACCACCATCGCCACCGGCGACCCGGCGGCTATCCAGAACAACGAGCGGGTTATCAAGGCGTACTTAGGGGAGGATGAAGATGCTTAAAGTCAGAGACCTGGTTGTGGCCTACGGCGGCATTGAAGCCCTGAAAGGCATCTCCATAGACGTACCCGAAGGACAGATCGTCACCCTGATCGGCGCTAACGGGGCAGGGAAGAGCACCCTGCTGCGCACCATCATGGGACTGGAGAAACCCCGGAGCGGTTCTGTGGAATACAATGAAGAAAACTTAAAAGGCCTGAACAGTCAGCACATCGTGACCCGGGGCATTACGTTAGTGCCGGAAGGGCGGCGGGTGTTCCCCAACCTGACTGTGCTGGAGAACCTGCGCATCGGTGCTTACCTGCGCAAAGATGAAGACGGTATCCTCAAGGACATCCAACGTATCTACGAACTCTTCCCAAGGCTGGAGGAGCGGAACTGGCAGATGGCCGGCACCCTGTCCGGCGGCGAGCAGCAGATGTTGGCCCTGGGCCGCGCCTTAATGTGCCGCCCCAAACTGATTATGATGGACGAACCTTCGTTAGGGCTGGCGCCTCTGGTCATCAAAGAAATCTTCAACATCATCCGGCGCATCAACGAAAGCGGCACCACAGTACTGTTGGTAGAACAGAACGCCAACATGGCCTTGAAGGTGGCCCACCATGCTTACGTGCTGGAAACGGGACGCATCAAGATGGAGGGCAGCGGCAGGGAACTGCTGGAAAACGAAGAGATCAAAGAGGCGTATTTGGGGAAAAAGAAAAAGTAAACAGTAAAAGTAAGTGCAGCCTGCAGGCAAAGAAAAACCTGCAGGCTGCATTTTCATGCTTACACGGCTCCGGCGGGGGAAACCCTGAACCACGCCTCTTTTGGCAGTTGAAATGCACTGCCATGCAGTCATTTCTACAGCCAAAGCTTCCAATAAAGACTTTACCTTTATATATTAAGAGGTGGGACGCTTTAACCTCACTGTTCATGCAGGTTTGTGTTGCGAAGTTGGTCGTTTTAACGACCAGGGGGGAGGGAAAAACTGTATTTTTAACTTGTTTATGCTATAATGACAGTAGAAGAATATTTAACAAGATACTTTCCCATTCTGGTCAGCATTATTATACGAATAGCCGTTATGTATCTATTTTGTTTCGAAAAGATTACGGCTGTCACACGGGTCTTGCGGATATAAAAAAGGCTTTTTGTGTGAGTGATTACGTTATAACAGAAGAGATATGCGAAAACATCTTTTTTTTGATTCAAATCAGAATAAATATATTGTATTAACTGCCATTTTTTTATTGTTTTGGTATTTTAATTACTGTTTTCCTTTAATTTGGGATGATTACGTTTACTCTTATATTTTTGAAGCTGGTAGTTTTCGAGGGCCTTTACCAGATTCAGCACAAAGAGTAAACGGTTTTAAAGATATTTTTATATCACAGTGGAATCATTACTTTTTGTGGGGCGGTAGGACGATTGCCCATGTATTAGCACAGTTTTTTTTATGGCAGGGAAAATCGTTTTTTTACGTTGCTAATTCAATATGCTTTGTATTTTTACTCTTAGAGATGCAATGGATTATTGACAAAGGGAAGATAAACTTTGATTTTAAAACAAAAGATATAGTTTGGCTGTTTATGAAAACAATTAGTGTACTCATTCCCTGTTTCAACGAAAGGGGTAATGTCGTTCCCATGAGCGAGGCGGTGGTACAACAGTTCAAAGAAAACCTGCCTCAATACGATTATGAGTTGATTTTTATTGACAATTATTCAACGGACGGCACCCGGGAAAAGTTAGAGGATATTTGTGCGCAAAACAAAAAAGTAAAAGCAATTTTCAATGCCAAAAACTTTGGTCAGTTTAATTCGCCTTTTTATGGTTTGTGCCAGACCTCGGGGACTGTGTCGTGACCCTGTGCTGTGATTTCCAGGATCCGGTGGAATTGATTCCACGTTTGGTGCACGAAAGGGAAAAAGGTTATAAAATCGTGTCCGCCATCAAGACGGAAAGTGAAGAAAACAGTCTGGTGCGTTTCTTACGTACTTGTTACTATAAGCTCATTAAAAGAATGTCCCAGGTGGAGCAGATCGAACACTTCACCGGGACAGGTCTTTATGATAAAAGCTTTATTGATGTATTGCGCAATCTCCATGATCCTACGCCTTTCATGCGGGGCATCGTGGCGGAACTGGGTCCGCTTCGCAAGGATATTCCCTATAAGCAGCAAAAACGCCGCGCCGGCAGGACCCATAACAACTGGTATTCCCTGTACGATGCGGCGATGTTAAGCTTTACTTCCTATACAAAAGTGGGATTGCGTATTGCTACCGTGATTGGATTTATTTTGGCACTGCTCAGTTTTTTGGTAGCTATGGTTTACTTGGTAGCAAAACTAATCTGGTGGGATGCTTTCCCCTTAGGTACTGCACCTATCCTTATCGGTATTTTCTTCTTTGGCTCGGTGCAACTGATTTTCATCGGTCTGTTAGGCGAATATGTTATGAGTATCAACACGCGGGTTATGAACCGACCGTTGGTGGTGGAGGAGAAGAGGATTAATTTTTAGGCATTGCCTTTTAGAACGGATTCGAAAAATGTTGTAATGGAAAAACTTATATATGAACGAAACCGATGTTAAAAACAATTACCGATTGCAGCAGAACAAATCCAATAACTATTGGGTAAATACTACACCAAAACAGTATGCAATGGCTGCGGCTACCAGTTACTCTAATCTGACAATTATGCTAAAGCTATAAAGGATTGAAACGCATGAATAGAAAAACCTTGTTGGTACTGATTTTGATTATCTGTCTAATGTATTTTATGAATATCGTGACGCCTTTATTGGCAGATGATTATTATTCTGTTTTTGTATGGGATGAAGGGAACCCAATTAATAGTGAGTTGCCGGAAAATGCTAAAAGAATAACAGGATTAGCAGATTTTTTAAAGTCAATAAAAACCTATTACTTGACGTGGGGGGGGAGAATACCTGGTGGCATTCCTGTTGGAGTATTTGCGCTATTAGGCAAAGAGTATTTTAACCCTGTAAACACTTTAATGGTAGTTGCATTGGTTACAGAGATTTATTGGTTGTCACATGAAGGAAAAATCTCTTTTAACTTCGACGCATCTTATATCTTTTGGATATTTTTTTCTTTATGGGCGTTTAACATCGGTTTTATAGACACTGTTTTGTGGCTTGGAGGTTCCTGCAATTATTTGTGGATGGAAGTGATTGTTCTAACCTTTTTAATTCCTTATGTTCAGAATTATTTTAACGCGGATTTACTTAGCCAAGACAGCAGGGTACTTACTGCAGGATTGTTTGTACTGGGTATTTTAGCAGGGTGGAGCCACGAAACAACTACCTGTTGGATTATCTTGATTATGTTCTACTGGATTTACTTATGTAAAAAATCAAATAATTTACAAAACTGGAAAGTTTCAGGTTTTGTTGGTTTTTGTATTGGTTATGTACTACTTATTTTTGCGCCGGGAAATTTTGTCCGATATCAGATGCAGCACCATCATAGTATTTTTTTAGTGAATTCATTGTTGCAAGCCAAAATATTAGAAACAAAAATGATATTGTTTTTTCATTTGTTCTTATGGTGCTTTATTATTTATTTTTTGTTTAGATATAGAAAAAAATTTAATAATGAGATTATTAAGCCATATTTGAATCTTGCAAAAGGATGTATTATTGTTGCGCTTGGATCTATTTTTATTATGTTTTTCTTTACGGGAAAGGCAATGAGACCATCTTTTCTAAGCCTTGTTTACCTATTAATTGCATCTGCTTCATTGTTTAGGGTTCAACAGATAACAGGGGTAAGTGTTATTAATAACAAAGTGAAATCTTTTTTTAAGGCTTTAGGGCATGTTTATTTTTTTGTTACAGTTATTGTATCAATAACTGGTAATTATCTTAATTGGAAACAATGGGATAGTGTTTTTTTACTTATAAAGCAAGAACAAAAGAATCCAACTCATAATGTTTTAACAATCAAACCAGCCATAACGGATAATAATATATATTGGTTTGCGGGTTCTGGCTTTTTTCACATTGTTGGTTTTCCCGTAACTGGAAATGATAAAAACTATAATAATGTAACTTTTTCTAAATATTATAATATTAAGGGAATAAAAGTTTTACGATAAAAATAGTGCGTAGGAATTGCATGATTAATTAAATAACTTAAAGTTTAATTGCATCATCAGAATGTTTAAAAGGACAACTGATTGAGGAAAAAGTATGAAAGATTTTGTAACTGCCAAAAAGGGAATTCTTTTTCTATTTATTATTTTTTGCTTTATGTATATATTAAACTCTTTTACACCATTATTGGCTGATGATTATTTTTCTGCATTTCTTTGGCCGGAAAAGGTCCGCCTTAATGATGTTTCTCATGAAGCGATAAAAAGAATTTCAAGCTTTGAAGATATCTATGAAGCTATAAAGAGTTATTATTTTACATGGGGCGGTCGTGTTCCGGGAGGTGCTCCTGTTTCCTTTTTTATTTGGCAGGGAAAAGGGTATTTTAACTTTTTCAATGCGTTTTTATTTACGCTGTTAGTTGGTGAAATCTATTGGCTTTCGCATGAAGGAAAGTTAACGCTTAATTTTAATCCAACTTATATTTTGGGCATATTTTTCGCTTTATGGGCGTTTAATGTTAAGTTTATTGATACTTGTCTGTGGCTTGGGGGTGCATGTAATTACTTATGGATGTTGGTTGTTGTTCTAGCGTTCTTAATTCCGTATGTGCGAAGTTACTTTGATACTAATGCGTTTCAGGATTGCAAAAAGGTATTAGCCGCAGGCATGTTCTTCTTGGGGATATTAGCAGGTTGGAGTCATGAAACAACGACTTGTTGGATTATCATAGTTTTGACGTATTGGCTTTATGTTAGCAACAATAAAAACGATTTGCAGTTTTGGAAAATTACAGGTTATATTGGATTTTGCATAGGTTATGCGTTATTAATATTTGCTCCGGGAAATTTTTCAAGGCTCCAAATGCAACAAAACACAACCCGGGTAGTTATAACTAGCGGGTTATTGCAAAGCAAATTGGTTGAACTCTTAATAATATTTGTTTTTCATTTTATGATTTGGTATTTTATTTTGAGTTTTTTCTTTAAGTACTACAAGAATAAAAACAAATTCATTCAAAAAGAAACCGGACTATATTTATCTTGCGCATTATCCTTTATTATTATTGCTTTTGGCTCTGGTTTTACAATGTTTTTTATACCTTCAAGTGGGTTGCGTCCGTCTTTTTTAAGTCTTGTATATTTAGTTATAGCTGCTTCTCTGTTGGTTAGATTGCAAGAAATAAATCATGTTTTCCTCATAAATGACTACAGTAGATTCTTTTTAAAAGCTACAGGCTGTGTATATTTAATTGTAACGATGTCCTTTTCTTTGTGGGGCGGTTATATTAACAGTAACTATCTTAATGACATTCTGGTGCAAGTACATAAGGACAGTAAGAATTCTACAGGTGCAGTTTTGGAATTTGAACCTCCTGTAACCGTGAAAAAAGATAAGTGGTTTTATGGTTCGGGCGCTCACCTGGTTCCACTTCCTATTTCAAATGATGAATCACACGAATTTAATAAAGCGTTTTCATATTTTTATGGTATAAAAGGAATTAAGATTAGAAAAGAATAGTGTGTCATAATTAAAATTGTTTTTTAGTTTGCCGGTTTGGAGTCTGTTCGATATGGGTATCGATACATTTTACATTACCATAAATCTGTTTTTTTTATTTATTTCAATTTTACTGATTACGATCCAAAGATTTAAAATCTCCAGTTCTTTCTTTGGCTGCCAAAACAGACAGTTTAAGTCAGATAATTATCTTTATATTTTTTATAACAGTTTTAATCCTTCTTGTAGTATCAGTTTTTACAGTTGTGTTGTTTTATTATTATTTTGTATAACCTTATTCACTTCGGTATATAAAGTTGGAGTGGTTCCTTCTGGTCTCCATGTTGATGAAGCGGGAATCGCTTACGATGCTTTATCTGTAGCAAATTATGGGGTGGACAGATATTTGAATCCATATCCTGTTTATTTCATTAACTTTGGGGGCGGGCAAAGTGCTTTATATACATATCTTGCTGCTTTTTTTATTAAGATATTTGGTTATAGTGTAATCTGTGTCAGGTTACCGGCGATTCTAGTGCGATTGATAACCTTCGTTGCGATATATTATATAACTGGAAGAGAGTACAGAGACCATCCTGAAAAAACATTATTGCTTTTATTGATATTTGCTGTTTGCCCCTATTTTATTATGCAGTCAAGATGGGGATTAGATTGCAATTTATTAGTTGGTCTTTTAGCCCTGTCTGTTAGCGTATTAACAGCAGCAGTTCGGCATAATTCCACAACGTTATATTTGTTAAGCGGTCTCTCTTTTGGCCTTTCGTTATATACATATGCTTTATCTTATATTATAATCCCCATTTTTTTATTATTAACTTTTTCATACCTGTATTTTGTGAAAAGAATAAAAATGAATCAGGTATTTAAAGTAGTAATTCCTGTTTTCTTTTTTTCCGTTCCCTTAATGGCAATGATCCTTGTTAATAAGGGTATTATAGCTGAATATAAGGGCCTTTTTACAATACCCATGTTGTTTTTTTATAGAGGTGGGGAAATATCTCTAAATAATATTCCGAACAATCTTTATATAATATTTAGTTTATTGAGCTTTGATAATCCTAGTATCTTTGGAAGACAATTGTTTTATAATGCCGTACCTTACTTTGGTACAGTTTATTATTTTTCAATTCCGTTTTTTGTGATTGGATTGGTATCTTCCTCTAAGGCTAGTTTTCGTTCTATCAAGAATCGAGAATTTAGTATTAACACAATATTTTTATTATGGCTTTTAAGCGTGTTCGCTTGCCAGTTTCTAATATACGAACCTAACATCAATAAATCAAATGCTGCCTTTATTCCAATAATGTTTTTCATTGTAGAAGGTATCGTTAATGTAGCTGATCACTCAAAAACAATTATTGTTGGAATCGTTTTTTTGTATATACTTAATTTTATCCTGTTTTTTAATTACTATTTTTATCAATATAACCCAGATTCAAAGATTTTAATAGGCTTTACAACAGATTATGTGGATGCGATTCACTTCAGTGAGAATTTGAACAGTGAAAAAAAAGTTATCTTAAATAATATAGCTGCTGCGCCGTATATTTACGTTTTATTGGAGAATCAGGTTTCACCTTACTGTTTCCGGATGAATAATATTAAGACTGTTTATAATTCTTTTCATTCAACATATAGCTTTCGTTCTGCCGAAGATATAAAAACTGATTCTTTGCACGAATTTCAGTCTGGTAAAGAAGATACAGCCTACATTGTTTTTAACAACACTGATTGGAATCATTGGTTTAATCGCATGGGCTATAAAAATCTGGCATTTGGAAATGTAGGCGTGTTTTACAAGTAATTGTTGCGACATAAAGGTTTACGATAATATCAATATGTTTTACGCACCATGTTTTTTTGATAAAAGAGAGCGTATGCTAGTAGCGCAGACAATGCTGCTACAGATATGAAATCGGCAACTTTAAAAGATAATAGTCCTTTATATTTTAGATTGATGTGTCCCTTACCTTTTGGTAACAGGAGAGTTATCATGTGATTGTAGTTTTCAGAGATTGATATATTGACTCCTGTTTGATTGGTAGCAACATAACCTGGATAATTAATTAAAGGAAGTGTAATTAAAGTATCTGTCGATGTTTCATAAGAAAATGAAATACCTGTGAGACTTTTTCTCCAATCTGTAATTTTTGCATCTGTGATGTACGAGTTACCTTGCTTATAAAGAGTAGCTACATCCATATCCTTATATAAATAATCCTCATCGGAATAGAATGGTTTTCTGCTCCAATAGCATTTTTCATACATATCCCAGTTACCATGGATTTTTAATGGTGAAAGGAATGTGAATGCTAACAAGTGGTAAAGACAGATTAAAAGAGAAATTGCGACTAATTTATTTGTATTATTCTGAGTTATAATTACTGTTTTTAATAGGAGATGTAGTCCAAATCCTCCGCACACGGATAAAAAGAGTGAAGCAGGCCCTAAAAAGCGCCAGGGAAATTGCATAACTTTAAACAACTCCCTTAAAGGCGGTAGATAGTTCCAGGGAAAAGCGGTACACGAAGCAAAAACAAGGAACATTCCGGACATAAAAAACCAGTAGTAATAATTGGATTGTTTGTGCCTGAAATCAAAAGAGTTTTTTGTGTTAAAAAGACTTCGTTCCAAGAATACAAATAGAGCAATAACTAACCACGAATGCCAAAAAACTATAAATTTAAATAATGTTGCAGGTTTAAATCCGTTTTGTGAGAATTCGTTGACAAAATGAATGTTCAAAGGTACTTCTTTGTAGAATGCTAAAAAGGGAATGATAAAGCTGGCATTTAGTAAAAACAAAATGGTGGATAAGCAGAAGAGGCGTTTGAATTTACTAAAAGTTAGTTTTTTACAATTTATCACAGAGTAACAGATACCGAATAAAGCAAGAAAAACACTATTTAATACATGTGATTCAATGATTGCAGAAATTGAAAAAATGGCAAGCAAATAAATCTTCTTGCTTACTTTTGGTTTGCTGATAATATAGATGATACAGGCTATAGCCAATGGCATTACTGCCAATGAGATTACTTCGCCCAAAGCGTTACGCATATGGGCGCTAAATAAATAATAGCCGGAAGAAATATAGAGAATGGTAGAAAGCAAACCAACATGTTTGGAACGCGTAAGTAAAGAAAAACCGTACCAGGATGCAAATAACCCTAAATATACAATGGATGCAATGAAAATATTGTAGCAGATTTCAATGGGCACACCTAATATTTTTAGAAGAGCTGGAATATAACTAAATAGACCAGGGTAAAAGATGCCTGTAGGTGCTCCCCAAAATTGAACCTGATCTACACACATACGGACCGGAAAAACTCCCTGTTTCAAGGCTTCTGTAAAGGCTTCTATACGTGAAATATGAAATATGTGGTCATGACCCGGTAGAATCTTTATATCTATTACAGGGGTTATAAGAATCAAACCTAATACGAACAGTAAAATATAATATGTTTTTTTGCTGGTTTTAACTTCTGGAATAACCAAGCAATATCTCTCCTATCTCGAAATTCTATATTTTCTTTTATATACCATTGTATTATAATTAATATACAACAGAACATGTTGCAATTCAATAGTGGCTGAACGAATTACAATTTGAGGATGCAAGATGAAGACAATAACGATTTTAATTCCGTGTTACAATGAAGAGAATAGCATTGATATCCTGCATGAACATCTGCAAAATGTTACTAGCCAACTACAGGAATATAATTTTCAGATTCTTCTCGTCAATGATGGCAGCAAGGACAATACTCTGGCAAAAATGCAAGAGCTGCATGAAAAAGATCCTGCGGTCTCCTATCTTAGCCTTTCCCGTAACTTTGGCAAAGAAAATGCCATGTTAGCCGGTTTGGACTATGCAGATGGCGATGCGGTCATTTTAATGGATGCGGATTTACAGGATCCGCCGGAACTGATTCCGCAGATGCTTCAGGAATGGGAAAAGGGTTATGGCGATGTTTATGCAAGACGGCGTACAAGAGCAGGAGAGACCTGGTTTAAAAAGGCAAGCGCTCATTGGTATTACCGTATCCTGCAAAAGTTTTCGGATATAGATATTCCGGCTGATGTGGGAGATTTCAGACTGTTAGACAGGCAAGCTGTGGATGCGCTTTGCCTGTTAAGAGAAAAGCAACGTTACACAAAAGGATTGTTCAGTTGGATCGGGTATAACAAAAAAGAATTGCTCTTTGACCGGGAACCCAGAGCGGTTGGCAGTACTAAAATGAATTTTTTAAAACTGTTTGGGCTGGCTGTTGACGGAATCACTTCTTTTTCCGTTGCGCCGCTTCGTCTGGCTTCTGTGCTGGGGCTGTTTATTTCGTCTGTAGCTTTTTTATATCTTTTGTACGTTGTTGGCAAAACATTGATGTTTGGCGATCCGGTTGCCGGGTATCCGTCTATGATTTCTATCATCCTTTTTATAGGCGGCATTCAGCTTGTGGTACTTGGTATTATTGGTGAATATGTTGGACGGATTTTTTACGAAGCTAAGGATCGTCCGGACTATCTGGTAAGTGAATACAATGGTAAAAAGGTTTATCAGGAAAGAAGCGTAAAACGTGAATAGAAAAGTAATAATTACTTTCGTTTGTATATTTAGCACTTTTTATATTTTGAATTCTCTTATCCCCAGAGCTTTTGGAGATGATTATCTGTATGCTTTTGTGTGGCAGGGGCATTCCATGTTTATCCCGTTGACGGAAGATGCGGTACGAATTTCTTCTCTGAAAGATATTTTTGTGTCCCAGTGGTCGCATTACTTCACATGGAGCGGAAGGGCGGTCAGCCACACCATAATACAGCTTTTTTTATGGCTGGGGAAGCCGGTATTTAATATTTTTAACGCTGCCGTTTCGGTTTTGCTAATTATGGAGATCTACTGGTGTGCCCATAAAGGCAAGATATCAACTCAATTTAATGCAGGTATGGTTTGTTGCATTGCGTTTATGTTATGGGCTTTTACTCCTGGTTTCAGCGGTGTTTTTTTGTGGATTTCAGGCGCATGTAATTATCTATGGACTGCTGTTTTTCTGTTGGCGTTTCTTTTGCCCTATATTCGTAAATATTATGCTTTTGAGGATAAGTTAACGGAAAATGTTTTTTTTGCTTTTTTAATGTTCCTTATGGGAGTTATAGCCGGCTGGTCCAACGAGAACAGTATTTGTTGGGTGATTATGCTGTTACTGGTTTTTCTTTTTGCAAACAGACGACGAAAAGAAATGGAATCCTGGATGTTCACCGGTTTGGCAGGTCTGATCACAGGGTACGCGTTGCTGATGTTTGCACCTGGCAATATTGCCAGGCTGCATGTTGAACTAACTAACCTGAATGCGGAAATAGGACCTTTTATGAGTTGGTTTAATACAAAACTATTAGGCCCGAAGATTGACATATTGATAGCAGTATTTACTTTCCAGTTTCTTTTGTGGTATTTTTGTCTTCGGTCATTATTTTTAGTGCGAAAAGAAGCCCGGAATGATAATAGAATAGAAAAGGAAAGCCTGTTAGTGAAAGTTCTCCTGTTTGCTTCTTTCTGTATGACCTTTTTTATGCTTTTTTCACCGCTTTTTCTGCCGCGCAGTTCTTTCCCGGGAACTGTACAGTTAGTTATAGCAGTTGCTATTTTACTTCGGGTGCAGGGTGAATATACAACAGAGCTTATAAAAGAAAAGGCAAAAAAATTCTTGTGTGTCATAAGCGTGTTATATACGGTTGTAACTGTTTCTGCAACATTTTATGGTTTTTACGATTATCATATTCAGGTTAAAGAATTGCTATCTTTTGTGCAGAATTCAAGGGAAGCAAAGGAACACGTAATCACAGTGAATGCCTTGACACCTGTAGGTGAGACGCTTGAGAATGCCAGTGGTCTTCATATATTATCGTTTGCAATGTCTGAAGATGAAAATTTTTGGAACAATGTGGCGTTTTCCCGTTATTATGGGATTAAGGGAGTCCGCATGGTGAAACAGAAAACTGAACAGCAAAAATAAATGCAGAACTGTAATCGTATGCCAGAATGTTTTTTTGCAGTTTGAATACAGACTGAGTGAGAGGGGGATTCGGATGGGAACAAAGAGTTGCTATGCAACATTTTTTTTGTTCTTTTTTATTTTAAACCTATTAACTCCCCTGAGCTTTGGTGATGATTATGTATACTCTTTCGTCTGGGAAGGTCATTCTATTTATGAACCGTTATCCGAAAACGCGATCAGAGTATCATCACTAAAAGATTTATATAATTCACAGCTTCTTCACTATTTTTCCTGGAGTGGCAGAATTGTCAGTCATACACTTACCCAATTCTTTCTTTGGGCAGGGAAAAGTGTATTTAACATTTGCAATGCGTTTGTCAGTATACTGTTGGTAGCTGAGATTTATTGCTGTTCCCATAAAGGAACGGTAACATTTAAATCGGATACTGGCATGTTATGCGGAATTTTATTTGCAGTTTGGACCTTTACTCCCGGATTTGGTGATGTTTTTCTGTGGTTGGACGGGGCCTGCAATTACTTGTGGACTACCGTGATTTTGCTTGGATTTATGTTGCCATATATACATAGATATTACTCAAATTCAAAAGGTAAGCATCAAGTTCGCATATTTGCTTTACTTATGCTTTTTGGCGGAGTTATCGCAGGTTGCACGAATGAAAATTCGATTTGCTGGATTATACTGATTCTGTCAGTTTTTGTTTTTAGATTGTGGAGACGCGGAAAGATTGAATGCTCGTTGCTTTTTGGTGTGGTTGGTTTAGCTATTGGTTACGCGCTGTTAATGTTTGCACCTGGCAATATGGTGCGGCTGCTGACGGAAAAAAATGGGTACCATTGGTTTACATGGTCGGGCTTTGCTGTAAAAGTTGCTTTATTGATTTTGCTTCTGTTGTATTTTCAAATTGTTCTATGGATTTTTAATTTACGTTCCCTGCATACATTAAGTGGAAAAGTTAAGGGAAATTTGGAACTGAGGAAAGAAGTTACATTGGTAAAAATTATGTGTGCGGCTTCATTTTGCATGACGTTCATGATGCTGTTTTCTCCAAATTTCCTGCCGCGCAGTGCTTTTCCGGGTACGGTGGTCTTAATTATTGCGGCTTGCATTTTGTTGCGCATTCAGGATGAATACGAAATTGGTTTTCTGAGTAAAAGAGAAAAGAAATTTTTGTATGTTGTTGGGGTACTTGTCTTTATCATTACTACGGTTGCCACATTTTACGGTTCTTATTACCACGGTGAACAGGTCCGGGAAATTGTTTCCCGGGTTCAGGCTTCTGATTATGCCGAAAGTTCCGTTATAGAGGTTAGCGCAATACGTCCGGTTCATGACGTAATCAATAAAGCCAGCTACTATCATTTAATTACGTTTAAAATGTCAGATAATGAAAAAGATTGGCGTAATGTTGCCTTTGCCCGTTATTATAAAATAAAGGGAATTCGCATGGTAAAACATGAAGCAGAAAAAAAGACGAATCATCAGTAATTGCAGAATATGTATAGTATTATACACGAAGAAAGTTTAGCAATACCCCGATTGCGGTTAATGCAAAGTATGGTCCATACGCTAAAAACTGCTTGCGGGTAGTCTTTTTTAAAAGTAGTAGCAACAATGCTGCCAGACCGCCGGCTATAGCCCCATAAATAATAACGGTGATAAGCGGTTTTATTCCCAACCATAATCCCAGTGTTGCTATCAACTTTATGTCTCCGCCGCCGATTGCGCCTTTGGTTAATAACGTAAGTACGAAAAACAGAAGGCTACCGCCGAAACCGGCAGCAAGGTGTTCGGTTAGCGGAAACTGTAAGTAAAGTGTATAGGCGACTCCGCAAATAGCCAAGGGCAGTAGTGTGGTATCAAAGATTACGTGTTGCTCAAAGTCGGTAATTGTTACCAACGATAAAAGTGCAATGGCAATGCACAGGTATGCGAGGTGAAGTTCGGAAGCGAGAGTCCACGCTTTGCCGAAGCACAGCACGAGCAACAGAAAGAGCAGTGGCTTTCGGAATTGCGCACGCTGTTCTAGTTGTTCCGGAAAGCTTAATAAACCGCTTTGCAGTTTCTTGCTGTACAAATTGTTGATACACCAGTCAGTAAGTGCGGTACAGGCAAAAGCTACAAAACATACAGGCCAATATGCCCTAAATATTTCTGAATAATTCAGCAAATCCATAAAATTCAGTCCTTTTTTCTTGACAAATCCAGTAAAGTAGCGGTATCATATAAGATAAGTAAAGTAGAGATATTATGCCTTTTAGGGCTTTGTTTTGTTAATTTCTATTTTACCATAAATTTGACACATATTTCCAGTAAAACTATAGCATAAAAGGGGGAACCTGCCTTGAAGCTGCCAAAGCTGAGTACCATCATGGAGCGCCTGACGCCCCGCCAGTTACTCATGATCTGTGGTGTAGTAGCGCTACTCATTTTTCTTTTAATATATTTTACGTTGACCCGTTTGACGGCGGAAAAGCCAAAACCGGCGCCGGCTCCTGCACCTAAGCAGGTACAGGTAAAAGACGTGACCGTGGTAACGGCGAAGACCAGTATTCCGGAACGTACGTTGATCAAGGAAGATATGCTGAGCCTGAAGACCTTGCCTTCCAACAAGGTTCCCGGTGGCGCTCTGTTAAGTACTACGGATTTGGTGGGCCGTCCTACGAGGGTTGCCATTAATCAGGGTGAAATTATTACAACCCAGAAAGTATTTGGCAGCATTTTAGATATGGGTCTCAGCGGGCGAATTCCCCCGGAATGTCGGGCCATTACGGTGGGTATCAGCGATGTGACAGGCGTCGCAGGCTTTGCTCAGCCTGGTGACTATGTGGATGTGATGCTGGTATCCAGTCAGGTGGAAAATAACAAAGTGGTCAGCGAAATGATTCTTCAAAACGTATTGTTGCTGGCTATTAATAAACAGGTTGAAAATCATCAAAGTAATGCTTCTGCACAGAATAATGCCAATGCAAAAGATAAAACGCAGAATCAGGCTGGTGGCAACCAGCCCAAAGTGACCGGCAGTCCTGCCATGGCTACCATGGCATTAGTACCGGAAGATGCGCTGAAGCTGGCAGCGAAAGCCCAGCTGGGACAGATTTATCTGGTGCTTCGTCCATACCGTCCTGCTAATGGTATCAGTGATGATACCTATTATTCGGTTACAAAGGCCAGCGGTAAGATGCCGGTGACCCCGCCTCCGGCCGGAACTATTCCTCCGGGAGAGGATATTGAAAATTCCCCGACTGCCAATGTACAGGTTATTCGCGGAACGACATCAACGGTGGGGAGGTAAGGGAAGATGAAGCGTGATATAATTCTTACAGGTTTGATAAGCGCAGGTATTCTTCTGTCTGCTCCGGCTGTTATGGCGGCAACTCCTTTGAGTGTAAGTGTAAATGAGTCCCGGTATGTGCAGGAAGCAGGGTTAAGCCGAGTGGCTGTTGGGAATCCGGAAATTGCCGACGTCCAGTTGCTTTCTGCCAGGGAATTTTTACTGGTTGGGAAGAAATCAGGCTCAACTTCCTTACTGGTGTGGGGCGCAAACGGACGGCAGGAATATATCGTTACAGTTACCGGCGAAAATTCCGGTCTGGCTGCCATGATAGAGAAGGCTATCAATCTGCCAGGCGTAACGGTGCAGATGGTAGGAGAGAAAATTCTGCTTCGTGGTACGGTCATGAACCAGTATGAAAAAGACCTGGCGCTAAAGATTGCCGGGCTCTATACGGGCACGACTCCGGAAACTTCGGCATCTGGCAGCGGCAGTGCGGGCAAAGCTATAGATAAAACCGGCGGTAATGTAATTGATTTGCTGCAAATGGCCCGTCCTTCCCAGATTCGGTTGGAGGCACAGGTTATAGAGATTTCTTCCAGTAATAAGAAAGAACTGGGAATTCAATATGGTACTAGGTCTGCAGACGGAGACAGTGGTTCCAAGATAGATGCGGAAGGCACCATTTATGCCGGTGAAGATTGGAATACCCGTGGCTGGGGCGGCTGGCTGGTACGGCACTCTTCTACTATTAATGCAGCGTTAAATGCATTAATCACGCAAGGGAAAGCACGGATTTTATCCCGTCCCAATATTTCCACGTTGAGCGGGGAAAAAGCCAAAATTTTAATTGGCGGCAGTATTCCGATTCCGGTAAATAATGACGGAAAGGTTTCCATTGAATGGAAAGAATATGGCGTGAAGTTGAATATTGAACCGGTAGCGGATCAGATGAATAAGATTACTTCCAAAGTGCATGCGGAGGTTAGCCGATTGGATTATGCCAACGGGATAACACAGAATGGCTTCCACGTTCCGGCATTGGCTACCAGGGAAGCGGAAGCGGTCATCCATGTATCCAATGGCATGAGCATGGTTATCGGCGGACTGTTGAATAGCGAGGACGGTAAGAGCGTTACCAAAATACCGTTGCTGGGGAATATTCCGATTATTGGTGAATTCTTTAAGCACACCAGTCGTACCCGGGATAAACGGGAACTGATCATTATCATTACTCCTCATCTGATTGCTGAAGATACCCAGTGGCCTATGTCTGATCAGATGAAAGAAGCATTTAACGAGGGGCAGACAGAATACGGTTCTATGAATAAAGTCAATGTAAATACAACAGAACCGGAAGTAGAAAAAGCTATTGCCCGGAACATTGAAAAGCGGGCTGCCGATAAAGCCAAGAAAGAACAGAAAGAAGCAGAAAAAGAGGCCAAACGGGCTGCGAAAGAAATTGCGAAACAGCGGAAAAAGGCTGAAGAAGGTGGTTACGCAAAGGAAAAAACTGCTTTGCGTGATCGTATAAATTCCATTTTACGGAACGACGCTGCAAACAACAATTCTTCTTACCGGAGAGCACCGGAACAAAATGTGACGGTGGTATTGCCTTCGAAAGAAGAAATTGTAGTGGAACAACCGGTGTTAACAGAAGAACCGGTAATTATGGAACAACCTGCTGCCAATGGCAGCGAAGAAGCAGCATTAGGCGATTATTTGAATCGATAAGTAACAGCCTGCAAGGGCAGGAAAAGGAGGGAACTGTATGGCAGATGCACGCAGAGGCACAGTCATTACGGTTTTCAGTACGGCTTCGGCTGTAGGCAAGACGTTGATTGGCATAAACATGGCAGCAGAACTGGCTAAGCAGGGCTTTCGAGTGTGCCTGGCTGATTTGGATTTACAGTTTGGTGATGTATGCAATTTTTTGCAGTTGCAGCCTGTCTATACGTTAGCAGATGCAACAAAAGCGCTGGAACGGGAAAAAGACAACTTCAATGTACAGCAGTTTTTAACCACTTATGACCGCTACGATGTTCCTTTTGGCGTTCTGGCTGCACCCTTAAAATTGGAAGAAGCGTATAATCTGCAGGTCTCGGATATCAGGCAGATTATATTACAGTTGCAGTTGAAGTTTGATTTTGTGGTCATTGATACAGCGTCCACCTTTAGTGAAGTGAATCTGATGGCCATGGAACTGAGCACCATTATCAGTTTCTTGGGTATCGTGGATTTCATTCCTACTATTAAGAACATGAAGAGCGGAAGCGATACGATTCGTGGACTTGGCTATGATACCAATAAGGTTCGCATGATTCTGAACCGGAGCAATTCCAAAACCCGTATTGATTTGCAGGATGTGGAGCAGTTACTAGGCGAAGAGTTTTATCACGTATTACCTAATGATTTCGGTACTGCGACCCGCTCCATTAAGACGGGCTGTCCTTTGGTATTAGATACAAAACCTTCACCGTTGAAAACAGAGCTTCGTAATCTGGTGGCCCGGTACACTGGCCGTCCTCTGGAAGAAGTGGAAGAAAAGGAAGAAAGTAATTCTTCCTGGTTCAGTAAGTTATTTAAATAGGCAGGTGCTGACAGATGGAATATCGGGTAATTTTAGTTGAAAGCAACCGGTTGATGTTGGAGCGCCTGTCCAGTGTGATCCGGAATACAAAAGATTTTGAACTGGTTTCCCGCTACCAGCGGGCTGGTGATGCCCTGGGTCAGGGGCTGATGTTTAAGCCGAATCTGATCTTGCTGGATATTGATGAGAGTGATAACCTTGCTCTATTGGAGGATTTTACAAAAACCTATTCTGAAGCAGATGTAATCTGTCTCAGTGCCAAGTGGGCTCCCAGTGATTCGGAATCCATTGCCCGGGCCGGTGCTAAAGGTTTTTTGATCAAGCCTTTCACCAGCGAGGAATTGCAGGAAGCCCTGCGTACTTTTAATAAAACCGGTCTTTCTTATGGCTCGAATGTTCTTGCTTTTTTCAGCCCCAAAGGGAAAAGCGGTAAGACAACCCTGATTGCCAATTTGGGCATGGCGTTAGCTCAGAAGACCGGCCAGCAGGTTGGAATCATTGACGCTGATCTACAGTTTGGAGATATGTCTGTATTTTTTAATCTGGCTCCAAAAACCACCTTAATGGAAGCGGTACGGGATATCAATTTCCTGTCTCCGGTTACTTTAAACTCCTATTTTCTGCCTATAGCGGACAATCTGCGGGTGCTGTGTGGTACCCGGCGTCCGGAATATGCAGAGATGGTGGATATTAAAGCGTTTACGGAAGTGGTGGATATGGCTCGCAGTATGTATCGGTATGTACTGATTGATATTCCTTCCGGCTTTACTCCCATTTCTATAGCTACGGCAGAAGCCAGTGATATTACCTATCTGGTTACCATGATCAATGGTATCTTTGAAATTCAGCATATGCAGCGGGCTCTGGATATTTTTAAGGCTTGGCCGGATTATGAGGACAGAGTACGAACTATTTTTACCCGTGTAGAACCCTGTGATGCAAATGAACAGGCTAAGCTGGTCCAGTCTCTGGGCTATCCTAAAGTATCTGTCATTCCGAATGAATATATGTTGGTCTCTTCTTCGGCCAACAATGGGCAGATGGCGATTCTGGAACAGCCGGATTCCAAGTTTGCCTACTTTGTTAATCAGTTAGCGGATGAGATTATTGGTTCAAAAGCTCATGTAAGGTTGGGATAAGACATGATTTTTGTTGTTTCCCTTGTTTCTACTATTTTTATTCTGCTGATTCTTATATTGTTGCTGGAATACCGTTCCCGAAACCGGCGTGCTTTAGCGCGGCGTATGCGCTATTATGCCGGCGAAATGGATAGCCCGGAGGATAAGCCGAAAGAACGGAAAACGCTGACAGAGCGCTTGATGGGGCTGTTGCACAGCGGCGGTCAGTTGCTGAGTAATATCCGGCACGCTCGTGGGCTGGATTTTAAATTACAGCAGGCAGGCGTTCCTTTATTAGGGACTGAATTTGTTCTGTTACTTGCCATTAGTGCGGTAGTAATGGGATTAATTGCTGTATTTGCCACGAAAAAGTGGTATGCAGGCATTTTGGCAGCTATTTTAATCGTTGCTGTGGAATATGTCTACGTACTGGTGCGTATTGAACGCAGATCGTCTTCCTTTACCAATCAGTTAGGGGATTGTCTTATGATGGTGGCCAATGCATTGCGTGCAGGTTTTAGTTTTTTGCAGGCCATGGAAATGATTTCCAAAGAAATGGAACCGCCTATCAGCGATGAGTTTAAGCATGTAATGCGGGATATCGGTTTAGGCGCTACGGTAGAGCGAGCCTTGGATGATATGGATAAGCGGGTAGGCAGTCCGGATTTTTCATTGGTAGTTACTGCTGTATTAATTCAGCAACAGGTAGGCGGCGACCTGGCGCAGATTTTGGATACCATCAGTGAAACGATACAGGATCGTATCCGTATGCGACGTGAAGTTAAGACGCTGACCACTCAGGGGCGGATGTCTGGTTGGATTTTGATTCTTACTCCCATAGCAATGGCTTTATTTATGACATCTTCGGATCCAAATTATTTAGATCCGTTACTTAAGAACCCTATCGGGCAAATGATATTAGCAGCAACAATTATTATGGAAATCATTGGGGCAATTGTTATTAAACGTATTGTTGATATTGAAGTATAAGTTTTGATGTTTAAGCGTCCAGCGCTTTTACATATGCGTGTACACGTATCCTTTTTAATACTTGGGAAAGGAGGGGAAAGGCATGTTAGTGTCTATGAAAAAATTCTTTGAAGAAAAAGGTCAGGGCTTAACGGAGTATGTTCTGATTTTAGCTTTCGTTGCTGGTCTGGCATATTTGATGTTTACCAGCTCTGGCTTGAAGACTACTGTTAAAGATACGTTCAGCACATCGCAGTCTATGATTAGCAGTGCTGCTCAGAGTTCTTTAAGCACTCAGTAAAATGTAATTGGTGCCTTGCCTCCTGTTTTACAGGGGGCAAGGTACGTCTTGTCAATAAGAAAGGAGAGGAGGATAGTTCATGCGTAAACAAAAAGGGCAAGCTTTAGTTGAATTTGCTCTGATTATTCCTTTTTTCCTCCTTTTAATTTTTGGTCTTATTTATAGTGGTCTGCTTTTTCATGACTATAATACGTTAAGTAATACAGCACGTTCTGCAGCCAGGGAAGCTGCTTTATTGCCAGTTAATGCAAGTAGTGATGATTATACTAATATTAAAAATCATTATTTGGGGAAAACTACAGTAACAAGCCTGTACACCCAGCAATCCTTTGATGTGACACCGGAAAGCAGCGGTAGTGAGGTATATGTTAAGGTACGGATTCATATGGTGCGCAATGTTACTTCTTACATAATGAATGTGGTTTTGCCACCTTCTTTTGATATTGTCTATTACATGAAAAAAGATTCGCCTGCAACTGGCAGTTGACGAAACTGCAGGTTGTTGACTATATATTGTTGACAGTAGTGTGGACAGCTTTGAAAGCAACATTATATATAACTTGTACTATGTGTTATGCTTGTTTTGCTTTTATGAGTTATGTTTTGTAAATGAATACGATTTGGATTGGAGTGACATAGATGTCTTTATTGTTGGAACGGTTAGGTCGTCCTGCAGGGGAACCCATTCAGCAAAAAACTATTTTTGGCAGACGTCAGGCGGAAGCAAAGGAAGATAACTACCAGGAGCTGAAGCTGGCCATCCATCGTCGTATTGTAGATGAAATGAGCGACCAGGAACAGCAGTTCCTGGCCAGCAATAACCACACCCGTGCGGAAGTGGAAGAACTGATTTCTTCTTACTGTCAGCGCGTGTTGGACGATAACCCCATGAACGTGCCCCGTGGTGAACGGGCTCGTATCGTGGCGGATATCTGTGATGAAATTTTAGGTTTAGGTCCCATTGAACCGCTTCTGAAAGATGAAACTATCACCGAAGTAATGATTAACGGACCTAAAAAAATATTTGTCGAACGCAAAGGTAAATTACAACTGACCAATGTGCAGTTCCATGATGATGCGCACTTGATGACTATTATTGAACGTATCGTTTCACCTTTGGGCAGACGTATAGATGAATCTTCCCCATTGGTGGATGCCCGTCTGGCAGACGGTTCCCGTGTGAATGCCATTGTGCCTCCTCTTTCATTGATTGGTCCTTGCGTTACCATTCGAAAATTTACAAAGAATCCGCTTTCCATCGACAACTTAGTAGGTTTTGGTACTTTAAGTGAAGAGATGGCAGAATTTTTGGAAGCCTGCATCAAAGCGCGCCTTAATATTATTGTTTCTGGAGGTACCGGTTCCGGTAAAACCACCACTCTCAATGTTTTATCTTCCTTTATTCCCAATGATGAGCGTATTGTTACTATAGAAGATGCTGCAGAATTGCGTTTACAGCAGCAACATGTGGTTACATTGGAATCCCGTCCTGCTAACCTGGAAGGGAAAGGGGCTATTACAATTCGTGATTTAGTGCGCAATGCCTTGCGTATGCGTCCGGATCGTATTATCGTCGGTGAAGTTCGTTCCGGCGAAGCGTTGGATATGTTACAGGCTATGAATACCGGTCATGACGGCTCCTTGACTACCGGTCATGCTAACAGTCCTCGCGATATCTTGAGCCGTTTGGAAACCATGGTTATGATGGCGGGTATGGATTTACCTGTACGTGCGATTCGTGAACAGATAGCTTCCGCTTTGGATTTGGTAATACAGCAGTCCCGTATTCAGGACGGCAGCCGTAAAATTACCTACATTACGGAAGTGCAGAAAATGGAAGGGGACACCATTGTCTTGCAGGATTTGTTCACTTATGTGCAGACTGGTGTGAATGAAAGCGGCAAATCTGTGGGCTATTATGAGGCCAGCGGTTTGCAGCCCATGTTCCTGCAGAAGTTTAAGATGAATAATGTGGAATTGCCTAAAAGTTTCCTGAAAAACACAATGGGTGGTTTTAAAGGGGAGTGAAGGGAATGCAAATTTTAGTTTTGGCTATTTCCTTTTTGGTTACCTTTTTAGTTTTTTCTGTTTTGTATTACATTGTGAAAACTAAGATTGCGCCCAGCAATCAGGTACACCAGCGTATTAAGGATCTGGGCGACGGTGGCGAGCGTGTGGTACATACCCGTACGGAAGAACTTGCCCGTATCCCGTTTATGGATCGTACCGTGCTGCCTTTAATTAACGCAGCGGAGAGTTTTTTTATAAAATTTGCGCCGTCAGAAATACACGCTACGGTAGATAAAAAATTAATGTTAGCCGGCAAGCAGGGTAAATGGAGCGCAAACCGGGTGATTACGGCTTGGCTTTTCTGTCAGGCATTCTTTTTGGTTTTAGGCTTATATTTTAGTTCTAAAAATGATTTTACTAAAATAGAAGGTATTGTTTTTGTTTGGTGCTTTGTACTTTTTGGTGCGTTTTTGCCTTTTGGTTATTTAGATTCCCTGATTCGTAAACGCAAGGAAGCTATTACCAAGCAACTGCCGGAAGTGCTGGATTTATTAAGTATCAGTGTGCAGGCAGGGCTTTCCTTTGATGGGGCGATGCGCAAAATTGTGGAACGTATGACCGGGCCGGTGATTGATGAATTTAAGCGTATGCAACAGGATGTACGCATGGGGGCGCCCCGTGCCCGTGCTTTGCATGCCATATCAAAACGGTGTGATGTAGAAGATATGTATTTGTTCATTACTTCCGTAGTGCAGGCAGAACGCTTAGGTACCAGTATGGGCAGAACCCTGGTGAATCAGGCGGACAATATGCGTGAAAGAAGAAGACAACGAGCCAAGGCCGCCGCATTAAAGGCGCCGATCAAAATGTTGTTCCCATTGGTTCTGTTTATTTTCCCGGCCATGTTTGTAGTCATTTTAGTACCGCCAATTTTCAGTATTATTCAGAGCATGGGCATATTAAAGTAACATAGTTTTTAATGAGGAAGTTTGTTTGATGCAAAAACAAAAAATGTACATAAAAGGAGCGTCTGACGACGCTCCTTTTTTAAAAGAAATAACAATAATAGTGGCAAATTCTTTTTTAACTCGTTTTGCAGGCTTAATGTTCCGTCAAAATCTTCCGACAGAAACAGGCTTATTCCTTGCTCCCTGCAACAGCGTACATATGTGTTTTATGCGTTTTTCTATTGACGTGGTGTATCTGGATAAAGAATATAATATTATAAAAGTGGTCAAGCACCTGCGCCCCTGGATTGGCCTCAGCATCTGTGCCAGGGCCTGGGCTGTGCTGGAAATGACTGCAGGGGAAGCAGAACGCTGCGGCTGCGAAGTGGGAAGGAAACTGATTAGGCAGTAAATGAACAGAATAGTTTAGAACCGGCGGTCACAAAACCGTCGGTTTTTAGTTCTCCAGATTGAGAATCATTTCTCTACCGTGACTTTTAACGCGTCGATGTCTTCGCCGTTTCGTTGTGCTTTTACTTGTACACCAATAACTTCGGTGCCGCTGCTGTTTAACATAAAACTAACTCTGATATTGCGTTTCACAGTATTTCCGGATGTAGTACCGTCAGGATCGATCATCTCGTTAGAAAAAAAATACCGTTTACTGCTTTTTGTTCCGTTATAAGCAAAATCAAGAGGTTCCTGATAATCTCCAACAGGGTTTCCGTTCGCATCAAGCCCGTAATCACCCATCATCCAATGAATTATATCATATGCTTTAGTTTTTTCCTTATTTTCAAAAGTGATGTTAGCAGTAGTATGTTTGTTTGTGTCTTGCATATATGTTTGTGTATAAGGATCGTAGTTGTTTTCAACGTCTACATTGTCAGTGTAATTCAATAGCAATAGATATTCTCCATAACTGCCTCTTTTTAAATTTCCGGTAGATGATATATATTTAGTTACTGTTGCATAATCCATACCGAGAAAAAAATTAGCAATATTTTCTAATGCTTTCTTGTCAGTAGCAAGTCTTAGCTCATTAGGTATTGGATCTTTTTCGCTATTATCCAAATAATACCTGCCATAATCGTAACCTATATTGGCCAGTGCTCTTCTTGAATCTTCGCTAAATGCTTTATAGGCATCTGCATAATCACCCGCACTCATATGTGTTGTTACGTCGTTGAATAAACCCTTGTCAAATATTGCTTTAATAGTACTGTGGAATGAGTCGGAAGTAAAACCGGCAGCCAATACTGCGCAAAAAGACAGAATCAGGGTGTATTCAACAAGGTCCTGTCCTTTTTCATTAAGGTAAGCATAAAGTGTTTTCATTATTATTCACTGTCCCTCTGTTTGCAAAATCATTAGGATCCAAAACGATTGTTATGTGTTGAAAGGATTTGCCTCTAAACGTGGGTTGATCAGACGCACTTTGGTATCAAAAACGTGCTCAATAGTTACATTATTCTTTGCTGCTTGTATTTCTGCACTCGAAGGTCCGTTATCGGAATTCGCCCATTCGCTGAAGAACCATTTTTCCTTCCACCCTGGACTGCCGGTACCATTACCGTCATACCACTGTGCATAAAGTCCCTGATTCTCCCATTCTGAGTATTGTTGTGCGTTTTGCGGTCTCTCTGCAGCGTCCCAGCTTCTCCAAAAAGCAATTTGTTGATTTCTATTTAAACTGTCAAACCAGGTTTTGGCAGTTCCGGGAGTTTCGGCCTCGACGAAATTATACCAGTTTTTCCAGGAAGAGTTATAAGTATTGCTTGGCGGCTTACTGAGGTCGGTCGCATTACCGAAAAGCTGGACTTGACCATTATCATCATTTTGTGCATGTTGAATAATATCTCTGTATAATTCTGTGTCACTTTCTAAATGATTTTTCTGCACAAAAGAGGTGGTACCGCTTTTGGCATTTCCCACACTCTCAATATCACGTGCTACAATATTACCCTCAAAAATACTGTTACTCCAAATGTCAGTATGAACAAGGGCTTTTGGCGCATAAATTGTACAATCAAATTTAGTATTCGTTTTGGCATTAACATTAACCTGGCCGGCGGCTTGATTATCATATATTATTACAATTGGCCGTCCGCTTTTAACTCTATCATTAACCGTTATATTCAAAGTATTACCTGTGTGATCAAATATATAAATTGGTTCGCTGATATTTCCGTGACCGGTTATTGTTCTGTCGATTATTAGATTAGTTGGTTGATTATAGGTTGAATCGGTATTTATGAGATGGAATACATTAGCATTAAGAGTCAAAGTACGTGCTTTCGGATTCGGTGTAAAATTCTCGTTCTTAAATGCCATAAAATTAATCAAACGATAATTTTCGTTTTTAGTATTAGTAGTTGAATACTTGAAATGAGTGCCACACTTTTTCGAACCAACGTTATACATACAAAAATTAGGTTTCGTAGGAATACCATTTGTACCAGGGCTTGTTGTACGATAGTAAGCGTCTAATACTTGCATTTTATCTTTAGTTGTAAAATATACACCGTAGAAACCGTCTTTTACGTTCTGAGTATCAATAGAAAAATATAATCTGTCTTTACTGCCGTCTACAGCATAATAACCATCAAATACCCTATTGCTGGAATCTGTATATGGAAATCCGCCGGTAAATGAGGTTTCATCGTTTCCATATTTATACGCAGGAACGCGTAAGACTGTGCCATCAGATAACACAACCTTATAGCAATACATTATGTTTTTTTGATCGTCGATAGTGTAATATCTTTGATCATTTTCAACATCATCAATATTCCGATCAATTGAAAAAGTAAATTCTTTCGTAATGCCAAAATCATCGGGATATTTGATGGTATACATGAGGTTTCCATATTCATCTGTTTCGTGTTTTTTGTATAAATCGCTATTTAAGTTGTTGATGTTATTACAAGTAAACAGATTTCGATCGGTGGCTTGAGACACATCAAGTTCGACACAAGCGTTCAGATCCTTTGCCCGCTGAAGCTTTTCATTAAAAAAAGGCATATACTCATTAAGGTTAATCGCTGTTGAATGTATACTGGGATTATTCGTTGTGCTTTTATCTGTAGTAGAATACAGATTCTTAAGACTATCGTCAATTGTAAAATAATTGGTTGTATCATTACTATCGCCGGTATAAAACATTTGCCCATCAAATACTGTTTGGATTTTATTATTTACATTTGAGTTTTTAACATGCAGATTACCAGTATATGTAAAAAGATTACTGAACACGGTAGCCGGGATTTCCTGCCCTTTATCTTCAGATAATAAAACGATGGCTTCTACACCAACCGGTTGCGTTTTGCCAATACCGCGAATAATCGGCAAAAAGTAAAGGTTTACTTCTTCGACCAGGCCTACACGGTAAAAAGTTCTGGGATTATATTCTTTTGAAAGCAGTGCATAGTGTGAGTACAAATCTGTAGAAATATTGTTGCCCAGGTTAATTAAGTTATTATAAATATATTTATCTGCTTCTTCATCCGCATTTGGGTGTGGTGATGTATCGGTACCATGGTTTTTGTGTCGTTCACTGTCACTGTCATTAATAGAATAAGATACTGATGGTTTGTAACTGGTAACTGTAATCTTCTGATCAACCTTATCTCGTACTTTAATTATGCCATCATTTGCCTGGCTGTCGGCAAATGCCCGGGCTCCTGCCAGTGCGGCAGCATCTGCCACATTTTGCAGGCGGGCCTTGTGCATATATAAATTGCCAACGTCATAAGCAATACCGGTCAATCCCAACATAATGGGAAGAACTACTGCGGTAAAGATAAAGATAGAGCCGCATTCCTGACGCAGGGCATGCAATATTTTTAATTGATTCAGTTTTTCTGTCACTTCTAAAAATGTATTGCGCCAAAACATGTGTAGCGCCTCCTTCGTGAGGACGAAAAGGGAAAAAAGTTTTCCTGCTATAATACACACTTTTACAACCTAATTATAATGTTTTTTTCGGCATAAATCAATTGAAGTTTTGCAATTGTTTTAATTTTTTATTTACATTTAAAGAGAGCAAAGTAAAATCCTTATTTATTTCGTTTAAATTTATTATAAAAATATACTGTTTCAGTTTAAATGAAAATTAAATTCGTTTTTTTGGTTTGAGCGGCCGGATTTAGACGAAAAACCGTTTTCTGTGTTGAAGTTTTGTATTGATTTATGAAGAAGAAAGAGATATAATTAAATTGGATTCTTGTATACCAATGGAGGCAAAGAATTATGTCCTTGTTTGACAAGTTTTTGAGTAAGATGAAGACAATTAAACATATGAAAAAAATACAATTACTGTGGGAAGAACGCGGTGATATTTTAGTGCTGACAGCTCTGTTGTTGCCTATTATGTTTGGCTGCCTGGGCATTGCCTATGATTTGGGAAACATCTATATCCACAAAGCGCGGCTTCAGAACGTGACCGATGCGGCTGCGCTGGCGGGTGGGCGCGCATATTTGCAGAGCCAGTTGAAGACAGGTGAATCTGTACATAAAGACACATATGATAGTTATACAAATGGAAATGTTACGGACGAGGAATATGTAATTGGAGGTTCCAAAACCCGTAGTGGTTATCATCCGGACGCAGACAAAGCAGCTGATGATTACATCTACAAAAATATTGTTAATTTAGGCGAGAAGGTTTATAGCGACAAGTTCTCCCACTATGCACTGCCGGGTCTTAAAAAGAATGGAGAAGATTACATTAATGCCGAGAAAATTTTTTACCGTATTGGCTTATATGAAATAGTACCGCTGCATTTTTTACCGGTGATTACAAAGAAAAAGTTTGAAACGGTACGTGCCGGTTCTGTTGTAGTGGTTGAGCCGGGGACAGTGAAACCGACTGAAGGAGGATTAAGGATTGATACGGATAAATATAAGAGTATTTTTGATAATCTGATAACATACAGTTATAAGCTTGAGATGAGACATACTACTCAGTATGATAAAGGTTCGGATACTTACACCGTTAATGCATCTTTTGATGGAGATATTGTTTATACTCATATGAACAATACAATGGATGAGGGGGATCCACAAAGTGGCTCTTTTTATCAACATACTGTTAATGATGGAGATCAAGAAGATACCCAATATACCCATTTGGTATATAATACAACAACAATCGATGATCCGGTAATTAACACTTTTACTAACACACAAGCCTATTTAACGGCGTTTCGTAAAAAATTATCAGAAGCACATGTTGATTTTCATGATAGCCAAAAGAAACTATATCTTTCCGGTGATGGGAATATTGATGTTCAGTGTATTACTCCTGATTATCAGCTTAATGGTGAAGGAACTTACAAAAAAGACGGAGATGTTTATTATCTTATAAGTGCTAATGGTGATTTTTCTACTTTTAATGAAAATGGAAAGACTTATAAAATTTGTTATAGTAAATTAAGCGAAAGATATGTTCTTTGTGGGAAGAGTGATTCTGACACTAATTATTATTTGCTAAATAAAAATGGAAATGTTACAAATTGCTATATTGAAGTGAAAGTTTTGGATCAGTGGGGGAATAAGAGCGTAACACCTTTAGTTGAAATCAACGGAACAACTAAATATTTAGGCTTAAGTTGGGACTCGGTACCTAAGTTTATGTACGGTGATAATCAATATAATACAAATAATCTTTTAACAATTAATGAACTTGAACCCAAAGTTGAACTTCCTGTGGCGATTACAAGTGATAAATTTACAGAAAAGCCGGGTCCTAATTTTGGCACAGGTACCAGTAATGTCTATCATGTAACTCCAAAATTGCTTCCTGATCCCAATGGATTTGAGCTTCACATAGACACTGATATGACTTATGATGAAAACACAGATGAACCAATATATGTAATTGTTGACGAAGGGATAGCTGATTGGAAAATTTACAGCACTACGTCAAGTAATACGAAAAGACCTATTATTATTGTTTATTTAGGAAATAGCAGGATAGATTGTTATTTCACTGGTGAGAAGTTTGTTGGAACCATTTATGCGCCTAATTCATATGTGGAAATTAATACTATGTGTCCGAGGTTTGAAGGCAATTTTATTATAAAAAATATGTACTTTCAACCTGCTGCTAATTCGAAAAGTTCTTGGAAAGCAGTGAATCACTTAACGAAAGACGCTGATGTTACCAAAATAACTAATAATTTTAAGAAGGAATTAAAAGACGCTGAAACGGCTATGAACAATTTACTTCAAGATACTTCAAGTAATAGTGATTTAATTGATAGATTAGTTTCAGAGCTAGGTATTAACAAAAGCGATTTAGGTAATATGAATTATTATATGAATTTGACGCTTGCACAAAAGAAACAGTTATATATTAAATGGAAGAAGATGTATGATGAAGCAGATGATGGTGAAAAAAATTTGTTGTGGCCTTTTAATGGTTTGTTTACAATGATTCAGAGTAGCAGCGAAGGTGGAGAAACTGAAACCACTCCCGAAACTCTTCGACTTATCAATTACCGTACAGAATTCCAGTTAAAAGAAGATATGGGAAACGATGATGTAGTGGATCCGTTTATTTTCGAGACACTGAGCAAGCCGAATTCCTATTGATTGCTTGTGAGATGTTGATTTCGGATTTAGCATGGAGGTTATTATGAGCGGGTTAATCAAATTAAGTAAAGACATATGGAAGCGTTTATTGGCACAAAAAGGGCAGGGCCTGGTTGAGTTTGCGTTAATTCTTGCATTCTGCGCGGGAATCGGTGTGGCTGCCCGGGAAGCTGGGTTTGGCGATGCCATCAGTAATTTGCTTAATAGCGGGGAGCAGACTGAAGACACGGCGGCAGCCATTGGCGGTCCCCCGTCCCTTGAAAGGATGAGGTATGGACAGTATCTTGCAAAATGGGGCAAAAAGACAGCTGCTGAACTTGCTGCTATCAGAAATGAGGAACGGATTACCGCTGACCAGAAAGGGCTGTTAGCAATAGCTGAGACTTTTCTGGGAAAAAACGCAACAGATGTGCTTGCGCAAATGAAAAAGTATACAAATAATGTAGGTGGTTATCCGTTTACTAATAACAGTATAAGTGCTGGTTATACTAAGGCACAAAGCGACGGTTGGTCTAAAGTATTGGTTCCGTTGTCGTATAAAAATTACAATAATCAAGATAAAGATTCAACCGGATACATCTGGTTGGAAGCCAGAACTAATGCTAACACCATTAGCACCATGACAGGGAAGGATGCTACGGCGGAAATATATAATAAACCATCTAAGGATGTTACATCGAAAGATGGTGTTTTGTTGAAGGGCAGTGCTACCAAAACGATATCGGTAGATCGTGTTTTTTATTCAGATGAAATGATTGCAGGCGAGGATCGAAGCGTTGTCCTGCAAGTCCATTATGATAGCGAAACGAAAACGGTCGACAAAGTCCATATAGTAGCAAGATTGGGAGATGGAACTCAGTCGACTAGTGCCAATCCCGCTGCGGCCGCTAAGGGTCTTGATATAACCGTGAGCGGGTCAACTTCGGATTTAAGATATATAGTCAACAACTAGAATGTATCATTTTAGACCAGTATTTTAATATTAAGAGAGTTTTTCAATTAAAAATCGTAAAACTATATTGAATTCGATGTTTTTTTATGTTAATATTAATATGTTTGAGTGACTTTATTTTTTCTATTTGTAATTAAAAACCGACTATGGCTTGTTAATTGTAACCCATCAATAAAGCTTCATGAAGTTTTTGGAATAGACACGAGGTGGAACATTATGCTAAATCGGTTCAGGCGAATAAAAAGTGAAAAAGGCCAGGGCCTGACGGAGTATGTCCTGATTCTTGCGTTTATTGCCGGGTTAGCCATCTTGATGTACAGTAGCGATGGCAATTTAAAGGGCACGCTGGTCGATACATTTACGGAAACAAACCGTATTTTGGCTGGCTTATTTGGTGAAAAAACTGATTGGGGTCATATGAATACCAGTGAGTTTAATGCCGATAATCAAAGTGAACGTCTTGCGGCAGATCAAGGTGCGTTAGAAAATTTAGCTTCTTTCTTTGTAGGAAAAACAGAAGCGCAAATACAGGCTTTGTTAACAGATGGTATCTTTCATACTAGCGGTCAGGAAGTACTGTTAGGTTGGTTTGTGAACACTGATACAGGAAATCACTTTTTTACGAAGAATTTGAAAAGTGATGGGGGCGCATACACGTTTGGTAATGGAACCGTGCGTTCTACTAACGACCAGGTTTTTAATTGGATACTAGGAGACTACGGTGAAAATGGGAACTACAATTATTCTTATGATTCAACTAATAATTATTTAGTTTCGGATTATCCGCTCGGTCAATATAGTAATTCAGGAATGAAATGGGATGATCCCAATAATTGGGAGCCGGGAACCGGCGGGAATGGAATAAAAATTTCATTAACGTTTGATAAAACCGGCGGTGATAAAAATAAAAGTAATTGGAAAGTTACAAGCGCAACAATTAAACTTGATTCACTAAGCCAGAATAAACCAAATGGTTCCGGTGGCTTGAGCGCTACAGTAAATGCTTCCTGATGCCTACAGATGATTGCAAAACACAAACAGGACAGTTCATTCAAATAGAATGGGCTGTCCTGTATTTCATGTATGGTGTTATTTTTTTAGTTATAGTCTCCGACTTTTACCGATAAAGGTCCCGATCCTTGGGCGGCGCTTCCGGGGTTAATAGCTACCCTGGCTCCTGAAACGACTCCGTTGTTAAAGTTCAGCCATAATTTTGGGCCGTCTTGATTCTGTACTGCGTAATCAGAGAAAAAGTATCGTTGCGTAGCGTCAAAGGACTCATTCTCATTGCCCGTCAATGCATGGATGAAATCGTCGGCGCTCATCACTGATTTCGAATAAGTGCTGACCCCGTTCATTTCCTGGTAATGGCCTAACAGAGTGTTGTTGGCCGAGTTCTGCCCAATCAATGCCTTGACTTCTGCCTGTGTTTTATTGAGGAAAAAGCTTGCCAGGCGGGTTAGAGCTTCTATGTCGGCGTCTAATCGGACTGCCGAATCTGTAGCCAGTAATGTTCCTTTGGGCACAGTGGAAATCTTGCCCCATAACTCTCTTGCCCTTGCATAGTTGATTTTTTCCCTGACCTCGTTTATATCTATCTTGCACACCGCTCCCGCACGGACTTCCATATCGTGGGGATACACGATTCTGGAAAAAGTTAAAGGATAATCATTGCTTAAAACTATTTCATAATAATATGTATACGTATCTGTAATTGTATCATTACTGCTGCTTTCACCGACGAGCAACCGGTAAACGTTTGTTTTGACTCTGTCGCTGTCGATTCGGAAAACTGCTTCACCAGAATTTTTAACCAGGTATTCATCTGCTGCTGTATCAGCTTTTACCTTCATGGTATTTAACGATCCGTCACTGGAAGCAGCTAACGGTAAGCTGGAAGTTAATGAAGCTGTTCCCGCAACATAGTTTTCAGATTGTTTAAATTCTGCCAATGCAGCCAGTACCGCAGCGTCCGCAAGATGTTGCATGCGCCCTTTTTCCATATACAGCCTGCCTAAATCGAAAGCAATGCCGGTAAAAGCAAGGAAAACGGGTAGCAGGACCGTTGTCATAACTAAAGTGGAACCTTTTTGTTCACGTAATTTTCCTTTCATACTATAAATAGCCTTTCATAAAAACACTTAATGACCGGTATAAACGAACTTGTCGCCTGAAATCAGGTAATCACCGGCATAAACATCATTCTCCAAATTAAAAGAACCTGGATAGAATACAACACTGTATCCGTTTTCCTTGCGAATCTGTTCAAATAGTTCTTTGGCATCTGCCAGGGTATCAAATCCGTTCACACAACCTTCTGCGAAATACCCTGCGGGCTTATTGTATTGCTGATGAAATCCGGATAATGCTATATGATTATCCACGTCGCCCTGGTTAACCCAAGCATAATTTTTTATTACATAATATTTCCCTGTAATTGTAGAGTAAAAATACTGAAGTACAAGTTCTTTACTGTAGTTAGAGGATTCTGCCGTACTCTGTGAAGTCAGCATTGACATTTTGAGAGTGTCTGTTGTCCAGTACAGTCCAACGTCGCCACGATAGTACCCGTTTGAAGATGGCGTGGGTTTATAGGCGTTTCCTATCCCATTCAGGTAAGACCACTGGGACGCTCCGATTTCATCCCGCAGATTCTTAACTTCTGAACGATTTGCGTCATCCTCAAACTTATCGACCCATCCGCTTCGTATTACACCGCGCTTATAATTCATTTGATTGGCGCCGCTGTTTCCTTGATTATAGTGACCGTTCGATTGTATTTCCTCAATTTGTGCAATTGCAACGGGGATATTATACGACCTGTAATGGTCGACAGCTCGAAGTACTTTTGCGGCAGGCGAATACAGGGAAGCTACTGAATCCAAAAGACCGCTTTCAATTGCATAATATGAAATGGATGCTGCAAACCCTAGCAACAGCACAAACTCTACTATCGACTGTCCTTTTGATTCTCTAAAAAACTTCATAAAAATCACCTGAAAATAATAATGAAAAATAGTGACATCCGGTTTCGTGTGTATAAATTATCGCAAAATTCTTTACTTATATTTTATAACATTGAAACTTAGATATCAATGTTTTTTAATATATAGCTCCTAATTTTTACTCACTCTCTACAAGGGTAATTCAACCGAGCTTTAATACTGCCAAAGCAGATTATATCATCCGTTGTCTATGATGATGGTTTTAGGAGTCATATAAAAGACACAATTTTATTATTGTGTTAAGTAGAAAGTTTTTTTAAAGTGAAAGACAGTTGTAGGCATTTTACTTGAATGATTTTGACGAGTTCATTTTTGCGCTGTTAACACTTATACGATTTAAGGGATAACTTAGCCCGACGCTAACAGCCTGGCGGATGTAAAGCTTGTGCAGCAGTAGGAGATGCTGATGAAGATGAAGAGGCAACCCATTCAAATGGAATGAGCTGCCCTGTGGTATTTCTTAATCATTTTTGAATTGGTAATTGGTTATAGAATTTTACGTTGAAATCTGATAAAATATGTATCGCTGATTGTCGTTTATTCTTTATTGGATTGTATTTGGTTATGAATCATAATTGTTTTTTACTTTTGCGGCGTCATCGTCATGCCTTATTGCTAATTATATATTTGCTGATTATCGCTGCTCTCTGGTATCTGCCCGGTGTGTTCCACCCCAAGTCGGTAGAGGATGTCCGCCGGTGGGTAATGGGGTTCGGCGTGTGGGGCCCGTTGGTGTATATACTGCTGTATACGGTGCGGCCCCTGCTTCTGTTTCCCAGTCTGCTGCTGAATGTGGCTGCCGGAATTCTGTTTTCGCCTGTTGTTGGCATTCCCTGTCTTTTGGCCGGGGGCCTGGGCAGTGCAGCGCTGCTCTTTTATATGGCGCAAACAGGAATCGGAAGCGAATTCTTTGACATCCACGGCGGCAAGTGGGGGACACGCATCCACCACTACCTTTCAGACAGCGCCAAAAACTTTCAGCGAATGCTCTGGCTGCGAACAGTGCCCTTGTTCCCCTATGACGTGATCAGCCTGGTGGCAGGCTGCACGAAAATGAAATTTGGTACCTTTGCCTTGACAACATTGCTGGGCATGGTGCCGGGAGCGATTGCCTATAACATTTTAGGAGACGCGTTGGGTGGAAATTCAGGTCTGACACTATCTGCGCTCATGATTATTGTTGCCTTTGGTATTCCCCTGGCCTTCTGGTATTTTGGCGGGGAAAGGAAACAGTTGGGAGAAGAAAAGTAAAAAATATAGTAAGGAAAAGAAATGAGCAAAACATCGGGAGCGATTGCGTAGTTTTGTTTGAGCGTTGACAGGGCAACCCGTGAGGATCCCAGTTTGACGAGCGAGCAACGCGAAGCTTGCTGAGCGGGCGGAGTGAGGAAGTGGGAGACGGGGTGCCCTGAAACTTGACTTCGAGTTTCGAAGCCGCAGGCACATGAGTCCATGGAATAGAAATCCTTGACGGTTTTGCGAATTCGTTTCCTTTTTGCTATAATAAATAAGGGGCGTTATTATTATGGAAAATAATACAGAAACTGAAATCAAATTAATAATTGCCAAAAAAGACGTAAAAGCATTAGTTGCTTCACCGTTGGTGGCCAAAAAAACAAAAAAGGGCAGCCACAAAACAGTGAAGCTGGTTAATATTTATTTTGATACCCGCGACCTGTTGCTGCACCAGGCCGGCATTGCCTACCGTGTGCGGCAGAACGGAAAAAAATATGAAGCAACCGTCAAACTGAGCCGCGCTGAGGCAGGAGGTCTTTCCGCCCGGCAGGAGTACAACGTGGCCGTGAAGAATGCCAAACCAAATCTTTCCGTGTTTGATGAAAGCGGACTGCAGGTGGATTTTGCGGACATCCTGGGAACCGCTCAGATTGAAAAACTGTTTACGGTGCGGGTGAAACGGGAGCTCCGCCTGTTGCAGATTACGAAAGAAACTCTGGTGGAGATGGCCATCGACCAGGGCTTTATCTCTGCCGGCGGCAAGAAGGAAACCATTGACGAAGTAGAACTGGAATTAAAGGAAGGCTCTCTGGCGGATCTTTTGGCCTACACGGCAAAAATCGCGGCGGAGGTTCCGGTGTTTACGGAATCCCGCAGCAAATACGCCCGGGGTCTGGCGCTATTGGACAAGCTAGAGCCGGAAGGGGCCCGGCCGCTGCCGGAGGTTGACTGGGATAACGATTATTGCGAAGAATATAAAAAGCAGTTTTACCAGTATGGCACGGCCATCATGGAAGAGCAGAACGTATTTGCGGACTGCGGCAAGCTCCAGACAGAAGCGGACCGGATCTTTCTGCCCTATTTTGAACGGATGCAGGCCGCCTTGTACTGGCTGCAGCCGGTGATGGATGGCAGCGCGGGGATGCAGGCTAATCTTCAGGGAGCGTTGCGTCCCTTGTATAAGTTAAGAGATACAAAAACGCTGCTGCGGCGTTGGAAGAGTCTCTTCAAGCTGGCTGACGGACGCCTTGGGGAAGATAAAGTGACCCGTCTTCTGGAAAACCGTCTGGAAGACATTGGCGATGAAATTCAGCTGCAGGTGATGCGGGGAACCTATTCCGGCATCATCTTTTCCCTGTGGGCAGCCATGGAAGGCGCCGGCTGGAAAGCGGAAGAGTATCTGCAGGCCGGGCAGCTGCTGCAGGTCCGGGTAAAAGACATCCTGGAAAAAATAGAAGACGCCATGAACCGGGAAAAAGAAGCTGAAACGGAAAAAGCTGAAGCCATACTTACGGGAAAACTGGCGTCGGCGAAAAAAGGAAAGAAGATTCCGCTGAAAGAACCCGGATATGCAACCGTGACCCGTCTTGGCAAGGAGTTTTATTATCTGACGATGGCCAATGAAAGTAGCAAACTTACAGACCTGAGCAAAGAAAGCCGGAAAAAACTGGAAAAGCTGGGCGAAGCCATGCGGGAACTTTTTGCCGTCAACAGCCTGGGCCAGTCCGTTCCGTCAGAACTGCTGAAATCCAACACAGTACTGTCTGCTCGCCAAAGCGGATATTTGTTAGGCGATTTGGCCGCCGAACAGTTAATGGCGCGCAAAACCGTGAACAAAGCCTTTGCGAAATGGTTGAAAACAGTGAAAATGTAGTTTGTGTTTTGTTCATAAAGTATGCTGGCAGGAAAAGACATCGCAAAAACGTCAAGGATTGCTATTCCATGGACTCATGTGCCTGTGGCTTCGAAACTCGGGCTTTGCCCTCAGACAGTCTCGTCACGACGGCACATTTCGTCTCATGGAATGAAGCAATCCTTTCCTATTTTTTGCTCATGTCTTTCCCTTGCCTCATAATTTTGTGAACAATTTGCAAACAGTAAACAAAAAAGTAAAATTTCATTTGACTTTTTGACCTTATGTATTATAATAGTATTAGGCCAAAGAAAAGAGCCCCCGTCTTGGGGACTCTTTCGTTAGCCTTTTATTTTGGGAACGGGTTAGCACTCTTACAATGAGACTGCTAACAACTTGTTTTCGTTGAGCGTTGACAGGGCAACCCGGAAGGGTCCCAGTCGACGAGGCGTAGCCACGCGTAACGTAGAGAGCGTGGCTAGCGAGGAGTGGGAGGCGGGTTGCCTTGCAACGCGACTATTACTTAAACAGTGCAATTCCCAGCAATATAATCGCTATCACTGCCAGCAGCGTAATATTATACTTGCGCATCTGCTCCAGGTGATGACTTGTAACCGTCTCGTTCAACATATTGTAGCACCGCTGCAGCACCTGCATCTTCAGCTCGATGTTCTCCTGCCAGACGGAAGCCTTCAGCAGCTTCAGATAACGGGTGTACACCTTGGCGTAGAAAATATCCTCCGTTACCAGCAGCGCATTGGTGATATTGCTGGTAAGACTGCTGACATCGGCCATGGTCTCCAGCAGTTCGTCCCGGATGTTCTGCAGCACGTCAATATTTTTGAGATTGGCTTTGTCTTCAATGACATCGTATGTCTTATCGATGGCGTGATTCAGGAAGTTGTCGTAATAACGCAGTTCCAGATACTGGGCATTGGCAAACTCCAGCAGATCCGGAATGTCCATGCTGCCGGTAGGGTCATAGACCACGGCGCTGTCCCAGGCCAGCCAGGCTACGTCGTCTGCATAAGAGAACCGGTTGGCCAGCGCGGCCTCGCGGGTTTCTTCGTTTACCGGACTGGGATCCTTCAGCAGGAAGGGCACGATGTCCCAATCCGCAGGAATCGGGTCCTGGAAGTAATAGACTACGAAGTCTTCATCGTAACCGGAAATATTCTGGTTGGTGCAAGCCGGGCCGATGGTCTCCATGGTAGCGTCCACAAATTTGCGGAACTCCTCATCCGGCAGCTCTTCCACCGCCAGCACAAGATTCAGATAATCTTTGTAGGAAATGTCTTCTTCCGGCGGAATGTTGAAGAGGATGCAGATAACACCCAGGTCCTGGATGCGGGCCTTTACCTCTACCAGGTACTCCACGCCGCCGATGACCATTTCATGATAGCCTAACTCTACGAGCACAGGCGGGTCGTGGAATGTGATAGATTTTGTGGAAATGCGGTCCAGGCGCAGACGGGATGAAATTTTGTTACGGCTGTGCCAGATAGCCTGGACCTGGTCAAGATTGATCTCGTCGGCTACGTCAAAAAGGCGGTAGGCGATGACAGTAGTTCTCATGATATTTCCTCACTGATAAAAAGACTTTGTGCAATACGATGTTACGCACTACGTACCTGCTTAATTCAAAATATGGAACCAAATCATTCAATGATTATGAAAAAGTATTTACAACAATTAATTATAACATAAAAGCAACGTGTTTTCTCATGTTTATATAAATTAAAGTGCAATACGCCAAAGTTTTTTTGGAAAAAACAGTTTCAGCCAGAAACTTTTTAATATGGTTAGGAATTAAAATAAGAATAGATTTAGTCGAAGATTGGAGTGATTACAATGAATGAAAACTACACGGATGAAGTAAAAGCCATCATTGAAGCGGCACAGCAGCAGGCTTTGATGAATTACAACCAGGAAGTGACCAGCGCGCATCTCTTGCTGGCACTGTGCAGCGATGACTTCTTCAAGTTTTTGCTGCAGACGTTTAAAGTAGATGAAAATACATTTGCCGGCGAGGCCCGTGCCATTGTCAGCCGTATTCCGTCCGTAAAAGGACAGGACCGGCAGCTGCTTATGAGCTCGGATTTTGCCAGGGTCAACGGCATCGTGCTCCGCAAAGCGGGGCAGGGCAATGTGACGGTAGGCCACATGGTATCTGCGTTGGCCAGCGATGGAAGCAGTGAAGTTACAGCGCTGTTTAAAAAGTACGGCATCGACAGCAACAAGATTGAAAAGCTGTATGAACACTACCTGAACAGTACTGCCAATGACGAAAGCAAGAAGACTTTGGAAAAGTTCGGCCAGGATTTGACGGCAAGGGCGCGGCAGGGCAAACTGGATCCGGTCATCGGCCGTGACGATGAGATCCGCCGCACCATTGAGATCCTGAGCCGCCGGAAGAAAAACAATCCGGTGCTCATCGGGGAGCCGGGCGTGGGCAAGACCGCTATTGTAGAAGGGCTGGCCCGCCGCATCGTGGCCGGGGACGTGCCGGAAAGCCTGAAGAACAAAACCTTGTATGCTTTGGACCTGGCTGCTTTGGTGGCCGGGGCCAAGTACCGGGGTGAATTTGAAGAGCGCCTGAAGAAAGTGCTGAAGGCCGTGGCAGACAGTGCCGGCCAGATTGTCATGTTTATTGACGAGCTGCATACCGTGGTAGGCGCCGGCGCAGCGGAAGGTTCCATGGATGCCGGCAATATCCTGAAACCCATGCTGGCCCGGGGCGAGCTGCGGTGCATCGGGGCTACCACGCTGAATGAATATCATAAATATATTGAAAAGGACAGCGCCCTGGAGCGCCGTTTCCAGCCTGTCATGGTCAACGAGCCCAGCGTGGAGGATACCATTTCCATTCTGCGCGGCTTGAAAGAAAGCTATGAAAACCATCACGGAGTGCGGATCAAGGATGCGTCCCTGGTAGCCGCGGCCGTGATGAGCCACCGCTACATCAATGACCGCTTCCTGCCGGATAAGGCCATCGACCTGGTGGACGAGGCGGCAGCCCGGCTCCGGACGGAAATCGATTCGTCCCCGACGGAGATTGATGAAAGCAAACGTAAGATTTTACAGTTGGAAATCGAAGAACAGGCCCTGAAGAAAGAGGAAGACCCCGCTTCCGCAGACCGTCTGGCCAAACTGCAGGAACAGCTGGCCAAACTGCGGGAGGAAAACGCGGCCCTGATTAAGCGCTGGGATGATGAAAAGGCCGGCATTGTCAAGGTGCGGGAAGTGAAGAAGGAAATCGGCGCCGTGAAGCAGGAAATGGAAAAGGCGGAGCGGGACTATGATTTAAACAAGCTGGCGGAACTGAAGTACGGCCGCCTGCCGGAACTGCAGAAGCAGCTGCAGGAACTGGAGAATCAGACTGCCGGAGAAAATGCCCTGCTGAAAGAAGAAGTGGACGAAGACGACATCGCCCGGGTTGTGAGCACCTGGACCGGTATTCCCGTACAGCGGCTGGGTACCGGGGAGCGGGAGAAGCTGGTACATCTGGAAGAAACCCTCCATGAGCATGTCGTTGGTCAGGACGAAGCGGTGAAGGCTGTGGCGGATGCGGTGATCCGGGCCCGTGCGGGCATCAAGGACCCCAATCGTCCTATCGGTTCCTTCATTTTCCTGGGACCCACCGGTGTGGGCAAGACCGAGTTGGCCAAGACGCTGGCAGAAGTTTTGTTTGATGATGTGAAGAACATGATCCGCATCGATATGAGCGAATACATGGAGAAGCACACCGTGTCCCGTCTGATTGGCGCCCCTCCCGGCTATGTGGGTTACGACGAGGGCGGTCAGCTGACCGAAGCGGTGCGCCGTCATCCGTACTCTGTCATCCTCTTTGATGAAATTGAAAAGGCGCACCCGGATGTGTTCAATGCACTGCTGCAGGTGCTGGACGACGGTCGTCTCACCGACGGACAGGGCCGCAGCGTGGACTTTAAGAACACGCTGATCATCATGACCAGCAACATCGGCAGCCAGCGGATCATGGAAGCAAAAGAAACTATGGACAGTGAAGCGGTGCGGCAGCTGCTGCTGACCCGGTTCCGTCCGGAATTCCTGAACCGCGTGGATGACATCGTTACCTTCAAAGCCCTGCAGCCCGACCAGATCAAGGACATTGTGAAACTGATCCTGAAAGAACTGGGCGACAGGGTGAACAAGCAGCTTGAAATCAAGCTGACCTGTACTGACGAAGCAGCGGCTTTGCTAGCCAAAGAGGGTTTCGATCCCCAGTTCGGCGCCCGTCCGCTGAAACGTCTGATTGTCCACAGCGTAGAAAACGTACTGTCCAAGAAAATCGTTAACGGGGAAGTCAAAGCCGGGGACAGTGTGGAAATTTATGTGAACAACGGGAACATTGATGTGAAGTAATTGGAACCACGAAAAAATTAAGAACAGATAACAATGCCCGGAACCCGAAGCATTGTAAAACGGTAAAAAATTTGAGATAATTTTTAAAGAAAAGTTTTAAAGGACTGTGCCGAACGAAGATAACCTTTGTTTGGCGCAGTTCTTTTTGTCTTTTTTATGTTCTTTTTATAAAATAATTAAGAAATATTTAAATGAGTAGTTTATTGCATTCCCTCTTTATGATAAAATAAAATGAATTCGTATAAGCTTTTGGATTAATGAGTTAGGAAAAGAAATGAACAAAACATCGACAACGATTGCGTAATTCCATGAGATGAAATTCGCCGTTGTGGCGAGACTGTTTGAGGGCGAAGCCCGAGTTTCGAAGCCACAGGCGAATGAGTCCATGGAATAGCAATCATTGACGGTTTTGTAAATTTCTTTTCCTAACTCGGATTAAATCAATTAAACAAATAGCGGGGAGGTTTTAATTATGGGAAAAATGAAAAAGATTCTGGCAGTCGGCGTGGTCTGCTACGTGGCATACAAACTAGGACAGAAATACTTAAAAGAAAACAACCTGACAGCCGAAGACGTATTTGATTCTGCCAAAAAGAAAGCAGAAGCGTTTGCCAAACAGGCAGCTGGCGTGGTTCCCACTACAAAAGACGGAGAACCGGAAGGCAAAAAGATTTACACTTTCGGCAAGGAAAAACGCATTGAGATGGTACACCTGGCAGACGGTGTCACCGGCCTGTATGACAATAAAAAGAACTACCCCATTGAAAAACAGGTGAAAATCTACAGCGAAGACGGAGGCAAACTGTATGTGTACAGTGATGCTGCGGACTATGTAATTTCCGACGAACCTTTCTTCATGAACGTGTACGTGAAAGACAAAGATAAGACGGAAGCCATCGCTATTGCGCTGGGCAAACAGTATGACGCGGAAGAAATCGCTGTGTACAATTACGGTTCCAGCCAGAAGTTTGATGCCCAGGGCATGGCAGCGGAAGCGGAAGCGGAAAAAGTAGCGGCAGAGCAGGCAGAAGCCAAAGCCAAAGAAGCGGAACTGGCGGCTCAGGCAGCAGCAGCCAAAGCGGAAGCCGCTGCAAAAGAAGCTGCAGAAAATGTTGAGGCCGCTGCGGACAAAGCCGAAGAAGTAGTGGAAGAAGCTGCTGAAAACGTGAAAGACACAGTAGAAGACGTTGCGGAAACCATTGAAACCACGGCAGAAGAAGTGAAAGACGCGGTAGAAGAAGCTGTAGAAAAGACTGAAAAGTGATATAGTTTACATAATAGCCGGGCTGATACCACCTGAATAAGCGATGCGTCCTCCCGGTGGGCGGTGTCAAGATGTTGAGCACTGGGTGCATCCCGGGAGGGTCCCAGTCTGACGACACCGAGCAACGCGAGGCTTGCCGAGCGTGCGCAGTGAGGAAGTGGGAGGCGGGATGCCCCGGAGCGACAACGCGGGTTAGGCCCGAAGCGTTAGCAGAGCGCTATGAAGGTGGTATCAGCCCAGGTGCAAGTTAATTGGTTTTAGAGGAGTTATAAATGCTTGGAATCGGCTGCGACCTGGCAGACGTGGAACGAATCGAAAAAGCCATAACGCGCAAGGGCTTTAAAGAACGCGTTTATACCCAGGAAGAAATTGCCTACTGCACCGGCTCTAACGGCGATAAAGCCCAAAGCTATGCAGCCCGGTTCGCCGCCAAAGAAGCCTTCCTGAAAGCCATCGGCACAGGACTCCGTGGCAAAGGACAACTCACAGAAATTTATGTAGTCAACGACGACCTGGGCAAACCCGAACTGAAAGTGACAGGCTACTACGCATCCCACATCGCAAAGATGGGTGTGAAAAAGATACACCTTACATTAAGTCACACCGCTACCACTGCAATGGCAGTGGTAGTATTGGAATAATATGAATTGATGTGGAGTCAGGGACATCAACCTTGACAGAAGGAGGCCACCCCATGCAGATTTTACTGGCAGAAGAAATGCGCGCCCTGGACCGCGCCGCAGAAGAAGAAATCGGGATCCCCGGTCTTGTGCTGATGGAAAATGCAGGCCGCGCCGTAGCAGATGCGGCGGAAAAACTGCTGGGCGCCTGCTGTCATAAAAAAGTCCTCATCTTTGCCGGCAAAGGCAACAACGGCGGCGACGGCAGCGGCGCCGGCCGCTGGCTCCACAATCGGGGCGCGGAGGTGACCCTGGTCCTGGCCTGTGCAGCAGAAGAACTGTCCGGCAGCGCGGCGGATGAACTGCAGTATTATATTGCCTGCGGTGCTACGGTGCTGGAAGTTACCGATGCAGACGACAATCTGCGGTTTGCGGAAATAGAAAACCTGGCTCTCCGGGCGGATTTGCTGATTGACGCTTTGTTGGGCACAGGCTTTTCGGGAAAGATGCGTTCGCTGTTCCTTCGTCTGTGCGGTTGTATCAACAGAGCAAAAGAAAAGAATCCTGCCTGCAGTATTCTGGCAGTGGATATTCCAACCGGTGTCAATGCGGATACGGGAGAGGCTGACGGCAGTGCAGTGAAAGCTGATGCCACGGTGACCATGGCGTTGCCGAAGCTGGGCCTGTACTTATATCCCGGAGCAGAACATGCAGGCACGATTCAGGTAGCGGATATCGGCATGCCCTCCTCTTTATTGAAAGAAACAGAGGGAAACCGTATCCTGATTGAAAAAGAACTGGTTCAAACCATGCTTCCGGACCGCCCGAAGAATGCCCATAAAGGCAGTGCGGGACGGGTTGCGGTGGTTGCCGGTTCCTACGGTTATGTTGGAGCTGCTGCCTTATGCAGCTTCGCGGCGGTAAAAGGCGGGGCCGGTCTGGTCACGCTGCTGACGCCGGAAAACACGAGAGAAATACTGGCGATAAAACTGACGGAAGTGATGGTGAAAGGTCTGCCTGTGTCGGATGACCGGCTGGTGGCAGAAGAAGCGCTGGAGGTTGTGACCGAAGCACTGGATAAAGCAGATGTGCTGGCCATCGGTCCCGGCTTTGGCGTTTCCGAAGAAGCAGGGAACCTGATCCGGGATATTCTGGTTACAACGGCGGTACCCTGTGTCATTGACGCAGATGCCATTACGGCGCTGAAAGACCATACAGAACTTCTGTCCCATATGCTGGCGGAAAAAGTGCTGACTCCTCACCCGGGGGAGATGGCACGCATTACCGGCATACGGATTTCGGAAATTGAAAAGAACCGGGTGGAAGTGGCCCGTCTTTATGCGGAGAAGTGGCAGGCGGTCGTTGTGCTGAAAGGTGTGCCTACCGTTGTTGCCCTGCCGGACGGAACCGTGTATCTGAATACCACCGGTACACCGGCCATGGCTACCGGCGGCAGCGGCGACGTATTGACCGGCCTGATTGCTGCCCTGATCGGACAGGGGCTTACCGTAGCTGACGCGGCAGTGGCCGGGGTTTACCTCCACGGCATGGCAGGCGAACTGGCTGCCGGAGGCAGCGTGGGCATGGCAGCTTCTGAATTGCTGCAGATGCTGCCGGAAGCACGGAAAACAGTTTGCACATAAATATATTTTATGCTAAAATAAATCGTTATAGCATTTGACATGTATTGAAACGTACATAAAGGAGGTACCGGTTTGCGTAGGAAATTTTTAGCGTTTCTGGTTTGGGCCGTCTGCCTGCTGGTAACCTGTACTGCTTCCGCGGCAGCCATGGTAACCGATGTTAACTGGGGCGTGGATAAATATAATGTACTCCGTATGGTAGTGGACCTGTCGGAAAACACACAGTACAATATTAAGATTGCCAACGACAGAGAACTGCAGATCAAAGTCACCGGCGGACTGGGACCCAAGGTGGTGCGCCGCGGTTCGATCAAAAGTGATCTGGCGAAAAGCTTTAGTGTGGACCGGGAACAGAACGGTGTCGTGGTCCGTGTGCCTATGACAAAAAAGGTAGAACGTTCGGATGTGAAGAGCTTTATTCTGAAAAAAGACGCTTCTACAGGCCGGCCTCCCCGCTTAGTGGTAGATGTTTCTACAAACAAGGTGAACAATGCTTCCATGAAATATGGGGCTACTTCGGTGCGCCGTCCGGCGGTCCGTCCCTCCCAGGGACCATCCACCCCGGTAGGTAACCGTGTCAACTTTGCTACCAAAGGCGGGTTGAAGGGGAAACGCATCACCATCGACCCCGGTCACGGCGGTTCAGACCCCGGCGCTATCGGTCCTAAAGGCAACAAGGAAAAAACTTCCACGCTGCTGATTGCCAACTACCTGAAGAACTACCTGACATCGGCCGGCGCCCTGGTGTCCATGACCCGTACTACGGATAAAGATGTGTACGGAAGATTTGCTTCGGCCAGAAACGAACTGCAGGCCCGGGTGGATGTGAGCACCCGGAACCGGGCGGACGCTTTTGTCAGCATTCATCACAATGCCAATAATAACCGCAATATCGGCGGTATTGCTACCTATTATTACCCTAAGTCCGGTTACGATTACAAGTTGGGCAGTGCCATTCAGAAAAAGATGGCGGCAGCGTCCAAACTCCGGAATATGGGAACCCAGCAGGCTAATTTCTATGTAATCAAGCGCTCCTACATTCCGGCAGTGTTGCTGGAGGTAGGCTTCCTCAGCAATTACCGGGAGGAACAGCTGATCAGCAGCGCCTGGTTCCAGAAGACCATTGCCAAAGCTGTGTTTGAAGGATTGAAAGAGTATTTCGGCGGTTGAGGACAGGAGGCGCGTAATCATGTTGAAAAAAATAAGCATGTTGCTGATGCTTGTCCTGTTGTTGACAGTGACGGGATGTGAACCAACGGAGAAAATTACCGGCAAAAAAGGTGACGTGAAAGATGTGACGGGACAGCAGAATCCCATCACGACCGTAGTAAAAGACCCGAATCCTCTGACGAAAGAGTTTGTGGTGTACCGTGTACAAAAGAACGGGGAAGAGATCCTGATTCCGGAGAAGGTACGCTTTGCTGCGGGAAAAAAATCAAGAGAAGAAGCGGCGCTGGATGCCCTGATCCATACGGACCCGGTTTCCAAGCAGTTGATGAACCTGTTCCCACCGGGAACGGATGTGCACAGTGTGAAGGTCAGCGGGGATACGGCAACGGTTGATTTCAACCAGAATTTTGCGTCCCGGGGTCAGGGCTCCTTTACGGAACGGATGATGGTCAACGCTGTGGTCTGCACCTTAACGGAATTCCCTGAAATTAAAAAGGTTAAGTTCCTGGTAGACGGCAAGGAAATCGATACTATCAGCGGGCATATGGATCTGCTGGATCCTCTGACACGGAATCCGGACGTACTGAAAAAACCGGATAAGAAGAAAGAAGAGAAAAAGTAAGGAGAAAAATGATTTATGGATACTCACTCGCGTAAAAAGCAACATCAGACTGAAACGACTTCTGACAATGCAGGGCCTGTACCTGAAACCCGGCCGGTTTTGACCGGCATAATCTGGCAGAAGGAGTCCGGGAATCGCAGTCCCCGCTTTTTTCTGGCTGATGAGAACGCGACAGAGCATTTTGGCAGACTGCTGGGAACGCTGGCTGCCGACGGAGACGTATATTGCCTCAGCGGTGACCTGGGCGCCGGCAAGACCCTGATGAGCAAGGGTGTCTGCAGATCCCTGGGCGTGGAGGAAGAAGAAGTAGTGAGTCCGACCTTTACCCTGATGAACATATATAATGGAAAGGTTATGGAAGTGCGCCACTTTGATCTGTACCGGCTGGATTCTCCGGAAGAACTGAACGATATCGGTTTCTATGAATATGTGGGCGGCGAAGGTGTCTCTTTGATTGAATGGGGTGATTTATTCCAGTCGGAACTGCCCCCGGAGTATTTGCAGGTGAATCTGACGATTGTGCCGGAAGGGCGTGTGGTGGAGCTGATCCCCTTTGGCCTCCGGTACGAAGCGATAAGCAAGGAAGTGTTGCGGCATGTTAACGCTGGCGCTTGATACAGCGACGGGCGTATGTACGGTGGGACTGGTGCAGGACGGGCATGTGCTGGCGGAATATGATATTTCCGTAGGCCTGACCCATTCGGAAGGGCTGATGCCCCAGCTGGACCAGATGTTTGCCCGTACAGGGATAAAAAAAGAAGAAATTGACCGGATTGCTGTCAGTATCGGCCCCGGTTCTTTTACGGGACTGCGTATCGGGCTGGCAGCGGCGGAAGCGATGGCCTATGCCTGGCAGTGTGGTATCTGTGGTATCAATACGTTGCAGGCTATGGCCTATAATATTCCTTTGGCCGGTGTGGTGCTGGCGCCGGTGCTGGATGCCCAAAAAGGGAATTATTATACTGCGTTTTATGAATGGGTCAGTGGAGAACTGAAAGAACTGCAGCCGGTAGAGATGGCGGACAGGGAAACCTTGCTGCAGCAGCTGCAGCGCTGCGGTAAACCGGTGCTTCTTATGGGAGAATGTGAAAGGCTGCTGAAGCAGGATCTGCCGGATGGCATTCTGGCTGCTCCGGAACCGGTGCGGCTGCCCAAAGCCTCGTCTGTGGCGCTGGCGGCGGAAGGCAGGAAAGTGCTGACAGGGGAAAAAGTATTTACCCTGCGCCCTTATTACATCCGGAAATCGGAAGCAGAGGAATTATGGGAGAAACGGCATCCGCAGGGATAATGCAATTTCAAAAATGGTCAGTACGAGTTGTAATACTATAGAAAAAAAGATATGGCCTGTGTTCCGGTTATGTGAAGAAAAGGATCTGCCGGCTGTGATGGAACTGGACGGGGAAGCGTTCTTCGATCCCTGGAGCCGGGACACCTGGCAGAGGGAATTGCAGAACAGGATTGCTGTCTGGATCGTAGCGGAACTGGAAAACCAAATTGCTGGGTATGCCGGTATCTGGAATGTGGCCGGAGAAGCGCAGGTCATGCGGGTGGCAGTGAAAAAGACAATGCGTAATCAGGGCCTGGGTCTTTTGCTGACAACGGAACTGATACATAAAGCCTGGGACGCCGGGGCGGAAGCGGTAACGCTGGAAGTGCGGGAAAGTAATATAGCGGCACAAACTGTGTATGAACGCTGCGGTTTCGTATCCAAAGGCGTGCGGCCGGATTATTATGAGGATACCCATGAGGGCGCGGTCATCATGTGGCTGTACCGGTAAAAGGATTATTATGGAACAAAAAGACATTTACATTCTGGGAATTGAAAGCAGCTGTGACGAAACGGCTGCTTCTGTAGTTAAAAACGGACGGGACGTGCTGAGCAATATCATTTCCTCCCAGATTTCCATTCACCGGAAATACGGGGGCGTGGTGCCGGAGATTGCGTCCCGCAAACATATTGAACACATCATGCCGGTCATTGACGCGGCCCTGGAAGATGCCAAGGTGACGCTGGACCGGATTGACGGGGTGGCTGTTACGTACGGTCCCGGTCTGGTAGGTGCGTTGCTGGTGGGGCTGTCTGCTGCAAAGGCCCTGGCCTGGGCTACGGGCAAGCCGCTTTTGGGGGTCAACCATCTGGAAGGTCATGTGTTTGCCAACTTTATCAATGACAAAAATCTGGAGCCGCCGTTCCTGGCGTTGGTGGTGTCCGGCGGGCACACGGCCCTGCTGAAGGTGACGGGCTACAACCGTTTTGAGATGCTGGGGCAGACCCGGGACGACGCAGCGGGAGAAGCCTTTGATAAAATCGCGCGGGTCATGGGATTACCCTATCCCGGTGGTCCGGAAATCGAAAAGCTGGCGCTGGAAGGAAATCCCAAAGCCATTGATTTTCCCCGTGCCATGCTGGACGATCCCTTCCAGTTCAGCTTCAGCGGCATGAAATCCTCCGTCATTAACTACCTGCACAATGAAGAGCAGGCCCGGCGCCCGGTGAATCGGGCCGATGTGGCCGCCTCGTTCCAGGAAGCGGTGACAGATGTGCTGGTGCAGAAAAGTGTGCTGGCCATTAAGGCTACGGGTTTGAAAGAAATCGTGCTGGCCGGCGGGGTATCAGCCAATAAGACCCTGCAGCATAAACTGGCGGCGGCTGCTAAAAAAGCAGGTGCCCGTCTGGTGCATCCTACCAAGATTCTGTGCACCGACAACGCGGTGATGATTGCCTGCCGGGGGTATTATATGTATCAGGCAGGAGTAGTCAGCCCCTGGGACCTGAATGCGGTGCCGGCGCTGAAACTGGGATAAGGATAGTTCTGACGTTTGCCGGGAGTTGGCAGACTTGCATGTTTCATCTGCGCTTCATGAAAAACAGAATGGAATAAGATAAAGTCAAAAAGTCAGAAATGAAAAAACGAAAAAACGCGTTTTTTTGAAAATCACAGGTAAAAATGCAAAAATTACCTGTGATTTTTATATTTTCAGCATGATTTTTGCCAAATTTACCTTCGTTTTTCAAAAAAACTATGAAAAAACTGTAAAATTAACAAGATTTGTCATTTTGACTATTGCATTTTTTTTCGATATGGCTATAATAAGTATTGGAAGTTGGCACTCGCGATTTTTGAGTGCTAATGATTCCGCAAAACTGTTTTAAATTTTAGCAGACGGCGAATTAAAGGAACGCTGCCTGCTGTAAACTCTCACAAAGATTTGAAGTCGCAAAATCATGGAGTGCGGCTTCACAAACAAGAAAGGGGACATAGTAATGTTAAGACCATTAGGCGCAAATGTAGTTGTTAAAGCAGACGCAGTGGAAGAAAAGACCAAAAGCGGTATTTTCATTCCGGATACGGCTTCCAAGGAAAAACCCATGCAGGGTACGGTTCTGGCAGTAGGTAACGGTGCCATCGTTGATGGCAAACGGGTTCCTGTTGACGTAAAAGTTGGCGACTCCGTAGTATTTGCAAAGTACTGCGGCACTCAGGTCAAGTACAACGGTGAAGAACTGTTGATCCTGGCAGAACGGGATATTCTGGCTGTTGTGGAACCGGATAAAAAGAAAAAATAATTTACAAAGGAGATAATCAATATGGCAAAACAGATTCTGTTTAACGAAGAAGCCCGCCGCAGCCTGGAACGCGGTGTTGACGCATTAGCGGATGCAGTAAAAGTTACCCTGGGACCGAAGGGCCGCAATGTAGTACTGGAAAAGAAATTCGGTTCTCCCTCCATCATCAATGACGGCGTGACCATCGCCCGTGACATTGAACTGGAAGATCCCTTTGAAAACATGGGCGCTCAGCTGGTAAAAGAAGTTGCTACCAAGACCAACGACGTAGCCGGCGACGGCACCACCACTGCAACCCTGCTGGCTCAGGCTATGATCCGGGAAGGCATGAAGAACGTAGTGGCCGGCGCGAACCCCATGATCCTGAAAAAGGGGATCAAGACTGCTGTTGACGCAGTGGTAGAAGCGCTGAAGAAATCCTCCAAGAAGGTTGTGACCAAAGCGGCCAAAGCCCAGGTTGCTTCCATCTCCGCAGGAGATGAAGAAATCGGCGGACTGATTGCCGATG